>LXNJ01001702.1_pt1 | contig 12686 bp, 12 predicted proteins | sample 809081 | NCBI WGS metagenome assembly LXNJ01 (sample SAMN04870510, study PRJNA318959) | sponge metagenome | biome: sponge; feature: marine sponge reef; material: water | host: Petrosia ficiformis | place: Greece: Milos, Mediterranean Sea | collected 2013-05-29 | depth 5-7 m
GAAGTCTGGACACCTCAGGAAACGACCAAAGACCGATTCAACACCTCATCTTGGCTCGTGGCGGAGCCCATCCCTCGGCAAAATCGCGGAAGTCGGGATCTATCGGACGCTACGCACGTTCGCGGGTGAGGACCGGTTGATGGGTGCACTTCTGTTTGGTCTGTCTCAGTGGGGCCAGGGGACTAACAAGAGGGTTCGTTGTGTCTTTGGGGGGCTATGCCCACATGTAGTGCTGCTGGCACAAGCGGGAGGCGGTGGGCCTCGGTCGAAATTAACTAGCTTTTGTACCATGTCTATCTCTTGGATTCGCATCATCTTGTTGCCCTTGGTTGGTCTCTGTGCCTTTGCGGGCTGGGGTTGGTCTGACGACATGTACTTAGAGGCATTGGTCGATCCTGAACCCCTGGACCTTGTCGAGCTTTGGCGCATGGGAGATTCAGAAGAGGATGACGCACTATTCAGGAAAATTAATCGAATCGCGGTGGACTCCCGCGGTAACGTCTATGTCGCCGAATATTACCATCCTTCGGTCCGAGTATTCTCAAGCACAGGCGACTTAATCCGTGAAATTGGTAGGGGAGGAAGGGGTCCGGGAGAGTTTGGTAATCCTGTGGATGTGGTCATAGGAAAAGCTGACACCGTATTCGTGTGGGACAAGTCCCCGAGCATGCGCCGTATCACAGTGTTTTCCCCATATGACTATGACGTGGTCACAACGCTCGCTGTGCACGATGAGTTAGCGCTCAGCTTTCCGGACCGTCTTGTTGGCGTGGTACAGGAGGGATTTCTGCTCAGTCATAGGACAACGTTCTATTTGGACGAACGTCAGGGTATGAAACTGGACTCACCGCGGTTTGTGGACGTATATCTCGCGAATCGCCGTGGCGAGACGTTGGAACGACGGCTGGCGCATGTGCGTGACCGTACGATGATTGCAACACGTTCCTGGGGGGGTGCTAGTGTGTTGATCATGCCGTTCACTCGGTTGCCCCGCATTACTGTGAATTCCAGTGGGCTATTGTATTCCGGCTACAGCGATTCAATAGCAATAGCGGTTCAGTCCGCAGATGGAGAGACGCAACGGGTCATTCGCTGGACACACGATCCAGAGCCGGTGACCTCCCATGACGTGAACGCTTATTTCTCGACGAGATCCAAAGGGTACCGCAAGGCGGCCCAAGAGGCAGGCATACCTGACACAAAGCCGGCCTTCCAGACTTTTGTTGTGGACGACAGGGACCGTGTCTGGGTTCAGCTCAATGCTGCTCTTGAGGCCACGGTCGCCACCTGTGTGATTTTGGACGCGACCGGGACGGAGGTAGACAGGGTTGAGTTGCCAGCTCACCTCCGTTTGGAATTGATTCGCGGGGACAGAGCGTACGGAGTCCTGGAAAAGCACGGAGAGGCACCGGTGCTGGTCGCCTACGCGATCAAGTAATACCCTTGGTTTAATTTCACGACTTTAATGCAGACTTTAAAGGTCTTGCTAACGATAGTGGTGGTAGCTGGGCTGGTGGGGCGCAGGGTAACGTACAAGGCATTGGTGGGCTGAGCTCAAGTGTCGGTATTGTCGTAGATTGCCGACTCACTAGCGCGCAGTATGGCGCAGGCGCACCTAATACGCCTTGCATTTCGAGCTAATGAACAACACGTCCAGAGTAAGTAGGCGAAGCGAGCGTATCGGAACCGCTCCGGGGTTAATAGGTGGCGGGGCTGCAGGTGCCAAGATAGATGAAAGCATAGGCATTGCGAGTGGAGGGTGGGCCATAGGCGGCATTATCGGAAATCGCATTGGGAAACGCGTTGGACATCGCCGGAATTAACGACAAGGGCGCCCGCATAAGGCAGGGCCCACTGGACTTATAGGTGTGAAATACCGGGACCTGGGGACAGAATTCGGGCGTTGTTACCCGACCAACGTTCTGTGTTGGTCCCGCGTATTTACCTTGCGGCTCTCGTATTCGGCTTCAAGTTCCAGATAGCCAGTTCCCCGATTTAGCAAGAAACAGCCCCCACGGTTCTGCCGTGTCTTGCCCTCTAAAACGGAGAGTGACCAATGAAAACCCAGAAGCAGCAACAAGCCGAATTCGAGCGCATAAGCAACGCGCCAAGTCCGAATCCGCGCTACGCAGGGCTTAGCGTGATTGAGGCAACACGAAGTCTGGACACCTCAGGCCGAAACGACCAAAGACCGATTCAACACCTCATCTTGGCTCGTGGCGGAGCCCATCCCTCGGCAAAACCGCGGAAGTCAGGAAGTGGCACTGACGCTACGCACGGGCACGCCTTGCGCCGGTGTCTGAAGCCATGGCCGGTCTGTCCTGACGCAGCCTTTGCGAACCCGCTTGTTACCAAGGCGTTCAAAATCGGCTAAGCCTTCGAGCCACGGCGACCGAAGCAACTGATTCCCGAAAGCCCCGAAAGCATGGGTTATACCTTTACGTCAGAGTCCGTTTCTGAGGGCCACCCAGACAAGGTCGCAGATCAGATTTCGGACGCGATCCTGGATGCCTACCTGGCGGAAGATCCCAATAGTCGAGTCGCGGTTGAGACGCTCGTCACGACCAACCGGGTCATTCTGGCCGGTGAAATCAAGGTGTCCGAGGCTGCCGCGAAGGCCATATGCAAGCAAGATCGCGAAGAGGTCGCCCGGAGGGTCATTAGGGATATCGGCTATACGCATCCGGAGATAAAGTTTGCGTGGGATTCGGCCAAGGTGACGGATCTGATTCACTCTCAGAGCGACGACATAAGCAAGGGTGTGGACCATCGCGTGGACGGAGAGCAGGGGGCCGGGGATCAGGGCATGATGTTCGGTTATGCGTGCAAAGAGGTTGATGGCTCGCCGCACGCCGACAGCCGCGTACTCATGCCCATGCCGCTCTATTATGCTCATCAGCTGGTCAAAACGCTTGCCGCGATGCGGAAAGAGCGGCCGGGCTGCATGCCGTATCTGCGGCCCGATTCGAAGAGTCAGGTGACGGTGCGGTACAGTGATCGCCACGAGCCGATCGCCATAGACACCGTAGTCGTATCCACGCAGCACGCCGCCGGCGTGTCGAAGGACAAGATCAAGGCGGACATCCTGGAGGTGTTGATTCCAGAAGTATTCCGCGACCGGCGTTTCCGGCCGACAGCAGGCCAGGTCGCGGTAAATCCGGCAGGGAAGTTCGTCACGGGCGGCCCCGACGGTGACACGGGACTCACGGGACGAAAGATTATCGTGGATACGTACGGCGGCCGTGGTGCCCACGGCGGCGGGGCGTTCAGCGGCAAGGACCCTTCAAAGGTGGATCGTTCGGCAGCCTACGCGCTGCGCCATGCGGCCAAGAATATGGTGGCTGCAGGACTGGCGGACACCTTGGAGATCCAGGTCGCCTACGCCATCGGCAAGCCCGATCCCGTTTCCGTGTTCGTGGACTCATCGCACACAGTCCAGGAAGGGCTCACCGACCAGGACTTGCGCGAAATCGTACAGGGGGTCTTCGACCTGAAGCCGCGCGCGATCACCGCGCGCCTGAAGCTGACGCAGCCCATCTACCAGAAGACCGCCGCCTACGGGCATTTTGGGCAGGATGGCTTTCCCTGGGAAGCGTTGGACTGCGTGAGCAAGGTGCTTGAATCCGCCGATCGATTGCGCCATGGCGGCGCGCGCTGAGACCGATCTGATCCGCCAGTCGGTATCGGCACCGCCTGCGACGCGCCGTACAAGGCGCTCTGCACCGGCGGCTGCTGAAGAGGAACAAGGGTCGCCCTCGGCGTAGCCGCGGATGGTACCCAATCACGCGCTCTTCCAGGACATTGCGGACGGTCGCCTTCAGCGCAGTCGGGTGCGCTACGCTGATGCAGGCCCGCAAGGCTGGTGTGGCCCAACGGCATGGTCACCCGTCAAGTGAAGCGCGAAGCGTGAAGCGTGGCGCGGAGCGCTGGCCACTGCTGCATTCGTAGCGGTAGCGGTGCTGTGAAACGACCGGGCCACCCCATCGTTGCATATAAGCTTATGTAACCAGAAAATTAAGCTTTATGGATCACAAACCGGGTGCGTACAAAGTGCGTGACCTTCGCTTGGCGAACGCCGGGCGGATGCGGATTGAATGGGCTGAAAGCCGGATGCCGGTTCTGGCGCAGCTGCGGGCTGAGTACGCACCATCGCAGCCATTCCAGGGATACAAGATCACAGGCTGCCTTCACGTAACGAAGGAAACGGCCGTGCTCGTGGAAACCTTCGCGGCGTGTGGCGCAGCAGTAGCATGGAGCGGATGCAACCCGCTGTCCACCAATGACAAGGTAGCGGCGGCCCTAGCCCTCGGCGGCATAGAGATCTATGCATGGTACGGCCAGAGCGTAGAGGAGTTTTACTGGAGTATTGATCGTACCATCGACACTCCGCCGCACCTTACACTCGATGACGGGGCGGATCTCATTTTTACGGTGCACAACCGGTTTCCGCATCTGGCGGAGCACATCATCGGCGGGAGCGAGGAAACCACGACAGGCGTGCAGCGGCTGCGGGCTATGGCCCAGGATGGGAAATTGCTCTATCCCGTGTATGCGGTCAACGACACGGAAACCAAGTGGGACTTTGACAACGTCTACGGCACAGGGCAGTCGACGCTCGATGGTATTCTGCGGGCAAGCAGCGTGCTCATCGCAGGCAAGAACTTTGTCGTAGCAGGATACGGGCACTGTGGACGCGGCGTCGCTATGCGCGCCAAAGGACTTGGAGCCAATGTCATCGTGACCGAGGTGAAACCGACCGCAGCCCTGAAGGCCACGCTAGAGGGCATGCGCGTGATGCCTATGCATGAAGCGGCCGCCATCGGGGATGTGTTCGTTACCGCGACCGGCATGAAAGACATCATCCGCGGTGACCACTTCGCGTCGATGAAGGATGGCGCGGTGGTCTGCAACACCGGCCACTACGATGTGGAGCTCAACCTTAAGGAACTGAACACCCTTGCGACAGGCTCGCGCGTGATCCGCAAAGACAACCGCGAGTATTCTCTTGAGGATGGGCGCAAGTTGTTTGTTCTGGCGGAGGGACGCCTGGTCAATCTAGCCGCGGCCGAGGGGCACCCCTCGGAAGTAATGGATATGAGCTTTGCGAACCAGTTCATGGCGCACCTGCGCCTGGTTAAGCAGCATGAGCGCGGCGAATTGCCGGGCAATGTGGTGATGGACTTGCCAAGCAGCGTAGATCAGCACATAGCCGCGCTGAAGTTGGAAACCATGGGACTGAAGATCGATACGCTAACCCCTGAACAAGAGGCGTACGCTACCGACTATTCCGCTGGAACGTAGGCCTGTTTCGCAAATTCTTTGAATACCATGCCTATAGACGGCTGATGCTCGTTTGCCCGCGTCGACAGCAAACCATCGCAAACGGCAGTAGCACGATGCGAAGCATAACGAACAGCATGGCGTGCGTGCGCGCATAGCCCGCGGTGCCATGCGTTCGATATTCCAATTTGCGATGAAGCAGTCACTATTGGTACTTGTTGCTGTCTTCGTCCTGGCTGGTTCTGCGTCCGCACAGCGTCAGAGCGCAGCATTTCGAGCGCTGCCGGCAGCGTCCCGTGCACTGGTGGTGGATGTGGATCCAACGCAGAGGTTTCGAACGGCGCGACTGCCAGGGGGTCGCCTGGACCTGGACGCGCGTGTACTCCGTGCCGCCTACCGCTTGCAGTGGGCGGGTGCAGTGCTGGACACGCCTGAGTTGACGGCGCGCGCCTGGATGCGGGGGGCCCGCGAGCAGTTCGGCTGGGACTCGGCTGACGATCTGGTACTCGTAGCGGAAGTGCGAACCGAATACAGCACGCACCTGACCTTCCAGCAGACCTATGGCGGCGTGCCGGTGCACGGGCGAACGGTCAAGGTCAACCTTGGGCCGCATGGACGGCCCACAATGGTATTCAGCACCTATGCGTCGCATCTTGAACGCGCCGCCCGTATTAGCCCCACACCGAGCGTGTCCGCCCGCGAAGCTAGCGAGCTGGCACGGCAGCTGATCGCGCCGCAGAGTGCCCAGGCATCGACGCCGGAACTGGTAGTGTATCCTCGCGCCGAACCGGTTCTGGCGTGGCGCGTGATCGCCTGGCCCAGCGGGGCGCCAGGGGAATGGGAGGTGCTGCTCAATGCACAAACAAGGAAGGCCATCCACCTTGCGGACCGTGTCATGCGCCGCCACGATCCCGACAGCACGCATGCCCATCGCCGGATTGATGGCAAGGGCATGGCTTGGATTCCCGATCCCATCACCAGCGCGGGTGTTCCGTATGGCGGGGACTATACTGACAACAATGATGCGGATTCGGATGCGCTCAACAACGAGCGTGTCGAAGTATCGCTGCGGGACATTACGCAAGGCTCCGATGGCAAGTATCGCCTCGAAGGACCCTATGTAGTCATTGACGGGACGGCGGGTGCGAGCTACTCACCGCCGGCGATGGCTGCGCCTGACAGCTTCGTGTTCCTGCGCAGCGATCAGCACTTTGAGGCCGTTCAGGTCTACTACCACATTGACACCAGCCAGCGCTATGTGCAGAGTCTTGACGTTGGGCGAGACATTCAGGCTGGGGGTGTGGCAGCCAATCCACATGGCGAAGGGTCCCAGGACAATTCAGCATTCTATCCGCACCTGAACCAACTCAGATTCGGAGACGGAGGCGTGGACGACGGTGAAGATGCAGAAGTGATTGTGCACGAGTATGCCCATGCGCTTCTTTACGATCTGGCTCCGACCATCTCCTTTTTTGGCGAAGGTGCAGCTCTGCATGAGGGGTGGGCCGACTATTGGGCTGTCTCTTATACGCGCGGCCTGATGGAGGATGGGACGGTACCGTCGGGTGACTGGCGGCATGTCTTTACTTGGGATGGCAACGAAACCTGGTCCGGGCGCAGGCTCGGCTCCACGCGAACCTATCCGGATGGATTTAGCTGCGTAGACGCCCAAGGCTTTTGCGATATCTACGACGACGGGCTCATCTGGGCCACGACCTTGATGGAGATCTACGACGAACTGGGCAAGCGGCGAACAGATCAGTTGAACCTCATCGGGTATGCTTACCTGGGCGGAGGAACAACGTTTGTGGATGCGGCGGAAGCATTGGTGCAAGCGGATCTGGATCGCTTCGGCGGCGCCGATCAGAACACGCTCCTCAGCATACTTGGAGAACGGGGTTTTCTGGTCCGTGAGGTCGACGCTTTGCAGCTGGCTACCCCCTGGGGGCTTTGGGATGTGCGGCCGGGCGGCGGGTACGAGGCAACCCGTTCAGGCACTGATGAGGTGTCAACGCTGGAACTGCTCCCGCTGGTGCTTCCGTTCTATGCCGGGGAGATCACGCTTGGGATAGCGCATGAGTACGAGTTCGGAAATACGAGCGGTGGCAATGTCAAGATCTCCTCGGATGATGGAAACACCTGGCATGTCGTTGACCCGGTCGGCGGCTATGCCGGCAGCTATGATCCGGGCGTAACCCATACGATGGCGGGAGAGCGCGTGTTCACGGGCAGCAGCAGTCAGGGCTCGGTTTTCGATCTTGCTTCCTATGCGGGCAGCATCGTGGACATACGAATAGACCTCGCGACCGCAGGCGGGCTCGCCACGAACGAATCGTGGTCCATCACTGAAGCGGCGCTGGCCATCAGCACTAGTACTGAACAGGCAGCGCTGCCCGCTGCGGCGCTCGCGCTCAGCAACTATCCGAATCCCTTTCGGGGGCGCACAACGCTCCGCTATGACCTATTGGGCCACCTCCCCGTACGCCTGGAAGTGTACAACCTGCTAGGCCAGCGCGTAGCAACGCTCGTCGATCGCGCGCAGGCTGCGGCTTCCTACGCCATCCCGCTGGACCTTTCCAATCACCCGAGCGGGGTGTATTTCGTTCGCTTAACGGCGGGCGGTCAGCAGATGACAAAGCCGCTGATGCTGCTCCGGTAGTCAACGCTCTGGAAGCACATCGCTCCGGCAGCTCGGCAGCTCGTGCTGTGCAGCGCTATTCCCAGTCCAAGATGTCCTCTTCGGACTTTGCACGCGTCTTCCATTCTTCGGCATCGTCCAGCGGTTCCTTGCGCTCTACGATGTTGTAGCCGGAATCCTGCCATCGTTCTGCCAAGTACTGATTCCACTCGGTGTAGTGCGCCCACTCTTCGGGCAGCTCATCGTCAGGAAAGATGGCCTCCACCGGGCAGACAGGGACACAGGCGTTGCAATCGATGCACTCGTCCGGGTGAATAACCAAGAAGTTGGGCCCTTCGTAGAAGCAGTCCACGGGGCACACTTCAACGCAGTCCGTGTGTTTGCAGTTGATGCACGGCTCTGCAACTACGTAGGGCATGTGAATCTCGGACGGTCAGGGCGAATCGAAACGAAAAATAGCAGTCGCCAGGTTAACGCAGAAAAGGCGCGCGGGGTCCACCTGCCGCGATGCGCGCCGGCAGTATCGCTGTGCGAGGTTGACTTGACGATGGCTTCGTTGTGCTGGGGATTGCACCATTCTCAGTTGAATTTCGGTGAGTTGCTGTGTGTGTGGTGGACTATAGCCTCCACCATTCCTTTTCGGTCATATGAATCCCTCCAGCCTGTTTTGGAAAGCACTGAGGTGCCGTCAGAGGCCCCGATGGCCCCCCCCCCGATGACTTCGCGGCGACTCCTGATGAAGCTCTGCACCCACATTCCAGCGCTGCCAATGGCGCAAACGCACCAATGTGATGCGTTACATCAAGGACGCGCAAGAGGCCACGCGAATCAAGCGTCGGATTCAGGCAGCCTGGGAACGGCCCACCTGCGCGGGCTTGACACCCAAGATTCTGGCCGCCTTGGTTGTGGACAGCGCACCAGAGCCCATCATGCGCCTAGTCAGCGACAACAGCGCCTTTCCGACTCGGTGGCGACGAACGACGTAGTAACTGGGGCCGCCAGACGATTCGCGAACTGATTTGCGTCGATTCTCGCGCTCGCTCTTCCACCGATCGATGAAACGGTCGCGGAGGTGGTTAAAGGCCGGCTGATCGATGCGCTTGGAGCGCAGGAGCCGGTAGGCGACCATCGTGTGGCTCAGATTCCGATGCTGGGCAACGAGCTGATATGCTGTTCCTGTTCGGTGCTGTCCTGATTTGGCTTGATACCGATCTGTTCGAGCTCCGCTTCTGGCAGCAGGCACGCCGAAGCGACGGTGTTGCAGAACACCTCACTTGGCGTACCAGAAAAATTTCCACTGATGCCGGTCTGGCCAAGCAGCAGGTGGACCAGTTCATGTAAGAGCGTGAAAGACCAGGCTGATGGCGAGTCGTGGTTGTTGATGATCACGAACGGGGCGATGTCGTCAGCGATGACGAAACCACGAAAGACATCCACAGGGAGGGCGGTATGGTAACTTCCCAAGTCCCCCTTGAGCAGGACGAATACACCGGCGGCCTCGGCTTTGGATCGGAGCAGATCGAAAGCTGCTTTTGAGCCGGGCCGCTTGTAGTACTGGCCGGGTCGTTCAAGATCGAGCACTCGTTGCAGAATCTCAACGGCGCGGCGCATCGATTGATCAGTGCCTGCTGATGCATGTTCGAGCGCTTTCAAAGTGCCTACGAACGGCAAGGGCTCAGCCTCATCCTCGGCTTCCAGCATGGCTCGAACCATACTCTGCCGACTCCGAACATCGCGGACGAGCGCATCGACCAGGGGGGGGGTCATCTTGCTGGATTGCACCCCAGAAATCGTACGGAAGTCGGCGCCCCGGTTCCCCTTACGCGGCGGCTGGGCAAGTAGAAGGTGAGTAGCGGCCTGCGATATTGCCGCACCATCTTAAGCAAAACAGGCCGTGTTGGATCTTTATCACCGCGCTCCAGCGCAGCGAGCTTGTCAACGGCCGTCGTGTCCCGGGAATCCGCCTATGCCGATCTTCCTGACAGCTTCTTGGCGCGTCAGGCCTGCGGTCTCGCGTACCCAAACGAGGATTGCAGGGTTTACGGTCGGCATCACAAAAGTGGCGAGTCTGGCAGGCTTTACCTGATACAACGCAACAATAACGATATGTACGAGATGTGCGAAAAAAAGGAAGTGTCCCAGGGATACCGTTGTCATGAGTAAGTGCCTGGTCTAGTAGTGAGAACGAGGGTTTTCTGGCCTTTTTCAGGCAGTTGGTGATCGGTTGCAGGTAGGATCGCAGTAGGGCCGGGCAGGCCGGTGCAGCCTGCCCGCCAGGGGATTTTGTGTAGCCTTTCAGTGGCCGGCTTCAGCGGCTGCCAGTGATGCGGCAACAGTTCAGCGACGCGCGCGCTGGGATGCATCGGAATGCGCGCGATCCTGTCCGCAAGCCAATGCCCGATGTCCGGGCCGTGAACCTGCGCTACAAGGGCGCGATGATGAACGATGTGGCCAAGACACTGGCCACGAACCCGAAGGTCCGCGAAAGGCTGACCGAGCGCTTGGAAAAGCGTGAACGCACCACTCGTGTCAATTCATATGAGTAATCCCCATAAATTCCCTCTTCATGAGCATGATCAAGTCATCGGCAGCGCTCCGCGCGTTCGCCGCGCGCGCGGTGGAGGCGGGGGTCGTGGCGATTGACACGGAGTTTGTCACCCGCGACACATATTACCCCAAGCTGGGCCTGGTTCAGCTGGGCCTGGCGCAGGACGATGTGGTTTTGGTTGACCCTGTCGCTCTCGGAGACCTGTCGCCGCTGAAGCCGCTGGTGGGCCACGCAGGCGTCGTCAAGGTGTTGCATGATCCCAAAACAGACCTGGCACTGCTCCAGTCGGCTACGGGAACAGTGCCGAAGAACATCTTTGACACGCAGTGCGCCGCGGGTTTCGTCGGACTTTCCGGCAGCATTTCGCTGGCCAACCTTGTGGCGGAGCTCTTTGGACTGCGGTTGTCCAAGTCGGAAACCTGGACCGACTGGCTTCGAAGGCCGCTCACCCGCAAGCAGCTGGCCTACGCCCGAGAGGATGTGCGGCATCTGTGCGAGGCATACCGCGTGCTTGAGGCGCGCATCAAGCGCCGGGACCGTGCACGATGGCTGCGGGAAGAGATGGTCACCTACGAACGAGCGGACTACTATGAGCCAGCCGATGCGCGCGCGGCTTACCTGCGGATTGGCAGGCTGGGACGGATGACCGGAAAGCAGCGCGCAGCGGCGCGGGCTGTCGCCGCATGGCGGGAGGATGTCGCCCGGCACACAGATACGCCGCGGCAATGGGTGCTGCCGGACAAAGCGGTAGCGTCTCTGGCGCGTAGTCTTCCGCAGGGCATGCGGCAGCTCCAGCGCATCAGGGCATTGCCGGCCGGGTTTCTGGACCAGCATGGGGCGCAGCTCATCCGCGTATTGCGATCGGTGCGTGAACTGTCGCCCGAGGATTATCCGGAGCCTCCTGCCACGCGGCCAAGGGACGACGCCTATGAGGCGCGGGTCTATCTATCCATGGCGTTTGTTCGTGGCCAGGCGATGGCTTCGGGTGTGGATTCTGCCCTGGTGGCGTCCAAAAAGGACATTCACGCTCATGTGGCGGGTCAGGGCAGTCCGCTGCGCACGGGCTGGCGCTACGAATTCGCGGGGCGCGCGCTGGATCAGCTGCTCAGGGGCGAGTTCGGCGTTGCCATTGATGCCCAAGGCCTGCCTGCGCGGGTGTAAAAAGTCCGTGATGGACTGCTCGGAAAAAATGCAACTTATGGGTACACAACAGATTAGCGTACATCGAATCGACTGCTGTATCACTTTAGATATCCGATTCTGTGCTGGAATCCAGGCGATTGCATCGGAAGTCGCCGGACGGTTTTCGAGCGATTCGAACATCGGCCTCGGGTGGGGATTCGTGCCGGAATTGTCTTCACGACGCACCCTGAGGGGAAGTCGGCCCGCCGCTCCCGCTGACGGAGTCGTTCATCAGCGGCTTGGACCATGATCGCGGTCGTGCGGCCCGCGCTGGCGCATTACCGTCACCATCAGCACAAGGTCGCAGCGAGCGTCCCGTAGCACTCGGCCAAGCGTGTCACTTGCCCGTCGAGCCGCTCGATTCACATCTGCAAGGCTTCGTTCTCCCCGCTCAGCCGCTCGACCTGCCGCCGCAAGGCTTCGACCTGCCCGGACTGCCGCCGCTGTTCCTTCCCGCACTGCGCGGACAACCTCTCCAAGGCCGCCATCAGCCGCCGCTCCAAGTCTGTCATACAGCTTCCTCACTCTCTCGACAGCTTCACGTAGGGCCGCCGGAACTGGAAGGGCAAGCGGGGAAAGCGGCTGCTGCGCGAGCGCGGGGAGAAGCTGGAGCGGACGTTCGCACACCTGCTCGGAAGCGGAGGGTTGCGCCGCGTCCACGTTCGCGGGCAGGAGGAGATCCGAAACGGACGCTCGTTCACGCCGCGGCCTTCAACCTTTCGCTGGTGATGCGCACATGCTTCGGCTTCGGCACCCCGCGTGGCCTGCAGGGCCTCGCAGCGGCGGCCGCCTCTTGCACAACAAAACCGCGATCATGTCGTTCTTACCGCTTCCACAACCGGCTCCCCGGCGGGCCACTTCTTCCACGGCCTGCTAGTGGATATCCGGGGCGGAGAGTTCACGCCGAAGAGAAGCTGAGGCGTGAGCACCTACAAGAGTACGAAGCAAGGAAAGGTCCTCAATGATTCGAACCCTGGCAATCCTCCTCGGCGTGAACCTTGTTTCCCCAACCTTCACCACCCAGGCCCAGGAAGCTCT
>LXNJ01001703.1_pt1 | contig 12686 bp, 12 predicted proteins | sample 809081 | NCBI WGS metagenome assembly LXNJ01 (sample SAMN04870510, study PRJNA318959) | sponge metagenome | biome: sponge; feature: marine sponge reef; material: water | host: Petrosia ficiformis | place: Greece: Milos, Mediterranean Sea | collected 2013-05-29 | depth 5-7 m
GGGCGCGCTCATCTACCGCAAGGCGGTCGAGGCCGGCGTCGGCCACGAGATCCCCACCGAGTGGTTCGGCAGCGACCTCTCGTTCTGGTACGACAAGGGCTTCTACCCCTCGGCGTGAAGCCCCGTAGATCAGTTCGAAACTACGGCGCCATGTGTGGCCCGTCTCTCGTACATGCGAGAAGCGAGCCTTCCGATATCGTACTCACCCGTCTCGAGCACAGCCTCCGCTTCAGCATTCCCGGGGTTGTCCCAAGCGTGCGAGGCCGCAACAGCTTGTTCATCCGGGTAGCGCGAGTGGTCCTGTGGCAGCACCACGACCCGGTTCTTTTCGGGATCGCGGAACACGCACATCGGCTCCCCGCCGTCCTCAACGACCTGCAACTGCTCCAGGAGCAGCCTGCGGAATGTCAGGACTCCGACGTCACCGACGCCGAGACGTTCGGTTGTGCGGTCGGTGATCGGCCCTTGGCCGATCCAGGCCAGGATGTCCTGTGCGGGGACGGTGTCGTCGATGATCCGTCCGTCCTCATCGTAGATCTTGATGTACCCCATCTCGGTGACGCCCTTGTCCGGCAGGACCGTGCCCGCTTCGGGGACCCGCACGTCGTACCGGACGTGCCACGTGTGTTCGTCGTCGATAGGCACCCGGATCAGGAATACATGTCTCTCACCTGAACCCACGCGCAGCATCGCCGGCAGCACCATGGGGTGGCCCATCGACCAGGCTTCACCTTCCGGGCCGGTCATGCTGTTCGTGAGGCGACGCTTGATGATGCCGTAGTCGAACCGGTCGTAGCCGAGTTTCAGGTGATGGCCCTGGTCCAGCTCCTCCCACGGGCGGTTGGCCCACTGCGCAGCGTAAGAGCCGTAGTAGCCATGCAGCCACTCCACGTGGGTCTGGTCCAGGCCGTTGTCCACGGTCTGAAGCCAGTTGCAGGGCAGGGTGGCGGAAGTGATGGTCCGAGTGACGTTCGGCCAGACCAGCAGGTCCCATCGCGGGAGGAGTGGAACTGGAGCAGGTCCGATGTAAGCCCAGACGAGGTCGCCCAACTCCTCCACGGCGTACGTTTGAATCTGCACCTTTTCCTTGAACCGGTATTCGGGAGGCTCCGCCGGCTGATCGATGCACTGGCCATCGAAGTCGAACAGCCAGCCGTGGTAGGCACAGCGAAGGCCTTCCTCCTCGGGGATACCATAGAGCATATCCATGGAGCGATGAGGGCAGCGTTTGGCAGTGAGACCAAACTTGCCGCTTGGAGTCCGATAGAGGACCAGGTCTTCTCCCAGAAGGCGTACCTCCTTGGTTGGACGCTTGAGTAGTTCCGAAACGCCCGCAATCGGATGCCACCAGCGCCGCATGAGTTCGCCCATGGGTGTGCCTGGCCCGACTCTGGTGAGTCGATCGTTCAACTCCTGCGTAATCATCGCAGTCCTCCTTGAGTCACGATCCCAGAGCATCCTTGACAGATGCGAGAAATGTATGCCGGGCATAAACCGATGTCAATGTCGCGCGCGCGAAGGTAGTGTCTCAGTTTGAATCGTAGGCGGGTTGCACAGCGGTACAATAGCCGGTAGAGTGAAGGAGCGAAAGGAGAGGGTATGCAAGGACCTAACGGAGAACGAAGGAAGGGTGATGCCGTCCAGGTTGCCGTGCAGGTCATGAGGATTGCTACGGGAGAGGAGGAGGAGCAGTTGCCCTCCAAGACTCGCAACGGCGGTCTCATTGGCGGCAAGCGCCGCGCAGCCAACCTCTCTCCCGAACGACGCTCCGAGATCGCTCGCAAGGCGGCGCAGACCCGCTGGGCGAACAAGGGGCAAGCAGCGTAGGTTGCGGTTGGCGGGGAGCGGCGGAGTCGAACCGCAACGGTAGCCTTACCTACCGCTCAAAGGTGTATCAGGCCTTGTCCCGTCCGACGGGCAACGCTCCCCGTACTCACAGAACCCGGTCAGTGGAACACCCTCCGCTGGCCGGGTTCTGGCTATTGTAGAAGCTAAGCATTTGTGGTAATTCTCACTTTGCCGTGAGTCCTATGTGATGCTGCCCGTGCGAGGCCGGGGCCAACAGGCCCCCTTGCCAGCATCTACGGGTAGGACTCACGGCAATGAGCACCTGACTCGCGCGGGCAAGGGGGTTCCATATGCGACTCCTCGTGCTCGTGCTGCTGATGGTTCTCATCTCCGCCTGTGGTCCACCAGTGCCCACGCCGACAGCGGTTCCGACGTGGACACCCGTTCCCACCTGGACACCGGCGCCCACGCACCCGCCACCCACCGCAACACTCCCTGCTACTGCTACTCCCACTCTGCCGCCCGTTCTGACTCCGACTCCTGTTCCCTCCCCAACGCCTACCCATTCTCCCTTCCCCACCCCGTCACCGACTCCCATACCCCAGCCCACCCCGACGCCAACCCCGACGTTGACGCCGAAGCAGACATATGATCACGAGTACACCGTGGGCTATGCCTCATGGCAGCATTGTGATGTAGGGGTGTCCTACAAGGAGGCAGCCGACGCTGGATATGGGATGGGCTATATCAGTGGTATGTCGGCCGCGGCCCAGGACAACTGCCATTCCGAACGACTGGTGCCGATCGTAGCATCGGAGGCGGCGTGGGACTGCTTCTTTGATCGAGAGGTATATCGTCTGGCGAACGGGAGAGCCGTCACGCGCTGTGGCTGGCACACCTTGACGCTTGATTCGGGGGGATATCGCAGCCTGCTGACCGCGATCATCATTTACCAAGCCGATGCTGAATGGATTGCAGCGGCGCAAGACGTGCTGGCAGAGATCACGGCCCTAACCGGTATCGAGTTCATGTACCCGGGCGTGATTCCCTGCACGGAGGCGGTGTGCGTTGTGCTGGAGCCGGGAGCCCTACTCCCTGACGGAGAAAGAGGGATGGCTTGGAAGATGTGGACCGGGAAGGATTCTGCGGGTTACGTCGTAAGTGGGTTCGTCAGCATCGCAGCAGATTGCTGTCCGAGCGAAGAGTTGAAGCGCTACCTACTGCGGCATGAACTGCTGCACGAACTGTTCGGCTTCTATCATGCGGAAACAGGAGTGATGAGCGGTGATGCGTATTTGGAGTTCACGGAGCAGGACAAAGAGATGCTGAGGCTGTACGGGGCACTATCCCCAGGCCTGGCCCACGCGGAGATCGCAGAGCTGGCCTGTATCGGCGCAGACGGGGTGTGTGAGCGCATGTACGATTCGAGCTGAACAAAGCAACGCCCCCAGGCCGGAGACGCCAATCAGACGACCTGGGGGCGGAAGGAGGACACGATGGATAAGATTCTCAAGGCTGTGTTGGCTGATGCCTTTCTGCGGGTTGATCGATACCCTGATGCGCCATGGACAACTGACGCTCTGCTTGGCGCTCTGCGACAAGCCTTAGATGCTTTGGATACAAATCGGAACATTGAGCGAACAGACTACGCCCGAACCTCTCGTCAGATTGATGACCTGACGCTTGCGATTGAGACTCTACGGGAGCTGATTGATTGACCATGAGGCACTCCTAAATATGCCGTCTAATGCTTGACTTTTCGCCTCTGTTTCGGTACCATTAGGGCATCGAAACGGAGAGGTTTGTCATGAACAGACTACCACTTCAAAGGCGGGCGCAGATACTCCAACTGCTGTGCGAGGGATTGTCGATGCGCTCAGTCACCCGCATCACCGGCGCGAGCATCAACACGGTGACGAAGTTGCTGGTGGACACGGGGGAAGCCTGCCGGCGTTTCCACGGGGATGCGGTCAGTGAGGTTCCGGCGCGGCGTGTGCAGTGCGATGAGATATGGGCGTTCTGCTACGCGAAGCGGAAGAACGTTGAGTACGCCGTCGCAGCTCCGGCGGAGGCTGGGGACGTGTGGACGTGGACGGCGATAGACCAGGACACGAAGCTCATCATCTCCTGGCTGGTGGGGGACAGGGATGCGGAGACGGCACGGGTATTCATGGACGATCTCCGGTCCCGCCTGCTGAGTCGAGTCCAACTGACGACGGACGGGCACAGGGCATACCTCGAAGCCATAGAGGATGCGTTCGGGTCGAATGTGGACTACGCGCAGTTGGTGAAGATGTACGGGCAGCCGGTGGGGGAGGAAGCGCGGCGGTACTCGCCGGCGGTGTGCATCGGGGCGCGTAAGGAAGTGGTGATGGGGAAGCCGAACATGGACGACGTGAACACATCCTACGTTGAGCGGCACAACCTGACGATGCGAATGAGCATGAGGCGGTTCACTCGGCTGACCAACGCGTTCAGCAAGAAGTTCGAGAACCACTGCCACATGGTGGCGCTTTACACGGTCTGGTACAACTTCGTGCGGGTGCACAAGACGCTGGGGGAGACGCCCGCGATGGCGTCCGGCCTAGCCGCCGAGCCGCACACGATGCGCTGGTTGGCCAATCTCGCCCTCTCAAACTGAGACACTACCCGCGCGAAGGTAACTGTTCAGGGTTGATGAGTTCATCGTTCCTGCGGAGGCCCGCGCTTCAGCGCGCAACCTCGCAGCCTGGGGTTGGGGCAGCCCTTGTCATGCTGAGCGGGGCCGGAGGCGCAGTCGAAGTATCTCTCGAGTGCGCGCCTCGCCTATACGAACCTTCCCCGAGAGATTCCCTTCGGCAGGCTCAGGGCAGGCTCTCGGCTCCGCTCGGAACGACAACCCTCCGAAGGCATCTCCCTCATAAACTCTGAACAGTTACGCGGGAAGGACCGGCTTCAGACGGTGCGTCGGGCTTGACACGCCAACCGGCAGGCGCTCCAATGTCAAGCGCTCGCTCGGACAGTCCCCTATTGTCCGCTCGGGGTTCAGTGGGAGGCGCACCCGCCTTGCCGAGATGATTGGCAAGCTCTTCGTAGTGCCCCCTCGACCCGAGACGAAAGCGCCTGGGTAGTTCCGATTACAAAGGCTGCGGATTGAACGGCCAGCAGAGCCGAGGAGGTGCGAGATGACCGGACCAATCGGGAAGCCGTTGAAGATGGGACTGATCGGCGTCGGGCATGGTGGCTCTGAGTTGCTCCCTATGTTCGAGCAGGCGCCACAGGTTCAGCTGGTCGCCGCGACCGACATCGAGCCGGCACGGCTCGATGGGTTGAAGGCGGAACATCCAGACGTGCGGACGTATGGCAGCGTGAAGGAGCTCTGCAACGACCCGGAAGTCGATTCGGTGTGGATAGCGACCCCCAACAACCTTCACAGGTCCCACACCGTCACGGCCGCGTCGGCAGGACTGAACATCATCTGCTACAAGCCGATGGGCACGACGCTCCGCGAAGCGATCGCGATGGTGGACGCTGCGGACAAGCACGGGGTCAAGCTGATGATCGGTGGCTTGCACTCGTTCTACGGGCCGTTTCGGGCCATGCGCCGCATGATTGCCTCTGGCGAGATGGGGGCGGTGCGTGCCATCCATTCGATCGCATACACCGACTGGATGCTCGCCCCCCGCGTGCCCGACGAGGTCGACCCTTCGAAGGGAGGCGGCATGTTCCATCGCCAAGCGCCGCACCAGGTAGAAACGCTTCGATTTCTCGGTGGCGGAATGGTACGCAGCGTGCGGGGATCGGTAGGTCAATGGTCAGGCGTTCGACCTTCCGCCGGCTACTACTCAGCCCTCTTCGACTTCGAGGACGGCGCGGTCGCCAGCATGGTCTACAACGGGTACGGCTACTTCATGACGTCGGAACTGGTCCCCTGGGGAAACACACGGGGTCTGCTCAGTTCCACGCCCGAAAGTAGAGCGGCGGTGAGAAAGGGTCTCATCGACGGAAGCGGACTGGAAAAGGAACGGGAACGCAAGGACTCCGTCCGCATAGGGAGCACAGGCGGCGACTTCATGGCCCAGCAGCGCTCGAACGCTCCCGAGCCTTGGATCCCCCAACATCTCGGAATCACTGTTGCCACGTGCGAACGCGGCGACATCCGCCAGTCCGCCTACGGCTTGTACGTCTACGATGACGAAGGGAACCGCGAGGAACCGGTTGAGGACATGCTTCGACGAGTGGGGGCTGTGGAGATAGAAGAGTTCTACGACGCCGTCGTCAACGGCAGGCCGCTGTACCACGACGGGCGCTGGGGCCTGGCAACGATGGAGGCGCAGATGGCGATCCTTCGGTCGGCCAGGAATCGAAGCGAGGTGAAGCTGCGTCATCAAGTGGCGATGCCTGCAGGCTACAACCTCTAGGGATAGTCTGAACAAGTCCGCCTCCGTCGTTCCTGCGGAGGCAGAAACCTCGTCCCTGCCTGTCATGTTGAGCGGAGCCGGAGGCGGAGTCCGCGCTTCAGCGCGCAACATCCTCTCGGGGAACGTTCTCTTGTTCAGAGGTTCCCCAGGCCTCCAGGTGAAGCGGGGCGCAATCTGCGGGGCCCGATCGTCCCTCTGACAACTATCGCTCGCCAAGTGGGGGATGACACTATCACGCAGGCGCGCCGCAGAAGCAGGGCTGGAGCCGGGGAGCAAGTCGGCGTCACCCCCACGTGGCGATAGTGGCCCCTTCTATTCCGCAGTTGGTGACCGAGAGGTCCGCCGCGGCGCTACTTGCTCGGGCTTAGGCTTTACAGGAGGTGCTGGACCTCCTGGTAGGACCCTTCCTCCTCTCGCAGGTAGTCCGCTGCTTCGATCATCGGCAGATTGCTCACGGAGAAGAGCACGGCGTTTTCGCGAGAGCTTGCGTTAGCGTGCTCGTGCCAGGCGCCCGCGGGAACGCAGAAAACATCGTGCCTTTCCCAATCCATCTGCACTCCGTCGACGATGCTGAAACCCGACCCCCTCGCGACGTTGTACACGACCGCGTGGTTGTGGCGATGAGCGCGAGTGTGCTCGGAGGGCCTCAGCATCTGCAGTGAGCAAGAGACCGATGGCAGGGTGTGCCCGCCTGTCAACGGATTGACGTACTCCATGGCCACGCCGTCGAACTCAGATTCCTGTCTGGAGTCCAGCAGGGCGCCGTAGGAGTCCTCCCACTTGTAGGCAAGAGGCAGCGTGCGCTCTTCGGGCCTGTCGCCGAAGTTGCGCATGAACCCTCTGCCGACTCGCCCTACCGTGTACCCCTCAGGTTTCGTGATGGGTTGGACGTCCTCTGGGAAACCGTTGCCAGGCATGACCTCGAGGAACTGGACCAGGGGCGACTCGAGGACGTCCATCCAGATCATGTCCCTGTCTGTCCGGCCTGCGTGGGCATGATCGTGGTACATCATGCTCGGCGTGAGGACGAGGTCACCCTCCTCCATGTACATCTTCTCGCCGTCCACGATGGTGTACGCGTCCGACCCGTGCATGATGAAGCGGAGCGCGGCTGACGGGTGGCGGTGTGCGTTCGCGACCTCCCCCGGCTTGATCAGTTGAATGGCCGCGGAGCACGTGGGGATCGTCCCGTGGCGCTGGCCCTTGAAGCCCGGGTTGACGAGCGACAGAGACCTTCGTTCTCCCAACCCTTCCAGTCCTTCACCCGCCGCAGCTTCACGGATCATGGACTCGGTAAGCTCCCACCGCCAGATGTGAGGCAACACCTTCAGGTCGTTGGGCGCCCTGCCGGCGCGCTGCCAGACCGGTGACATGCTGGCGTCCTTCACGCGGTCGTAATACTCTTGCTCCAAGGGCATGGCTGCCTCCTTGCTACCCCGTACTCACTGTTATCCTGTCCATGCTCCCGGCCATCCGTCGTTGGTCCTGGCGCCGGGCGACGAATAGAGACTACTGAGCGGCCCGTCCACGCCGCGACGCGGTGTTGACAGGGCGAATCGTCGGCGATTATACGACGAAGCGAGGGGAACGACGATGTTACCCTTCCACCAGCCCACAGTCGTGCCATGCCGCATAGCCAGCGAGGACGTGCAGATGACTTCGTCACCCAGGAAACTCAAACTCGGGTTCGTTGGGATCGGCATCGGCGCTGCCGCGATCCTTCCCCAGGCCGACGCCATGCCTGACGAGATCGAAGTCTCGGCCGGGGCGGACATCAATGCCCGTGTGCGCCAGGCGTTTGCGCAGCGGTACCCGGAAGCCAGGGTGTACGACACGGCTGAAGCATTGCTCGGCGACCCCGATATCGAGGCCGTATGGATCGCCACGCCCAACCGCCTGCACCCTGAGCAGGCCATCCTTGCGGCCAACAACGGCAAGCACATCGTGGTTGAGAAGCCCATGGCCCTCACCCTCGCCGACGCCGACAGGATGATCGAGGCTGCGGACAGGGCCGGCGTGAAGATGCTCTGCGGGCACACCCAGGGCTTCATGCCCCAGGTCCGGGCGATGCGAAGGGTGATCAAATCGGGACGGCTCGGGAGAGTGAAGTTCGTGAGCTCCACCGCGTATACGGACTGGATGGTCTCGCCCCGGGCCGGGGATGAGGCAGACCTCTCCGCCGGGGGCGGACTCATCTACCGGCAGGTCCCCCACCAGGCCGACACGATCCGTTTACTGGGCGACGGCAAGCTCAAGAGCCTCACGGCGTCAGTCGGGCAGTGGGCGGACTGGCGCCCCAAGACCCCTGGCTTCTACGCCGCCTTCATGCAGTTCGACAATGACGCCGTAGCGCAGATGACCTACAACGGCTACGGCTACTTCCTGACTCAGGAATTGGTGGACTGGAGCACTGATGTGTCGGCCAATGGAACGCCATCCGAACGAGGCGACGTCCGCGACCAGCTTCGCAGCGGCGACCGGCCGGAAGACGACCTCAAGGACCAGGGTCGCATAGGTGGGAGCAACCAGCAGGCGCCCCGTCAGGCCCGGTCGAGCGCCGACGCTGCCCGGGGTCAGCAGTGGGTACCGGGGAACACGGGACTCGTGCTCGTCTCTTGCGAAGGGGGCGACATCCGCTACTCGAGGTACGGCATCACGGTCTACTCGGATGCCGGCCGGGACGAGCAGACCGTTGAAGAGGCCTATCTGCCGGGCCGGGAGGACCTGGCGGAGCTGTACGAAGCTGCTGTCCACGACCGTACGGTCTACCACGACGGACCCTGGGGCATGGCGACCTTGGAGATCAGCCTTGCGATGATGCAATCCTCCAGGGAGGGCCGGGAAGTGGAACTCAGCCACCAGGTGAAGATGCCGGACGAGTACGACATGGCCGTCCAGCCACGCTCGTCGTAGGCGTGGGGCTGCGGGCTGTCCCCTTTGGGACTACTCCCTGCGCGCGTTCAGTCCCGGTCGACTTCCGGCAAAGGATGAACGGCATTTCGCGATGGCTCAATCGTCGTCGCCGTAGTCCCACTCGAAGTTCGGATCGACGTAGGCCTGCTCTGGCATGAGACTCTCGATCCCCCGCTTCGCAAGCTCGGACTCGAACGTCTGCCTGACCCAGGGGTCTTCGTCCGTGTACTCGATTTGGTTTGCCGGATCCTGGGAGTCCGCGGTCATCCAGCCGATGGAGCGCGGAGCGTGCATCGCGAGGTACCGTCCGGGCTCGGCGCCAACGTTGAAGTGCTGGTGGTACCAGCGGCTCGGCGGCACGAACACGCTTGCTTCGTGCCACGGGATGAACACCTTGTCCTCGCCCTCGGGCCACATGATGGAGAACCCCTCGCCCGCCGGGATCACGATGACGACGCCGGGCCCGTGGCGGTGCGCCTTCTTGTAGGTCTTGGCCGGGAACACGGACATGTGGCTCCAGATCGGCGATTCGGGGAACTGTATGGTGACCGAGTGCCCGCCTGCCCCCCGTTCCCCTAGCGACTGGAGCTTGTCCCAGGTGCGCATGTCGGGGAAGAAGTTGCCGAACCAGACGTTCTGGGTCCCCCGCCGCGTAGTGATCTGGGTGGCCCTGGCCTCCTCGTACAGGTCGGCGGCCGCGTTCTGAGGCGGCTCCGGTTCGTACGGACTGTTGAAGAAGAAGTCGGGCTCGGGCGCCAGTTCCATGGAGAGCGGCAGGTAGTTGTAGTGGAGCAGCAGCGCGCGCTCGGTGCCGCTGGCGTTGCTGATCTGGTGCGTGCAGTTCCTCGGGAGCATGAACATGCTGTGCTTCTGCCACTCGAACGTCCGTGGCGCGTCTCCCTTGTACCGGGTGACGGTCGTCAGGCCGCGGCCCTCGACGACGTACACGGTCTCATCGAGGGCGAACTTCAGTGGGGGCAGCGTCGCTCCAGGTGGGACTTCGGTCACCCTTGCCTCGCTCACCCCTTCCTGGCCGGACAGCTGCAGGAAAGCCGCCTTGCATTCCCGCTCCGGCCACTCGCCAAGCTCCACCTTCCGGAGGTCTTCGATAAAGTAGCCGCGATGGACCGGGAGCCCCAGCGATTGCAGCCAGAGGTGGTATCCCGTTATACCGCTCTGGGCAGGCGGAAGCTTGGTGTTGAAAACCGCCGTTTCTGATTGTCCTGTCGTCATGGTGCCTCTCCTTATCCGAATGGCTGTTCTGGGCTGGCGCCCTACGACGATTGGCCTTCCACCGGCGCCAACTGCCGGTTCCCTGCGGTCGTTCCTGCTGAATCCCTCGCACGGGCGTCGTGCCGCACTCCCATGCCAAGACCGAACACCCGCGCAATGATGGCGACGACCACGGTCATCGCGATCATGAACAAGCTGATGATCCCGGCCTGCTCGTACTCAGTACCTGCGTCAGCCCCCATCTTGTTCAATGCGAGTATAGACAAAGTGACGGTATCCCGGCTGGACAACAGGATGATGCTTGCCGTCGTGCCCGAGGCGATGGTGAAGTTCATGACCCCGATCAGGACCATCGTCGGCATGATCAGCGGCACCCACACTCTGAGGTACGTCCGCCACCAGCCGGCGCCGGACACCCGAGCGGCTTCTTCCATCTCGCTGCCTATCTGCAGATACGCTCCCTTGAGCAGCTGGGTGCTGGTGAGTTTGCCCTGCATGACCACTACCAGCATCAGGGCCCAGATCGTTCCGTACAGCACCGTCAACCCGGGAGTCCGCAGGAAGACCCAGAGAAGCCCCAGGCTGGCCAACATCCCGGGGATCGCGGCCGACATCCAGAAGAGTGAGTCGAGTATCGCTCGCCCTCGCCACCTCGTCCGCACGATGACGTAGGCCACGATGGAGAACAGGATCGGCGAGAGAAGCGCGGTCGTCGTTGCCAGCGTCGCGGTGGTGCGCAGGGCTCCTACGAAGTACCGGTCGTTGAGCACGGCCGTCCAGTGGTCCATGGTGGACGCCGAACGCGGTGCGACGTCCAGGCACTGGCCGAGCCGATACATGGGGATGAGGAAGCGCAGGCTAGCAGTGGCAGGAGGGGGTGTCAAGCGAATCCGTCACGAACGACTGCCCACGGATACGAAACACGTGCTTTCTTCCGCCGTGTCCGCACGGATTCCACGAACGCCGCTCGGCGCCATCGCCGAACGCGCGGGTGACGTTTGATGCCTCCGGGCCGCGATGCACGGAGAAGCGGCGGGTCACAGGTCCGCGCCGACCTTCCGGGAGTAGTATTCCCACGCTCCTCTACCGGCATTGGGGGCCGCGGAGTCCTCCCCCCTGTTCGAGAAATGCGGGAGGCTGTACATCGGTGGCTTCGTTCCCTCCCGCGTTATCATCTCCTCGGGGATCCGCGGATGGTCGGCCCCTGCGATCGCGTAGGCCAGGTAGTTCATGCGCGCTTGTTCCTCAAGCTGCAGCATCGTCATTACCGACTCGTCCACGGTGCGGCCAACCGCAACAGCGCCGTGGCCGTAGAGCAGCGCGACCCGCCCGTTGCCCAGGGTCGCGGCGACGGCCTGCCCCTCCTCATGCGTCGTGATGAGCGCTACGTCCGGGTAGACCGGTACCGGTTGCCGCACGAGAGGCATGCCCTCGCGGCACACCGGGCTCATCTCGACGCGAAGCACGCTGAGCAGCACCGCGTAGCGCGGGTGAACGTGTACCACCGACATCACGTCGGGCCGCGCTTGGTAGATGCAGGAGTGGATCTTCACCTCCGAGCACTGCGACGAGCCGGGTGGTCCCTCGAGGAAGTTGCCTTCCGCATCGCAGAGCACCATGTCCTCTGGCGTCATCGCCGGCAGCGCGTCCACCTCGTACCCCCGGCCCTTCACCAGGAACTTGTCGGGGTCCGACGGCACCCGGATACTCACGTGGCCCAGGGACGCCGTCACGCCGGCCGCGAGTCCGAACTCCGCGAGCAAGCGATTGCCGATGGCGCACTCTCGTCGTGCGCTTGCCATGTCGGTAACCATTTCCGTCCTCCTCTGGTCGTCGTTGAAGTGCAGTCGGCTGCCGGAGTATAGGAGCTATGACCCCGGTGCGCACGGGACTCCGCCGGGTCCGTGCGCTCCTCGCACCAGGCCCTGGCTGCCCTTCTCCGCGGCGGGCCCACGAACCTCGCCGACCTGGTTACCTACCCCACCCCGTTCCGTGGCTCCCCACGACCCCACATGGGATGGCGGAACGTCGGGTTCGCGCTCGCGTGCCACGAGCGCTGCTGTTGAGCTGGCGCGGCGGCGACCGGCGCTTCCTCCTCGACGGGGCGGGACGTGTGCTGGTGACGCACCGGACGGCTCTGCGAGAGGTTGTTCAGGTGCTCGGCGAGGTCGAGGAGCGCCGTGAGGTTGTTCACCGGCAGGAGGTCGTCTATGTACGGCGCGGCGGCCCGCATCCCCACCGTCAGCGGCTCGCAATCCTCGTTCCCGCCAACAGATGGCTGCGGCGGGCGCGCTCATCTACCGCAAGGCGGTCGAGGCCGGCGTCGGCCACGAGATCCCCACCGAGTGGTTC
>LXNJ01001704.1_pt1 | contig 12684 bp, 10 predicted proteins | sample 809081 | NCBI WGS metagenome assembly LXNJ01 (sample SAMN04870510, study PRJNA318959) | sponge metagenome | biome: sponge; feature: marine sponge reef; material: water | host: Petrosia ficiformis | place: Greece: Milos, Mediterranean Sea | collected 2013-05-29 | depth 5-7 m
CTGCGGATCGGGACGGACCTAGCGCCCGAACCAGTCACTCGTCGTCAAGCGCTCGATCCTGCACGATGCTGCGGCGATTGCGATCCGGGACCGCCCGTTCAAGCCGCCGCCGCGTTGGTCTCGTAGAGATGGCAAGCCACCAACCGATCCGGCTGCCCCACGTCGGTGACCGGAATGAGTTCCGGGGTCGTCTCGCGGCAAACGTCCATCACCTTGGGACAACGATTCGCGAACCGGCAACCGGGCGGGACATTCACCGGCGACGGGATCTCGCCCCGAATCGCCGTGGACTCCCGGCTGCGCTCGCCGACTGGGTCGGGCTCCGGATTCGAGCCGATCAGGAGTTCGGTATAGGGGTGCTTCGGGGTGAAGAACACCCGGTTGGCGGGACCGACCTCCACCAGCGAGCCCAGGTACATCACCGCCATGCGGTCGGAGACGTAGCGCACCATGGATAGGTCGTGGGCGATGAATAGCAGCGTCAGCCCGAGCGAGCCCTTGAGTTCGTCGAGCAGGTTGACGACCTGGGCCTGGACGGAAACGTCCAACGCCGAGATGGGTTCGTCGCACACGACGAATTCGGGTTCGAGCACCAGCGCGCGGGCGATGCCGATGCGTTGCCGTTGACCTCCCGAGAACTCATGCGGATAGCGCGACATGTGATCCGGGTTCAAGCCCACGCGCCTCAGCCACTCTCCCACGGTGTCCCGCGCCTCCTGCGCTGCGAGGTCCGAGTGTAGTTTCAAGCCCTCGCCGACGATCTCGCCGACGGTCATGCGCGGGTTCAAGGACGAATAGGGATCCTGGAAGATCATCTGCATGGCGTGGGCGTAGCGCTGGAAGTCCGCTGGCCGGTACCTACCGGGCATCGCCTCACCCTTGTACACCACGTCGCCGCCGGTCTTGTCGTGCAGGCCCACCACGGTCTTGCCGAGTGTTGACTTGCCGGATCCGCTCTCGCCGACCAGCCCCACGATCTCCTGCGGCGCGATGTCGAACGAAACGTCGTCCACGGCGTGCACCACTTGGCCCCGTGCAATCGGGAAGTGCTTGGTGAGATTGCGGATCTGGACGAGCGGTTCGGTCACGGGTTCGCCTCTTCGAGGTTCCTACGCTAACACGCCCGCGCGCCGCAAAGCGACGCGCCATGCTCTCGTCCGCCGTTGCCCGTATCATGCCCGTTTACGGTCGTAACCAGGTTGCGGCCAGAGTCCGATATGCAACTGAACAACACCGAACACCGCCTCGCGGGCTATTGGCCCGCTCGCCTCGAACACACGAGCGGCCGTGCGCTTGATGCCGAGCGGGGCACCCTGCTGGTACCGTCATCGCGGCATCGTGAGGCGTGCGACGCCATCGCCCTGCCGTTCATTCGCGTCCCCGCTAGGCGGGACCATGGGCTACCGCCGCTCATCGTGCTTTTCGGCGGGCCGGGCGTCGCCGGCATCGAAGCGTTCGGCGGGTACTTCTTCGACCATGTGGAACGCCTTTCGGCGATCTGCGACGTCGTAACGTTCGATCAGCGCGGCTGCCACGGTGCCATGCCCAACCTGGTCAACCCGTTCCCGCCCGACTACGACTTGCGCGAGCCCTTGACGCGCGACAGCTACCTGGCCGCGCAACGCCGTAGCGCGACCCGCCTCGGCACCTACTGGCAGGAACGGGGCGTGGACTTGAACGACTACAACACCGTCGAGAGCGCGCACGACGTCGACGACCTGCGCAAGGCACTCGGCGCCGAACTCGTGAACGTGTACGGGGCCAGCTACGGCTCCCACCTCGGCCTGGCGGTGCTGCGGCTCCACGGCGAGACGGTGCAGCGGTCAATCCTGTGCCTCGTGGAGGGTCCGGACGACACCCACAAACTGCCCGGCAACGCAGACCGGCACTTCCGTCGCCTCGCCGAACTTGCCCGTATCGACGCGAGTCTCGACGGCGCGTGCCCGGATCTGTTCGCCGAACTCGCCGAAGCGATCGACGCACTAAACAACGAACCCGCCGTCCTCAGCTTGAAAGCCATCGACAAGCCGGTTCCCGTCGGCGGGTTCGGGCTGCAATGCGTACTCGGCAACGCCCTCGGCAGCAAACGCGCCATGCGGGGATTGCCGTCCTTCGCCCGGCAACTCGCGCGCAGCGATCGTTCCGCACTGTCCCGTCGTTTCGACCGGTGGCTGGCGCAGTCGACCCTTCAGGGTATGCCGCTGGCCATGGACCACGCGGCGGGCGCCAGCGCGGAAAGGCTTCACCGCATCGAGACCGAACGCAGGAACGCCCTGCTCGACGACAGCTTCAACCTGCCGTACCCGTTCATCGGCGAGCAACTCGGCGTTGGCGAAGTCGACGATGCCTTCCGAACGCCCGTTCAATCCGACGTGCCCACGCTGTTCTGCGCCGGCACCCTCGACGGTCGCACGCCGGTGTCGAACGCCGAGGCCACCCTGCGCGGGTTCCCCAACGGGCGCCTCGTCGTCGTCGACGGCATGGTCCACGAGGAGCCACCAGAACTGCTCGATAGATTCATGGCGTTCCTCGCGGACGCGGAAGTCGGTGATGAACCCCTCGCGCTTCCTTTCGGGTTTGACGCAATCCAGTCTGATTGACGAACCGTCCGGCCCAACCCAACCCGACCTCGGCGTGCTCGCCTCAGCCCCGAGCAGCGGCCGGGATTCCTCCCTCAAGTACGCTCCTCTCCCGCCGTGAGTGCGGCAAGTACTTTCGGCGGCGACATGGGCAGTTCCCGCAGACGCAACCCGACGGCGTCGTATATGGCGTTGGCGACCGCGGCCATCGGCGGCGCGATGGGCACTTCGCCGACGCCGCGTACGCCGTGCGGGTGGGCATCGTTCGGGACTTCGACGACGATCGTATCGATCATCGGCAGGTCCGACGCCACCGGCATCCGGTAGTCCAGGAAGCCCGCGTTGTCGAGCCGGCCCGAGGCGTCGAAGATGTACTCCTCGTTGAGGGCCCAGCCGATGCCCTGGGCGACCCCGCCTTGTATCTGGCCTTCGACGTAGCCCGGGTGGATGGCACGGCCGGCGTCCTGAACGGCGGTGTAGCGAATCACCTCGACGCGACCGGTTTCCTCATCGACTTCGACATCGCAGACGTGTGTGGCGAATGCCGGCGCGGCACCTTGGGCGTTCACGGACACCTGCGCCGTGATCGGGCCGCCGGTCTGGGCCGCCTTGGCCGCGAGGGCCGCCAGCGACAGCGGCTCGAAGTCGCCGGCGTTGGCACCCGCCGGACGGGCATGCCCGCCATTCCACTCGACGGCGTCGGGATCGATATCCCAAAGCAATGCCGCTCGCTCCCGCAACTGCTCGACCACCCGCACCGAGGCTTCGGAAACCGCGGTCCCGGCCGAGAAGGTCACCCGGCTGCCGCCTGTCGTGGCACTGTAGCCGATGGTGTTCGTGTCGCCGACCTGTACGCTGACGTTGCGGTAGTGGATGCCGAGGGTCTCGGCGACGATGTTCACCATCGACGCGCGCGAGCCGCCGATATCCGGGTGGCCGGTCGTGACGGCGACCGTGCCGTCCTCATTGACGTTCACCTGCGCACTCGACTCGCCGCCGACGTTGAACCAGAAGCCGCAGGCGACCCCGCGTCCCTGGCGACGGTTCTTCGACGCGGCGTAGTGCGGGTGATTCTGGACAGCATGCAGTGTTTCTTCGAAGCCGATCCGGCGGAACGTCGGACCATAAGCCGCCCGCGTACCTTCCTTGGCGGCATTCTTGAGCCGGAACTCGATGGGGTCGAGATCGAGCTCCCGGGCGAGTTCGTCGATGACGGACTCGACGCCGAACGCGGCGATGGGCGAGCCCGGGGCCCGGTAGGCGTTGCACTTGGGGCGATTCGCCACCACGTCGTAACCCACCACCTTGACGTTGTCGATGGCGTACGGCGCGAAGGCGCAGTTCGATGCCCCACGCACGGGGGAGCCCGGAAATGCGCCGGCTTGGAAGCGGAAGGACGCCTCCCCGGCGACGATCCGACCGTCCCGCCGGGCGCCAATCTTGATCGTGTTCGACGAACCCGCGGTCGGCCCGGTGGCGCGGAACACTTCCTCGCGGGTCATCACCATCTTCACCGGGGCACCGGCCTTCTTCGACAACGTATAGGCCAGCGGCTCGAGGTAGACGATCGTCTTGCCGCCGAAACCGCCGCCGATCTCCGCGGGGATCGCGCGGATCTCGGCGAGCTTGGCACCCGTCATCTTGGCGGTCGCGTTCCGGACCATGAACTGGCCCTGGCTCGAACTCCAGATGGTCGCGCGACCGTCCGCCGCGACGCTGACCAGGCAGGCGTGCGGCTCGATGTAGCCCTGGTGCACCGGCTTCGTCTTGAAGTTCCGTTCGATGACGACATCGGCTTCAGCAAAGCCGTCGTCGACGTCTCCCAGCGTGAACTCCGCACGGCTCGCCACGTTGGTCGGCGCATCCGCTGCCGAGTCGTCGCCTTGGGTGCGCAGGAATTCGTGCAGCACGGGCGCTTCGGGCTGCATCGCCTCATCGACGTCAATGACCCAGGGCAGCGGTTCGTAGTCGACGTCGATCAACCCGAGGGCGGCTTCCGCAGCCTGGGCCGTCGTGGCCGCAACCGCCGCCACGGCATGCCCGGCATAGAGCGCCTTGTCGCGCGCCATGACGTTGCGGCTCACGAAACGCATGTCCGCGGGACCGACCAGAACCGGTGTATCGAGGGGAAAGTCCACGAGGTCGGCGCCGGTCATCACCGCCTTTACGCCGGGTGCCGCAGCGGCGCGGTCGAGATCGATCGACTTGATCCGGGCATGCGGATGCGGGCTGCGCAGCACCTTGCCCCATAGCATGCCGGCTTGCGCGAAGTCCGCGCCGAACGCCGCCCGCCCGGTGACCTTGTCCTCGCCGTCGGGGCGGATCGTGCGTTTGCCGATCCACTGGTTGTTCGCAGCACTGGTCACCCGTAACCCTCCCTGTCGTCTCATGGTCCTAAGATTAGCGCACGCGATCCGGCTCTGGTGGGCGTCCCCAACGGTCACTTCGACGGTTTGCCCTTGATGATCTTCTCGGTTCTACCCTCGAGCTTGCGACCATGCCGTAGAAAATCGAAGCCGTCGTCCGCCTTGGAGTCCTCTCCGCCCCGGGAACCACCCCTCGAGGACGGTATGCGTTCGGTGGTCCCAGCTATATCGGCCGTGCCCGCCCTGTCCTTTCTCCGTCGCTTCGACGATCGCATCTCAACCAGGAAGTAGGTCAACAGCGAGCCGAAGATCACGACGTTCTTGGCCGCGAATGCGACGGCGATGTACGCGCCCGCGGTCACGGCTTCTTCCGAGCCCGGCGGAAGCGCCTCGACATAGTCCAAGAACTCCCCGTGAAGGTACATTGCCGCCACGATGACGCCACCACACCCGACGAGCCACTTCCAGCGTCGACGCAGCCACAACAGGAACCCCGAGACGAGCGTGAACTTGAGGAGTTGGTTCAGCATGCCGGTAGTTCAGGTGATGCCGAGCACGACTCCGACGGCGACCAGCGGAACGATCCACAGTTGCTTGCGGATCTTCTCTTCCTCGTCGGCAACGACGATTTCCAGTTCGTCCTCGGAGAAGTCTTCGATCTTCCGCCCGTGGAGGGCGATTCGCACCTTGGCCTTCTTGATCGCCCGTTCGCGAATCCTGCCCCGCACCTCGCCTGTTAGCCGCTCCCTTGCTCGCCGGCCACGGTTCGTCACCGCGCGCAACATGGCTTACTCCGGCGCGTTCGCGGCAGCCTTTCGGAACACATCCGCTTCCACGTCGCAGCCCTCGTGATGCAACCAGCACCGCGCGAAGTGGTCGGCGTGGAGATCGAAGGACGCGGGGTGGTTTTCCTCGCAGGCCTGCATGGCGTAGGGGCAGCGTGCGAAATAGCCGCAACCTGCCGGCGGCGCAAAGAGGTCCGGCGGGCTGCCGTCGATAGGCGTCAGCACCTGCGCCGAGTCGTCGCGGTTCGACGGCATTGCGGCTTTCAGGCCCAGCGTATAGGGATGCGCGGAGCGGTAGAAGACATCGTCGACGCCACCCTTCTCGACGATCTCGCCCGCGTACATGACCAGTACCTCGTCGGCCATCCGCGCCACCACGCCGAGGTCGTGGGTGATCAGGATGATGGCCATGCCTTTCTCGCGCTGCAGATCACCCATGAGGTCGAGGATCTGGGCCTGAATCGTGACATCGAGTGCGGTGGTCGGCTCGTCGGCAACCAGGATCAGCGGTTCACAGGCCAGCGACATGGCGATCATGGAACGCTGCAGCATGCCGCCGGAGAACTCGAAGGGGTACTGGCGCGCGCGCTTGGCGGCCTCCGGGATCCGGGTCATCTCGATCAGTTCGATGGCCCGCGCGAACGCCGACCGATGGCTCATGCCCTGGTGCACCTGCAGGGTCTCGGCGATCTGATCGCCGATGGTCATGGTGGGATTCAACGACGTCATCGGATCCTGGAAGATCATCCCCACGAGGCGACCGCGGATGTCCTTGCCGTCGATCTTCTTCTCGGTGATGACGTCGACACCGTCGAGCATCGCCGTGCCGCTGGTGATCCGTCCCGGCGGCATGGGGATGAGGCCCATTATGCTCTGCACGGTGACGGACTTGCCGCAGCCGGACTCGCCGACGATGGCTAGCGTTTTGCCCTTGTCGAGGGAGAATGACACGCCGCGTACCGCCTGGACGGTACCCCCGTAGGTGTCGAACTCGACACGGAGATCGTTGACCTGCAACAGCGGACTCACTTCGTGTTCCTCCCTAACAACCCGGCGCCGCTTCGAGAACGCGCGTTTCGGCTTCCACCTCATCCTCGGCGGCATAGAGGATGTCCCCCTTGACCCCGTAGAAGAGCGATTCGCGTGGCTGCTGTCCGATCGCCTGGTCGATCAACCGCAACGCGAGCGCGGAGTTCCCCTCGATGTTCCGTCGCGCCCGGTCGGCGAGGTCGTAGGCTTCCCGGTCTTCGAGCAGAGCCGCCATGTGCGCCCGGTAGCGCGCTTCGCCCACCTCCCCGGTCACGGGGTTGACGGCGCAGCCCGCCGCCGCGACCACACACAGGAGTAATCCGGTCCATATGCATCCCGTGCGTTCCCGATTCCGTTGGAACGACCCGGGGATCATTCGGTCGCCCGCATCCGCGCGTCCAGCGCATCGCGCAGGCCGTCGCCGAGGAGGTTGAAGGCAAGCACCGTGATGCTGATGAACGCCGCCGGCGCGATCAGTTCATGCGGCGTCGTCAACATGGTCTTCAAACCTTCGTTGCACATGCTGCCCCAGGACGGTGTGGGCGGTGCGACGCCCATCCCGATGAAGGACAGGAAGGCTTCCGTGAAGATCGCGCTTGGCACGGCGAACGTGAGCGTGACGAGAATCACGCCCATCGTGTTCGGAATCATGTGGCGCAGGATCAGGTAGTTGGTCTTTGCGCCGAGCAGGCGGGATGCACCGATGTAGCCCTCCTCCCGGATCTGCAGGATCTGTCCGCGAACGAGCCTCGCCGCGGCGGGCCAACTCAGGAGCACCATGGCGACCAGCATCGGTCCGATGCCGCTGTCGCCGGACTCCACGTTGAACAGGATCCTGAGCAGGATCATGAAGAGCAGGAAGGGCAGCGCGACGACGAAGTCCGCGAAGCGCATGAGCACTTGGTCCGGCCTTCCCCCCATGAAACCCGCGGCACTGCCATAGAGAATGCCGATGATGACGAAGAAGAACGGCGCCACGATGCCGATGAAGAGCGAGACCCGGGCACCGTGCATCAGACGTGCGAGCATGTCCCGGCCCAGGTAGTCCGTCCCCAGGGGGTGGAACGCCATCTTGACCGTGTCGCCCGGGCTCAAGTCCGAAGCGTCCTCGACCAGACCCTTCTCCACGGCTTCCGCGGCGGTGATGACGCGGGTCACGTCCGCCGTGACCGTGGTGTAGCTCGGCGACTCCTGGCCGCCATCGTCGAGCGCGACGACCGAATAGAAATAGGTAAGGGCTTTGAGGTCCAACCGGTCCTCGAAGCTCACGTTCGCCGGACTCAGGATTTCCGCGATGGGAAGTCCCAACGCGCCGTCCGGCTCGGGGTCGAGGATATTGCGGTAGACCCGGTAGCCTCCCGCGCCCGGCACGGGATCCCAATACAGCCTTACCGAGTGCGTCGTGGGGTGGCCGTCCACGGTGACCGTGGCAGGCGCCACGGGTCCGCCGTCACCCTCGATGGGTGTCGCTGTAACGCCGCGCCACGGGGCGTAGTCGTCCGCCACCGTCGCGGTCCGGTCGGCACCCGGCGGAACGCTGATCTGGTCGAGATCCTGGGCTGCGGGATCAACGGTCCACACGAACGGCCCCAGCACCGTGAAGGCCAGGAGGGCTAACACGAGGAAGAGCGAGAACAATGCCCGACGGTTGGCCTTCAAGCGGATCCAGGCGTCTTGCCAATACGACAGCGAGGGTCGGGAGACGGTCTCGACTTCCCGTTCGACCTGAACCCGTTCCCAGGAAAGCGTTCCTTCAGCCATCGCCTACTCCAGCCGGACCCGGGGGTCGACGAGCCCGTAGATGACGTCCACGACGATCACCATGAACACCAGGAACGCGCCGTAGAACACCGTCGTCCCCATGATGACGGTGTAGTCGGACTGCTGGACGGCCTGCACGAAGTAGCGCCCGAGCCCGGGAATCGCGAACACCAGTTCCACCACGAAGCCACCGGTCGTGATGGCGGCGATCGACGGACCCAGCACGGTGATCACCGGAAGGATGGCGTTGCGCAACTGGTGTTTGCGTAGGATGCGCGTCACCGGCAGACCCTTGGCGCGGGCCGTCCGGATGAAGTCCGAGTTGGCGATCTCCAGCATCGAAGAACGCATGAGGCGCGTCAGGAACGCCATCGTCCCCAGACCAAGCACCATCGACGGCACGATCATGTGCTGTACCGTGCCCCAGCCAGCGACCGGGAACAGCGTGAAGCCGAGCCAGTCGTTGATCTCCACCACGCTCAACTGGCCGAGCGCGGCGAATACGAACCCCGGCACCGAGATGCCGAGGATGACCAGGAACATGATCACGATGTCCGGCATCCGGTTTCGGTAGAGCGCGGTCAGCGCTCCCCAAAGAATGCCGCCGAACGCCGCGAACACGATCGCGAGGATGCCCAGCGTCGCCGAGACCTTGAAGTGCTCGCGGATGATGTCGTTCACCTCGCGGTTCTGCTGGGTGAACGAAATGCCGAAGTCGCCGCTCGCCATGTTCTTCAGATAGATCCAGTACTGCTGGGCGAGCGGCTTGTCGAGGCCGTAGCGTGCCTCCAGGTTGGCGCGGATCTCGGGCTGCACGGCCTTGTCGTTCATCAGCGGATCGCCCGGTACGCCGTGCATGGCGAAGAACGTCGCCGTGGCGATGAACCACACCGTGACGATGCCTTGGATCAGCCGCTTGACCCCGTACAGGAACACTTATTCGATCCAGGCCCGGGTGTAGTCGGGATCCGTGCCCACGGCACGGCGCACGATCCCCTTGAGCCTCGGGTGCGAGACGTAGACCGAGCCGCGCTCGTAGTTGACCACGATCGCCGCCTCGTCGAAGAGGATCTGCTGCACCCGCGCCATCGCGTCCATGCGCGTCTCGGGGTCCGACGAGGAACGCGCCACGTTCACCGCCTCGTCCAATTCGGGGTTGTTGAAGCGACCGCGGTTGTTCTCGTTCCACGACGCGAAAAGATCGGCGAACGTCATCGGGTCGTCGTAGTCCGGCCCCCAGCCGGCCATCACGATATCGAAATCGCCGGCGGTCATCTTGGCGAGTCGCTGCTTGAAGATCTGGGCATCGATCCTGATGTCGATGCCGAGTTTCTGCTTGTAGAGGTTCTGGTAGTACTCGGCCTGCTTCTTCGCGGTGGGGCTGTCCCCGATCAGCATGACCAGCGTCGGCGGTTCGGAAAGCGCGAGTTCCGCCATCGCCGTCGCGAGATGACGGCGACCAAGTTCGTCGTCCGGCAGCGGATCGGTTAGCGGGTACTCTTGGCGGAAGTAGCCGTCGACACCCTTCAGCCACACCGGGAAGAGGGACGCGCCCGGCAGGTTCCCCGGCAGCTTGATGATTCTGTAGACCAACTCCGGGGAGTCGTTGACCGCCTGGATCGCCTTGCGCAGATGGTAGTTGCGGGTCAGCCGATCCTCGCGGTGGTTGAACTCCATGAAGAACACCGCGCCGTCGCTGAAACGCTTGATCTTCCAACGCCGCTGCAGGGCGTCGTCGAGGTTCTCCGCCACCAGCCCCGCCAATGCGGTCTTGTTGTCCTTGAACAGGTTGATGGTCGCATTGGGGTCGGTTGTGAAGTAGGCGTAGTCGATGGCGTTCAGACGGATATTGTCGGCATCCCAATAGTGCGGGTTCTTCTCCAGCCGAATGCTCGCGCCATGGACCCAACTGGAAATCGTGAAGGGGCCGTTGTAGAGCAAGTCCTCGGCGTCCGCCGCGTAGCGTCCTTCTCGGGATTCATAGAACGCTTCGCTGATCGGGTTGTAGGTTGCGAACGCGACCAGTTTGTCGAAATAGGGAACGGGCCGTTCCAAGTGAACTTCGAGCGTCCGATCGTCCAACGCGTGCACCTCGAGCGATTCGACCGGCATCGTGCCGTTGTTGATCGCCTCGGCGTTCTTCAAGCCGTAGAGGATGAACGCGTACTCCGAAGCGTTGGCCGGATCCAGGACCTTGCGCCAACTGAACACGAAGTCGTGGGCCGTGACCGGCTCGCCGTTGCTCCACCGGGCATTCGGCCGCAGGTGGAAGGTCACCATCGTGTCGCCGGTCATCTCCCAGCGTTCGGCGACGCCGGCCTCGAGGCGGTTGTCGGGGTCGTAACGCAACAGCCCCTCCATGGTGTGACCGAGGATGTTGAAACTCACGGCGTCCGTGCCCCGGGTGGAGTCGAGCTGCGGGGGCTCCCCGCCCAAGGAAAGGGTGATCGTCCCGGTCGAGGCATCCACCGCCTCGCCGGCGCCGCCCTCGTTCCACTGCGCCAACAGCCAGAGCAGTGCGCCGAGCGCTGCAACGCCAATCCCGCCGAGGTAGAGAATCTGACCAAGAGAGCGGATATCGAGACCGGTACCCGCGGCGCCCTCGGGGACGTTCGGACTCGGTGCTTCGGCGATGTCGCTCACTTCTTCCCCTCTGCGCGATTCACGCGTCGTGGGGTCGACCGCGCACCCAGGTGGGCGCGATATGGTCGCCCGATCGGCGTGACGGTCTCACCGGTACGGGACGGACAAGCCCGTCCCCTACGAAACCATGCGCAACAGGTTACCGACGATGCGGTTCAGATGCATGAGCGAATTGCACTCCTCCGCCTGGTGCACGTAGGCCGTGTATTTGCGCATCTCGGCATCGCCCACGTTCCAGGTATTGCGCGATTCCGGATTCAGCCAGATGACGCGCTTCGACCGATCATACATCTCCTTTAGGATGTCCGTGCGCGGGTCGCCGTAGTTGTTGCGGGCATCGCCCAGGATGACGATCGTCGTGCGCTTGTCGACCTCGTCCATGCACAGCTTCCTGAAATCCAGGAAAGCCTGGCCGTAGTCGGTGGAACCGCCCGCGTAGTCGCGCAACGTCTTGGCGATGGCGTCCTCGATCTTGTTCCGCTCGAAGAGTTCCGTGACCTCGGCCAAGTCCGACGAAAAGGCGAACGAGCGCACCTTGGGCATCACTTCCTCGAGGCTGTAGAGGAACATCAGCATGAACCGCGCGTACGACGCCACCGAGCCCGACACGTCGCAGATCGCAAACACCTTGGGCCGGTCCACCTTTACCGATTTCCAGTGCAGGTCGAAGATGGCGCCGTCGTAGCTCATGTTGTGGCGCAGAGTACGGGAGACGTGAAGTTGGCCGCGTTTGAAGACCTTGCGGCGCCGGGAATGCAGCGCCGCGAGCTTCTTCGCCATGCGCAGCACGATCTCCTGGATCAGCCGGAAGTTGCGGTGCTCGACGTTGGACAGCTTGACCTTCTGCAGCAGGTCTTCACGCAATCGACGGCCGGTGGCATCGGCGTGGAGCAGGAACTGCCGCTCGACGTAGTCGCGCACCAATTCGCGCAGCCAGTCGCGCCGGCGCTTGAGTTCCTGGGCGAGGCGACGTTCCGGTACGTGCGGACTCGAGCGTAGTTCGCCGACCTCGGCGACGAGATCCGCGAGCCCCATGGCGTCCATGATCTTTCGCGTGTAGAGGCCCTTCTGGGTGAACACCTGGATCTCGGTGAGATTGGCCTCCTTGGCTGCTTCGGCCATCCGCACCGTGAGTTCGGTGGTGCCCTCCTGCATGAGCAATCGAGCAAGCGCGGAACGAGGTTCGGCCATCGCGCCGGGTCCGAGGTCTTCTTCCTCTTCCTCCTCCGCTGCCGCGTACTTGCTCTTCCTGCCCTTGCCGCCCGAACCCTTGCCGCCGCCAAGACCCTCGCCCTGGCCTTCGCCGCCGCCCTCGCCGTCTTCACCGTCACCGTCTCCCTCGCCGGCAGCGATCTCGCCCGCCACATCTTCGAACGAGAAGAACTGGTCGAACGTGGTATCGAAGGTCTCCTTTTCGTCCGCGGTCTTGGGTAGCACCAGCGACAACGAGTCCTTCAGGAACGCCCGGTCCCGATAGCCGACCAGTTCCACGGCGTTCATGGCGTCGAGGGTCTCCGCCGG
>LXNJ01001705.1_pt1 | contig 12683 bp, 8 predicted proteins | sample 809081 | NCBI WGS metagenome assembly LXNJ01 (sample SAMN04870510, study PRJNA318959) | sponge metagenome | biome: sponge; feature: marine sponge reef; material: water | host: Petrosia ficiformis | place: Greece: Milos, Mediterranean Sea | collected 2013-05-29 | depth 5-7 m
ACCCGCGGCCCGAGAGGGCCGCGGAATGGATCACGCCAATCCCGTTCAAGAGCGTCCACGTTGCGAACGCCAGGGTGACGCGGAGTATGAGAAGTCCGGGCTAGTACTCGTCGAAGAAGCGCCCGATCTCCGTTGGATCGGAGGTCTTGGTCAGCGCGAGCTGGAGCAGCGTCCGCGCCTTTTCGGGGGGCAGGTTGTCGCCGGGAATGATCCCGGACTCGCGGAGCGTTGCGGTTTCCTGCACGCGGCCGCCGCGTGCCGGTGAAGTGGCCACCACGACGACTCCGCTCGTGCGCGCCCGCTGCACCGCCTCGAGCTGGCCGCGTGAGAGGCGGGCTGCTCCGTCCACCACGAGGCCCCTTGCTCCCGTAGCCACCAGACCGTCGATCGCGCCGCCCGGAGCGTCCGGATACGCCGTCACGATCTCCACCGCGGGCAGCGACTCCGGCAGCGCCGCGAGTTCGAACTCCGAGCGGCGGGTGTGCCGCCGGGTCGGCTCGAGGAAGAACCGGACGATGTCCGGGTCCGCGACTCCGATCAGTCCGAGATCGACGCTCCCGAAGCCGTCCATGCGGTAGGCGCTCGTCCTCCTCACGTCCCGCGCTCCGTGGACCTCCTGATTGAGGACGACGACCACCCCCTTGCCGCCGGCGGCCGGGTCCGCGGCCACCCGGACCGCGTCGTAGAGGTTCAGCGGGCCGTCGCCGCTCGCCGCGCTCCAGGGACGCTGGGCGCCGACGAAGACCACCGGCTTGCCGGTCTCGAGCACGAGGTTCATGAAGAAAGCCGTTTCCGCGAGCCCCTCCGCTCCGTGGGTGACCACCACGCCGTCCACTTCGGGGTCCTCGGCGAGCCCCTGCAGGCGCCGGGCGACCGCGCGCCAGCGGTCGGTGGAGGACGCCTCCCCCATACGTGAAAGGGCCCGCTGATCGTCCGTCGTTATCCGCGCGACGAGGCCCAGATCCGGCAGGTCGCGGGTCCAGGTCTCCGGGGGGAAGGTCCCGGCGGCGGACTCGCACCCGGCGAGTTCGAGCGGAGTGCCGCAGTTCGTGGCGATCTCTCCGCCCAGCGACACCAGCACCACGTGCGGGAGATCGATTCCCGGCGGCGGCAGCGGCGGAATCTCCTGCGCCCCGAGTTTGGCCGCCAGCAGCAGCGCCGCGACCCCGCCGCCAAAGGCGCTGAGGCGCGGGAGGCGTCCCTCAGTACTCATTGAAGATCCGCTGCAGTTCCCGCGCGTCGGTCGTTCGGGTGAGGGCGAGACGAAGCAGGATGCGCGCCTTCTGCGGGTGGAGGTTGTCGGCGGTGATCTCGCCCCGCGCCGCGCTGCGATCGCTCAGCACCACGCGGCCGGCGCCCTTGCGGCTGCCCCGCACCACGACCACCCCGGCGGCCCGGGCCTCCAGCGCCGCGTTCCCGTAGGCCGGCGAGCCGTCGGCCAGGACGATGCCCTTGGCGCCCTCCTTCACCAGGGCGTCGATGGGGGCGCGGGAGGCCTCCTGATACCCGTAGACGACGTCCACCTGGGGGAGTTCCTCGATCCCGTCGAGGTCAAACTCGGTGTCGGCGGTGTGGCGGGTGACCGGCGAGCGGTACAGGACCACCCGGTCGGAGTCGGCGTAGCCGAGAGGGCCGACGCCGGGGGAGACGAAGGTCTCGATGTGGTAGGTGTGCCGCTTGGTCACGAAGCGGGCCGAATGGATGGTGTCGTTGAGCAGCACCAGGACGCCCTTCCCGGCGGCGTCCGGGGCGAGCACGGTGCGGACCGCGCCCAGGAAGTTGAGCGGCCCGTCCCGGCTGACCGCGGTCCAGGGCCGCATGGAGCCGATGACCACTACAGGTTTCGTCGTGCGCACGGTCAGGTGGAGGAAGTAGGCGGTCTCCTCCAGGGTGGTGGTGCCGTGGGTGACGACCGCGCCGGCGACCTCCGGCCGCGCCAGCTCGGTCATGAGCTGGCGGGCGAGAGGCAGCCCCTGTTCGGCGCCCATCCGGGTGCTGCTGACCGCCGAGATGGCCTCCACCTCGATGCGCGCGAGGCTCAGGGTCTCGGGCACGGCTTCGATGATCGCCGCTCCGTCGATGCGGCCCTCGTTGTACTCGGCGAGCTTCAGCCGGTCCCTCCCGAGGCTCTGGATCGTCCCGCCGGTGGTGAAGAGCTTGACCACCGGCAGTTCCTGCGCCCGGACGGTGGCGGCGGACGTCAGGACGGCGGCGAGGAGGACCGCGAGGGCGGCCGCTCGGACCCCGGTCACAAATCCGCTCCCCTCACAGGTTGGGACGGCGGGTGTGGAAGTCCGTCGCGTCCTGGAGCGACTTGGCGGCGAGCAGGAGCCGCTCCTCGCCGTAGACCTGTCCCAGGAGCGCGATGCCCGTCGGGGTGCCGTCCGGGTCGAATCCGTTCGGCACGGTCACCACCGGGTTTCCGGTCATGCTGGTGAGCGCGTTGATCGCGCGCCAGGGGGACACCACGGCGTCGAGCCCCTCCATGATGCCGGCAAGCTCCTGCATGAACAGGTAGCGGATGCGGTTGGCCTGCAGCCAGTCGACGGCCGGCACCAGGTGCGAGGCGCGCAGCTCGCCGCGGTGCCCCTGCCGCACCAGGTTCACGTCCTGGCGGCTCCGCTTGAACTCGTCGAACCCGGTGGAGCGCTCGACGTACTCGATGAAGTAGATGAGCCGGTCGCGGGGTATCTCGACGGGTTTCAGGTCGTAGCCGAGGGAACGGAGGGTGTCGAGGCTCCGGCGGGCGTGCTCGAGGTTCTCGGGGTCGTTCTCCGACTCGAGCTGCTCGAACGCGGACTCGAAATAGCCGATCCGCAGCCCGCTCGCGGACGCCGCGCCGTCCCAGTTGAAGGGAACCCCCTGGACGCAGGCAAGGTCCTGGCCGTCGGGGCCGGCAATGGCGTGCAGGATGAGCGCGCCGTCCTCCACGCCGCGCGTCATGGGCCCGATCTTGTCGAGCGAGAACCCCGCGGCCATCACCCCGGAGCGGGGGACCCTGCCGAACGTCGGGCGGAGGCCGACCACGCCGCAGCGGATCGAGGGCGACAGGATGGACCCGCCGGTGTCGGTGCCGATGGCGAATCCCACCAGGCCGCCACCGGCCGCCGATCCCGAACCCGCGGACGACCCGCTGGAGCCTTCCTCCGGGTTCCACGGGTTGTTCGTGCGCCCGCCGAACCAGTTGTGGCCGAAAGCAAGCTCGCCGGTGGTGAGCTTGGCGACCAGCACTGCGCCCGCGGCATCGAGACGCTCCACGACGGCGGCGTCCACGTCGATGACCTGATTCTCGAAGGCGCCGACGCCCCAGGTGGTGCGGTAGCCGCGCACCGCGATGATGTCCTTGGCGCCCCAGGGAATCCCGTGCAGCGGACCCCGGTAGCTGCCGGCGGCGATCTCCTCGTCCGCCGCCTCCGCCTGCTGGCGCGCCCGGTCCGGGGTGAGGGTCACGACGCAGTTGAGGACCGGATTCAGCCGCTCCAGTCTGCCGAGGTACATCTCGGTCAATTCGAGCGAGCTGACCTGGCGCGTTTCGATGAGCCGCGCCAGGTGGGTCATCGGCCAGAACGCGACCTCCTCCAGATCCGCCGGGCGCGACACCTCGGGCGCCGCACCCTGACGCAGCTCCCGCTCGAAGCGGTCGAACGTCATTCCGGGAACGGCGGGGTTGAAGTACAGCGGAGGCGGTACCGAGTTGTCGATGCGCCGCTGCCGCATGTCCTGGTAGTGGCCGAAGTTCTTCTTCACCTCGTCCACCATCAACTCGTATTCCTCGTCGGTGAACTCGAGCCCGGCGAGGGCCGCGGCCTCCTTCATCATGCCGACGGTCAGGCCCTCGGGTCCCGCCTCCTGCACGCGGGCCCAGAGCACGCCCGGAAGGAGCGTCGCGCCCAGCCCGGCGCCCGAGAACCAGGCGAGGAACCGCCTGCGAGCGTGTTCGTTCCTGTTGGTCCTGCTCATCACGCCACCTCGATTTGCGAGTGTATCGGGGCAGGGAAGGGCAGGCCCGGGCTGCGTGTGTCGGCCGGGGCGTGACGCCGTTCGATCTTCCCGGGGAACCCGCATCGTGCAGGGAGAAGCCGCGAAACCGGAGAAACACGCATGACTCCAGCCCGGACGCGGGCGCCAGCCCGTGGAAATCGTTACCTGGTGAACAGGAAGCCGAACACCGCGATCAGGACGGTCACCAGCAGACCGAGGCCGCCAAACACCAGCCGCATCTGAGCCGCGAGAACAGCCAGCTTCCGGTCGTGCTCGGCGAGCTTGCGGTCCACCGCGTCAAAGCGTCGGTCTACCGCTTCGAAACGACGGTCCAGATCCTCGAGCAGGCGGTCTAACTTCGCGGTCAGGGGCTGTAACTTCGCGTCAAGGATGCTCTCGATCATGATGCGTGTCTGCTGATCCGCAGTATAGGCGACCACGGCGTTGGCGCCGGCGTCCACGAGCGCACGAAAAAGAGCGCTCGGGGAGGACGAATCCGGAGCGGTGGAGCCCCGTTCCGGGACCGGAGTGCTTCCCGCCTCCGGTGGGGTTGGTCCGGTTGGATCGGAGGCGGAGGGCCGCGGGGCGGGCTGTGGCATGAGGACTCCCTTCGTGGAAATGACCCGGGAGCGCGGACCCGGCGTCTCTTTTCATAGACGAGATTCCGGCCGGATTCTTCTCACTCTTGCCGGCAATGTGGAAAAGTCGGCGTGAAGTGCACCTCCGGTAGCATCGCCTCCGTGACGTCCATCTCCTTCCGCACGACCCTCGCGTTCCTCATCCCGCTTGCCGCCTCCCTCGCTCCCGTCCCGGCCGCGGCGCAGGACACGGAACTGCACGCGCTCTTCGACGAGTTCATGGATTTCCGGCGTCAGGAAGAGCCGCGCTTTGCGGCCTCGCTCGAAGGCGTTCCTCCCACCACGCTCGGCTCCATGACCGAGGGGGACATCGAGCGGCGGGCGGACGCGATGAGCGGTTTCCGGGACCGGCTGCTGGAGATCCCCCGGGACCGGCTCTCGGATCAGGATCTCGTGCATCGGGACATCTTCGAGGCGATGCTCGCCGAGCGGATCGGTGATGTGCGCTTCGGTGGCCATTTCCTGCCGATCAACGCCGACTCGGGGTTCCACATCGGGATGGCCCGGCTACCGAACTCGCTGCCGCTGCGCACGGTGGCCGACTACGAGGCCTACATCGCGCTCCTCGGGGACATCCCCCGCTACTTCGACGAGCACATCGCGCTCATGCGGCGCGGAATGGAACTCGGAATGACGGTCCCGCGGGTGGTTCTGGAGGGCTACGAAGTCACGATCGCCAGCCACGTCCTCGAAGACCCCGAGGCGAGCGTCTTCTACGCTCCCTTCGCCTCCTTCCCGGAGCGGATTCCCGAGGCAGAGCGGGCCCGGCTGCGCGAAAGCGGCTCGGAAGCGATCCTCGCCGGCGCCGTGGCGGCCTACCGGACCTTCCTCGACTTCTTCGAGAACGAGTACCGGCCGGCCGCGCGGACCACCATCGGAGCTTCGGAACTGCCGGACGGGCGCGAGTACTACGCGTTCCTCATTGGCCGCTTCACCACCCTCGACCGGACCGCCGAGGAGATCCACCAGGTCGGACTCGGGGAAGTGGAACGAATCCGGGCGGAGATGGAAGAGGCGATGGCAGCCACGGGCTTCGAAAGAACCTTCGCGGAATTCCTCGAGTTCCTGCGCACGGACCCCCGCTTCTACGTGGACACGCCGGAGGCGCTGCTGCGGGAGGCCATGTGGATCGTGAAGCGGATGGACGGCGCGCTGCCGCGGCTCTTCGGCCGGCTGCCCCGCCAGCCCTACACCGTGGAGCCGGTCCCGGATGCGATCGCCCCCAAATACACCGGCGGCCGCTACGTCGGGGCCGCGCTCACCTCGACCCAGCCGGGGCGGTACTGGGTCAACACCTATCAACTCGACAGCCGGCCCCTCTACACCCTGGAGGCGCTTTCGCTCCACGAGGCCGTGCCGGGCCACCACCTGCAGAACGCTCTCGCCAAGGAACTCGACCTGCCCGAGTTCCGCCGCTACTACGGGATCGGCGCCTACGGGGAGGGGTGGGGCCTGTACTCGGAGCGGCTCGGCCTCGAGGTCGGATTCTACGAGGATCCCTACAACAACTTCGGCCGGCTGACCTACGAGATGTGGCGGGCCTGCCGGCTCGTGGTGGACACCGGAATGCACGCGCTCGGCTGGACGCGGCAGCAGACCCTCGACTACCTGGCCTCCAATACCGCGCTCTCGATCCACGAGATCACCACCGAGACCGACCGCTACATCGCCTGGCCGGGACAGGCGCTCGGCTACAAGATGGGGGAGCTGAAGATCCGCGAGCTGCGCGCCCTCGCCGAGGAGGAACTCGGCGACGCTTTCGACATCCGCGCCTTCCACGACGCGGTGCTGCTGAACGGCCCGGTCACGCTCCCGGTCCTCGACACCGTCATCCGCCGCTGGATCGAGGCCCGGCGTTAGGGAGCAAGGGACTGCCGGCCTTCAGGCCGGCACAGCGGGCCGAAGGTCCGCTGACGACGCTACGCCGATCGCAAAAAGGGAGGGAATGCCTCGTTCCCCATGAAACGCGTGAGTGATGTCCAAGACAGATGAAGAAATACATACAGTCTCCACGAGTGCTGTCAGCGCTTGGCCGGGCACCCGGGACCGGGCCGCAGCGCCGAGTCCCTTGCTCCGGGCCTTCGGCGGTATGAGTTTCGTTCACATGTGGTGTTCTATGTCGCGGACTCCACGGACCTGGTCATCGTTCGTGTCTTGCACACCAATACCGGAGCCCGGAAGGCGGCTGGCGAAGTCTGGTTTCGACCGCCTCTCGGCGGTCGATGCCGGCCGGAGGCCGGCGCTCCGAGCCTACGTCCCCGGGATCTTCCTCCCCGGGGTCCACGGAGCGCCCGCCGCTTCGAGGTCGGCTTCGAGCTGGGCGAGGTCCTCGTCGACCAGCGTCCGCAGTTCGCCCCGGAGCGTCTCGAACTCTCCCGCCGCGATGCGTAGGCTCTCGCGCTGGGTTGCGGTGGGGGTCTGCCGGGTTTCCCAGTGGCCGCTGGCAACCCCTCCGACGCGGCCCCGGATCGAGGGCGCGGCCGGGTGGTTGCGGGACTGCCTTGCCGGGTCGCCGTTCAGCCGGACTTCGAGATCGGAAAGCGTCCGCAGGATGGTGTCCATCCGCCCGAAAAGCGCCTCGTCCGCCCGCGGAGTCTCGTTCAGAGCCGCCCGCAGGTGCCGCAACCGCTCCCGGACCCGGCCGGCTTCGGCGGCCGCGCCGTGGATCTGCCGGAGGAGCGCCGCCGTCTCCTGCTGGAAGGCCGCCACGGCGGTGGGATCGACGTCCGCGGGGAGGTTCGGGACCGGCTTCACCGCGAACCGCTGCGGTTCGCCCAGGCTCCGGGCGCCGTCCCGGGTCACCGCCACGAGCTGCGCCTGGTATTCCCCGGGCGCCGTCAGTGGTCCCTGGGGCGGCCGGACCCACGGAGGCGAGAACCCCGGGGTCGTCAGGTTCACCGGGTTCGGCGCCGGGCCCCGGAGGTCCCACGCCACCCGGTGGACGCCCTTTTCGGCCGACCCGGCGATCCGCCGCACCGGTTCCCCGTTCGCGTCCCGGATCACCACGAACACCGCGGGGTCGGCCTCCAGCTCTTCGATGCGCAGGGTGTCGAAGCCGGGGAAGGCGATGTCACCCCCCTCCTCGCGGGTTCCCTTCTCGGTGTCCCGCCGCTCCTGCTGCGCGGTCTTCAGATCCTCGGCGAGGTAGTAGGTGAACACCGCGCCGAACGGCGGGTTGTCCGCCACGAACGCGGTGCTTCCCTGCGTCGGACGGCCCGGCGCCTGCGCCGGCACCGAGGGTACGTACCACCACGCGTCGCGGAGCGGAAAGAGCACCGAGTCGCCGGACCGGACCGCCGCGGCCATGGTCCGGAGCGGTGCGAAGTCGTCCAGCACGTAGAACCCGCGGCCGAACGTCGCGCCGACCAGGTCGTCGTCCCGCCGCTGCACCTTCACGTCGCGGAACGAGATGGTGGGCGCGCCCTTCAGCTTGACCCAGTTCGTCCCGCCGTTCCACGAGACGTGGAGCCCGAACTCGGCGCCCAGGAACAGCAGGTCCGGGTCCTCGTGGTCCTGCTGGATCGCCCAGACGATGGTTCCGTCCGGCAAGTCGCCCGCAATGGACTCCCACGAGGCGCCGCGGTCGCGACTCCGGAACAGATAGGTACGGAAGTCGCCCATCTTGTGGTTGTCGGCCACCACGAACACGGTGTCGGCGTCGTGCTGGGAGGCCTCGATGTCGTTGACGAAGGAAAGTGCGGGGAGGTCGGGGAGCGCCGCGGCGCGGGTCCAGTTGACGCCGCCGTCCGCGCTCGAGTGGACGAGTCCGTCGTCGCTCGCCGCGAAGAGCACGCCTTCGGCGACCGGTGATTCGGTCATCGCGGTCAGGGTCGCGTAGCGCGACATGGCGTTTGTGTCGTGGAGCGCGTCCACGCTCCAGATCCGGTCGTAGAACGGCAGCTCGTAGCGGTTCCGGCCGGTCGTCAGGTCACCGCTGATCGCGGTCCACGACTGGCCCCGGTCCTCGCTGCGCCACACCCGCTGCGAGCCGAAATACAGGCGGTCGGCGTTGTGCGGGCTGATGAAGATGGGGGAGTCCCAGTTCCAGCGCTCGGGCGGTTCGCCGGGGGCGGCAACCGGTCCGATGTGCAGCACCTCCTCGCTCCGCCGGTCGGCCCGGTAGAGGTTCCCCTGCTGGGTCATCAGATACATGATGTTGGGGTCGCGGGGGTCGATGTCCACCCCGTAGCCGTCGGCGCCGAGCGGCACGTACCAGTCGCGGTTCCGCACTCCCTCCAGGTTCAGGGTGCGGGAAGGTCCGTGCACGGTGCCGAGGTCCTGCGCGCCGCCGAGCACGTCGTAGAAGGGCTCGCCGTTGCTGAGCGCCACCTTGTAGAACTGCGAGACCGGCATGTTCGGGAAGTGACGCCAGGTCACTCCCTCGTCATAGGTCTCGTAGAGCCCCGAGTCGGTCCCGCCGAGCAGGTGGCCGGGGTCGTCGGGGTCGATCCAGAGCGCGTGGTTGTCGCTGTGCTTTTCGCGCCCGGTGCCGAGGTAGTCGAAGGTCTTGCCGCCGTCCCGGGTCACATGGAAGAAGACGTCCATCTGGTAGACGAGGTCCGGATCGGTGGGGGACGCCTCGATCTCCTGGTAGTAGTGCGGCCCGGTGCCTCCCGAGATGTAGGGGTTGCGGCGCTCCCAGCTCTCGCCCCGGTCGGTGGAGCGGTAGAAGCCGCGCTCCTCCTCGTCCGCCTCGATGGTGGCGTAGACGAGCCGCGGGTCCGCGGGCGTCACCGCGAGGCCGATCTTGCCGACGTCCCCCTTGGGCAGGCCCGCCGTGATCCTGCGGAACGAGCGTCCACCGTCGTCCGACTTGTGGATGCCGGAGCCGGGCCCCCCCGCGAGGAAGGACCAGACGTGGCGCCGGCGCTGGTAGGCGGCGGCATAGACGGTGTCAGGATCGCCGGGGGCGAACTCCAGGTCGGTCACCCCGGTGTCCGGGCCGAGATCGAGGGTGCGCGTCCAGGTAGCGCCGCCGTCCTCGGTCCGGTAGACCCCGCGGTCGCCGCCGCCGCTCCAGAGCGGTCCCTCCGCCGCGACGAGGACCGTGTCCCCGTCCCGCGGGTCCACCAGGATCTTGCCGATGTGCTGGGAGCCGTCCAGCCCGACCGCTTCCCAGGTGGCGCCGCCATTACGGCTGCGGTACACCCCGTCGCCCCAGCCGACGTGGCGTCCGCTCACGTTCTCCCCGGTGCCCAGCCAGACGACTTCCGGGCTCGACGGGTCGAGGGCGACGGTCCCGAGGGAGTAGGACGGGTACTCGTCGAAGGTCGGCTTCCAAGTGGTGCCGGCGTTGTCGGTCTTCCAGAGTCCGCCGGAGCCGACGACCACGTACCAGGTGGAGCGGCGTTCGGGATGCACCGCGAGGTCGGCGATGCGGCCGCCCATGAGCGCGGGGCCGATGCCGCGGAGCTTCAGGCCCCCGATCGCACTGGCGACGGCTCCGGAGTCCCCGCCTGGGGCACTCCCGGTCTGGGAGTCTCCGGTCTGGCCCGCCGCGAAACCGGCGGCCAGGAGCATCGCAATGCCGAGAACCGCGCTCCGCTTCGGGAGCCGGTGGGGCCGGGTTTTTCCGGCGATTTCGCAGTTGTCAGAGGTGACTGGAGACATGGAGCGGCACCCTCCTTCGTCCCGGGATTCGACCGCTGCCGAGGGGGCTGACGACCGTCCGTATCGTGGAATGCGGAATGCTAGGTGAGCAAGGAGCGGTGGTAAGGGTATGTCTGAGAAGCAGACTGGCATGAGCGCAGCATCCTTTTCCGGCACTGAAAGTCCCGGGCGCGCTTCCGCGCCGCGGCTTCGCCGCTGGCCCGCCCGCCGGGTTCAACTGCTGAGCCGGACCGTGATCCTGACGCTCGTGGCGCTCAGCTTCACCGGCCTGTTCGTCGTTCCGGCCACCTGGTGGGGCTTTGCCGCGGACATCCTGTTCCGGAGCTGGCTGGCCTTTATCGGCACCGTGATGGCGCACGAAGGCGTCCACGGCCTCCTCGGCCGAACACGCCGGGCGAACACCTTCTGGGGCCGGCTGGCGCTCCTCCCCGTTCTCGTGCCCTTCACGAACTTCCGGGGCACCCACCTCCAGCATCATCGGTACACCAGCGAACCCGGCAAGGATCCGGATCTTTTCCTGGACACTCCGCACCGGTGGCAGCTCCCCTTCCGGGCGGTGGCGATGCCGCACCAGTGGTTCTTCTGGCTCCGCCGGCGCGGCGGGCTGCCTCCCGGCCACCCGCGCGATCTCGTCCTGAACTACCTGGCCATTGCGGCCTGTTATCTTCCCGTCGCCATTCTGGTGGGCCCCTGGCGACTCGTAACGGGGGTGCTGCCGGTCTGTATCCTCGTGTCGCTCGTGCTCTGGATCCCGTTCGCGCACCTCACCCACGAGGGCTATTCCACCGGTGATCCCGCGGCGCGATCGCACAACTGGTTCGGCTGGTTGGCCTACGGGTTTTCCTTCGGGCTGTCCATGCACCGCGAGCACCACCTGAGGCCGCATCTCGCCTGGATCGAACACCACCAGCTTGTCGAACGCGACCCCCAGCGGCGCCGGATTCCGCGGCGCGACATCTGGCGAGAAGCGCCGCCCCAAGCCGTCTGACCGGAACCATCCCGCTCGCCACGCCGGACCTGGCGTGCCTGCTTGCGGACTCCCCGTCCAGGCCCCTGGACTACGCCTTCGTACTGAATCTCGGTCAGTCGCCGCACGCAGTGACCGACTTCGAGCCGCTCTACCGGGGGGCCGAAGGGGCTCGGCACGCCTTTCCGGTCGCCGGCAGCCGGCTGCGCCAGCCCCCGTTCGACATTCCGAGTTGGGAAACGCGGCCGGGGACGCCGCCCGCGCTCGTGATCCGGGTGTTCCCGGAGGGGGAGCGCGTTCTCCGGATCCAGGAGTTTCTCGAGACCCCGTTCTCCCTTCAGGAAGGCCCGCCGCTGCGGCAGATGCTTCTCGGCATCGGAGATCCCCCGTCCTGGAGCCTCGTGACCCAGGTGCACCACGCCGCGTCGGACCTGATCGGGACGCTGCTATTCGTGCAGCGGCAACTGCGGATGGCCCGGGGCCTCGAAACCATGCCGGCGCGTCCCCAAGTTGTCCCGCCGGAACTGCTGGCGACCCCCAGGGGGGCTCGCCGGAACCCGGCCGCCCGCCCCTCGGCCGCCCTCGCCACGCGCCCCGGACCCGCCTCGGCGAGCCGCAGGTGGCGCACGATCACCGTGCCCCGCGAGCCGCTCGCCTCCCTTTCGCAGACGGTCGGCGGATTCCGGTGGAACGATTGCCTGCTGGCGGCGGCGCTCGATGCGCTCGCCGCCTGGAACGTGCAGCAGAGCGTTTCGGCGGACCGGATCGGACTGGGGGTGCCGATGAACACCCGCACGGAGCGCCTGCGCGGATTCGGGAACGGCGTGTCGCGCATCCGGGTGCACCGCGAGGCCTTGTCCGGAGCGAAGAGCCGCGCCTTCCTGGAGCGCTGCCGGTCCGTACGCCGGATCGTGCACCGCAAGAAACGGACGGGGGAGTGGGCCGTCCCACCGGTGCCGGTCCCCGCGCCACTCTTTCCCGTGGCGGCGCCGTTTCTCCGCCGGTGGCTCTACCGGCCGTGGGCGGACTTCGGCACCGCGGGGTTCACGCACCTCGAGACCTGGCCCGGTGAGGAGGATCCGGTACTGAGCGAGATTTCGGGCATGGAGGTGATCGCGTGTCTCCACGAGCGGCATCCGCTCTCCTTCGCGGCCATGTCCCGGAGCGAGCGGACCGCGGTGACGATCACCTGGGATCCGGCCCTGCTCCGGGACGAGGACATCGACTTCATCGCCGCGGCCTTCGAGGCGCCCCTGGTCGAACCAACCTTCCTCCGGTCCTGACAGCCCTGGATGCGGCCTCATTGATCGGTGGTCTGCGAGAGTCTGCGAACGACCTCGGGCGGTCCGCGATCGCGGTGCTGCTGCGAACCGAACTCACGCCTCGGAGCGCCGGCCTCCGGCCGGCATCGACCGCCGAGAGGCGGTCGAAATCGCACCCCACTCCCCGCCGCGACGGCCGACACGCGGGCAGCGGACCAGAGGCTC
>LXNJ01001706.1_pt1 | contig 12680 bp, 9 predicted proteins | sample 809081 | NCBI WGS metagenome assembly LXNJ01 (sample SAMN04870510, study PRJNA318959) | sponge metagenome | biome: sponge; feature: marine sponge reef; material: water | host: Petrosia ficiformis | place: Greece: Milos, Mediterranean Sea | collected 2013-05-29 | depth 5-7 m
AGACACGTCGGCGGCCCTGCTGCCGCCGGGGCCGGGGTAAGGGGTCGGCGCCTGGGCAGCGGCCTTGCTATCCGGCGGGCCCGCGCAGGGTCGCAGGCCTGCGGGCGAGCATGCGCCAGTGCGCCGACGCGCCTCCGGTGGTCATTGTGATCCGGCGGCCCGAGACGGTGAAGCGCGCCGGGGTGCGGAGCACGCGGTCGGCAAGGCGCCGCAGGCTCCAGCCGGTGCCTGTCACACGCTCCGGCACGGCTCGCTGGACGTGCATGATCTGGTAGGCGAAGCCAGCGAGCAGCACGCGGACCTGGTTGCAGGCGAAGGCGTCGACCCCCTGCTCACGCGTCCTGATCTCCTCGCCCCGTTACCGATGAGGCGCCGGGGGCCAGGCCGGATGGAGGGCTCCACCGGTTCCTTCAGGGACGCGCGGAGCTAGCCATGTAGGGTGGGGCTGACGCCAGCGGTGTCGCGAGTCAGCCTTGCGGAGGCATCCGAAGCGGGTCGTTCTCCTTGCACTGGATCAAGGGCATCCCCAGTTTCCGAGTGTCCCGGACGACGCCCCTAGCGCCACCACGGGCACTGCACGCCCATTTCGCCTTGTCGCAGGTCACGCAGATGGTCATTCACGACGTTAACGACTGGGACTTCATCGAAGAATGGTCACCCACGAACCCGATCAGCAATGAAGCTTCAAGACGCCGTTGAATCCCTGTACCGAATCGCGGTGGTCCAAGGAAAGGCGACTTCTACTAAGAGGTTGGACAGCTTGGCTCAGTTCTGCATCGCGGAGTTGGCCAAGCGGGGACTCGATGGCGGTGTCACGGAGGCAAAGCTACCGGGAGGCGGACGAGCCAAATCTTGGGATGTCGCTTGGAGCACCAAAGCACTTGGTCGGAACTCCTGAAGAACCGGATTGCTCGCTTGTCGAACCGACGCCCGCCTTCGTGGAGCATCGGGATGATCGAGGCGTCCCTGTTTCTGGAGGTCGACTTCTCGGATGGTCCGCGCCTCGTGTCCGGCGAGGCCGCCGTCACACCATTCTTCGATCGCCTCGTCGCCGACGTGCGGCATCGGAATCCCGTTCTGGAGCGCGCACGATGACAGCGCCGACGGTGGGGGCCCGTCGCCCCGGACTGGAGGACCTCGTCGAACGGCACCTCCCGGAACTGGTACTGTCCGACGAGTCGCTGAAGACGGCGCTTCCCGGTATGGCAAGGGACGCCGCCGAGTCGGCTAGGGTGGCGGCGGCGGTTCAGGAAGTGGCCTCGGATCATCTAATTCTCAGAGGCGACGCCCGCGACCTGTCCAGTCTAGGCGACCGGTCCATCCACCTAGTCGTCACGTCCCCGCCCTATTGGACTCTCAAGGAGTACAACGAAGGAAATGGCCAGCTTGGAGCAATCGGGGATTACGAGCGGTTCGTCGACGAACTCGGCCAAGTGTGGAGAGAATGTCATAGGTTGCTGGTGCCCGGCGGACGACTGGTCATCGTGGTCGGAGATGTCTGCCTGTCGCGGCGTCAGTACGGCCGCCATGTTGTGGTACCACTTCACGCGAGCATTCTGGAATCGTGTCGAGAACTGGGATTCGACAACCTCGCCCCCATCATCTGGTACAAGATCGCTAACGCCAACTTCGAAATGGGCGGAGCGGGAGGATTCCTAGGCAAGCCCTATGAGCCCAACGCCGTGATCAAGAACGACATCGAGTTCATCCTGATGCAGAGGAAACCGGGTGGATATCGCAGCCCATCTCCCGCCGCGCGGGTGCTCAGCTTGATTTCAGCGGCTGAGCACCGCGAGTGGTTCCGGCAGATCTGGACAATCCCAGGGGCGTCAACGCGACAGCATCCGGCGCCGTATCCGCGCGAACTCGCGTCCCGGCTGATCCGCATGTTCTCGTTCGTGGGAGACACGGTGCTCGATCCATTTCTTGGAACGGGAACCACTTCGGTAGCAGCGGTGCGAGCCGGAAGGAACAGTGTGGGCGTAGAGGTGGACCGAGAATACGTCGAGTTGGCCCGGTCCCGCTTGCTGAATGAGACGACGGGGCTGTTTAGCAGAGGGCGGTTGCAGGTCGCTGGCCACCGCCTGAGACACGAACCGACGCGCCTCCCAGGACGATTGTAGGGGGTCTCGACTCTACGCGGTCCGGGCGCCGGACAATCCGGTCTTCCACGGCTTTCTACCCCATTCGGGGCGGCTTCGACCGCTGCATCGCTCCCAACATATCGCGCATCTGCCCGAATCGCTTCAGGAGCCGGTTCACCTCCGACACAGGTCGACCGCTTCCGCGGGCGATCCGCCTTCGACGCGATCCGTTCAGAATCTCGGGCCGACGCCTCTCCTTGGGAGTCATCGAGAGGACGATCGCCTCCATGTGCTTCAGCTTCTTCGGATCCGCCGCCCCGAGCGGAAGCGACCGTGGCAGCCCCGGGATCATGCGAGCGATCTGTTCCAGCGGGCCCATCCGCTGAAGCTGCCGCATCGCGACCAGAAAGTCGGCCAGGTCGAAGGTGCGCTTCCCCAGGATCGCCGCCTCGTTCAGGCGGGCACCCTCCCCGGCCGCCGCGGCGCGGGCGCGGTCCACCAGCGCCACCACATCGCCCTTGCCGAGAATGCGGCCCGCCATGCGCCTCGGCTCCACCTCCTCGAGATCGTCGAGGCCCTCGCCGGTCCCGACGAACTTGAGCGGCCTGCCGGTCGCAGCCCGGATCGAGAGCGCGGCACCCCCGCGCGCATCGCCGTCCAGCTTGGTCAGCACGAAGCCGGTCAGCCCGAGGCGGTCCCCGAAACCGGCCGCGATCCGTACCGCCTCCTGGCCGGTCATGGCGTCCGCAACCAGGAGCGACTCCCGCGGCCTTAGAGCCTCCGCCAGGCGTTCCAGCTCCTCCATCATCGGCTCGTCGATCTGAAGCCTACCGGCCGTGTCGACGATCAGGGCGTCCATGCGCTCGCTCCGTGCCCGGCGGTGCGCGGCCACCGCGACTCCCAGCGCCTCCTCGGCGCCCGGCTCGGCGTGGACGGGAACCTCGGCCCGACTCCCCATGACGATCAACTGCTCGACCGCAGCGGGGCGGCGCACATCGCAAGCTGCCAGCAGAACCCGCTTCCCCTGCCCGGCGAGGCGCTTTGCGAGCTTGGCTGCGGTTGTCGTCTTGCCAGCCCCCTGGAGCCCGACGAGGATGAAGACGCTCGGCGGCGCGGGCGACCATTGAAGCGCGGTCTCGTCGCCCTCCCCGAGGAGGCGGGCGAGCTCCTCGTGGACGATCTTCACGACCTGCTGCCCGGGCGAGACCGATCGCGTCACGTGCTCGCCCAGCGCCCTCCCCTGGACGCGACTCAGGAAGTCGCGCACCACCTGGAAGTTGACGTCGGCCTCGAGCAGCGCCAGGCGCACCTCGCGCAGTCCCTCGCGAATGGCGGACTCGGTGAGGACACCCCGCTGGGTGAAGCGACCCAGCACGCCCTCCAGCCGCCTGCCTAGCTCGTCGAACACGTCGCAGTCAGGGCTCGGTGATGACCTGGCTTCGGCGCGTCCCCACCGACACCATGGCGATCGGCGTCCCCACCAGCTCCTCGATGCGCTCGAGGTAGGACCGCGCCTCCTTCGGCAGGTCGCGGAGGCGGCGGGCACCCGTGGTCACAGACCGCCACCCGGGAAGCGTCTCGTACACCGGCTCCACCTCCTCCAGCTCCCAGTTCGTCGCCGGAAAGGCGACCCCGGTCTCGCCACCCAGCCTGTAGCCGGTGGCAACTCGCACCTCGGCCAGGGTGTCGAGCACGTCCAGCTTTGTGACCGCGATGCCGGTCAGCCCATTCACGCGGGCCGCATAGGCGGCGACCGGCGCGTCGAACCAGCCGCACCGCCTGGGTCTGCCGGTAGTCGCTCCGAACTCGCCCCCGAGCTCGCGGATGCGCTCGTCCATCTCGGGATCGAAGGCCGTCGGGAGGGGGCCGTTGCCCACCCTGGTCGTGTAGGCCTTGACGACCCCGATCACCGAATCGATCGCCGTCGGGCCGATGGCGACTCCGACCGCCGCGGCACCGGCCGTCGTGTTCGACGAGGTGACGAATGGGTAGCTGCCGTGATCCACATCCAGCGCCGTCCCCTGCGCCCCTTCCAGGAGTACGCGCCGTCCGCCAGCCAGCGCATCGGCGATCTCGGCCCCCACATCGGCGATCAGACCCGGGAGACGATCGGCGACCTGAATCGCCTGCTGCGCCTTGCCGGCTCGAGACGGATCCGCGTCGAGGAGGGCGAGCCGCCTTCGCGCCCACTCCAGGCCACGCTCCACCGCGTCGGCCGCACGGCGAGGATCGAGAAGGTCGGCGACGCGCACTCCGCACCGAGCCGTCTTGGCCTCGTACGCCGGGCCGATCCCCTTGCCGGTTGTACCGATCTTCCGGCGCGCGGCCTCCTCGGTCGCGGCATCCAGAGCCTTGTGGTAGCCAAATACGACATGCGCGCGGGCGCTCAGCCCGATCCTGCCGCTGGTGTCGATCCCCCTGGCGTCCAGCTCGTCCAGCTCGTCGAAGAGCTGGCCGAGATCGACGACCACTCCATTGCCGAGGAGGCAGCGCTTGCCGGGATGGAGCGCACCCGACGGCACCTGGTGCAGCACCACCTGCCGGTTGCCGACATGCACGGTGTGCCCCGCGTTGGCGCCGCCCTGGTAGCGCGCTATCAGCTCCGCGTCCCTCGCCAGCACGTCGACCACCTTGCCCTTCCCCTCGTCGCCCCACTGGCACCCGACCACAACCGTGCAGGCGCCGGAGAGAGCCCCCTCCGCCTTCCTGCCGATCACGATCGGGGGCGCCCATCGGTCAGCCCCGCAGCCTCCAGCGCTGCCGCGACACGCTCTCTTCCCTTCGCCGCGAGCGGTCGCAGCGGCGGCCTCGGCGCTCCCCCGACATGCCCGAGCAGATCGAGCGCGTGCTTGATGCCCGCTACCCCGAGCTCGACCACGAGCACCTTGTGAAGGGCGCCGACACGTCTCTGCAGGGCGCCTGCCTCCGCCATCCTCCCGGCGCGGAAGTGTTCATGGAGCTGCACGCACTCGCAGGGTGCCACATTCGCCACCCCGAGTATCCCCCCCAACGCCCCGATCTCGAGCGCTGCGAAGAGATGGGCGCCGCTCCCGACGAGAATCTGAAATGCGGGCTGAACACGCTCGACCAGCTCCGCCACAGCCCCGAGCGAGCTGCGCGATTCCTTGACGCCAACGATCCGCTCGTGCGACGAGAGCTCGCCGACCAGCCCAGCCGGCAGCTCGATCGTGGAGAGCCTGGTCGGGACCTGATAGATGATCACCGGAAGCGGCGAGCCGTCCGCCACCGCCTGGTAGTGCTCGCGCAGCACCTCCGGGGTCATCGCCCCCCGGTAGTAGGCAGGCGGCTGAACCAGCACGGCGTCCGCACCCGCAGCCGCCGCCCGCGCGGCCATGCGCAGCGTCGCGCGCCTCGACTCCGCCCCAACCCCGGCGACGACCAGCTTCTCCGGCGGCGCCACATCCCGCGCAACCTCCCAGGCGCACTCCCTCTCGTCCTCGTCCAGCAGCACCGACTCGCCGGTGGACCCGCCGACGACGAAGCCGCGGACCCCCGACGGCGACCAGCGCTCGAGGTTGCGGGCGAACCCTCCCAAGTCCAACTCGCCCGTGCTGGGATCGAAGGGGGTCGTGGTCGGGATCATCACCCCCTCGAGGTCGATACCGGTCGGCGTCAAGGCTCTCCTCCGGCTTCAGAGCCCTGTCGCAGGCGACCGACCGGGGGGAAAGATCCCCATCCGGTCGCGCACGCGGGCAAGCGTCGCGCCAGCGATCGAGCGGGCCCGGGCACCCATCTCGGCCACGACCTCGTCCACGTCGCCCACGCGGCGCTCCACATCGGCGCGGCGGTCCCGCATCTCGGCCGTCAGCGCGGCGAGCGCGTCGGCGGTCCGGCCCTTCAGGTCTACGTAGCGAAGCTTCCCGATGCGGTACTCCTCGCGCATTCGGTCGGCCTCCTCCGGGTGCCCCGACGCCGCCAGGAGGGTGAGCAAGTTGTCGACGCCGGGGCTGATCCCGCCCCCCTCCGCGGCTCCCGAGTCGGTGACCGCGCTCCGGATCTTCCTCCGCACGGAGCCCTCGTCCTCGAAGAGTCCGATGAAGTGCCTCGGGCCAAGGCTCTTGCTCATCTTGCGGGTGGGGTCCGCCGTCGACATGACTCGTGGCACCGTGGTCAGGAGCGTCTCGGGTTCGGCGAAGAAGTTCCCGAAGCGGGAATTGAAGCGCCTGGCGATCCCGCGGCTCATCTCGAGGTGCTGGGACTGGTCGTCGCCCACTGGCACGGCGTCGGCTCGGTACGCAAGGATGTCCGCCGCCTGGAGGATCGGGTAGAAGAGGAGCGCCGCCGGGATGAAGGCACCGTCCGCATCGTCCCCCCGTCGCTGTGCCCCCGCCTTCTCCTTGAACTGCGTCATGCGCGAGAGGTCGCCGAGCGAGGCGAGGGTGGCGAGGAGCCAGCAGAGCTCGGCCTGTTCGGGAACGGTGGACTGGACGTAGACGACGCTTCGCTCGGGGTCGACGCCGGCCGCCAGGAGACTGACGAACATCTCGCGGGTGGAGTCGCGCAGCTCGGAGGGATCGTAGGGCGCCGTCATGGCGTGCAGGTCCACGACGCAGTAGACGCACTCGTGCTCGTCCTGGAGCCGCACCCAGTTCTGCACGGCGCCGAAGTAGTTGCCGAGCGTCATCACCGAGGTCGGCTGAATGCCCGAGTAGACTCGTCGCCTGGTCGACTGTGGATCGTCTCGCATGGTGGGAAAGCTACGACATTACGTGGAGTCGTGATCTACGGCTGGACCTACCATGTGGCGCTCCACGGGCCCAGGGCGGTCGTGCGCAATGTCAACTACAGATTACATTATGTCACGTGTAGTTGACAGCCAGCACCTCCTTACCGGAACCGCTCCTGCAGTCTCTCCAGCCTCTCCGCCCCCGGACAGAGCATGTCGTGCGGCAGCCGAGCCAGGGGCTCCTCCACCGTTCCCTGAATCCCGTGAAAGTCCGCCTCTTCCCCCGCCTCCGCCTCCTCCTCCACGTACAGCAGCCCCGTCGCCACCTCTCCCGTCCGCTGCCGCTCCCGGATGTAGGCGTAGACCGCGTCGCGGTCGGTCGGATCGTAGTCCTCCGGGACCTTACAAAAGTTGATGGCGCTGCCGTCGTGGAGCTTCACCGTGCGCGTGTCCCCCGCCTTGTACGCGGCCTGGATCTCGCGGGCAGGCGGCACGAAGTCGGCGTAGACGAGCTGGTTGTAGTTGTCGCGCGTGTACTGGTAGCTCTTGGTCGATCCCCGGTGGTCGTTGAAGGTCACGCAGGGCGAGATCACGTCGATGAGGGCAAACCCGCGGTGGCGCAGACCCGCCTTGAGGATGGGAACCAGTTGCTCCCTGTCGCCCGAGAAGCTCCTGGCCACGAACCCCGCGCCCAGACTCAGCGCGAGGAGGACTGCGTCGATCGGGTGCTCGCGGTTGACTTGGCCGCGCTTCGCCGTCGAGCCGACGTCGGCCGACGCCGAGAACTGCCCCTTGGTCAGGCCGTACACGCCGTTGTTCTCGATGATGTACAGCATGTCGACGTTGCGCCGGACCACATGAGCGAACTGGCCCATCCCGATCGACAGGCTGTCGCCATCTCCCGAGATTCCGATGCACGTCAGGTCGCGGTTGGCCGCGTGCGCCCCGGTGGTCACCGACGGCATCCTCCCGTGCACGCCGTTGAAGCCGTGCGCCTCCTGCAGGAAATACCCCGTCGTCTTCCCGCTGCACCCAATGCCGGATGTCTTCGCTACCATGTGGGGTGGAATCTCCAGATCCCAGAACGCCTCGATGATCGCGGCCGTGATCGAGTCGTGCCCACATCCAGCGCATAGGGTGGACATCGTGCCCTCGTAGTCGCGACGGGTGAGCCCCAGACGGTTGCGGGCCAGCCCCGGATGGTGGACACGGGGCTTCCTGATGTGGGTCATGGAGTGGCTCCCTGTCCATTCCCGCCCTGAGCCGTCGCTCTGTCGTAGGCGGCATCGACCGCACTCTCGTCCGCCCCCGCCAGGTATAGCATCTCCTTGTTTCGGAGATGGCTGATCCTGCCAACTCTCTCGCCCCTGGGGTTGTGTATGCCAATCCTGGCACCTACGTAGCGCTGGTGATCGAGCACAACCGTTCGCACATGACCGCGTTCACTGAGCATTGTCTCAAGATCATTTCGATCCAGGTAGCCCTCATTGTTAAAGGAAACCACTACGAATCGTGACCTAAGGGATTGCAAAACCGTGCGCATCGCCTCGCCGATTTCTCGCTTTCGATTGAACATGCTTTTGTAACTCCGACACTGGAGGCGCTTACAGGCCACTCCGTAGTGTTCGGGGGCATCCCATCGGACAAGTGTCTCCCAGATGTGGTAATTGCCCATATAGCTGTGTTGATTGTACGGAGGATCAATGTACGCCACATCGGCATCCACAATCGTGGCAGCTTTGATAGCATCGTGTTGTGAGACGGCGCCAGGACCCGGTAGCAGATGCGGAACTCGGAGCTTCAGATCATTGAATGCCCGCGGGGCCCACTCCTTTAGGTAGGCCATCTGCACACCCGTGGTCGAGTCGACGCGATCGGCGGCCTCCATCAGAGATGTAAGAGCTATCGCCTTTAGGGTGGGACTCAGGGAAAGGCGCTCGATCCTATCGCGAATGCCGTCGATGCGACGTCCGTTCGCTGGACGGAAATACCGGGCCTGATGACAGAAGACCTCGGTGACATACCCCTCGCGCGGCGTTGCGTGCGCCAGTTCATTGATCAACGCTTGTGCATCATCGGCGAACTTTCTGGCATCCGCCGCGACATAGCAGTGCGCGAGAGTTGCCGCGTACGTCAGGTGGTCATTCGAGTGAACAAAGTAGCCTCGCTGCTTCAGTGCGTGGCCAACTCGTGACGTGCCGGAAAACAAGTCAAGCACGGACTTGACGCCGGGGAAGCCCGCTACCGCCGCGACAATATTGGGCACGAGCACGCGTTTCGATCCAATGTACTTAATCATGTAGGTGAGCCAGAATGAACACCCTCCATCTCCAAGTGCCCCTCCAGCCCGTCCATCACATGGTGGCAGCTCATCGGATAGCCCCCGTAGTAGAGGATCGACCTAAGCGACTCCTTCTCCGCCCCCGTCTCGGCGACGAGCAGCTTCCTGAGCTGCCCGTCCCGGTTCTGCTCGACGACGAGGTTGACCTCGTGTGCGGCCAGGAAGGGCTCCACGTCGGGGTGGAAGGGGAAGGCCCGGATCCGCATGTACGACACCTCGATCCCGCGTCCGGCCAGATCGTCGACCGCCTCGAGCACCGCGCTGCGGCATCCCCCCACCGTGACCAGCGCGATCTCGGCCCCTTCGCGCAGCCGGATTTCGGGTGCCGGAAGCTGTGCGGCCGCGCCCTCGATCTTGCGCCCGACGCGCGCCAGCACATCCATGTACGGCTCGGAGTCCTCGGTGTAGTTGCCAAACCGGTCGTGGCCTGAACCACGCGTGAAGTAGGCCCCGGCGGGGTGCGTGCCCGGCAGGGTGCGCTGCGGAATCCCATCGCCGTCCACATCGAGATAGCGATGGAAGCGGGCCGTTGCCTTCTCGAGCTCTTCGGTTTCGATCACCTTGCCGCGATCCGGTCGGTAGTCGTCGTCCCACTCCAGCTTCTCCACGACCCAGTCGTTCATCCCGACGTCCAGATCCGACAGGACGAAGACCGGCGTCTGGAAGCGCTCCGCGATGTCGAATGCCTTCACCGCGAAGTCGAAACACTCACGCGGGTCGGCAGGGAAGATCACGATGTGGCGCGTGTCTCCGTGCGATGCGTAGGCCGCGAAGAGGATGTCGCCCTGCTGGGTGCGCGTCGGCATCCCGGTCGAAGGGCCCACCCGCTGCACGTCGAAGAAGACCGACGGCACCTCGGCGTAGTAGGCCAGCCCGATGAACTCGCTCATCAGCGACAGCCCGGCGCCGCTCGTCGAGGTGAAGGCGCGCGCGCCCGCCCACGACGCGCCCAGCACCATCCCCGCAGCCGAGAGCTCGTCCTCGGCCTGCACGATCGCGAAGCGGTTGCGGCCCGTCTCCGGGTCCTTGCGGAAGTGGTGGCAGAAGGCGGTGAAGGCGTCCACCAGCGAGGTGGACGGCGTGATCGGGTACCAGGAGGCCACCGTCGCGCCGGCGTATACGCACCCCAGCGCCGCCGCCGTGTTCCCGTCGATCAGGATCGAGTCCCGGTTGCCGTCCATCGGTGCCAGGCGCACGGGGAGCGGGCAGTCGAAGTTCTCCCTCGCGTAGTCGTGGCCGAGGTCGATCGCCAGGTAGTTGGCGTCGAGGAGCTTCGCCTTGGCCGCGAAGGTTTCCCTGAGCAGCCCCTTCACGATCTCCATGTCGATCTCCAGCAGCGCCGCCAGAGCTCCCACGTAGCAGACGTTCTTCATGAGGATGCGCACGCGCGATCCACTGAAGCTGTCGATGGTCATCCTGGCGAGGGGCACGCCCAGGAAGGCGACATCGTCGCGCTTCAGGCTGCGGGGGAGCGGCCAGCTCGAGTCGTAGAGCACCCAGCCCCCCGACGCGACCTCGGCCACGTCGCGCTCGTAGGTCGCGGGGTTCATTGCCACGATCAGGTCGAAGCGGGCGGTGCGCGCGGTGTGGCCGCGTGCGTTGGCGCGGATCTCGTACCACGTCGGCAGTCCCTGGATGTTCGACGGGAAGAGGTTCTTGCCCGAGACCGGGATCCCCATGCGGAAGATCGCGCTGCGCAGCAGGCCGTTGGCGCTGGCCGACCCGGTCCCGTTGACGGTGCCGATCTTGAAGGCCAGGTCGTTGATCCGGAGCGCGGGAGGACCGCCGTTGGGGCTCGCGGGGAACTCCGCCATCAGCCGGTCTCCGCCCCCGCGAGTACCACCGGCCCTCCCAGTGCCACCGCCAGAGGGCTCGCGTGCCACTCGCCGGCCTCCAACCCCGCATACGGCACCAGCAGGTCGGACTTGCGCATGTCCCACGCCGCCGTCGGGCAGCGTTCGGCGCACAGCCCGCAGTGGATGCAGAGGTCCTCGTCCTTGACCATGATCCGCCCGGTCTGGGGCAGCTCCTCCGAGACGAAGAGCGGCTCGTCGGGGTAGTTGAGCAGCGGGGCCGTGAGGCGCTGGGCGAGCTCCTCCTCGGGCCCGTTGCGCGCGATGGTCAGGCAGTCCAGCGGACAGATGTCGATGCACGCGTCGCACTCGATGCAGAGCGGTGCCTCGAAGTGCGTCTGGATGTCGCAGTTCAGGCAGCGCTCCACCTCGGCGAGCGTCTGCTCGATGTCGAACCCCTCCTCGACCTCGATGTCCAGCCGCCTGAAGCGCTCCCGGAGATCGACATGGCGCATCTTGGCGCGCTCGGCCTCGTCGTAGTCGTTCGAGTACGACCACTCGTGCAGTCCCATCTTCTGGCTGACCAGGTTCATGCCCTCCGGGGGGCGGTCGGCGAGGGGTCGGTCCTCGCAGTACGCGTGGATCGAGATGGCCGCCTGGTGGCCGTGCTCCACCGCCCAGATGATGTTCTCGGGGCCCCACGCCGCGTCGCCACCCGCGAAGACGCCCGCGCGCGAAGTCATGAACGTGGTCTTGTCGACGATCGGCATCTCCCACTCGTCGAAGTCTATCCCGATGTCGCGCTCGATCCACGGGAAGGCCGTGTCCTGCCCGATCGCAAGGATCACCTCGTCGCACTCGATCACCTTGGTCCCCAGCACCTCGGCCTGGAGCCGGCCGCCCTCGCCCGGATGCCAGGCGACCAGGTCGAAGACCATCCCCCGGAGCCGGCCGTCCTCGACGACGAAGCGCGACGGCGAGTGGTTCTCCAGGATCTCGACCTGCTCCTCGATGGCGTCCTCCAGCTCCCACGGCGACGCCTTGAAGTGCGGCTTCGTCTTGCGCGCCATGACCTTCACGTCTCCGGCGCCCAGGCGCTGGGCGGTGCGGCAGCAGTCCATCGCCGTGTTCCCCACCCCGATCACCAGCACGCGGTCTCCGCAGCGGTCGATGTGCCCGAATCGGACCGACTCCAGCCATTCGATCCCGATGTGGACCTGCTTCGAGTCCCACCGTCCGGGGAGCTTCAGCTCCTTGCCCTTGGGCGCGCCCGAACCGATGAAGACCGCGTCGTAGTCCTTCTCCAGAAGCGCGGCCAGGCTGTCGATGGGGTGGTTGAGCCGCAGCTCCACCCCCATGTCGGCGATGTAGCCGATCTCCTCCCAGAGAACCTTGGCGGGCAGCCGGAATTCGGGAATGTTCGTCCACATGAGCCCGCCGGGCCGGGCCAGCTTCTCGAAGATCGTGACCTCGTAGCCGAGCGGCATGAGGTCGTTGGCGACGGTGAGCGAGGCCGCGCCCGCGCCGATGCACGCGATGCGCCTGCCGTTCTTCTCCTCGGGTATGGTCGGCAGGTACCCGGTGATGTCGTCCCGCAGATCGGAGGCCACGCGCTTGAGCCGGCATATCGCCACAGGCTCCCCGTCCAGCCGTACGCGCCGGCAGACCGGCTCGCAGGGCCGATCGCAGGTGCGGCCCAGGATGCCGGGGAAGACGTTCGACTTCCGGTTGAGCAGGTAGGACTCGGTGTAGCGCCCGTTCGCGATCAGCCGGAT
>LXNJ01001707.1_pt1 | contig 12678 bp, 11 predicted proteins | sample 809081 | NCBI WGS metagenome assembly LXNJ01 (sample SAMN04870510, study PRJNA318959) | sponge metagenome | biome: sponge; feature: marine sponge reef; material: water | host: Petrosia ficiformis | place: Greece: Milos, Mediterranean Sea | collected 2013-05-29 | depth 5-7 m
CCGGGCCCTGTGGCGGCACTCCATCGGTTTACGCCGGACTCCACTGATTACGGCGGGCTATGCCGAAATCTGTGAGATGACCGGGCTGTCCCGCGCCTCGGTCATCCGGGCATTGAAAGGACTCATGAAGAAACGCTATGTTATCCGCATTCTCGGACCAGAGGCAAAGGGTGAGACCCGGGTCGAAAAGGCCCGGCTCCCAACCAAACCGCGAGACGGACATCGGTATCTGGTCTGTACGTACCGCGAAGTCATAGAAGGGCGGCTCAAGGACGGCACGCCACTCAAGGATATTCCCGAAGGTGGCCTTTTCCCGGAAGAGGTCCAGGTCTTTCGGCGTGAAGAGCAAGACCCCTTATTCTCGAGCTAGCGCCCTTGCATCTGGTCTCCGCGTGGGGCATTCTCGGTCAATCACGAGTGGCGACTAACCTATGAGTGCAGGAGTGACGAAACGGTATTGTGGACAGAGATCGGGGTTGGTGTTCGGCATCGTCGTCTTCCTCGCATTCAGCCTGTTCGACTGGACCCTGCCGTGCGTTTCCGAGGCACAATTCCTGGGCCAGGGCACGCGCTTGGGAAACCGCTTGACGCGCGAGAGTCGGGTGCGGCTCCGCCAGGAAAAGCAAAAAAGAGGGTCGGGACCGGAACTGGAAGAGATTATCCGTCGTCTGGGGAATGACCGTCCGGAAACACGTATGAGCGCGGTGAAGTCGCTCGGAGAGATGAAAAACCCGGATACGATAGACCATCTGCTCAATGCGACCGCGGATGCCGATATTCGGGTCAAGGTCAAAGCCATTGAATATCTGGGCAATATGCGGGCGACCGATGCCACCCCGGCCCTGGCTCAGCAGTTGTTTTTACGTGACGTGCATGCCGGGGTCAAAAAAAAGGTCCTGATTGCCTTAGGCAAAATTGGTGACCCGCGGGGCGCCATGCCTATTATGGAGTTTCTGCGACGCAACCTTGATGAACCGACAAAGGGAACCGCCCTGTTTGCCCTGAAAGAAGTGGGAACAGAGGATGTCCTCACTTTTCTCGACGAATTCTCCCGCATCGAGGAGTCTGTCCTGCTGCGAAGGCTGGCTGCTGACGCAGCGATGGATATCCGGCACCGCCTCTCACCGGAATTCGCTCCGGTTGTCCCCTCGTTCGTGAAACAGGTTGAGCTTCGAGAAAAGATGGAAAAGGGAGCAAAACCATAACCCTTGGGTGTGGAAAGGGAGGGAGTGCATGCGTAAGAGCGGATCGGTACGACACGGCGTTTTCACCGTGAGTATCCTCATACTGTCAGGATTGCTGCTGGTGGACTGCCCTCCCCTACACGCCCTGGAACTATTCGGTTCGAAAAAAAAAGAGGAAAAGAGCAAAAAGGAAGCGCGTCCACCGGTGGTGACAGGTGTGAGTCAGCTTCCCGATTTTGCCAATATAGCGAAAACGACTATGCCCGCGGTCGTGAATATCTCAACGACCCAGGCATCGACACGGCGCTCCCAGCGTCGCCAGAGACCGCTGCCGGGACCAAATCCCTTTGGCGGGGAAGACCCGTTTGAAGAGTTCTTTCGCCGCTTTTTTGGTGATCGGCCTCCCCCGCGCCAGCAGCGCAGTTTAGGCTCCGGCTTCATTATCAGCCCAGACGGCTATATCGTCACCAATGATCATGTTGTTGGGGATGCCGACAAAATTACGGTTCGCCTCTCGGATGAAGACGAGTTTGAGGCGAAAATTATTGGGACCGACGATAAAACAGACTTGGCCCTGATCAAAATTGAGTCAGAAGAGTCCTTTCAGAGTGTTCCACTCGGCAACTCGTCGGACTTGCAGATTGGCGATTGGGTCATGGCCATCGGCAATCCGTTTGGGCTCGAACAAACAGTGACGGCTGGCATCGTCAGCGCCAAAGGGCGCGTGATCGGTGCCGGGCCGTATGACGATTTCATCCAGACGGACGCCTCGATTAACCCCGGTAATTCTGGCGGGCCACTCTTGAATCTCCGAGGTGAAGTCGTGGGCATTAACTCCGCCATCTTCAGTCAGGGCGGCGGTAATATTGGTATCGGCTTTGCCATTCCCATCGATATGGCGAAGTCGATCATTAACCAACTCAAAGACACGGGGAAAGTGACACGTGGCTGGCTAGGTGTCGCCATTCAAACGGTCACGGCAGAGCTAGCCAAATCTTTTGACCTGGATGAACCCATCGGCGCCCTGGTCGCTGAGGTCACGGAGGGTGGACCGGCAGAGAAGGCGGGTCTTGAGCGGGGCGATATCATTACCCACTTCAAAGGTGAAAAAATTCTGAAATCACACGATCTACCGGCCATGGTGGCGCGCACTCCGGTTGGAGAAGAGGTCACAGTCACCGTTCTTCGTAGTGGGAAAGAACAAACTATCTCCGTCGCGCTGGGAGAATTGACCGATCAGATCGCTCAGGCGGGCAGCAGCGAAGAGAGCGAAGCGAGCTGGGGCCTGACCGTCGCCGACATCTCAGACGAACATCTTCAACGTTACCGCCTGCCCGACAATCAAAAAGGCGTCGTTGTCACGGCGGTTGAGCCTGGCAGCCCAGCCGAGATGGCCGGCATCCGTCCCGGAGATGTCATCGAAGAGGTGAACCGCCAAGCCGTCAAATCGGTGCGTGATTTCACGACGGCCGTAGAGGAAGTCAAAGACGCAGAGACCCTCCTGCTCCTTGCCCGGCGAGGGAATTTCACGTCGTTCTTCGCCCTCCGGAAACAAGGCTAAAAGACTCCTGCGGGGCGCTTATCGCCCCGCAGTCTCTTGCCGTGCTCGGCTTTTTCAGGCGAACAGAAACGCACCGACGACGGTCCATCTCAGGCTATAGCCCCTGAGCCAACTCGATCAAATAGCCATCCGGGTCACGCACATAGGCCGTCCGCTGTCCCCACGGACGGGTTGTCGGTGGGGTGACCGGCGTCGCTCCGCCCGCCACTATCTCCGCATAGGCCGCATCAACGTCGGCGACCTTGAAGCCCAACTCGAAACCAGGAGCAGTCAGCTGAGCGGGCTCCAGGGCGAAACCGACCACGGCTGCCATGGCCGGGCGGGTATAGAATCCAATGCGGGTCACACCGGTGTCGAGCTGTGCGTAGTCTCCGGAACGATGGCCGAGTTTGAGCCCTAAAACCTGGGTATAAAAATCAAGGGTGCGGTCGAGATCATCAACAATCAGGATGATATAGTCAGCCGCTTCAAGTTGCATACGCGTGTCCTGGCAGGACCGGCCTCAGCCCGCCACTGGGGCAATGGAGGGATAGGGCTGCAAGACCTCTTCCATTGTTCGTGACTGGTCAAAGAAAGACAGCACCCGCAGCAGGACTTCGTCCACAATGGCATCTGGACAGGACGCTCCGCAGGTGAGGGCGATATCAAGTGGACGGTGTTCGGGCAGCCAGTTCTGCGTCGTCTCGATCTGTTGCCGGTCTAAAACAAAATGGTCGATGTGGGATGGGGAGACGATGTCCTTTGCACCCTGAACGAAATACGTCGGCATGGCCGCCCGACAGAGCTCGACAATATGCGAGGTGTTTGAGGAGTTATACCCGCCGACAACAAGGCCCAGATCGGCCCCGTGCTCAATTAACGCATACGTAGCGTGTTGGTTCTCATTCGTCGCATAACACAGGGTGTCGGACGTGTCGGCAAAGGTCTCACCCAGCCGCCCCTCGCCGTAACGGTCGGTCAGGGCCTGACGCAAAATCCGGGCAACCTGCCGTGTTTCGGAAGCTAACATCGTGGTTTGGTTGACGACACCAATCCGTTGCAAATCGCGCTCGGGGTCGAAACCCTGAGAGCAGGTATGGTCGAAGTGCGCAAAGAAAACGTCCGGCTCAAGTCGGCCACGAATAATGTCACCTAAGATGTGCGCTTCTTCGAGGTTGAGGACGACGACGGTCGGCGCATTTTGAATACTATGAGAGAAAGTCGCACGGGTTTCCTCATGAGAAGCTTTGCCATGCACGACCACGGTATAGCCGCTACTGCCGAGTTGCGCACTCCGTTTCCAGACGCGCTCCACAAACGGACAGGTGGTATTATAGGTATACGGGTCTAATCCGCGTTGGGCTAAGGCGTCCTGAACCTCCACACTCGCCCCAAAGGCTGGTACGACCACAATATCCTCTGTGGTGAGTTCGTCCCAGGCGATCAGGTGTTCGCCCGCAGAGGAAAAAATAAAGCGCACCCCTCGCTCCTGGAGGTCCTGATTCACTGCGGGGTTGTGGATCATTTCGCTTAAGAAAAAAACCCGCTTGTCGCTGTTCTCCTGGAGCGTCTGATACGCGATCTCGACCGCATTCTCCACGCCAAAACAGAAACCAAAATGGCGGGCGAGAATAAAGCGCACCGGGCCAAAGTCGAGCACCGTGGGCACTAGGTCCTGCTTACGGGGGTCTTGCAGCTGACGGTGTTTTTTCACCCGGGAAATGATGGGGCTTTTATAGAAGTCTGGAATATGAAACTGCCGAGCCATGCTACGTCCTCTCCGCCCTACCCATGCGCCGGACGAGCGGAAGGCCTTGAAAACCAGTGCCTTTCCCCTACCAGATTGCCCCATTCTTCGCAATATTGTTGGGATTCTTCACGCCTTCGAGGCGGCATAGGAACCCCTCGTCAAGGCTCCGCTTGTTCGTGCCTGAGGGCTGTGGTACGGGGCAGGTGTACTCATACCTACAGGGAGGCAGTATGAAAACACGCGCAGCCGTAGCCTGGGATGCCGGCAAGCCACTCGAACTGGAAGAAGTTGAAGTCCAAGGCCCGCAAAAAGGCGAGGTGTTAGTCCAGATAAAGGCGACCGGGGTATGCCATACTGATGCTTTTACCCTGTCAGGAGATGACCCGGAAGGAGTCTTCCCCGCTATTCTCGGTCACGAAGGCGGGGGCGTTGTGGTCGAGGTTGGTGCGGACGTCACCAGCGTGAAAGAAGGCGATCATGTCATTCCCCTCTACACACCGGAAGACCCGAATTGCCCGTTCATCAAATCGGGCAAGACCAACCTGTGCCAGACGATACGTGGGACACAGGGCCGTGGACTCATGCCAGACGAGTCCAGCCGCTTTTCGCTCAACGGCAAAACCGTCTACCATTACATGGGAACCAGCACCTTTAGCGAATACACCGTGCTGCCTGAGATCAGTACCGCGGTGATCCAGAAAGACGCCCCACTCGAAAAAGTCTGCCTGCTCGGCTGCGGTGTCACCACCGGAATCGGCGCGGTCAAGAACACGGCAAAGGTGGAGCCGGGCAGTACGGTTGCGGTGTTCGGTCTGGGCGGGATCGGCCTGGCCGTCATCGTCGGGGCCGGCATGGTCAAGGCGGAGCGCATCATTGCCATTGACACCAATCCTGGCAAGTTCGACCTGGCCAGGAAGTTCGGGGCAACCGATGTCGTCAATCCACAGGACTACGACACTCCTATCCAGGACGTGATTGTGGATATGACCGACGGCGGCGTCGATTATTCGTTCGAGTGCATCGGGAATGTGAACACCATGCGGGCCGCGCTGGAATGCTGTCATAAGGGCTGGGGAGAATCGACTATTATTGGGGTCGCGGGTGCGGGTCAGGAGATTGCGACGCGGCCCTTCATGCTGGTCACGGGTCGGGTCTGGCGCGGTACCGCGTTTGGCGGGGTGAGGGGCCGCTCGGAACTTCCCTGGTTTGTAGAGCGGGCCATGACGGGGGAGATTCCTCTTGACGATTTTATTACGCATACCATGCCGCTCGATGAGATCAATACGGCGTTTGAGCTCATGCACGAGGGCAAGAGCATTCGGTCGGTGATTCATTATTAGGGACCCTTACTCCCTGAGACAAACACCGTAGCGGGACGGCCCGCTGCCGCTTCCCTGTGGGGCTTCGTATGGATATCCCGGATCAAGCAGATGGCCTTCTCAAGGCCGTATATGACCTCGCTCCCCAGGTCCGTTCGCTCAGTCATCAGATCGAAACCCAGCGTCGCCTCCCCCAGTCTCTTGTTGATGCCATGGCTGCCGCGGGCCTCTTTCGTCTGCTCATTCCTCGCTCGCTTGGCGGTCTTGAGGTCGATGTCTCTCTATTCATCCAGGTTATTGAGGCTGCCGCAGCCTTGGACGGGGCAGTCGGCTGGTCAGCCATGATCGGTGCAACAGGAGGGCTGACGAGCGGCTATCTTCCGCCGGAAACTGCTCGGGAGATCTATGGTAGCGATCCTCATATCGTCACTGCCGGGTCCCTCGCTCCACACGGTAAGGCCAGACCGGTCGAGGGAGGCTATCACGTCACAGGACGTTGGCCTTTTAACAGTGGTTGTGAATATTGCGCCTGGCTCATGGGCAACTGCATTATCCATGAGGCTAACGAATCTCCCCATCTGCGTTCCGACGGACAGCCAGATATTCGTCTGATGCTCTTTCCTGCGGCGGAAGCCGAGATCATCGATACGTGGTCAGTCTCCGGCCTCCGAGGAAGCGGCAGTCATGACATCGCGATCCATGACCTCTTTATTCCCGCAGAGAGAACCGTAGCATATGGCCTTGAGCCTCCTACGCAGCCTGGTCCGCTCTATGCCTGCCCCCCCTTTGGCCTATTGGCCATCAGTGTTGCCAGCGTAGCCGTAGGCATGGCCCGAGGCAGCATTGACTGTCTTATGGAAGTTGCACGCACCAAGATTCCAACCGGAGGACGTCGTCCGCTCTGCGAACGCCCATTCATCCATATGCAGGTAGCACAGGCCAGAGCGCGGCTCCAGGCAGCCCGTGCCGGACTCTTTGCGATGGCCCAAGAGATATGGAATATGGCGTGTCAGAGGGAAGCAATTCCCCTCGAGCATCGGGCGGCTATCCGTCTTGCAGCCAACCACGCCACCAGCGAGTCAGCCGCCGTGGTGGATAGCATGTATACGGTCGCGGGGACCAGTGCCATCTGGGACACGAGTCCGCTTCAGCGGGCTTTCCGCGATATCCACGTGCTGACCCAGCACGCGGTCATCGCGCCACCCGTGTATGAACTTGCCGGTCGGGTATTGTTTGGCCTCAGGACCGACACGTCGATGCTATAGCCGTCTGACCCCTTTCCTCTTCTCGTATGTCAGGGAACGACTTTTCTGAGCAACTGGAGGCTGACCTGAGGGTCGTGGTACGGGCCGCTGACCTGAAACGGCAGTGCCGTGAGTCGGTCGGTACTCTGGGCGAGCAGCTTGCCCGCCAACGGAACCTTTTCAACAACACTCGTAATCCCACGCAGCGGAATCACATCGGTCGTAAGATCAAGCATTTTCTGCCGCAAGTCCACTTGGCCTCGCGCGTCCAGGCGAACGGCCTCTCCGACGAGAGAAAGATTCTCTGTGGTGAGTGCCCCGTGTTTCACAACAATATCTCCAGTCAGCGAAGAAAAGGGGAGTCCTTCGCGGGGCAACTGCGGCAACGAAAAGCTGAGAAGACTTTGCAGACTGATGGCGGTCCAGAGCCGAACGAGAATCGGGAGTTGCTGGGCAATCCCATCTTGAACTGAGAGCGTCAATTCCCCATCCCATTCCTCTGGGTCATCCCAGAAATCCCAATTGACAACCTCGATGTCGCCGCTGGCATCTAAGATGCCTGAGAGGGTATCGGTCGGATGGCCAAGGGCCGCAAAAAAATCTGCCGCCTCAACCTGACTGACCTGCGGTGCGAACGAGAGTGTGGACGAGTCAAGCCAAAACGTCCCTTCTCCCCGAATATGGCCCGCTGAGACACCAGCTTCTTCGAGGCGAAAATCGACCTGACGATCATACCGGTCAACAGAGGCACGGACCGGTGCCGCGCTCAACGTCTTATACCGCACCCGGTCGCAGCGGACATCGACACGCACCTTGTTCTGTGCTGCTGTCTCTCGCTTCTCCGGTTGAACGGCATCAGGGATCAAGAGCGAGTCGAGATCCAGCTCGCTACATTCCAGGCTGACGCGCAGCTCCAGGGGCTCAAGGCTCAGCAGTTCACCCGAGCCCGCCACACTCCCGCCGGACAGGCTGGCCTGCTCAATGACAAATCGGCCCTGCTGTCCCTGCCAGGAGAAGTGTCCGCGCGCGATATCGAGCGGCTCAAGAAACGACAACACGTCCACACGGGCCTGGCTTAGCGCAATCCTCCCCTCGGTCTCCAGGCTGTGACGCTGCGGACCAAACCGGGCAACCAGACTGCCGCTGAGCTGTCCAGACTGCAGGTCCACCACAGCCCCGTCAAGCAGCGGAACAACATCCTGGACATTCGCCTGAGGAATGGACAGGGCAACACGTCCCTGCTGTGAAGCAGTGAAGGGGGCATCGATCGTTCCCCCCAGGAACCCGACCGATGTCCCCACACGAAAACGGATATCCTGTAGCCTTGCCTCCTCCGGCGTGAGATGCACGGCCCCGTTCACCTCGGACAGGGTCAGCCCCCACTCGGGAAGGACCATGCCGGCGGAACGCCATTCCAGCGTCGCAGCGTACGAGAGCTGGGTGCTCCTGCCAGGGGGAAGTTGCGCGCGCAGCCGAAGGTCAGCTTGCCCTGACGGCTGGTGCACTGCCGACAGGAACGCTTCTCGTTCTTTGGGTGACACAAATGAGAGCAAAGAGTCCAGGTCATCGGCGAGATCTATCTGCGCGGCGAGTCTGACCCCGAGCGTTGGCGACTCTTTTGAGAACAGAGGTCCCCAGTCAACGCTCAACTCCGTGAGCACTGAGGATCGTCCGTACGAGCCCCCCAGTTTCGAGGCGTGCAATTGGCCGTCCTGCAAACGAAGCTGTCCCGAGGTCAGACGAACCGGGAAGCTATTCTTCCCAAGCTGGCCCTCCACCTCTTCAAGTGTGGCCTTGAAGGTGAGCGCTGCCGGACTGTCCGCCAGGTTTTCAAGCAGCCCAGCGACCGGTGCGACCACCAACCATGAGGCGGCGTACGGCGGATTATCCCAGCGCAAGTCCGTCAGGCCGATGCTGCCACGCTCAATCGTCAGAGACGAAAGACGGGCCTCTCGGACGCTCAGCCGACCCGAGACAGTCGTACTCGTATTCGCCCCTCCGGCATACTTTCCCGAGAAGTCTGCGCGCGCCGAGGGCCAATCTGCCCCAAACCAGGCACCCAACTCCTGGACGGCAACATTCTGGAGGCGAATGTCGCCTCGCCATTCTGCTGAAGACGCGTTCGGTGCCGGCTCCCAGTATGGAGAGCGAGAACGGAGCGTCAGCTGTCCAACATCTCCGTTCCTGCCCAGGTCTGCACTCAATTCTCCCCATACGCCACCCGTATCCCAAACAATCCGTAGCCGTGTACGGGTGAAGACCGCAGGAACTCCGGTGGATGTTTGCTGAAAGACCAGCGTTGCATCTTCTAGGACAAGCTGGTGGACCAACAGTTGTGGTGAAAACCAGAGATGGGCATCAGACGGATTTTCCTCAGCCTCGGCTTCCTGGGCAAACGGATTCACTTGATGAGAGAACAGGCGCGCAACCGGAGCGGCCGATTCGGCATTCGCTGTCGGTTGCGCGAGTTGGACGCTCGGCTTCAAGAAGAAAATATGACGAAAGAGCAGTTGCCCGCGTAAGAGCGCCTTAAGATCAAGCACGAGATCAATGCGTTCGGCAGTCATGAAAGGACCGGTTCCGTCATACGCCCGCAGACGGACCGTCTTGAACTGCACCCCTACCCCCTGCCGAAAGGAGAGCGTACTGGATGCAATCTCCACTTCTGCGCGTAAGAACCGTTCCAGTTCTTGTTCAAGGAAGGCCACATAGCGCTGTTCGGATAAGAACCAGCCAGCGAGAAGAAGTCCCACCAGGACACCACTGAACCCAAGGGCAATCAGACTCAGCGCCAGCCGCCGCAGTCCCCGTAGAGAGCGAAATATTCGGGGTCGCTGTTCTTCCGTTTCCGTCTCAGATCGGGTCATACCTACGTCTAGTCAGTCGTGCCAGGAGAAAGTTCATCAGCGACGAAGTCGTGAATCGTTTGGAAATAGCGTTGCCCGGCGATCCTGTACAGGCCAACATGTTCCCCACCTGGGATTTCATAAAACTGCTTGGGTGGAGGGGCCAGTTCATACAGGTCGCGCCCCTGCTGAAAGGGCACGAGTCCATCCCGGGTGCCATGAATAACGAGCAGTGGAACCGTGAGCTTTGGAATAAGCCGGGCCGAGTTGAGATCGTCTTTCACTAAAAAGGCCAGGGGTCGGAGGAGAAGCAGGGCTTGTCCCATCGCGTGCAGGGAGTAAAACGGGGCTTCCAGAATCATACGGTCCGGGCGCACCTCCAGGGCGGGGTCAACCGCAAGGGCAATCGCGACCGCGCAGCCCAAGGATTCGCCAAAAAAGACGAGTCGCTTTCCTTTGCTCCAGCCCCGTTCCTGAATGAGCCGTATAGCGGCCCGGCCATCGGATACAATACCGGGAATCGACGGACGACCATGACTCAGACCGTAGCCCTGGTAATCAAACAAGACGTGGCTGCCACCAACATGAGTGTGCATCAAATGGGCGTGCTCTAATCGATTTTGAATGTTGCCGCCATTCCCGTGAAACCAGATAAAGATGACGTCCCCCGGGCCGGGGATATACCAGCCGTGCAAGAGCGTCCCATGCTCTCCTCCAAAGCGAATGTCCTCGTAGGCAAGCTCATAAACGGCTGGCGTTACGTCCACAGTCGAGCTGGGATGGAAGAGGAAAAAGTTCTTCAGCCACTCGGCCGGAGCGACAAGAGTCGAGGCAAAAAAAGCACTCCAGCCAAGAACGATCTGCGTCATGCTTGTCACGGTATAGTTGCTCTACTCGCGCAGGCCGGAAGATGGAGCGTGGAGATGTTCCTACGGTTTCTCGTTCTGACGGGCCGGGCGTTTCTTCTTTTGATATAAACCGCTTCGCCCTTCCAACAAATCACGTTGAGCCAGCTCTTCTTCCGGATTGCCCTGACCACTCACAAAGCCGTAGCTGGCCTGCACGAACTCGTCGACCTTGTCTTCGTCCGTCAAGGTCCCTGCACTGAGCGCCAGATATTCCCGCATCACAAACTCCCCACCACCGGGATGAAAAAGGTCTCCGGCCCGACTGGCACTCGCGGAAATTAGCTGCATGGCTGGGAGTTTCAAGGCCAGATCTTCGCCCAGGAGAAAAGAAAAGGGATTACCCTTGGCATAGTAGCACAGGCCACCAAACATACGGCGATGCGTGATCCCTGTCAGTCCCAAACGGGCAATTGCCTCATCCAAAGTCAACCGATGGCGTGGAGGCGGACGCTTTGCCTTTTGTTTTGCTCTCTTTTGCGCCATGGCGATCAGGATAGAGGGGGAAGTATAGAATGGATACCTGCGTCTGCTGCCTACAAGAGATCCTGTGGCCCCTCCCCCTCCATAACGCCCCCAGGGGCGGCGACCAACCCTAATCCGACCAGGACCCAGAGCAGGACAATGCCGCACACAATCCCTATAGCAATCGCGCTCCAGTACGACGCGAGCTCGCCCCCTTGTTGGACATGCAGGGCAATAGCCCGCCCCTGCAGACGAGTCGCCAGGAAATACATGACAAACACTTGAAGACCTACCAGCAGCGCCTCAAGCATGCGTTGCTCTTGCGGTATCAATCTGCTGAGGAGCAACGAGCCTAGCGTCAGCATCCCCGTCCAGAGGAAAACATCTCGAATGGCGCGGGGTTGAGACAGTCTCCGGCAGTTCATTGACAGCAGAACACCGCCGGCCAGGGGAGAACCGAGGAAGGTTGCGAGGACAACGGCCCACACAGAATAGAGAGGCTCCTCCAGGTTATTCGTCCGGTGGCTCGGTAGATCAGTCGGCGGCATGGCCCTCTCCACAAAAGATATGCGTCGGTCACAGTCAGCACACGAAGGTGCTCTGAGGCTACCCTTTGCCCCAGGACAATTCAACTGAGCATGGCACCCCGGTACTCGTGCGTGTATTTGCTTCCTCACCACGGCCTATGCCACACTCGGGGTATGCCGTCCAGGAGGCCAGCGTATGGCAAGAGGCATCGTCATCATCATTTGTAGTGTCGTGGTCCTGGTCTGGCCGCAGGTGGGACCTGGGCAGGGAACGATTTACACCTGGGTTGATAGCAAAGGGACAATCCACTATTCCGACACACCAACCGGTGAGGCCCGCTCGGTCGATGACGAGCTTCCACCGGCGGCGAGTTTTGCGACACAACCCGACTCCGTGCCACAGTCGGAAACACCGCCCCCTGCCCTTTCTGCCCAAGGGGTGACAGCAGACGCGGCCGCTGACGCCACTGAGCGTGAAGAGCTATTCAACCAATGGAAAGAGGAGGCTGAAAGCAGCTCGTTCGGACGAGACGAAGATTTCGCACTCGGTCGAGATGGACCGTTCGGCCCAGACGACAGCGCAGCCAACTATTGAAAGGAGTCGTCACACTCAGCAACGGTTTCAGGATCGGTCGCGACCTGATCTTCCCACTCGCGGCCCTCAAACCAATACCGGCGGCGGCTGTTCGAGCCATCGGCAAGACGAACCGCAGTCCGGCTACTGAAAAAACTGGCCGGGACATTCTCATTATCGACCGACGGTATCGGGCGAGGTCTGGTCGAAGGCAGAGAACAACGCTAGTATTGACCAGTACTCACTGCGACGTTTGTCAGCAGGCATACGACGGCTGAACGAAAAAGGGGGTGCCGTATGAGCGCGCTGGATCATATTCGAATA
>LXNJ01001708.1_pt1 | contig 12661 bp, 4 predicted proteins | sample 809081 | NCBI WGS metagenome assembly LXNJ01 (sample SAMN04870510, study PRJNA318959) | sponge metagenome | biome: sponge; feature: marine sponge reef; material: water | host: Petrosia ficiformis | place: Greece: Milos, Mediterranean Sea | collected 2013-05-29 | depth 5-7 m
GGGAAACCAGCCCCGTTCAGCCTGCCGCGCCCGATGCTCTCTTCACAAACAAACCCCGCCGACCCGGCTTATTTCGACATGTCTTTCTCGGGGCTGAAAACCGCGCTCGCCCTGCAGGCGGCCCGCCTGGAGGGTGAACCGGGCGGCCTTGAACCGCATGTTCCCGCACTGGCGAACGAGCTCCAGGAGGCCGTGGTGGAAGTGCTGGTAGAGAAAACCGCGCGCGCCGCAGCGATCATCTCCCCGCCCCGCAGAGTGGTCGTGGGCGGCGGGGTGGCCTGCAACACCCGGCTCAGAGAATGCTTGGAGGAGAGGTTCGGCAAAGACATGGTTTTCTGCCCCTCTCCCCGAATCGCCACGGACAACGCGGCCATGATCGCTGCTGCGGCCGCATGGCGCCTGGGACGCGGCGAACGGAGCTCTTGGTCGGTCGGGGCTGACCCGGCCCTGCCGCTGCCCGGGCTAATCCAGGCGTCGGTCGGCGCGATCAATGGCCCCCGCGGAACTTCATCCGAAATCCGATATACGGAAAGAAAGAAAACCGTGCATGTACCCTGAACTTTTCACTATAGACCTCCCAATGCTGGGAACCCTGCCGATAACCTCGTTCGGGGTGTCAATGGCGGCGGCATTTGGCGGAGCGTATCTGGTGCTGCGCAGCGAATTGACCCGGCGGGACGGCGCGCCCGAGCTTGCCGACGGCATCATGCTGGCGGGGCTTGTGGGCGGAATCGTGGGCGCCAAACTGTACTTCGCACTCCTGCACTGGGAGCGCACCGCTGCCGACCCGGCCGAGATGATCTTCTCGCGGGGCGGCCTGGTGTGGTACGGCGGCTTTATCGGCGGTGCCCTGGCTGTGTTCTGGTTGCTCAAGAGGCGGGGGGCTCCGCTGCTGAGAACAATCGACTGCGCGGCCCCCGCCTTGGCGATCGGGTACTGTATCGGGCGTATCGGATGTTTCCTGGTGGGCGACGATTACGGTTATCCGACCGACGGCTGGACCGCTGTGGCATTTCCCGACGGCGCACCGCCGACCACCGCCGCCAACCTGCGGGCGTTCGGCGCGGACGTGGACCCTGCCATTCCGGCCGACACGGTGTTAGCTGTACATCCCACGCAGCTCTACGAGGCGGGCCTGATGTTGATTGTGTTTCTGGTCCTGATGAGATTGTCCCGCGGACCGGTTCGCCCGCCCGGATGGCTGTTTGCCGCCTGGCTGGCGATGGCCGGCGTGGAGCGAATCCTGATCGAGTTCTTCAGGGCGAAGGACGACCGCTTCCTTGGCCCGTTCACGCTGGCCCAGTTCTTTTCGGTGCTGGCGGTGGCGGGGGCTGTTTGGGCCCTGGCGCACCTTCGCAACACGCGTTCCACGCAACCCGCGCCGACGGGTTAGGAAGCCGACTTTGCCGCACCGGGGGCTCGCAACCGTTTTCGTCCTGGCAGGGGTAGTGGCCGCGGCCGGTCTGGCGCGCGCCAGACCGGCCGCGGCCCAACAGAACCGCGGGGGTCATGCGCGGGTAGAGGTTGAGCGCCTTGTGTTTGACGGGAACGACCGCCTATCAGACGGTGAACTGGCATCGGTAATCCAGTCGCGACAGACGCGGTGCGCCACCGCCCTGCTCACTCCACTGTGCGTGGTGTTCGATCTCGATTTCTCCCGCCGCCGGGGGTATCTGGACACGCTGGCCGTGCAGCAAGACGTGCTGCGGCTCCAGAGCTACTATGCGGCGCGGGGTTTTCTTTCGGCTCAAGTCGGCAGCCGGGTCGAGATGACCGACAGCGGCGAGGCCGCCCGAATCGAGTTCACCATCGATGAAGGCCCGGCCACGATCATTAGTGCTCTGGAGGTCACCGGCCTGCCGTACAACATGTCGGAGCGGGAAACGCTGGATCTGGTCGGTATCGAACCGGGCGCGATGTTTGACCGGATCAGGCTGCAGGCCGCCAAGGACAGTCTTTTGGCCGAGTTGGCGGAACGCGGGCATATCCGGGCGACGATTCTCGAGGATACGCGGCATTCAGACCAGGGCACGGCGCAGGTCGGCCTGGGTGTCCGCGCGGGGCCACGGTTCCGGATTGGCGAAATCCGCGTCCACGGGGAAGGAGCCATCGGCGAGGGCGTGGTTCGGGCGCTGATGGTGCAGCGGGAAGGCGACTACTACAGCCAGCCACTGACCGACCAGAGTCAGAGAGAGCTCTTTGCCCTGGACGCGGTCCGGTTCGCCTCAATCAGCGTGACTCCCGGCGGAGGTGAAGCGACCGCCGCCGAAGGTGAGGCGACCGCCGACCTGGACGTACAGATAACCCTCGCGCCGGAACAGGCTACCCGGGGAGGCTTGGGCTGGAGTACCAACCAGTGCGTGCAAACCGAGGCCCGGCTGACACACCGCAACTTCCTGGGTGGTGGGAAACGGTTGGCCCTGATCGGTGCGCTCAAGAACATCGCCGCGGAGCAGTTGTCCGGCTCTTTCCCGTGCCAGGACGTGGGGTCGGTTCCGGCCTTCCAGACGCTGAACTATCTGGTCCGCCTGGAAATGGCCACGCCCGCGTTCCTGTCGGGGCGCAACACGCTGGTCACAGGGTTGTTCGCCGAGACCGAGACGATCCCCGACGTGTTCATCAGGCATGCCGTCGGTGCGGAGATCGCGCTTTCCCGGACCATCAGCCGCGACACGAGAGCCGGGTTCAGCTGGACGCCGTCCTACACCGGCATGGACGAGCGCACCGCCGACGTTTTCTTCTGCATCAATTTCTATTTCTGTACAATCGAAGCAATCGAAATAATCACGGGCACGCGGTGGCTGTCGCCCGTGGCCGGGAGCTGGAGATTCAGCCGCACCGACGACCCGCTTCAGCCCTCGCGCGGGTTTTACGTGGCGGGCGACGCCGAACTCGCGGCTTCCTGGACCGGGTCTGACTACGAGTATCTCCGCGCCGGATTCCAGGTTGCGGCGTTCCAGGAGCTGACCCGAAGCTCTGTTCTGGGGTTGCAGGTCCGGATGGGTGCCCTGGACGCGTGGGGCATCCGCGGTCTGTCGCCAGACGCCGCTGACGCTGGCACCGATCTTGATCCCGGCGAAGGGCTCGCGCATCCCTCCAAACGGTTTTTCGGCGGTGGTGCCCACAGCGTGCGTGGATTCGGCCAGAACTTGTTGGGCCCCCGGGTCTTGGTCGCCTACGTGTTGGAAGATTGCCCCGACGAGATCATACTGAACTGCGTGGAACGGCTGGCGGCCGAGAGCCCGCGCGATCTGGACCAGCGCCCCACCGGTGGCGACAGATCGATCACGATGAGCGTCGAGATGCGCCACCAACTGGGGGAGAGGTGGGGCGCGACGGCGTTCCTGGACGGAGGCACTGTTTGGGATTCCTCCACCGGGCCCCGGGAAGCCGTGGTGACGCCCGGTGTCGGGCTTCGGTTCAACAGCCCCATCGGCCCGCTTCGCATTGACGTGGCCTACAACCCCAGCGGCGCCGAGATGCTGCCGGTGGCCTTCTCGCTTCCCAACGGCACGTTGGCCACGCTCTCGGATGCGGTTTCGTACGACCTGTTTGCGTTCGACGATCCGCCGTTTGGCCGGGAGCTGCTGCGCCGTCTCCAGTTCCACGTGGCAATCGGAGAGGCGTTCTAGGGATGGGCGACTTGCCCAAGCACCGGCTCCTCAAGCGGCGCGGAGGCGGACGCAAGCGGTCCGGCAAGGCTCCCGCCAACGGGGTCGTCGGACGGGGTTGGCGAGTCGGCAGGTTCGGTCCGGTCGGGCGGATTCAGACCACCGTAGCATGCCTGGTGTTGTTGGGGGCGGCGCTCGGGTTCCTGGTCACCCGCACCCCGCCGGGCCGCGGCATCCTCTCGGCCTGGGCCGAACGCATCATCACCGCCCGGATCCAGGGCGACATGAAGATCGGCAGGATCTTGGACGGAGACCTGTTCGGTCGTACCGTGTTCGAATACATCGAGCTGCATGACCCCGAAGGCGAGTTCGTGATGCGGCTCGACACGGTTTCCATCCAATACAGTCCCTCATTCTTTTCGATCTTCTGGGGGGGCGGCACCGAAATCCAGGACATGCACGCGCGGCAGGCCGTGATCCACTTGGTGCAGAGCCAGGACTTCGAGTGGAACATCGACCGCGCCACCTACACGGTTGGCTGGGTTTCCGCGGCGAACGGTTTCCCGTTGCCGCAGGACGCACCGCAAGACTCGTCGCTGCAAGAGAGCGATCCCGACGCGGGTCAAGACGTGGCCCGCCGGCCCCCGGAGGCCGAGGGGCGTCCGCCCCTGCTGATTGAGAACATGGTTGCCGACCGTTTCTCCATCAGGATTCTCTCAATACCTCCCCCGGAGGTACTTGCAGGGCGGTCCCCCTGGGCCAGAACCGAAGGCCCTGACGGTTTGCAGCGGGCGCTGTTCGCGGTGGACGACGGACGGGCCCATTTCTCGCATATCAGGCTGGCCCCGGATTCGCCGATCCTGTTGGAAGTCGGCGAGGTCTCGGGCGTTCTTACTCTGTTGACCCAACCGCTCCACGCCGAATCCCTCCGGGGGTCGGTGACCATCGGCGACAGCATCCGGTACCAAATCGACGGGTTCAAAACACCCGGGTCGGCGTTGTCGGGCAGCGGGTGGACGGACTGGGACTGGCCCCCGTCGTTCGATTTCGAGTTTGAAATCGACAGTGCGGACGTCTCCGACCTTGGGTGGACCGGGTTGCCGTTGCCCCAGTCGGGGAGCACCCCCGCCCGTCTGCGGACCTGGTCCGACCCCGCCGGGTTCAGTCGTGTGCGGATCGAGGAAGTGGACCTCAGGTCGGGCGGCATGCGGATCCAGGGGGATGTGTCCTTTGTGAGCGACGCCGACCCCCCCGTGGTGGAAATGGCCAGCTTCGAGCTCGACAGGGTGCCGGCCTCGGTGGCGGACGACATTCTGGGCACGGGCCCGGGCAAGCAGGGCCTGATCAGCGGCGAACTGGCACTTTCGGGCCGCGCCGATCAGCTGGAAGTGGACGCCGACCTGATGCTGGAGCCGACCGAGGTCGCGGCGGGAAACTCCGCGCCGGGACCGGGACCGGGGGCGGCTTCCTTCCTTGCGGCCGCCGGGCAGGTTCGTTTCTCGGACCCGGATGTTTCCGCGAGCGCGGCCGGGGGTGTGGACGCGAGGCCGCCCAACCCGGCCCTGGAGATCGGAGACGTTACCCTCCACCTGGAAGAGTTCGACCCGGCGTGGCTGGTCGACCGGGGCCTTCCGTCCGGGGCAGCCGATCTGCTCTCCGGGCGACACACAGGGTCTTGGCGGGTGACCCGCACCCCGGATAACGGCTACTTGCTTGAGGGCCGGGCCGCACACCTGAATCCGGCAGGGCAGACGAGCGATCTGACGGCAAACCTGGCCATCGACCCCGTTGCCGGATTCGTAGACGGGTCGCTGTTGGCGGCACCCTGGTTTGTGACCGGGGGCCAGGGCCTTTGGGGGTCGGTGGAAGTCAGCGGCACGCTTGACCAGCTGGCCCTGCAGGCTGATCTGTCCGACGGCGTGGGCCGGGTCCAGGCTGCCGGGGTGATTGCACCTGGTGAAGAACCCCCGTCGTATGACGTTGAGCTGTCCCTCGACAACATTTCCCTGGATGTCTGGATCGAAGATTGGCCGGCGACGGACCTCAACGGATCGCTTCTGGCCAGGGGACGCGGACTCGACCCCGCGACCATGGAACTTGAAGTCGAGCTGGAAATCGGGCGGTCTCGGCTGGGGTCTACCGAGATCGAGGATGCCTACTCCCGGGGGACGGTTTCCGCCGGGCAGGCGACGGTCGAATTCCTGACGGTGGATTCCGATCTGCTGGCCGGGCAGGCCACGGGCACGGTTGGGCTGGCCGAACAGGCCGGGGGCACGCTCCGCTTTGACTTCGACCTGCCCGAGGTGGCCGACTTCGCGCCGTGGCTCGAAAACGCCAACCTCCCGCTTGCGATTCGGCCGGGCCCCGGAGAGCAGCCCAGCTTCACCGGAGCCGTTTCGGTGGGCGGTGAACTGACTGGCGGCATGCAGGCAGCCGATCTGGTGTTGTCGCTGGCGGGGCGGGACGTTGGGTGGAACGCATACGAGGCCGCCGTAGTCACGGGCGACGTCCGGGTGCCCGCGCTCCCGAGTTTCGACGGGGCTCACGGACAGGCATCCCTGCTGGGAGTCTCCAGGGGAGAGTGGGAACTCGATTCGCTGGCCGTGGACGCGCGATTCTCGCTCGAAGCGGCGGCCCCGGGCGGGCCCATGGTCCCGACCATCGCGTACCAGCTGGCCGGCGCTCGGGACACGACGCTTGCCGCTGCCTCATCGGGCACAATCGAGGTCGGCGAAAACGGACGTACGGAAGCCCGGATCGACCAACTCTGGATTGAACTGGGGTCCGGCGAGCTCGTCCTGGACGCTCCGGTCCGTTTGGTGCATGCCGCCGACACGCTGGCAGTAGGGGGTTTCGATCTGACCGGCACTCTGGGTTCGATTCGCGCCAGCGGCCAGATACCCGGTTCGCTGGAAGTGAATGTCGCCGACCTGGATGTGGGCCAAGCCGCCTATGCGCTCACTCCCTGGCCCGAGACGGAGGGGGTCCTCTCGGTTGCCGCTACGGCTGGCGGCACGGTGGATTCGCCGCTGGTCGATTTCGCGGCAACGATCCAGAACCTGAGCCTGCGGGGCCAGAGGGTTGGAGACTGGACCGCGACCGTCGGTTACGCAGACCGCGGCGCCCGGGTCAGGGCCGATCTTTTCTCAGCGTTCGGCGCGACGCACCCGCTATTCGTCGTGGACGGGACGGTGAAGACGGACCTTGCCCTGGCGCCGGTGGACCGCCGGTTGCTCCCGGATCCCTTCGCGCTGAGGGTGTACGGAGACAGCCTGGCGCTGGCACTGGCGACTCTCGCCGTGTTGCCCAACAGCGATGTTAGCGGGATATCCGGCTACGGGTCGGTGGATATGTTCCTGGAAGGTGGTCCGGGCGACCTCCGCGTGAACGGGGGGTTTTCGGCCGACGGCGGTGCGGCGGAGCTGTCCGCGCTGGGGGTTGGTCTGCTTGATCTGACTGTGCGCGCCAACCTGCTCGGCACATCGATCCAGATCGACTCTCTCAGTGCCCGGTCGTCCGAAGGGGGAGTGCTCGACATCTCCGGTTCGGTGGACATAGCGGAGGTTTCCGATCCGGTGTTCGACCTGGGCATCGTCGCCAGCGATTTTGGGGCCCTGCGGCGTCCCGAGGCCACGTTCTCGGTCAGCGGAGATCTTCGGCTGGAGGGGCCGGTCACCGCACCGCGCATCACGGGAGACGCCACGGTGTCTGACGGCGAGATACGGCCTGACGCGGTGATCCCGGCCGGGCCGGGAGTGGGTTTTGGTGCACCGTACGGGGCGTACGGCCTGGGCGGCATTACCGACGGCGGCCTGCTGACCGACCTCTCCGCCGTGGTGGCCGCCCCCCCCCGACCGTCGTTCGAGGATGTGGTCCGGGTTGCCGCCAACATTGCGGCGGGGCCCGACTTGTGGCTTCGTTCACCCCAGTTGGACGTGGAACTGGAGTCCGAAGGCCTGAGCGTGGAAATGGACCGAAGCAGCGGTCTGGTATCGGTCACCGGAAGCGTCAACATTCCGCGCGGTACCTACAGGTTCGACAGGCTTCCCCCCTATGTGCAGTCGCTGCAGGTGACGGCCGGTGCCCTTGAGTTCCGCGGGGGAACACTGGCCGCTCCGGATGTAAGCGTCGAGGCGGAATACCGCACGCGCACGCGGCAGGGTGAGGTGTTGGTCACTGCCCAGCTCGACGGTACCCTGGGCAACTATTCGCTGAGTCTGAGCAGCACGCCGCCCATGAGCGTTGCGGACCAGCACTGTTTCCTGGCCGTTGGCACGCCGTGTTTTGAATCGGTCGACCAACAACTGGGTTCACGGCTGCTGCGCGAGACATTCCTCAGCAGCCTGAGCTCGGGCATTTCGTCGGCGCTGGTCGGACCGGCGGGATTGTCGTTCCTGAATGTCACGTCGATCGCCGGCGACAACGACCCCAGCGCGCCCCTGGCGTCGCGCAGCTGGATTGACCGGACCGTTGTCGAATTCGGCTGGTACCCTCGCAGCCAGCTGTTCGTGTCGCTTTGGCAACCGTTGGGCGGGGGACCGCCGCGGGCCTCGATCGATTGGGACTTCCTGCCCGGGTGGACCATCGAAGGTCGTGCGGGCAGCCGGTTCGACGAGCGACTGTTCGGCCTCAACCGGGCAGCAGGGCTTACGCACGCCCAGACCTTCGGAGTGTTCCTTTTCCGGGACTGGGAAACCGGGCAGGTGACCCCGCCCGAGCCCTAACCGCCAGTATTCTCCGGTGCCGCATGGCGGGAGTACAACAGGTACGGAGCCCTGAGGCGCAGGAAATCCGCCAGCGGTGCCTCCCAGCTCTCCAGCACTTCCCGCAGCGCGGCTGCGGAATCACCGGTGGAACGGACGCTGGAGCCAACCTGCTCCACCGCCGCGCGAACAACCGCGCTTCCCGCCAGCCGGTCGAAATGAGCGACCCTCCATTCCCAGTCCTTGCCGCCCAGCGATCTGGCCGCTACCAGCGCCGCCAACGCCACGGCCAGGGGGCGGTAGGCGTCCCGGTCGGTCACGGTCAACCGGATTCCCGCCAGCAGCTGCCCGGGGAACTTGCCGTCGCTGGGGTTTCGGGGAGTGAACTGGTGTGGCTCGACCACGACGCCCCCGAGGTCCAGCTCGGCCAGGAGAGCGTTGATCCTGTCAGACCACGCGGGCCCGTCCAACCACGGTGCCCCCAACATGCGGAACGCCTCTTCGGACCCCCTTCCGGTCGAGATGTTGGTCCCCTCGAACAGGCAGGTACCCGGGTAGTGAGCGGCGCTTTCGAGGGTCGGCATGTTCAGCGAAGGCGGAATCCACGGGAGGCCCGTGTCGTCGAACCAATCGCCGCTGCGCCATCCCCGAACGGGTACGACTGTCAGATCAACCTCGATTCCGAATTCCCCGACGAACAGACGGGCCAGCTCGCCGACGGTCATGCCGTGCCGCACCGGTACCGGATACAGTCCGACGAAGGACGAATAAGCGGGGTCCAGCACGGGCCCCTGCACCGCTGCGCCGAGTGGGTTGGGTCGGTCGAGGACCACAAAGGGCACGCCCGTTGCGCCCGCCGCCGCCATCGCTCGGGCCATCGTGCTCACGTAGGTGTAGTAGCGAGCACCAATGTCCTGGATATCGAACACCATGATGTCGATCTCCGCGAGCATCTCAGGGGTGGGGGCTGTCGTCTGGCCGTACAGCGAGAATACCGGAAGCCCGGTCGTTGGGTCACGACCGTCGGCAATGGCCGCGCCTTCGGGAGCGTCGGCGCGGATTCCGTGCTCGGGAGCGAAGAGGGCCACCAGCCGGACCCCGGGGCTTTCGTGCAGAAGGTCAATTGTGGACCGTCCGGCACCGGACACTCCGCTTCGGTTCGTGATCAGGCCTACACGCCGGCCGCGGACCAACTCAAGCGAGTCGGCCAGAAGCACGTCGATGCCCGGGAGGACTTGGGCGTGGCCGCTTGCGGTCAGGTCTTCTTCTTCGGGGCCCGCCCCGCTGTTCGAATCATTCGCGCGGCAGCCACCCGTGCCCAGAGCCCCAAGGACCATCAACCCGAGTGCGGCCCGAGCGGCTCCCGCAGCGGTGCGCCGGCCCCTGAGATCTACTGTTTCCGTCACTTTCGACCGTCCTTCGGCCATGCGGCCCGCGGCTGTCACACGCTCCCCAACTAACGAATAAATTTACGCGATGCTGATCGCGTTCATGCCCGGAAGACCCCGCCCCCCCGTATCCGCACTGTTCAGGCCGAACCAAGGTGCGCGGTTCGCCCTGGCGCCGCTTGCCCTCGCGGCGGTACTTGTCGCGGCTTCGGCGTTCGGGTGGTCGTGCGCCACCGCCGGCGGGACCATGCGCCCCGTCCGACCCGGTCCCGACAGCCGACTGTCCGCAGCCGCCTGGGTGGACAGCGTGGCCTCCGCCCTGCCTCCGAGGCAGCGCATTGCCCAGTTGATAATGGTGTGGATGACCGGTGGCTATGCCCCTGCCGACCACGAGGAACAGACCAGGATTGCCACCCTGGTCCGCGAGCCCGGCATCGGGGGAGTGGTCGTGTCTCTCGGCACCCCCCTGGGTTACGCCGACCGGATAGCGCGATTACAGGCAGAAGCCGAAGTGCCGCTCCTCATGACCGCCGACTTTGAGTCGGGCGTTGGGTTCAGGGTCAGCAATGTCTACCGACTTCCCCACATGGTGGACATGGGAAGCGGAACCTCGTTCCCGCCGAACATGGCGTTCGGGGCGGCCGGCAGCGAAGAGTTGGTGCGCCGGGCTGCATCGGTCACCGCGGCGGAGGCCCGGGCCCTCGGCATCCACATGACATTTTCCCCTGTGCTGGACGTCAACAACAATCCCGAAAACCCCATCATCAACACGCGGTCGTTCGGCGAAGATCCCGGGGAGGTGGCCCGGTTGGGGGGTGCATACATAAAAGGAATCTGGGAAGGCGGAGCGCTCGCCACGGCAAAGCACTTTCCGGGTCACGGAGACACCGACACCGATTCGCACCTTTCGCTTCCGAGCATTCCCGGAGACCGGCGGAGGCTTGACGCCATGGAGTTGGTCCCGTTCAGGGCTGCCGTGGATATGGGTGTTGATGCCGTGATGACAGCGCATGTGGCCGCGCCCGGCCTGTTGGGACCCGGAGCCCCGCCCGCCACGCTGGCCCCCGAGATCATGACCGACATGCTTCGCGGGGACATGGGTTTTGAAGGGGCACTCTTCACCGATGCCCTGGACATGGGGGCTATCGTGGACGGCTACGGTGCGGGCGAGGCCGCGGTACTGGCACTTGAAGCGGGGGCGGACGTGCTCCTCATGCCCGACGACCCGGAAGAGGCTATCGAGGCCGTGCTGGAGGCCGTCGGAAGCGGGCGACTGACCGAGGCCCGGATCGACGAGTCGTTGCGCCGGGTGCTGGAGCTGAAGGCCCGCGCCGGGCTCCACCGCGGCGACGGCGTCCCCTCGTTGCAGGGCGTCGCCGGATCTGTCGGTATCGCAGCCCACCGAGCACTGGCCGCGGATGTGGCCCGCCGCTCCATTACCCTGGTTCGCGATCAAGACGGCGTTGTGCCTTTGACGGCCCAGCGGGGGCTCCGGGTATTGAGCGTCACCCTGGCCGGGACCAACGACCTCGCCGCCGGGCGCACGTTCGACGCTGGTCTGCGGGCACGGCTTCCGCGATCCTCGGTCAGCTCCGCCCGGGTCGACCCGGGCACACCGACCGCCACCTACGACTCGCTCCTTCGCCGGGCGTCGGCCCACGACCTGACCATCCTGTCGGTCTACCTGCAGCCCAGCGGCGGCGAGGACGCCCCCGAGCTGCCCGACGACGCGGCGGCGTTTGGTGCGGCAGTGGCCGGCCGGGGCGGAGGGCTGGCCGTGATTTCATTTGGAAATCCCTACCTCTTGACCTCGCTCCCCGAAGCCGGCACGTACATGCTGGCATGGAGCGGCATCGGCGTTTCCCAGACAGCGGCGGCCGACGCGCTGGCCGGTCGGTCCGAAATCACCGGCGCCCTGCCCGTTTCCCTGCCCCCGTTCCACGAGATCGGGGAAGGGCTTTACCGGCCCGGCCCGCCGACTCCCCCCGAGGTCCCGCCCGAAGACCAGATACCAACCCTTGAGCGGCCGTTCGGAGAACCCGACCCGCCCGACGGCACGGGAGGTTGGGGGGCCGGTGAGGCACCTCCGTCAGCGGCGGGCATGGACGCTCGGGCTCTGGCAAGGGTTGACGGCATCATCGAAGCTGCCGTCGCATCGGGTGCGTCGCCCGGTGCCGCGCTGGCGGTGGGTCGCCGGGGTCGTACGGTGCGTTTGCGGGGATACGGAAACCTGGATTGGGGCGAGGCGTCTGGCCCGGCCGACGAGACCACGCTCTACGACCTGGCATCTCTGACCAAGGTGGTGGGCACGACCACCGCGATCATGCTCTTGGTTGACGACGGGTTGATTACGCTTGACACGCGGATTGCGCGGTACCTGCCGGAGTGGGGAGACGACTGGAAGAACCGGATCACGGTTCGGGATCTGCTGTTGCACCGTGGCGGGTTGCCGCCGTTCCGCCCGTTCTGGCGAGACCTCGGCGGCCGGGCCGAGTACCGGGCGGCGATAGACACTCTGCCCCCGCCCGGGGGCCGGGCGATCGGCGACAGCACCGTCTACTCGGACATAGGCTTCATTGCCCTGGGGCTTCTCGCCGAATCGGCCACGGCTCAACCCCTGGACCAGCTCCTCAGAAACCGGGTCTTCGGTCCGCTGGGCATGTCGGACACGAAATTCTCGCCGGTTGGCCAGACGCCTCCGGGCCAGAGCCAGGTGGCGGAGCCGCTGCTGAGGCGGATCGCTCCGACCGAAGTGGATACCCTGTTCCGGGGCCGCCATGTGCACGGGGAAGTGCACGACGAGAACGCGTTTGCGCTGGGAGGGGTGTCCGGGCATGCGGGACTGTTCTCGACAGCCCGGGACCTGGGGCGTTTTGCGGCGTGGATGCTGGACGCGAGCCGGCGGGGCGCCGGGTCCGGCGGGACCCAGTCCCGTGCGGAGCGGGTTCGCGGCGACCCC
>LXNJ01001709.1_pt1 | contig 12660 bp, 12 predicted proteins | sample 809081 | NCBI WGS metagenome assembly LXNJ01 (sample SAMN04870510, study PRJNA318959) | sponge metagenome | biome: sponge; feature: marine sponge reef; material: water | host: Petrosia ficiformis | place: Greece: Milos, Mediterranean Sea | collected 2013-05-29 | depth 5-7 m
GGATAATCCCTCGATCAACTCTTGTAAGCCGGCTTTCGATATTTCTTGCTTTTTCATATCACTAAGTTAAGTGACACACTTTTCTGAACAGACTCGCTCGGCTACCAAATTACTCAACCTCACAACCATCACGAAGTTCAGTACTTCATTGATTGATGTTGTTGTTGATTACGATTAATGGACCTTATCGTGAAATCAGCACATTACTTAACTACGTCAATCTAACAACCCAAACATCTTGGGGAATCGCTCCGGAGCCGGAAGGTTCGCGTTCCAAGTGTTCTAAGATTTCGAAATCTGTACCGTCCTGAAATAGATTTTCCATGAACGACTTTGGTTGAAAGGCCGAATAGGTTCGATGTCCCTCCAAGGTTTGTGCACGCTCTATAAGCTTTCCGTTTTCAAAAGCCTTGCGCTCTTCTTCAGTAAGAATGGATTTGAAGTTGTTTCCGTGAGTAGTAAGAAATAAAACACCACCAGTTTTAAGAATGCGCTTCAATTCTGTCATCCATTCATAATGCAATTTCTCCGATAGATGAGTGAATATGCTGATCCCCAAAATAAAGGAGAAATGATCATCTGGATAATCCAGTTCAGCAGTAAGCCCATTACGTTTGAAATTGATTCCTTTCAAATTGGCCGTGCACCATTCAATGGACTTCTCATTCAAGTCAGTGCCATAGTAGTCAAAGCTTTCTCCAGCTACTCCCGGCACATGTCGGATCACCCGTCCTGGCCCACATCCCCAGTCCAAGATATTCCCTGAAGTATCGGTCATATGCGGTTTAACCATGCCCCAAATCCACTCTGCCTTTTCACGACTGTCCAAATAGTACTTTTTATAGTCTATTTGAAAGGATTCATACATAAGGTAGTCCGGAGGAAGGGGGATATTCGGATACTCCTTTTTGAAGGCCTTATTCTTGCCGGAATTCTTGGCTCGATTGTAATAATAACGGCTCCAGTCAAAGGCGTAAATTAAGCCGAGCTTGCGTAATAATTTGGAAAGGACTCCTTTGTTCATGCACCATTGGATGAGCGTGCAAATATAGGAAGCTTCGTACAGACTAAGAGCAGTACCATTTAATCAAGTTGAGCGCTCATCAACAGAAAGGAATGATGGTTAATTTGTGCGTTTTTTGCTGAAACGGAATCTTGTAGAGAAGCGGAAACTGGATCGAATTCAGCTGAGGAAATATCCATCTGTACCTGATCAATGGTTTCAGGCTCAGGATTTAATTCTTTTAATCCAATATCAATATCTGCTACAAATATAAAGGCGACAAAAGAGATGAAAAGTAGGGTTTTCATTCTCGGGGTTTGGGTTAGGTAAAGGGTTCTGTAACTTACAACGCCAATTGAGTCACTTTAGCATGCGCAATACCACAAAATTGAAGCTTATTTTACAACTGTTTTCCTTAACCCTTGAATTAGAGGGAGATGTGCAGTGGGTAGGCCTCTTAAGAAATCATTCTTCAGGAGCTATGGAGGTCATTAAAGCTGAAAACTACAGCAACTTGATCGAAAAATGCTTTCGATTTATGAAGCGAAAAATGAAAGACTCAGAAAAGGAAAACCTCAATCGATGAGGAATTAAATTCCGAATTTCTGCTTAATGTCATCCACACGATCCAGCTTTTCCCAAGTGAAGAGTTCGACTTCCTTTTCAATGGTTTCCCATCCACTTCCACTAGGACGTGAAAATGATTTGGTAACCACTCTTGAGTCTCTTCCCATATGGCCGTAAGCTGCACTCTCGGCATACATTGGCTGACGTAACTTCAGATTCTTCTCAATCAAGCCAGGGCGCAAATCAAAAAGCTCTTTGATGTATTCCGCAATCTGACCATCGGTCAAATCAACATTCGCCGTGCCATAGGTATCAACCATAACACTCATAGGTTCAACAACACCAATGGCATACGACACCTGTACGAGAATCTGATTGGCCACACCCGCAGCCACAATGTTCTTGGCAATATGGCGAGAAGCATAAGCCGCCGAACGATCAACCTTACTAGGATCTTTTCCGCTAAATGCTCCACCTCCGTGAGTGCCCTTACCACCATAGGTATCAACGATAATTTTTCGCCCGGTGAGACCGGTATCACCATGTGGGCCTCCAATTACAAATTTTCCAGTAGGATTGATATGATAGGTAATGTTATCGTTGAAAAGTGCAACAATTTCATCGCCCAATTCCGCTTTCAATCGAGGCAGCAGGTATTCAATGATATCATGCTGAATGCGCTCGCACATTTCATCTTCAGCCTTTTTCACAGAAGCGGTAGATGAATCAGCCGGAAGAATAAACTCATCGTGCTGCGTAGACACAACAATGGTGTCAATTTTAATGGGCGTATGATCATCAGAGTACTCAATGGTCACCTGACTTTTTGAGTCCGGACGTAAGTACTTTATTTCATTATTCTCTCTTCTTAAGTCGGCCAAAATGCGAAGAATGCGATGCGAAAGATCCAGTGCCAGAGGCATATAGTTCTCCGTTTCATTGGTGGCAAAACCAAACATCATTCCTTGATCACCAGCTCCCTGCTCCTCAATTCCTCCGCGATCTACCCCTTGATTAATATCAGCGGACTGTTCGTGAATAGCCGAAAGCACACCGCAAGAATCAGCGTCAAACATATACTCACTCTTGGTGTAGCCAATTTTATTAATCACATCACGTGCGATCTTTTGCACGTCCAAATAGGTTTCACTTTTAACCTCTCCCGCCAAAATAACTTGACCCGTGGTAACAAGTGTTTCGCATGCAATTTTGGAGTTTGGATCAAAGGCTAAAAAGTGATCGACCAATGCATCACTGATTTGATCCGCAACTTTATCCGGATGTCCTTCGCTTACTGATTCTGAAGTAAAATAATATGCCATTGTTCTTAACTATTCTGAAAGACTGAACTGAGATGACCAAACGGGAGGGAAAACTCTGGTTTAGCATTTTTTTGCGTGGTTGCAATCAGTCAAATCTTTCCACAATTTCGCGGCAAACTTAATCAAAACTTTAAGCATATAAAACATTTATCATGTGTTTGAATTCATTGAGAGCGTAATTTTACCCTGCCAAATTACAGCCCGATGGATGGTGAATTAGAAAAGAAAATCAAACAGATAGAGCGGGAGTTGGAAGATTACAGAGATCTGGACTTGAGCATAACCATGTCCTCTTCCTTATCAAACGCATTCCATTCCGCTGCTTCATATGATCTCCCGCTTTGCGCCTGAAGTGGAAATCTGCTTTTTGGATACCGGCTTCCATTTTCCTGAAACAATCATGTTTCGAGATGAAATCATTGAAGCTTTCGGATTGAAACTACGCGTACTTCGTTCACCCATTCCGAAACTCCTCCAAAAGGATGAGTCAGGATACTTCTTGTTCTCTTCAAATCCCTATCGTTGTTGCTCGATGAATAAAACCTTACCCATGCAATCCATTATTCGTGAATACGATGTTTGGATTTCCGGTCTAAGAAGAGATCAAAATGCCCACCGCTCCAATCTTCGAAAAGAAGAGCATTCGGATGATGGTATTTTGAGGTATTATCCAATTCTCGACAGGAATAGCAAGGATATACGGGAATACAAAAGTGCCATGAACTTACCCAGTCATCCATTGGAAGCCAAAGGCTACTCCAGCATTGGATGTGAGCCTTGCACACGATCGGACTTTGACGGAAGGGGGTGGAAGATGGTTCGGGCAGAAAAAGACAGAATGTGGACTTCATTTGAATTTTAAGGTATGATGAAGATTGGAATTATTGGAGGAGCTGGATATGTAGGGACCGAATAGGTCGATTATTTTCTACATATGGGGCAAAATCAGATTGCAGTCTATGATAATTTGAGCAGGAAGAATTACAATCTGTTTCTACAGCATCGGTCGGTTAAAGAGAAACGATTTGAGTTTGTTGAGGGTGATTTATTGGACGATTTGCGTTTGAGTAATTTTGTGAAGTCCTGTGATATTGTGATTAATCTGGCGGCCAAAGTAACGACCCCTTTCGCTGATATTGAGCATCACCAGTATGAGCAGATCAATCATTGGGGGAACTCCGTACTCGCCCAGGCCATTGAGGAATCCAATATTCAAAAACTCATTTATTTGAGCAATACCGCCATTTACGGATCGCATCCCTACGAAGTAGGTGTGGGCGATCAAGCAGTGCCTAAGAGTATTTATGGTTACTCCAAACTCAAAGGAGAGGACCAACTAAAGCACTTGTCAAAGAAACTACCCTTGTACATCCTTAGGTCAAGCAATGTCTATGGATTTTCACGTTCCATGCGTTTCGATGTCGTGGTAAATCGTTTTGTGTTCGATGCCCATTTCAAAGGCCGAATTTCAATCTTCGGAAGTGGCGAACAATACCGCCCATTCATCCATGTCCGCCAATTGGTAAGAGCTATTTATCGAACGATTGTTGAAGATGTACCTGCAGGAACCTACGACCTTACCGAACGTAATGAAACCATCCTTGGCGTGGCTCAAGTGATCAAGGAGGTGTACCCTGAGGTGGATACCATTTTTGTTGGCCAAAACATGGAGATGCGCGATCTGAAAATCCGAATGAATGAAGAGCATATGCGAATGCTGGGTATCATGCGAACCGATCTATTTGGTGAATTAACAAGCTTCAAGAATGAATTCGCCTATCAATCGCCTTCAACAGCAATTCACTAAATTTTATTTGGATAGTCCGAATCATTTATTTTCTTTGTCCTAGACTTATCCAGAAAGACTGAGGGATTGGGCCCTTTGACGTCTTGGCAACCCGGGCTAGCCGGGTGCCAACTCCCACTCCAATTTGGAGGAAGATGAGCAGCGAAAGCCACTTTTCTTAGTCTTCTGTGAATAGTAATATAGCAATGAGCAGAAGTATTCAAGACGTACTTAAAGAACGAATCCTAATCCTCGATGGAGCCATGGGTACCATGATCCAACAGTATACATTAGAGGAGGAAGATTTTCGTTCCATTCGGTTTAAGAATCATTCAAGCGATCTGAAAGGAAACAATGATTTATTGAGCATCACTCAACCCAAGATCATTGGAGACATCCATGATGCTTATCTGGAGGCTGGTGCCGACATTATAGAGACCAATACCTTTAACAGCAATGCAGTGGCTCAAGCGGATTATGATTTGGTCCCTTTGGTAACTGAATTAAACCATGCTGCAGGCAATCTGGCACGAGAGCGTGCCGACGCGTTTACCAAAAGGAATCCGGACAAGCCGAGATTCGTAGCAGGTAGTTTGGGTCCTACAAACCGAACAGCCTCTTTATCGCCCGATGTGGAACGTCCAGGATTTCGAGCCATTGGTTTTAAAGAGTTGGAGGAGGTGTATTACGAACAATCCAAGGCCTTGATTGAGGCAGAGGTGGATTTGCTTTTGGTTGAAACAGTCTTTGACACCCTAAACGCCAAGGCGGCTGTATCGGCCATCAAAAAATTGGAAAGGGAGCTGGGTAGAAGCATTTCCATGATGATCAGTGGAACCATTACCGATGCTAGTGGAAGGACCTTAAGCGGGCAAACCGCGGAGGCCTTTCTTGTGTCCCTTGAACATGCCTCACCCTTGTCTATTGGATTAAACTGTGCCTTGGGTGCCGATCAGTTGCTCCCGTACATTGAAGTATTGTCCAAGAAAGCGGATTTCGCCATCTCTGCGCATCCCAATGCTGGACTGCCCAATGCATTTGGCGAGTACGATCAAGGCCCAGAAGAAATGGCAGAAAGATGCCGGCCTTATTTGGAGCGAGGCCTATTAAATATTCTAGGAGGATGCTGCGGCACCGGGCCTGAGCACATACGAACCTTGGCCGATCTGTCGAAAGACTACGCACCACGTATAATCAAAGAATCTGTTTTATGAGTTTGCATCCTGATTATAGCGGGCCATATGAATTTAAGTGGAGTGCGTATCCCAATATGAAACTCAGTGGATTGGAGGTCTTGGAGGTTCGTCCAGACAGCAATTTTGTGAATATTGGCGAGCGTACCAATGTCACCGGCTCCCGTCGATTCTTACGATTGATAAAGGAAGAACAATTTGAGGAAGCCATTGCTGTAGCACGTGAGCAAGTGGAAGGTGGAGCCCAGGTCTTAGACATTAATATGGACGAAGGATTGATTGATGGGCTGGAGTCGATGCGCACCTTCGTGAATCTGATTATGTCCGAACCGGATATAACCCGGCTACCTATCATGATTGACTCATCAAAGTGGGAGATTATTGAGACAGGTTTGCAGTGTTTACAGGGTAAGGGAATCGTAAATAGTATTAGCCTTAAAGAAGGAGAAGAGGCTTTCCTTAATCAGGCATCCATCATTATGTCCTACGGTGCAGCGGTTGTGGTGATGTGTTTCGATGAGAAAGGGCAAGCCGACACTTATGAACGACGAATAGAGATCGCCAAAAGGGCTTATGATCTATTGACGAAAAAATTAAACTTTCCTCCACAAGACATCATCATTGATCCGAATGTGTTTCCAGTCGCCACTGGAATGCAGGAGCATCGTTTGAATGCCATGGATTTCTTTCAAGCCACCCGATGGATACGAGAGAACTTACCTGCTTGTCATGTGAGTGGAGGAATCAGCAATGTGAGTTTTTCTTTTCGGGGAAGGCCCGTTGTGAGGGAAGCCATTCATTCGGCATTTCTATATCATGCCATTCGTGAAGGATTGGATATGGGGATTGTGAATCCGTCTTTATTGGAGATTTATGATGAAGTTGATAAGGATCTTCTTGAGCGGGTAGAAGATGTACTTCTGGATCGACGTGATGATGCCACGGAGCGACTACTGGATTTCGTAGAGGAAGTACCAGCCGAACAAAAAGGGAAGAAGAATTTAGAATGGAGAGAAGCTTCCTTAGAAAAAAGATTGGAACACGCCCTAATTAAAGGGATAACGGAATTTATTGAAGAGGATACGGCTGAGGCATTGGATGCTTTGAAATCACCGCTGAAAGTGATTGAAAGCCCACTTATGGACGGAATGAATGTGGTGGGAGATCTGTTTGGGTCGGGAAAAATGTTTCTTCCTCAGGTAGTGAAAAGTGCTCGTGTGATGAAGAAGGCGGTAGCCTGGTTGGAGCCTTACTTGGAAGCTGAGAAAAAATCAGGAAAGAGCACTGGGAAGATTTTATTGGCCACAGTAAAAGGTGATGTCCACGATATAGGAAAGAATATCGTTAGTGTGGTTTTGGCCTGCAACGGCTTTGAAATCATTGATTTAGGAGTAATGATTCCGGCCAATGAAATTTTAACTAGAGCCAAGGAAGAGAATGTTGATCTTATTGGTCTGAGCGGATTAATCACACCTTCGTTGGATGAGATGGTTCATGTAGCGTCTGAAATGGAACGCCAGAACATGAATTATCCCTTGCTGATCGGTGGGGCTACAACGTCTAAAACACATACGGCGGTAAAGATCGATCCAGTATACTCGGGTCCGGTGGTTTATGTAACCGACGCATCGCGATCGGTGAGGACGGCCTCAGATCTAATTCATGAAGAAAGGCGAACAGATTACATTAAGGAAATCGATGCGTCTTATAAGCGTTTGCGCGAAGGATTTGCCAAGAAAAAGAAGAAGCAATCTTTTACTCCCATTGAACAGTCTAGAGAGAATGCATCAAGAGTGGCTGATGCTTCGCCAGTTCCAAATCAAATAGGAATAGGTGAGTTTCGGAAAGTGGCGGTGAATGAACTTCGGGAATGGATTGATTGGTCCCCTTTCTTTCTTACCTGGCAATTGCACGGAAGATATCCGGCCATTCTAAGCGACGATAAAGTAGGAGAAGAAGCTCAAAAACTCTTCAATGACGCTCAAGAGATGCTCGATAAAATGGCGCAATTGAAGGAATACTCGATTGATGGTCGCTACGGAATTTATAAATGCACCAAAGAAGGAGATGATCTAAGCTTGGTTGATACCAATGAGCGTCTTCATTTCCTTCGTCAGCAGCACCATCCTCATGCCTGTTTGATCGATTTTCTGGCTGAAGAGGATCACATAGGATGCTTCGCTGTTCAGGCGGGTAACGGTATTGAAAGACTGTTGCAAGAATTTGTGGACGATGGAGATGATTATTCAGCAATCCTTTTAAAAGCTCTGGCCGATCGATTGGCAGAGGCTATGGCGGAATATCTGCATTATAAAGTGAGGACAGAGATCTGGGGATATGCCTCAAGCGAAAAACTTGCGAAAGATGAGATCATAGCTGAGAAATACGCTGGAATACGTCCGGCTCCAGGATATCCCGCTTGCCCGGACCATCTTGAAAAGGAGACCATTCTTCGTTTGCTAAAAGCTACTGAAATAGGGATGGGATTGACCGAATCTATGGCCATGACTCCTGCTGCGGCCGTTTCCGGATTTTATTTCGCCCATCCAGAAGCCAAATATTTTGCGCTAGGAAAGATTGACAAAGATCAAGTGGAGGATTACTCCAAAAGAATAGAATTGGATTTTGAAACAACAGCCAAATGGCTTCGACCAAATTTGGGATTTGATATATGAAGATTACCGAACACATAAAATCAGCGAAGGAAACCATGTTCTCCTTTGAGATATTACCTCCCCTTAAAGGCCAAAACATACATTCTCTGTATGATAGCATTGAGCCTTTAATGGAGTTTAAGCCACCCTTTATTGATGTGACCTATCATCGTGAGGAATTCATCTATAAGGACAAGGGAAATGGGCTACTTGAAAAAAGGGCAACCCGAAAGAGGCCGGGAACCGTAGCTATTTGTGCAGCCATTCAAAACCGTTTTCAGGTCGATGCGGTGCCGCATTTGATTTGTGGAGGCTTTAGCAAAGAAGAAACGGAAAATGCCCTTATCGATTTACATTTTCTCGATATCGATAATGTGCTTGTTCTTCGAGGAGATCCCATTAAGTCGGAGTTCTATTTCACGCCAGAGTCCGATGGTCATGCCTATGCTTCCGATCTTCTGGGTCAGGTGCAATCAATGAACAAAGGCGAGTATCTGGATGATGAGGTAAAGAATTCAGCGGCCACCGATTTCTGCACAGGGGTGGCGGGCTATCCTGAGAAACATTATGAAGCACCCAACATCAAATCAGACCTAAAGTGGCTGAAGAAGAAGGTAGAGATGGGGGCCGATTATATCGTGACCCAGATGTTTTTTGATAATGCGAAGTACTTTGAGTTTGTCAAGAATTGCCGAGATCTAGGGATCACTGTGCCCATTATTCCTGGCTTAAAGCCAATCGCTACCCTAAAGCAACTCAGTGTGCTTCCGAACCGATTCCATATTGACTTCCCGGAGGAATTGGTGGATGCCGTTTCTGAATGCGATAACAATGCGGCCGTTCGGCAAGTAGGCGTGGAGTGGGCCATTCAACAATCCAAAGAGCTTATAGAAGCTGGGGTGCCTGTATTGCATTATTACTCCATGGGTAAGAGCGATAACATCGTAAAAATTGCTCGAGAAGTGTTTTAGAAATCCTAGTTTGGATCCATGGTCAATTCTTGGAATACCTGTTCCAAGTTTTTCTCATCTCTGCTGAGTTGGAGAATGGTGATATCATGTGCAACAGCGTAATTGAATAGATCCTTTCGAAGATCCTTTCCACTGGTGGATTCAATCAATACCAAACCGTTCTTAATCTTGCGAGTTGCCGATGCTTTTATGCTTTGACGTAGATCTTCTACATCAAGACTGCCTTCGTATTCCAGTCGAAGAACTTGAGCTTTCGCATTCGACTGTTGAATTTCATCCGTCGAGCGATCGGCCGCTATTTTCCCTTTATTAATGATAATCACACGATCGCAAATGGCTTCAACCTCTTGCATAATATGGGTGGAAAGCATGACCGTCTTTTCTTCCCCAATTTCACGAATCAGATCGCGTATTTCAACTATCTGATTTGGATCTAACCCGGTGGTTGGTTCATCGAGAATCAAGACTTCCGGATCGTGTATCATACTTTGGGCGAGTCCAACCCTTTGTCGATACCCTTTTGAAAGTGCCCCAATTTTTTTGTGCTTTTCAGGAGTAAGACCGGTTCGTTTGATCATCTCTTCAACCCGTGAAGATGAAACCTTATGGATACCCGCAATGAAGTCTAAAAATTCGCGAACATACATGTCCAGATAAAGAGGATTGTGCTCGGGCAAATAACCCACCCTTTTACGCACATCCATGGCTGCATCATTCACGCTATATCCAGCAACTTTAACTTCTCCATGGCTTGGTGGAATATAGCAAGTGATGATCTTCATCATCGTAGATTTTCCAGCCCCATTCGGGCCGAGGAAACCAATAATCTCTCCCTTTCCAACCGAAAAGGAAACATCATCCAAGGCCTTTTGGCTACCGTATAATTTGCTTACGCCTTTTACTTCAATCGACATGATCCAAAGGTAATGATTGGATTGCTTCCTGAATGCACTATTTTTGGTCGCATGAAGGGATTGGTTTTAAAATCCACTGGGAGTTGGTATAAAGTGGCCATGGAAGACGGTAGCGAGTGGTCGTGCCGTTTGAAAGGCAATATGCGAATTCGCGGAATTAAGTCGACCAATCCGGTGGCTGTAGGCGATCGTGTGGAGGTAGAAAAAGAAGATGGAGGAGAAGAGCAAGGGGTGATTTCAGAAATTGAAGAACGCAAGAATTACATCGTTCGAAAATCGGTCAACCTATCCAAGCGAACACAGATAATCGCGGCCAATATAGACCAGGCTGTGTTGGTGGTTTCATTGCGTGATCCAAAAACCCTTTTTGGTTTTATTGACCGATTCCTAGTTACCGCTGAGGCCTATGATATTCCATCGGTAATTGTGCTGAATAAAATGGATCTATATGGTCCAGAAATGGAAGAAGAACTTTGGACTTTTCGTGCGACCTATGGAATGGCGGGATATAAAATGATTGAAACCTCAGTGAATGACGGAATTGCCATGGAGCAATGGAAGGATCTTCTGCAAGGAAAAGTTAGTTTGATCTCCGGGAATTCAGGTGTAGGAAAGTCGAGTTTAATCAATGTGCTAGAACCCGGATTGGATCTTCGAACTCAAGAAGTTTCTGAGACCCATAATCAGGGTCAGCATACGACCACATTTGCAGAAATGCATCCGCTTCAAATTGGGGGATATATCATTGATACACCTGGAATACGTGGATTTGGATTGGTGAAAATGGAGATGGAAGAGATTGGCGATTACTTTCCAGAGATCTTCAAATACAAATCGGATTGCAAGTTCAATAATTGCCTGCATTTGGAAGAGCCAAAATGTGGGGTGGTGGCTGCTATGGAGGAAGGGAAGATTGCTTGGACACGATATCGAAACTATGTTCAAATGGTTACGGAGGAAGACGACACCTATCGTACGGATGAATTCGCGGAATGAGAGTAGTGCTGCAAAGGGTAAAAGAGTCGAAGGTTGAGGTCGATGACCGAATGGTTGGACGGATTGATCGTGGGTTATTGGTGCTCTTGGGAATTGAGCATGAAGACACAGAGGACGATGCCGAATGGTTGGTGAACAAGATTCTAAACATGCGGATCTTTGCCGATGACGAAGGGAAAATGAATAGAAGTTTGTTGGATATTGAAGGTCAAATGCTCGTGGTGAGTCAGTTTACATTGCATGCAAAGACCAAGAAAGGAAATCGACCAAGTTTTATTGATGCCGCGAGACCTGAAAGAGCCAATCCTTTATATGAGCACTTCTTGAAGTTGTCTTCTGCAGAGTTGAAAGCTGGGGTTGCTTCGGGGGAATTCGGTGCAATGATGGATGTATCCTTGGTCAACGATGGGCCAGTAACAATAGTAATGGATTCAAAAAACAAAGAATAATGTCGGGAATTAAAGAGAGCCAGAAAATTGTAGATGATTGGATCAAAGCACATGGCGTTCGCTATTTCAATGAATTAACCAATATGGCTCAATTAACGGAAGAAGTTGGTGAGGTGGCACGTATTATTGCCCGTCGTTACGGAGAACAATCGGAGAAGGAAAGCGACAAGGAAAAGGACCTTGGAGAAGAGCTTGCCGACGTGCTATTTGTAACCCTTTGTTTGGCGAATCAGACAGGAGTTGATCTTCAGCAGGCCTTTGAAAAGAAGATGGATATCAAGACCAAAAGAGACCACGATCGGCACCACAGCAACGAAAAGCTAAAATCTTAAACGCTTGAACTCGTTTGCATACGGTGGATAAGTCGCCATCGCAACTATTGGAACATAAGGCTTTCATTTCTATATTAGCAAAACACACCACGATTAGCAAAACACACCACGACCCAATTGTGGATCATTGACATAAAGTAAGTGATGCCAGTGCTTAAATGATGCGACCACACAATTGAGGAATTGTGGTTTGTATGTTGAACTATTTAAACACACAAACCATGAAGAATTTATTAATTCCTTCAAACCGGGAAAGCCTCTGATCGAATAGATCGGAGTACATATTCTATTGTTCGAAGGAGAGCAAGGGCTTAAACAAAAACAACCGAAAAAGCCCCCACTCCTCCGGTTGTTTCATCGGTGTTAATACTAACATCGATGCTATGAAGCAACAATTTACGAAACTATCTTGATTGTTAATCAAGCCATTGTGCCTAAACCTAAAATGAAATGACGAATAAAATAAAACTACT
>LXNJ01001711.1_pt1 | contig 12655 bp, 7 predicted proteins | sample 809081 | NCBI WGS metagenome assembly LXNJ01 (sample SAMN04870510, study PRJNA318959) | sponge metagenome | biome: sponge; feature: marine sponge reef; material: water | host: Petrosia ficiformis | place: Greece: Milos, Mediterranean Sea | collected 2013-05-29 | depth 5-7 m
GTGTCAGGCATAGTTGCGGCGGGCCTCGCTATTCAAGCGTGGAGGGGCGCAAGACTTTAGTGGAGCATAGCACTCCGCATGCTTGCAACCGCGCTCGGGGGCTATGCCAACGACGGCCGGTGGCCAAACACATTCGCGCCAAGGCGATCCGCGGCGGGCCTTGCTTGGCCCGGGTGCCGCGCAGGCCCGTTCCGCTCGCCCGCAACGGCAATCAGGAGCTGTTTGAGATTTGTGTGAGAGGCTGAACGTTGCGCAGTTCCGGAGGAAGGGGGAAGTGAACGTTCTCATCGATCGCCTCGACTTCCAATACTGTCTTGAATCCGAGGGACCGCAAGCGGCCGACCACGCTTCCTACCAGAGATTCCGGTGCCGAAGCGCCGGCGCTGACTGCGACAGTCCGCACGTTCTGGAGCCATTCCGGGACGATTTCGTGTTCGTCGTCAATTAAGTGTCCGGGCAGGCCACGCTGTTGCCCGACTTCCACCATGCGGCGTGAATTGGAGCTGTTCTGCGACCCCACCACCAAGAGCAGGTCCGCCTTCGGCGCGATTTGCTTGACCGCGATCTGGCGGTTCTCGGTGGCATAGCAAATGTCCTTGGCCGGAGGCGCTTGGATGTGGGGAAAGCGCCGTTTCAGCACGGCGATAATGGACTCGGCCTCGTCAAGGCTGAGCGTGGTCTGGGTCAGGTAGGCGACGCTGCCGGGCGGAAGTTGCACGGACTCGGCCTCGTGCGGATTGGACACGACAATCGTCTGGCCGGGCGCTTCCCCGACCGTCCCGATCACTTCGTCGTGATCGCGGTGTCCAACCAACAAGATTGTGCAATGGGCCTTGGCGAACTTGACAGCTTCAAGGTGGACCTTGGTGACGAGCGGACACGTCGCGTCAATGACCCTCAGGTCGCGTTTGGTCGCGGCGGACCGCACGGACGGCGCCACCCCGTGGGCGCTGTAGATCAAGTGCGCTCCGCGAGGCACGTCGTCCACCGAATCCACGAAGACAGCGCCGCGCGCGGCGAGGTCGTTGACGACGCTGAGGTTGTGGACGATTTCCTTTCGGACATAGATGGGCGGCCCGAAGGCCTGCAGGGCCAACTCGACAATATCAATCGCCCGCACAACACCCGCGCAGAAGCCGCGCGGCTTGAGCAGCAACACCGACTTGTCATTCGCAGGCAACATAACTAGGCTCGCACGCATCCTATAATAGCCCGCCAGCCACGGACGGGGCTGTCAAGGCGGGGATTCCGGCCTCCGATCTTGGCGGGCTGTCCGCCTTGGCGCACCGCCGCCGCCCGAATTCAGGCGAAGCAGACTGCGCCGGACACATCGCTGGTGATTTCACAGGAAGTTCATCCCCGCGAGACGTGGAACTGGCCGGCAATGCAGCAGCACGGCAATTCAGGTGCGACTGAGCTCTGTCCGAAATTCGCTGCATGTGCTCAACTACTCGCGCCGCCCGCGCGCACATCGAGCTCATTGCGCCGGGCGGTACCGCCCGTGCCGCCCAATAGCCAACCCACCGCTCTGCGGAAGTCATCCAGGATCAGATAGATCGCAGGGACCAGCAGCAGCGTCACGAGCGTTGCGAACAGCACCCCGAATGCGAGCGACACGGTGAGCGGAATCAGAAACTGCGCCTGCAAGTCCGTCTCCAACAGCAGCGGGGAGAGCCCGGCGGTAGTTGTCAGCGTGGTCAGGATGATTGCGCGGAATCGTGACTTTCCGGCCAGACAGACAGCCTCGAAGCGAGAAGCCGCCCTGTGGGCGTGGTCATGCACGAAGCTCACGAGCACCAGGGAATCGTTGACCACGACTCCGGCCAGCGCAACCATGCCGTAGATCGAGTTGAACGACAGGGGGATGCCCATGATTGCGTGGCCCCATACGGCGCCAACAGCGCCGAAGGGTACAGCCGACAGCACGATAACCGGCTCGACGTAGCTCTTGAGCGGAATTGCCAGAGTGGCGAACATGATGAACAGCGCGACCGCCAATGCGACCGAGAGGGCTTCCAACGCCTCGACCATCTCGGCTTCATCCCCCAGGAACGCGTAGCGGACACTTGGATACGCTTCCGACCATGCGGCCAGGTCGTTCGCTTCGAGATCTGCCAAGACCTCTTGGCCCGTCGTGACTGTGTTGTCCACGGCCGCCAAAACGGTTATGGAGCGGTACCGGTCCACACGGGTGATCTCTGTCGGGCCGCGCCCGATACTCGCCTCCGCGACAGTCGAGAACGACACCTCTGACCCGTCCGCGGTGCGAATGCGCATCTGTTCGACATCAGCCAGCGAACGCCGCTGGCTCTCCGGGTAGCGCAGCATCACCCGGACGTCTTCGCGACCGCGCTGGATGCGCTGCACTTCTTCGCCGAAGAAGCCCTGCCGGACTTGACGGCCCAAGTGTTCCAGCGTCAGACCCAGCGCCTCGCCCTCCGAGGCCAGCGCAAGTTGGACCTCCGGCACACCGCCCTGTGACGTGTCGGTGACTCCGTGGACTCCCGGGTACTGGCTGAGCCGGGCCTTGGCACGACTCGCCACCTCGCGAACTTGGTCGAGATCAGACCCGCTAAATTGGATCTGAATCGCCTTCCCGCCGCCCAGCAGGGCATACGTGACCGTGAATTCGGTCGCTGACGGAATATCGCCGGTCTTGTCGCGGAGACGACGAGCGATCTCCTCGGCGCTGATTGACCTCGACTCGGCGCGTTGCAGCTCGATGTTGATTTCGCCAAGGTAATCGCCCTTGGGCGGATTGATGCGAGCCGCGGGCCCTCCTTGGATGAGCTTGAACGGCTGCTCCCCGATCGACGTAAGGACATGCCGAAACTGGTCGCTGCCCTGCTCGTCGGCAATCTCGGCGCGGAGTTCGAGAGCGGCTCGCTCGACCTGCGCAACTGCTTCTCTCGTCACGTCAACAGTTGCATCCTGCGGCATCGTCACGAATGCCACGACATTGTCGGCCTCGTCGGCCGCAACCAAGATCTGCGGGATGTACCCGCCCCCGACCAGTCCGAGCGTTACTAGCGAGACCGTCAGCGCCATCGCCAGCGTCAGGTATCTCCAGCGCAGGGCGCTGTGCAGGGTCGGCAGGTAAACGCGGTGCAGAATGCTGTCTAGTAACTTCGAAAATTGATCGCAGATCCGATCCCATGCGCGCACCAGGCCGAACACTCGCCGCCCGGGTTGCGGCTGTGGCTGGTTTGCCAAGTGGCCGGGCAGGATGAAGCTCGACTCAATCAGCGAGAACAGCAGAGTCGGCAGCACGACCAAGGGAATCGCCTGCAGCAGCTTCCCTTGCGCTCCAGAGACAAAGAACATCGGGCAGAAGGCGACCATCGTCGTCATCACGCCAAACACGACGGGTACGCAAACCTCCCGCGTCCCCTCGATCGCCCCTGCGAGGCCATCCTGCAACTCGGACTGCTTCTTCTGAACGTTCTCCGCGACTACGATCGCGTCATCGACCACGATTCCCAAGACCACGATGAACCCCAGCAGAGAGATCATGTTGATCGTCACATCGAAGACCGGCATCAGCGCCATCGCACCCAAGAACGAAACAGGGATACCGATGGCCACCCAAATGGCCAGTCTCAGGCGCATGAACAGGGCCAAGACGATGAACACCAACAACAGGCCCGCCAAGGCGTTTTCCACGAGCAACTGCTGGCGGCTGCGAAGCGTATGGCCCCAATCCTGCCAGGTATCGATCTGCACGCCATCCGGCAGCGTGGCCGAGGCTCTGTCGACGTATGCGTACACCGCGTCCGCAATGGCTAGGGCGTTTTCGTCGCCGACCCTGTAGACATTCAGCACGACGGCAGGCCTGCCGTCGAACTTGGCTTCACTCGTGACGTCCTCGAACCCATCGATCACCATGGCCACATCGCCGAGCCGAATCTGCGTGCCGTCAAGCCTTCTCACCAACGGAAGGCCTTCGAATTCTTCTTCGGTGTACGCCCGGCCGGTTGTGCGCAGGCGCACGTCCCCGGACTCCGTCTTGACAGATCCGCCCGGTAAATCGACCGAGGAATTGCGGATCGCACTTGCGACGCTGTCGAAGGTCAGGCCCCACCGTCGCATCGCCTCCTCCGAGACCTCGATGGCGATCTCGTATGGCCGGACATTGACCAGCTCCACTTGAGAGATCTCGGGCAGATCAAGCAGTTGGTCCCGAGCCCGCTCGCCCAGCATCTTGAGCGTGCTGGGCTCGGTGCTGCCCGCGATAGCAATGCTGATAACCTCGACCTGCAACGGCATCAAGCGGACTACAGGCTTGCCTGCGCCTTCCGGGAAGGTCTCGATTCCCTCAACGCTCGACTTGATGTCGTCGCGAACCTCCTGAAGCGAATGTCCCGACTCTATTTCGGCGACGACATAGGCCAGTCCTTCGCTAGCTGTCGCTGTGATTTTCTCGATCCCCCGGACCCCTTGGAGCTCTTCCTCGACCAGCACACAGACGGACTGCTCCACCTCCGACGGCGCGGCGCCGCGATAGGGAACCGTGACCGTGACCAACTCGAGCGTGACGTCTGGCAGCAGCGTCGAATTGAGCTGCGTAAGTGTAATCGCGCCAGACGCGACGATGACGACCAGCAACAGATTGCCAACGACGCCATTCCGCGCGAACCATGCAATTGGACCGTTCACAGGCACGTCCTGGATGTTGTCGGCCAAAACGCCTGCCACGGGACGCGGCACCGGGTCGGCCGCCCGGAACCACAGATCAAGGCTGCCCGCCTCCCTAAGATCGCTTCAGCGGCCTGAGTCAAACCTCTAGAACACCTGAATCCTCGGACGAATCTAGGCTGCAAACCGCTATTGCCCCCCAGCGTGCGACTGGGCGCCAACCCGCCTTTTTCGGGACAAACCACGCTATCCACATCATACTTCCAGCAATCATCCCCCAAGGACGTCTCACATCCCTGATTCACTTGCTTGCGACAACGCTGGAGCGGCTGCGGGGATGGGCAGGGTCGCCGTCGAGCAGATTGCAGGTGGCGTTGTGCGCCAAACGACCGGCGCACGGCTTGGGTACGCGTTCGGCCTGCGCCGCGTCAAGCCGACTGACTCTCCAGCCTGTTCGCCACGTCCTCAGCCGCCGCGATGCCGCTGGCCACGGCGCCGTTCACACAGGGCACGCGCATGTAGTCGCCTGCGAGGAAGAGGTTTCTAACATCTCGGCTGAGTTGAGTGCGCATGGCCGCCACCGCCCTGAACATCCCCGGCTGTCCCATGCACACGGCCTCTCTCCAGCGGTACACACGCGTGAATGCACCCTCGTCGTGATTGGGGAGTGCCGAGCCGGGTGGCGGGTTCCGGCGCACGTCGTCTAGCATTTGGCGCTTAATTTCTTCGTCGTCCAGTTGAATCAGTTCCTCGGCGCGCTCGCGCCCCACGAGCATATCGATAGTGCTCATTCCCGGGGGCACGCACGCGGGCAGGTTGATAGACCGGTCCAGCATTAGCGGTGTATCGTCTTCGGGATACAAAGCCCCATGCCAGCCGAGCGGGAGCGGCGGGTGGTCAAGGCCAATCACCACCCGACAGCCCGTCGAATACGTGACCCTTGCAAGCGCATCGCAAGTCCCGTTCGAAAGGCCCGGCACAAGATCCAGCACCCGCGTTGCAGGAACGGCGCAGATAATGGCATCCGCATCGATGGAGCCACCGTCGAGGATCACGCTCGTAGCGAGCCCATCACGGATGACCACTCGCCTGACGGGCGCGGAAACCCGAATGGCATCGCGACACGCTGCGGCGAGCGCGTGCGCCAGCGAGCTGGCACCGTGCTCTGGAACATACAGCTGAGCAGACTTGAGGAACATTTCCGACAGGTAAGTCCGCATATAGGCTGAACCCGAGACCTCGACCTCTCCCATCGTCATCTCCAGAAACCCCCGGAAGCCCAGTCTTAGAGACTGCGGCAGGCGAATCCTGTCGAGGTAGTCACCAAACGTCTCTTCCCTGTCGAGGTCGGCAATACGACATGCGGCGCCGAAATTCAGATATCTTGCGTCGCGCCGGATCCCCCACACCAACTTCAGTGCGGGCCAGATCGCTCCGGGCGACAGGAAGCCGAATGCCTGCAAGAAATCCCAATTCTGGAGCAGCGTCTGGAGGGAGTTGACCGGTGTCGTGACGACCCACCGGCCATTCCGGAACCAGCCGAGCTTCATCTGAGAACACTGCAGGCTCAGTCCCAACTCCTTGCAGATGCGGAAGGTCTCGTCGTAGGACGAGCAGAAGAAGTCGGCTCCCGCATCAATTCTGAATCCATCCACTCTGTCGCCGCCGAGGCGCCCTCCCACTCGGTCGTTGGCCTCAAGCACGAGCGGTTCAAATCCACGCTTCCGCAGCGTGTAGGCCGCACTGAGCCCGGCCGCCCCACCCCCGATGATCACGACGCGTTGTGCTGGCATGCTGTCAGGTCTGCCGCGGTCCAGCGTTAATGACGTTCCGAAGCACCGGGCCTGCTCACACTCCATGTTACGATTCGTTGCTCCTGCAAATCAAATCCGCCGAGGAGCGTTCAGACCGCAACGCAGCCCGGGCGGGGTTTGGCATACTAGAGTTGAGGCGCGGATGCCACAGCCACGTCCTGTGTCTACACTGAAGCCAATGCCCGCTAGCTTTCGACGGAACACGCCCACTGGCCAGAATCCGACCGCAGCCATCCCGCGCCGCGCGCTCGCAGAGAGAGGACAGCGACGAACAACAGCAACCAGCAGGCGCGCAGAAACGGCGCGGCCACGAGACGGATTCTTCCGCAGGCGGACGGGACCTGTGCGGGTCGACCACGGCAGGGCCTGGCGGAACGCCCGGACCCGCAGCACTGCGACGCCCGCACGGGGATGACCTAGCCGACTCGCTAGAGGAGCTGGGCGTGGCCAACGTCGCAATCGAAAGCACCCACCGATGCCGGAGTCCGATGCTCGAAGTTGCTGAAGGCGCGCGGGAGTCTGAGCCCGAAGTGGTTCTGCCGAATGCTCGGTGGTTGTGGCACGTGCCCGAGCGCAAGATCGATTGCCTCGAACACCACCGGCCACGGCTGTCGCACAGCTGCGGGCAGGATGGGAGACCAACCCAGCCACAGGCTCGCCAGCAATGAAGATACCTTCCTGCTACGCCGAAGGCATTGACAGAGCGAGCGCTGGCGATGCCGATCTGACATCGCTGTACATCGCCCACACGACCGTTGGGGATCCGATAGCAGATGCGCTAATCGATGAACTGGCCACCATGGAGCCGGAGAACGCTGAGCGCTTCATTTCCGCCGGGATGGATCAAGGCGAGGCCGGCCTAGTCGGCGCTCCCCGTCTGTTGAGGGGTTTCTTTGCCGCCCTAGATGCTGCTCCCGCTTGGGTAGACTTCGATTCATATATGCCGGGAGTCAAGATGTTTCACCGAAACTCACCCCTGGTTCTTGCGGCGTTTGTCGGCGCTGTCTTAATCGAAGGATTCGCTACCAATATCAGCAAATCTTTCTTTATCACGGGTCGCGTTCGCGACTCGGGCGTAAAGAGGCTCAGGCAGAATAATCGACACATGGTCGAAATCTTCATGCCGGGAGGACTGCTCAGAGAAGGGGACGGCTGGAAGCTCTCGGTGCGAATACGTTTGGTCCATGCGAAGGTTCGGCACCTGCTGCGACATTCTGAAGACTGGGATATGGAAGCCTACGGAGAGCCGCTTAGCGCGGCACACTTAGGATTCTCCCTTACAGCATTTTCGGCAAGGTTGTTACACCACATGGAGAGGCTTGGCGCAAGATTCGACGACGAGGAGCGCCGGAGTTTTCTGAACATCTGGCGGCATTCTGGGTACCTTATGGGAATCCCAGAGTCTATTCTGTATCGAAACGAAGAGGAGGCATTGAAGCTGTTCGAGGTCGGCTACCTTTGCGAACCGGAACCCGATTACGAGTCGATTTCTATGGCAAACTCCCTGATTAACTCTGCTCCACTCGTTGCCGGGATCACTGATCCTATTGATCGGAATGCACGATCACAATATGTGTATAAAATTTCGCGCGCATTGATCGGATCCGAACTTGCCGACCAGCTACGGTATCCGAATCACTCATCGTTCGGCGTGCTGCCATGGTTTCGTCTGCAAGGCCATTACAACCGCCTTCTTCAGAGACACTTGCCGAATCGCTCCACGAACAGCAATTATGCCAATTTCACAGGGTTGCTCGAGGTTTCGGAGTTTGATCGGAAGGGAATTGGCTATAAATTGCCTGACCATGTGCATGCAGAACGCTCCAGCCGGTGGTAGCGCTTAGATTTCGTCCGTTCGAGCAGCTTGCCGGATTCATTGCTCAGCGTCGGCCGCCGTGCCACCCGGCAGACTATCGTCGCGGTCGCAAGCAATGTCGGAGGACACCATCACCCCGGTCGCCTTCGGCAACTCTCAGAGCTTGCCCGAAGGTGCCCGCGATCTTAGCTGGCACCGCTCGCGCTGTCCTGTACCGAAACGATCCGCGGATCGAGCCCCCCTGCGCGCGGGCCTTCTCCACCAGCAAGGCGGGGCTTCCCGAGATGTGCGCCGAGCCTGGAATCAGGCCATGCCGGTACCAGTCGCGGCAGGGCCGGCGCCTGGGCGCGGGCAGCCCCCGCCTGACCTGGGGCCATCCCACCCGTGCAGCTAACTGAGTTGCTTGTGTCGAGCCTGCGCGTTGCACAGGACGGGGTCGATGCACCGCGCCGAGACCGTCGCTCACATCAGCGAGGAGACTGCAAAGAACGTCGCAAGCCGGCAAGCCGCCCTGTGCTCGACCGCGTCGGAGCGACGGTGGGACAATATAGGCAAAGTCGCGTCCCGTATCGCGAGCTTCACCGAACAGGTGTGGCGCTCGCAACTATCGTGCGTACGGAACAGCGCAAGCAGCCCCATGAATTCCTTTGACACAAGAGACTCCCTCAGCTTGGACGGCCGGACCTATGCGTTCCACAACTTGCAGGCGTTGCCCGGAGCCGCCGCTTCGCGGCTACCGTACTCGTTGAAGATCCTGCTGGAGAACCTCCTGCGCCACGAGGATGGCAGCAGCGTCACGCGGGATGACATCCAAGCCGTGCTGGACTGGCAGCCCGAGGCCGCTCCCGCCAAGGAGATCGCGTATCGCCCCGCCCGCGTGCTGATGCAGGACTTCACAGGCGTGCCTGCGGTCGTCGACCTCGCGGCCATGCGCGAAGCGATGCTCAACATGGGGGGCGACCCGTCAGAGATCAACCCGTTGCAGCCCGCCGATCTGGTGATCGACCACTCGGTTCAGGTCGACAACTTCGCCTCTGCCGGCGCGCTGGCGCTCAACAGCGTCCTGGAATACGAGCGCAACCGGGAGCGCTACCAGTTCCTCAAGTGGGGCCAGAACGCCTTCCAGAATTTCCGGGTTGTGCCCCCCGAGACCGGCATCGTGCACCAAGTGAACTTGGAATTCCTTGCCAAAGTCGCCTTCACCTATGAGCGAGACGGCGCGACTTGGGTCTGCCCGGACACGCTGGTCGGCACCGATTCCCACACGACAATGATCAATGGTTTGGGCGTGCTGGGATGGGGCGTCGGCGGCATCGAAGCCGAAGCAGGCATGCTCGGCCAGCCGGTCTCGATGCTGCTTCCGCAGGTCGTGGGCTTTGAACTGACCGGACGGCTGGCCGAAGGCACCACCGCCACGGACCTGGTGCTCGTCATCGTGGAGATGCTGCGCTCCCACGGCGTGGTCGGCAAGTTCGTCGAGTTCTTCGGGGACGGCTTGGAAGAGTTGCCCTTGGCGGATCGCGCCACCATCGCCAATATGGCACCGGAGTACGGGGCTACCTGCGGTCTGTTTCCGGTCGACTCTGAGACACTGGATTATCTGGCCCTGACCGGTCGTCCCGAACAAGAGGTGCGGTTGGTCGAAGCGTACGCGACGGCCCAAGGCTTCTTCCGGCTGCCTGGCGACGCTCCTGCGGCGTATTCCGAGACTCTGCGGCTGGACATGGCGAATGTGGTGCCGTCCATCGCCGGGCCCAAACGCCCGCAAGATCGAATCGCCTTGAAGGACGCCGCGAACTCGTTCGAGGCCATGCTTGGCGAGACGCTGGACCAGCGCGGGGCTGACCACGGAGGGTCCGGCGTTGCCGTCCGCGAGGCTCTGGCGGGAGTCAAGACCACGGTCCGCGGCTCTCAGTGCGTGCTGGAGCACGGCGCGGTGGTCATCGCGGCAATTACGAGTTGCACTAACACCTCGAATCCCGCGGTCATGATCGGAGCGGGACTGGTCGCGAAGAAGGCCGTGGAAAAGGGCCTGCAAGTCAAGCCGTGGGTCAAGACCAGCTTGGCTCCCGGCTCAAAGGTGGTCACGGACTACCTTGCCAAGTCCGGGCTGGACACCTACTTGGACATGATCGGCTTCAACCTCGTGGGATACGGCTGCACGACCTGCATCGGAAATTCCGGACCGCTGCCCGAAGAGATCTCGGCCGCGATCCGCGAAGGCGATCTGATCGTTGCGTCGGTGCTTTCCGGCAATCGCAATTTCGAGGGCCGGGTGCATTCGGAGGTGCGCGCCAACTACTTGGCGTCCCCACCGCTGGTAGTGGCCTACGCCATCGCCGGAAACATGCAGTTCGATCTAGCCGCCGACGCTCTGGGCAAGGATCTGGAAGGAAACAACGTCTATCTCAAAGACCTCTGGCCGACCCAGCAGGAGATTCTGCAGACGATGGCATCGGTCGTGGACTCGACCATGTTCCGAGCCAGCTACGCGAATGTCTATGAGGGTAGCGAGCGCTGGAGGGAGCTAAACGCAACCGGCTCCGATCTCTTCGCTTGGGACGAAGAGTCCACCTATGTGCGGCGCCCCCCGTACTTCGACTCGATGCAGGACGAGCCCAGCCCGGTGTCCGAGATCCGCGACGCTAGGGTGCTGGCCCTGCTCGGCGACAGCGTCACCACGGACCATATTTCTCCGGCGGGTGCGATCAAGGCCGACAGCCCGGCTGGCTGCCACCTGCGCGAACGCGGGATTGCGCCCAAGGACTTCAACTCCTACGGCGCGCGGCGCGGCAACCACGAGGTCATGATGCGGGGCACGTTCGCGAACGTCCGCCTGCGCAACCTGCTGGCTCCTGGCACCGAAGGCGGCTGGACGTTGCACCTGCCTGACGGCGAACTCATGTCGATCTACGACGCCGCCATGCGTTACAGGGACGACGGCACGCCATTGGTGGTTATCGCCGGCCGAGAGTACGGCACCGGCTCATCCCGCGACTGGGCCGCTAAAGGCCCGTCTCTGCTGGGGGTGCGGGCGGTAATCGCGGCCAGCTACGAACGAATCCACCGTTCGAACCTGGTCGGCATGGGGATCCTCCCGCTGCAGTTTCCTGAAGGAGACGACAGCGATTCGCTGGGGCTTACCGGACGCGAGCGGATCAGCATCTTCGGCCTGGGAGACGGGTCCGCGCCTGAGGTCCGTGTCGAGGCCGTGCCTGAGGGCGGCGGAGCGGCAATCTCATTCCAAGCGCGTGTCCGCATCGACACGCCCAAAGAAGTCGAATACTACCGGCACGGCGGCATCTTGCAGTACGTCTTGCGACAAATGCTGAAGTCGTAGGCAGCCTGCAGGCGGAGGGCCGGTCGAACAGATCGGGGGCCGAACGCGGCTAGCACATGGATGGCTGGAAGGACAACCTCAGAGTCGTACTGGTAGAGTCGCGGAACTCGCTCAATATCGGCGCGGCGGCGCGGGCCATCTACAATTTCGGGTTTGCGGACTTGTGGTGCGTGCGCCCGTACGAGCCGTCATTCCGCTCGGCGCGATCCTCGGCTGGCGCAGGCTCGGTGCTACAGCGGGCGCGCGTGACCGACGACCTAGCCGAAGCAGTCTCCGATGCCGAACTGGTGGTGGCCTGCACCGGATTGGAATCTCGCAAGCAGCGCCACGTGCAGCGTCAGCTGCCAGCTGGCGGCAATGCGATCCGGACACACATCGAAGATCGCAGGGCGGCGCTGGTGTTTGGCTCGGAAAAGTTCGGGCTCTCCAATGACGACCTGAGCCACTGCGACTGGGTGTTGTCGGTCCCCACCGACGAAGCATGTCCGTCGATGAACCTAGGTCAAGCGGTCGCGGTCTGCTGCTACGAGATCGCCCGCAATGCCGTGCCGCAGGAAAGCTTGAAGACTCCGTCCAGTGTCTCTGCAGGAGTGCGCGAGCGAATTCTCTCCTTGCTCCTGCCCATCCTGCGGGTATCCGGGTTTCTCCACAACGAAGGCGTCGAGGACCGGACGCGCAAACTGCGGCGCTTCGTAGGTCGCCTGCGCCTAGCACCGGAAGACGGGCGCATGCTGCTGGCTATCCTGCGTCAGATCGATTGGAAGCTGGCCCACCCGGAGCCGCCAACCAAGCAGGCAGATGCCGGCGGTGTGTCGGCACCAGGAAGGCCCGCTTCATAGGAGGTGGTCCGAGAAGGGCGGTGAACGCCGTCGTTTGGGCGTGGGGGTGGATCGCTCCGGACCCCGTCGCCGCGGCATGGCGCGAGCGCGGCGGCGCGGCAGCTTGGAAGTCGGACGCGGCTTGGGAGGCTCGGGGGCCTCTGTCGGGTCGGGATCGAAGATGCGCATATAGGGGCCATATTGGAACCGCCGATTGCGGCGGTAGCCGGTG
>LXNJ01001713.1_pt1 | contig 12652 bp, 10 predicted proteins | sample 809081 | NCBI WGS metagenome assembly LXNJ01 (sample SAMN04870510, study PRJNA318959) | sponge metagenome | biome: sponge; feature: marine sponge reef; material: water | host: Petrosia ficiformis | place: Greece: Milos, Mediterranean Sea | collected 2013-05-29 | depth 5-7 m
TCGCGGCCAGCGTTGCGGACGACGCCGATCTCGTGGTCGTCGATGGACCGCTTTACAGGCGCCAACACTTGCCCCGCACCATCGGGTACGTGAAGACCCATCGCGTGCACTATCTCAAGGGTCGCCCGGCGGAAACGATCGCGGCGCTCGCCGAGGGTGAACGCACGCCCGTGTTCCGTTTTCGGACATCGTGGACACGCAACGCGTGGTATCTCCGTCTACCCGGCCCAAAGGCACACGCCTGGTCGGGCGTGGTGCGCATGGAGGCAACCGCGGATCTGCCCCTGGATGAAACGGTCGCCTTGGCCAACCTCACCGCGGCCGTGTTGCCGCGCCATGCCTCCAAACCACACAAGGATCCCCGGGCACCGCAGAACCTCTACCCCATTGCCGGTCTCGAGCGGGAATTGCGCAGGCGTCTGGGCGACGCGCTCTACGTGGAGCGGGCGCTTCGCGCGGCGGCGGGTTGACGGTCGCCGCGGAGGTGGCCCCAGCCAGGTTGAGTAGTGCTCCTGTTAGCACGGCGTGTTCCTATTGCGCCGCCTATCGGCCTTTTCGATGATTCCAAGATGCGAAACACATTAGCTGCGCTGATCGTTTCGGTATGCGTCTGGCCGTCGGCGGGGACGGCACTCGCCTCCAAAACGGCACCCCGCGATGACTCGCCGCAGCAGGAGACTCTCGGAAGCCAAGCGGATTCCGCCGCCGAACCGAGATCCACTTCCCTTGCATCCCCGACTCGGGCGGGCGCACACGAGGCCGAAGCTCGGATGCTGCTTGGCGCGGCGAATGTCGTCGGCGGCCTATGGCACGCGTCGGACGATAGCGACGATTCGCGCGGACTGGAGCTGATCGCTTGGGGAATGGGCATCATCGCGGGCCTACCCGGTGAGGTCGTCGCGCACGAACCTGCGGTCGGTGGGGAACCGTTGGCTCACCTCACCGACTTGAGGGTGTCGGTTCGTGAGCGAACGAACGCCGCAGCGGCGAAGGTTCGTACTCATGACCCCGGGGCCGCGGTGGAGGTCTTGGACTCGCTGCTTGTCGAAATCGACGATCTGAACGCTCAGGAGTCGGCGCGGATCAGAACTCTGGCGACGCTTGCGAACCTGGCAAGACAGGAACCGAGACTGGCCGTCGATGCGATGGACATGGCCGTGAGTAGGGCCTGTTCGGTCATTTGCTCACCCGACTCGCCGTTCGTGCTGGGTGTGAACGACCCGAAAGCCCGTGACGTCGGTCGGCACAAGATTCAGTTCGCCACCTACCAAGTACTTTTGGCGGCACGCAACCAGCTCAAGATGGGCAGGGTTGATCGGGTCGTTCGTACGCTCGGCAAGATGATCGATACCCAGCGCGCGTCACCGACCACCTTCAAGGCACTGAGTCCGGCGGGGGGACTGAAGCAGTCACGACGATTTCGAACGACACGGCTCCGAGCACCCGACCTGGTGGCTTTGCAGTTGATGCTCGCACGGGCCCACATGAGTCGAGATGATGTCGAAGCCGCCATCGAGTCGTATGAGACGGTCCTCGAGATAGAGGGAGGTTTCTGGCAACTCGACATCACCCTCGAGAACCTTGCCAATCTGCACTTCGAGCACGGGAACTTCGAGCGATCGCTTAACTATCAGCGCGCTTGGCTGCGCGACTCGGATTGGGTCGGTCGAGCCTGTCCCGAGGTTTGCGCCTTACCGCAACCCGGACGGACTTGACGCTATTCAGGCGTCAGGCTCAGACGGAGGATGTCGCCTGCCGGCTCGAATCCGCTCCGGGCGAAGAAACTCTTCGCGCCAGGCGGGGCGTCGATGACTCGCCCGCCCTTCGATTCGGCGATCCCGATGGCGTGGCCGAGTAGCCAACGTCCAACGCCGCAGCCGCGGTGTTTCTCGTCGACGACCAGCGCCTTGATCGCGAATCGTGCTTGCGCGGTGCGGGCGAGGCGGTATGCGCCGATTACGCGTCCGTCGAGTTTGGCGACGCGGACGAGTTCGCCGTCGTCCGCCGCGCCGACGAGATCCGCAGGATCCTCGTTGGGGTAGGGCGGATAGACATCGACGTCGCGGTAGCTGAAGTGCGCGCGGCTTGCCGTCACCGATTGGTTCCGCGCAAGGCCAGCACCCGCTCGCGCACGTCGTCCGCTTCAACCGCCTCGGGTGCGAGGGCTTCGCCCACGACGATGTCCACACGGCTCCAAAACCGACCGGGGCCGCGCCGGAATGCACCCTTGCCTTCCCGGCTGAAGAAACTTCCCCAAAGGCCGCGCAGCGCCATCGGGACCACCGGCACGGGAGTCTCCCCGACGATGCGCTCGATCCCTTTGCGGAACCGGTCGATCTCGCCGTCGAGGGTGAGCTTGCCTTCCGGGAAGACGCAGAACAGGTCGCCCGCCGCCAGTCCGTCGCGAATCTCGCGAAACGCGGTCTCGTAGACGTCGGGGTCCTCCTTCTCGGGGAGAATCGGCACCGTTCGCCCGGTACGGAAGATGAAGTTGAGCACCGGAAGCCGATAGATGCTCTGGTGCATGACGAAGCGTATCGGGCGCCGCACGGCACCGGCGAGCAGACAGGCGTCCATGTAGCTAACATGGTTGCAGACCAGCACGGCGGCGCCTTTGTCGGGGATGGCGTGGAGGCCGTCGTGACGGACCCGGTACATCGTGTGGGAGATCGCCCAGACCAGGAATCGCATGGTGAACTCGGGCACCTGCTGGAAGATGAACACCGCCACGCCGGCGTTGATCACCGCCATGGCGGCGATGAGTCCCGGGATGGAGCCGTCGAGCAGCAGCCAACCAATCGCGAAGCCGGCCCCGGCCACCATGAACAGCGAGTTCAGCACGTTGTTGGCGGCGATGACCCGGGCTCGCCGGTCGTTGGGGGTGCGGGTCTGGATGTTCGCCTGCAACGGCACGACGTAGAGGCCCGTGAAGATGCCCATCATGGTGAGATCGAACAGCAGTCGACCGACACCGTCCGTGCGCAGGAAATCGATCACCGTGCGCTCCGCATCGCCACCCGCGATGGCGCTGATCGCGAAGTACGCGTCCAAGCCGAACAGGCTGACGCCGGCCGCGCCGACGGGCACTAGTCCGATCTCGACCCGGTGGCCCGACAGCTTTTCGCACAACAGCGAGCCGATGGCGATGGCGACGGTGAATACCACCATGATCAACGTGACCACGCGCGGCCCGCCCGACAGGTCGCGCACCAGCGCGGGGATCTGCGCGAGGATCACCGAGCCGAGCAGCCAGAACCAGGACACGCCGAGAATCGACAGGAACACGGCCTTGCGTTCCCGGGCGAGCCCGATCAGACGCCAGGTCTCGACGACCGGGTTCCAGCCCAGGTTGTCGGTCTTGGTGGGTTCGGCGCGTGGAATCCACCGCGATGCGACGTAGCCCAGCACGGCCACGGCCACCACGAATACGAACAGCAGAAGCGAGACATCGTCCCACCCGCCGATGATCCCGCCGGCGATGGTTCCGAGCAGGATCGCCACGAACGTGCCCATCTGTACCATGGCGTTGCCGCCGACCAGTTCCCGGGAATCGAGGTGCTGCGGCAAGATCGAGTATTTGAGCGGCCCGAAGAACGTGGACTGCACGCCGGATAGAAACAGCACGGCGAACAACACCGGCACGCTCTCGAGATAGAGCGCGATCCCCGCAAGCGCGGCCACGCCGATCTCGCCGACCTTCACGAAACGGATCAGCCGCGATTTCTCGAACCGGTCGGCCAGCGTGCCGGCCGTTGCCGAGAACAGGAAAAACGGCAGGATGAAAAGCCCTGCGGCCAGGTTCACGTAGATGCCGGTGTCCTCGATCGCCACCAGGCCGCTGAAGGTTAGGATGACGATGAATGCCTGTTTGAACAGGTTGTCGTTGAACGCGCCGAAGAACTGCGTGACGAACAGCGGCGCCAGGCGGCGGGTGCCGAGCAATCCGAACTGGGAGGTCGGAGCCTCCGATTGGGTCGGTGTGCCGAGGCCCGGGTCGTGTGCCGCCTCGCTCAAGTCGTCCTCCTCGGGGCAAATGCACCCTCGAGATCCCCCACAACGACGAGTCTAGCGCAGAAGCCGAACCCGGTGACCGAGTACGCGCCGGTCCCTCGGGATGCTTCCGAACCAGGGTTGCTACCGGTACAGCAAACCCGGAGCGGAATACCCCGGCGAGTTAATCAAGCGCTTTCTCGACCGGATACCGGATTCCTTGGGCACGGATGTCGTCTACCTATCCGTGTCGGGACACGACATCGACGTGGTGACCACCGAGGGTTCTTGCCTCGTGCAGATGCGCTTCGCCGATGCCGTCGCGACGCTCGGTGATTTGGGAATCCGCGTATATCGATCGCATTGGGTGGCGTACAGACACATCATCGCCAGCGTCCGACGGGACGGACGGATGTTCGTCCGGGTCACCGGTCCCCGCGAAATTCCCGTGAGCCGTTCCTACCTGCAGCGGGTCCGGGCGGCGATTTCGACTTTGCGCGGTGGCGACCACGCTACGTGAGTGGCATCCGTGAAATTCTCCGTCGTCCGTGCACAAGAGAACACGCCCCGGCTTGTAACTCCCCTTCGGCGCACTAATTTGGTGCGCTTGCCGGGTGGCGCGAAGCGGGGATTGAGTTCGGTGTTTCGACCGGCCAGGGTTGTATCGACACGGTCGAAGAAGTACTCGCCGGTCGTCACTGTCGGCCGCGGTCACCCGGCCTAACGGGTTTTGTCGGGGCCGTACCGTTCTACAAGATCCCGAACCCGGGGCAAGTCCGGCGCGATTCGCACGAGTGTGTCGAGATGCTGCCGTACTTCGAGCGATCGGGCATCGTCGACATACATGACCAACGTGCTTAGCAGGTCCACGTTCCAGGGCCAGCGCTCAACGCCGCGACGCAAGGTCCCGAGCGCTTGGTCGCGGTGTCCGAGGAAGTCCTGGGCCACCGCGTATATGTGGTAGAACCTGGGTTGCGCGTCGGGAGTGCGGGTCGCCTTCGAGAGCGGCTCAAGCGCTTCTTCGTAGCGCTGGAGGCGTACTAGGTGCAGGCCGTAGGCGACATTGGCCGTGCCACTGTCGGGTACGGCGGCGAGCGCCTGTCGCAGCAGCTTTCCCGCTTCCTGTTCCCGACCCTGGGCGCGCCGGAGGTCGGCGAAGTCCACGAGGGCCGGCAAGGACGTGGGGTCGATCTCAAGCGCTCGCTCAAAGGCGCTCTGGGCCGGCTGGATTTGGCCGAGTTGAACTTCCAGGCGGGCCAGCGCGTTGTGCGATGCGGCGAGGTCGCGGGATGCCGACAGCGCCTCACGATACTCGTCGAAGAGCGTTGCGGCGGCACGACGTGCTGCGGGCGAGAGGGAGGGGATGTCGGCCAGCGCGGTGGCCACCTCGAAACGCACGCCCGGATGGGAGTCGCGGAGTCGGTTGGCGAGCATCCACCAGCGCACGTCGCCGGGTAGGCCCATCGTTCCCGCCACGGCACCGCGACGAATCAACGGGTCGGGGTCGGCGAGCCATGGTCGAAGCACCTCGGCGAGTGAGCGGGTTCCCACGTTGGCGGTCCGCGCGAGGAGGCTTGCCTTGACCAGGGGCGCGAGGTTGCCGTCCTCGAGCAGCGACTTGACCGCCCCCAAGGCGTCCGGGTCGCCCTGTCGCAGGCGCTGGTGCACAAGGCCCCAGTGCGCTGCGTCCGGCGCGACGCCCCAGCGGCGTAGCGACTCGGCGGCCCATTCGTTGCCCTGACCCTGATGGCAATCCACACAGGCGTTTGGAACGCCGAGTTCTGCGGACAGAGCCGGTCGCGGGATGGGGAACGAATGGTCGCGCCGATCATCCACGCCCATGTAGGTTCGGGCCGGCATGTGGCAGTCGACGCATGCACTGCCGGGTTGCCCCGCGGGATGCCTATGATGGCTCGTGACGTCGTAGACATCGGCGCGGTGGCATTGGGCGCAGACACCGTTGCCCGGCAAGAGCGGCTCGCCGCTATGCGGTTCGTGGCAATTGCCGCAGGTTACGCCGCGAACGTGCATCGTGCTTTGCAGGAACGACCCGAGAACGAAAACCTCTTCCCGGATCTGCCCATCCGGGAAATAGCGGACGTCGTCGGGAAGTTCCAAGCGGTACGCCTCGTGGTACGGCCTGCCGATGGCGTCGGTGACGAGCGGTGTGCGTAGCGAGTGGCAACCGCCGCACATGTCGATGTCGCGGTCGGCAGGGTTGCCATGTGGCTCGGCGATAGGATTCCCGGGCGCGAATCTCCACTGGACACGTTTCCCCAGGCCAACGCCAAAACCGGAATGGGACGATTCGGCCAGCGTCCCTGCCTGGGCCAGTCGTACGTGCTCGCCCCCCGGGCCGTGACACGCTTCGCACGCCACGTTGGCCTCGGCGTAGTCGGTCCGGAAGCGACCCGTCGTGGCGTTGAGGTTCTTGACGACATTCGTCGAATGGCAGTCCGCGCAATGACTCGACCAGTCCATGGCGTGCCTCGTCCAGAAGAAGGGGTGTTCCGGGGCCATCGGTTCGTCGGGTTGCAGATGGAACCAACGTTGACCGTCCGGTGCGGGCCGGGTATCCCAGGCGACGTCGAACGCTTGAAGGACGCCGTCGCCGCGGTCCAATAGATACTGCTGCAGGGGCCGGTGGCCGAACGTGTACCGAACGGCGAACTTGCCGCGATCCCCAGCGGGTCCTACCGTCTCGACGAAGTGGTCATCGCCGTCCCGGATAAACCGGGTGTCCATGTCGTGGAACGTTACCCGTACGTCCGAGAAATCGCCGGCCACGTTGGCCGGCGTAGCATCCTGCATGGCGCGGAAGTGGTCCGAGCGCTCCCACGCCGCTGCCTCGACAGCGTGGCAGGACTTGCAGACCGTCGAGCCGGCGTAGCCGGCGGCTCGGGTGGTTTCGAGCCCGAAGCCGAGCCCCGCGCAAATGCCGGCGATAGCGAGCGCACCCGCAAGCCGTTTCGCGCTTGACCGTGGAGCGGCACCGCCGACTATTGATGAAGGTCGCGTCGAAGTGCCTATCAGCGTCGACCTACGCCGACAGGTCGCAGGAGACCATCCAGTTGACACCGAACCTGTCGGTGCACATCCCGAAGTAGGATCCCCAGAAGGTCTCCTGCATCGGCATGGTGACAGCGCCGCCGTCGGACAGCTTGCCGATGAGATCGTCGCTCTCTTCACGGCCTTGTGCGGCGAGGGAAATCGAGAAGTTGTTGCCGACCACGACGGGTGGTCCGGAGGGACTGTTGTCGCTGCCCATCAGAACGCTCGAACCGATTGGCAGGGTCACGTGCATCACCTTGTGCTTGTCCGAATCCGGCACTTCCATGTCGTCGGGACCTTCGGCGAAGGTGGACAGCACCGTGAACTCCGTGCCGAATACGGACCGGTAGAAATCGAAGGCCTCGCGGCAGTTGCCGTCGAAGGTGAGATAGGTGCTGAGCGACATGGACACCCCTCGTTAGACTGCGCGAGACACATTTTCGGGTGGCGAAGGAGTGTAACGTAGGGGCGACCCTTGTGGTCGCCCGTTGGTGGCCCGGACGGCGACGGTTGTCGCGGGACGGGACAAGCCCGTCCCCTACGGTCTCGCACGAAGGCCCGCGGTTCCGAACGTCGAGGTCCCGGTTAAGGACATAGCTCGAGCTATTCCGTCTGCAACGCGGCCACCGGATCCAGCCGCGCGGCGGACATTGCCGGATATACCCCGAAACCGACCGCGATCGCCATGCACACCACGACGGCCAGGGCGATGCCGGGGAGGGACCACGCGACGGCCCAACCGGCGAAGGCTGCGATGACGTAGGCGATGACCACGCCGAGCACCACCCCGGCGGCGGCACCGAACAGGGCGATCAAGGTGGCCTCGACGAGAAACTGCCGGACGATGTCCTTCTCCCGGGCGCCCACCGCGCGTAGCAGGCCGATCTCGGAGCGGCGTTCCATCACACTCGCCATCATGATGTTCATGATGCCGATGCCGCCGACCAGCAGGGAGATGCCAGCCACCGCCGACATCACGATCGTGAAGATACGCTGGGTTTGCTGGTGCTGGGCAAGGAGCCGGATCGGCACGGTCAACCGCGTGTCCTTTTGCCCGCCGTGGCGGCGGTCGAGCAGGTGCTGGACGGCGCTTGCCGCCGTGGTGGGGGAGAATCCGGCGACGAGGCGCAGCTTGAGTTGGGTGAGTTCCGAATCCCAGGGGGGGATGTGTAGGCGTTTCAGCGCGGTCTCGAGCGGCAGGTAGACCCGGTCGCCTTCGCCGCCGACATCGACGCCCTGGAACTCGTCGTCCGGCAGTTGCCGATCACGCAGGACGGCGACGACCTCAAGCCACAGGTGGTTCACCTTGAGGAACTGGCCAACCGCGTCGCCGTTGGGGAACAGGGATCGGGCCGCCGTTTCCCCGAGTACGGCGACCTGCGCGAACCGGGCGTTGTCGTCGCCGTCGAAAAGGTCGCCGACGGTCGCGCTCAAGCGGGTGAGCTCGAAATAGGACGGGCTCACCGCCCAGACCTGGGCGTGGCTCTCGCCGTGGCGCGAGAACAGGTTCCAGGTGTGGATCGGGCGGACGCCCGCCCAGTCCGTGACGAAGGGAAGGGTATCGAGGAGTGCGTTGGCGTCGGCGATCGACAGTCCCGCCGAATGCTTGCGCGCCTCCTTCCAACCCTCGCCCGGGGGATTCGTCGCATCGACGATCAGGTTGTCGACCCCCATGCCCTCGATCATGGTGAGCGCTTCCCGGCGACCGCCCTCGCTCACCGCGAGCATGGCGATGACGGCACCAACGCCGAACACCATGCCGAGCAGCGTCAGCGCCGAGCGCAAACGGTGGTGGGCCAACTGCGCCATCGCTTGGCGGATGTCCGGCAGCCAGTGTCGAGCGGACTGCCGGACCTGCTTGGACAACTTCAGCGGGGCGTCGCGGGGATCGCCGGCAGTGGCAGGCGGAGGATCCAGACTCATGCGCGCCGACCGGTGGTCATCCCGAGCCATCCTCGGGTGCCGCGACACCGACCTCGTCTCCCGCCTCCAGACCCGCGGTGATTTCGACAAGGGTCGGGCTCTCGTGGCCGAGCCGCACGTTCCTGCGCACGTTCCTGTTCCGTTCGACGACGTAGACGAAGGGTTGGTCCTGTTCGTAGAACACCGCCTGATAGGGCAGCAGAAAGCCGCCTTCGACCTGTCCCGTCGTGATCGTGGCATTGAGGCTGCTGCCGACGCGCATGAGGTCGGCGTCTACCTCGTCCGGGTCGGCTTCGACCACGAAATACTTCTGCGGGTTGTCGCTCCTGCGCGGGATGGCAACCGACGAGACGCTTGAGACGTGCGCCCGGAACGCGCGACCGACATCGCTATCGAGACGTAGCGTGACTTGCTGGTCGTTGGCCAAACCGATGGCATCGACCTCGGGGACGTAGACACGTGCCCTGACCTTGCCCTTGACGGGCAGCACCCCGACGGACCGGCCCGGGAACACGCGTTGGCCCTTGGTCAGTTTCTCGCCCCAGGGTGTACGCGCGTAGACGAAGGTCCCGTCGGCGGGGCTGGTCAACTCCATGACGGCGAGCGCCGATTCCTGCTTGTCGAGCTGGGACCGGCTGGTGTCGCGGAAGGCGACGAGTCGATGCAGTTCGGCGTTGGTTCGGCGTTCATGGGTATCGGCCGCCCACGCGAAGTAGGCATCCTGCACCTCGAGCAGGTTCAGGTCGCCCAACGCGTCGAGAATCTCGTTGCGGCTGAACAGCAGCGGGTCGTCGACACCGGTGAAGGTTCTCGCGATATCCTGTTCCCCCGCCACGCGTACCCTCTCGTGGTCGATCAGCGTCCGGGCGATGGCGCTGTCCTGGGAATGCACGCCGAGCTGCAGATCCCGGGTGGCCACTTCCACTTCGATGTTCTCGCGACTCATCTGGATGTCGGTGTCGTCAAACCTGACGATCACCTGGCCCTTCTTCACCTCGGAGTACTCGGGCACGATCCAGGCGATGTCGAAGCCCATGTTGAGCCCGTCGGGTACCCGGATATCGACGGCTTCGGAGGCGATCAGTTCGCCCCTGGCCTGCACGACGAAGCGATGATCCCGCGTCTCGACGGTTACCGTCGGTTGCCCGCTGCCGCCGTCCGTGCAGGCCATGCAAGTGGCGAGCAGAGGCATGAGCAGCACCAACCGCCGATACGGCATCGCCTTCACAGCCTGACCTCTTCCCCGGCCTGGAGTCCGCTGGCAACGACCAACATGTCGTCGCTGCGCTCGCCGAGCTCGACCGGTTGCCAACCGCCGTTCGCCAGGACGACCCCGGGGGAGTCGTCGCGGTAGATGACCGCGGTGGCTGGAACGGCGATGGCGTTCGCGACGACGGCGACCTCCACCGCGATCTGCACGGACATCCCTAGTCGAAGTCCCCTTGGCGCGTCGGCCGGGAACCTCACGGTGATGTCACGGACGTTCGCCTGGGACTGGCGCGACTGTCGACGCACGGTGTTCGCCACGCTGGCCACCCGGCCCTTGAGTTCCGAACCGCCGGCGGAGTCGACGGTCACTCGTACCCGTTGGTCCTCGGCCAAGCGCGCGGCCAGGTGTTCCGGGATCTCCGCTTGAACGGCCAGCTTCGCGTCGTTGGCAAGTTCGACGACGGCCAACCCCGGGTGCGCCGGATTGCCGACGTCGAGCTTGTTCCCCCACTGATCCGTGCCGATGATCACCAGACCGCTGCGGGGCGCAAGGATGGTCAAGGCCTCGAGTTCCTTGACGGCGGCCGTGTGCATGATCTCGAGGCGGCGGGTGTTCACCTCGAGTTCCCGCCGTTTGGCCTCTCTAAGTCGTTCGCTCAGGGGCTGACGCTGGCGAAGCCGCTTGAGCTTCTCGTTGGCAAGCCACTTCTGCTCGACGAGCTTGCGGTATTCGATGCCCGGGATCAGCTCGGCGGGTTGTTCAGCCTTGCGATTCGCCTTCGTCGCCTGGCTCTCGGCGGCTGCGAGCGCGACCTTCTCGTCGGCCGTTTCCTGGGCGTGCTGTTCCGCGAGGGAGGTCAACTCGCCGCGGCTGACCGCCAGGTTGCCGGCAAGTTCGCGCACGCGGTTGTCGAGCATGTTGGCGTCGAACTGGACGAGCAGGTCGCCCTCGGAGACGGTCTTTCCTTCCTCGGCAATTTGGCTGATCGGCAGTGACCAGTTCCGGCTGGGCGGCGCACCGAACTTGAGCACATCCGTGGAGATCACGATGCCACTGGCGGCGATCGTGACCGGACGATCTTCTGCGCGCAACTCGATGGCGCGCTGGGCATGGGCGGTGGTGGCCAGCGCCAGCGCCGCGACCGCCAGTGTGCCGCGTCGCAAATAGGTTGATGTTTGGTGAGGCCGATTTCGTGCCTGCAACCTGACTCTGGGGCTTGTGTAGGCGGCACATCCTCGCTTTGCCGACGCTTTTCCCAGACCAAGCACCCTGTGAAAGTTCATCGTATTTCTGATACGGGACGCCAGATTGACCGCTGGGCGGCGTCTCATGGTCTCACCTCGGCCATGACGGCCATGCCGGGGATCAAGTTGGGCGGTACGGCTTCGGCAGGTAGCGCCAGAAGTTCGAAATAGCCGCCCTGGCCCCACTCGTCGCGCACCGTCGCCTGCTTGGATGTCCAATCCACCGTCGCTGCGATGGACAAGGAAGGAATCGCGTCGGCGGTCACCACGATCTCGGTTTGCGCCGGAACCTTGAGGATGTCGGCCTCGTGGACCCAGAAGCGGAAGCGCAGCGCGTTGCGGCTCGCCACCTCGGCGATCTTGATTGTGGGCGGCAGTGTTTCGCCCGCGAAGATCTTGGTGCCCGTGAAGGGATTCTCGCCGTGGATGAAGAGGCCCGCCCGGTCGGCGACTATCTCGGTTTGGATGATGGCGTCGCGCAGGCGTTCGGTGTGCGCTTCGGCGCGGGCGATGGCCATTTCGGTCACCGGTTGCGCCTCGGCGTGTTGTTCCTTCTTGTCCTCGAGGGTCGCCCGGGCACGGGCCAACGCCTGCTCCGCCGTTGCCAGGTCGAGTTGATCCTGGTCGTGGTCCAGACGCCGGGTCGCGTGGGCGGGTATCTCGGCGTCGATACGCGCCAGGCGTACGGCGGACTCGGCCTCGATGACCGCGGTTTCCGCATCCAGGATGGCCAGCATCGTCTCGGCAAGTCGCCTTTCGGCCTGCAGGCGCCGCTGCTCCAGGTCCGTCTGCGCCGCCTCGCCCTGGGCGATCAGGTCGCCGGGGTCGAGCCTTACCACGAGGTCGCCGGGCGCGACCGTGCTGCCTTCGGGCGCCAGCCATGCCACCTGGCGCTGCCACATGCCGGGCAGACGCGGCATCTCGATGACCTGCGAGTCGGCGTCGTCGACAACGCCGGTGAGATACGGCGGCGCGCCGAGGACCGCATAGGCGGCAAGCGCAGACACGAACGCGGCGAACCGGCCGAGGGATTGCCGCCGCGGGTTCCTTGGGGAGGAATCGTCAGTGCTGCAGTGCATCGCGGTCCACCTGGCCGTCGCGCATGTGAATGACGCGGCGCGCATGGGCGGCGACCTCGTCCTCGTGGGTCACCATCAGAATGGTTTGGCCTTCGCGGTTCAGTCCATCGAACAGGGCCATGATCTCTTGTCCCGTCTTCGAGTCCAGGTTTCCG
>LXNJ01001714.1_pt1 | contig 12648 bp, 9 predicted proteins | sample 809081 | NCBI WGS metagenome assembly LXNJ01 (sample SAMN04870510, study PRJNA318959) | sponge metagenome | biome: sponge; feature: marine sponge reef; material: water | host: Petrosia ficiformis | place: Greece: Milos, Mediterranean Sea | collected 2013-05-29 | depth 5-7 m
GTGGGCGGTGAAGAGTCCCCACGGACGATAGAAGGGGTCGACCCAGATCGCCGAACTCCATCCCGCCGACCACCCCCAGGCGAAGCTGTGTCCCCAGTAGGGTCGGTACCAGCCGTAGCGGTAGGTCGACCAGAACGGATCGCACTCGATCCGGTACGCCCAACCCCAGCCGGACTCCCAGCAGGGTCGCAGACGGATGTAGGACGCGTCCCAGTAACCGCCGGACCATCCGTCGCCCCGGCCCTCCGAGTAGATACCGTATCCGCCCTCGTCGTACCCGTAGCTGCCGCCGAAATACGGGAGAGGGGCGAAGACCGAGCCGGACGGGAGCGGATCCCCGATCCCGAAGGAGACCCCCGCGAAGAGGGGGCCGATGCTGGCGGAGGCCGAGACGGCGACGTGTCCCTGGGCGTGGAGAGTCCCCTCGCCCGGTGAGAACGAGGCACCGGCGGCTAAGGCCAGAGCCGGGAGATGGCGTGCGATTCTGTTCATGGTCGGCTCGCTGGTTGGAGTGCAGGTTCGTACTCCGAAGTTGCAAGTATCGTGCCGCCGCCGGGGCTTGCCCAGGCGCCGCCGCGGAAGCCCGGGACGGCAGGCTGAACGAGGCCCGATCTCTCCGTCCGGCGCCGCAACTTGCGTTCTCGGCCATAAAGGTAGTATCTTTCCGGGGTCAAGGCCGAGGTCCATGGGATGTCCCCGACTGAGGACACCACCTCCGTCACGTGTGGACACGCGGACCCGGGTATCCGAACCTCCGATGCCGGGACGGGCAGCTCTGCCGCTCTCGCGAGTACCGGACCGGTCTCCTCGGGGTCCGACAAGGAGACCGCGTTTTGTTGTCGGACCTCCGGCCAAGCCGACATCCGTACCACACAGGTATCGGACATCTTCTCAAACTCCGAAGTGTGATGGATTCCATCCAATCCCCCCCCGTCACCGCGGACCCTTCAAGTGCCGCGGCGTCATCGTCTCCCGGTTCGTCGGAGCCCGGCGACTCGAACAAGCCCGGCGGATCGGGACCCTCGAAGGGACCGCGCAGACCCCGCCGTCCGCGGCGAAGAAGGAAGCCCAGACGGCGGGCCGACCACGGAGCTCCGAAAACCGACCTCCCGAAAGACCCGGAAGAGCTCACCGCCATGTCCAGGCCTCTGGGATTGCTCGAAATCGTGGGAGGAGGGACGGGTTTCATCAGGCTCCGTGAGGCGGGTTACGCCACGAGTCCGAACGACATCTACGTCTCGCGGGCTCTGGTGCAGCGCCACGGACTCCGGCCCGGCGACGAACTCGCGGGTATCGTCGGCACCTCGCGCGGAGGCAAGAACCCGCCGCTTGCTCATCTCGAGCGCGTGAACGACCTTCCTCTCCCCGAGCTTCGCGACCGGCCGCACTTCGACAAGCTCGGAGCCATGCACCCCAACGAGCAATTGGTGCTGGAGTGCGGAAGGTCGGTGCGCGGTCTGCCCGACCCGACCAACCGCGTCGTCGATCTGCTCTGTCCTTTCGGCAAGGGGCAGCGCGCCATGATCGTGGCGCCAGCAAAGGCAGGTAAGACGACGGTCTTGCAGGCCGTCGCCGAGGGGGTCGTCACGAATCACCCCGAGGTGCACCTCATCATCCTTCTTGTCGACGAGCGACCGGAGGAGGTCACCGAAATGGAGCAGACCGGCTTCGGCGAGGTCGTGGCCTCCACCTTCGACCGCAAGGCGGAGCGTCACGCCCAGGTGTCCGAGCTTACCTTGGAGCGAGCCCGGCGCAGGGTGGAGCTTGGTGAGGACGTGGTGATCATTCTCGACTCGATCACCCGGATGGCCAGAGCTTACAACAACCTGGCGGGGGGCAACCAGCGAACTCTTTCGGGCGGACTGGGCTCGAACGCGCTCGAGAAGCCGAAACGCTTCCTCGGCAGCGCGCGCAACATCCCCGTGTCGCAGGGCGGCGGTTCGCTCACCATAATCGCCACCGCTCTCGTCGATACCGGCTCCCGCATGGATCAGGTGATCTTCGAGGAGTTCAAGGGAACGGGGAACAGCGAACTCGTCCTCTCCAGGGAGCTTGCCGACCGGCGCATCTTTCCGGCGATCGACATTTCCGCGTCGGCGACCCGAAAGGAGGAGCTCCTACTCTCCGACCGCACCCTCGCGGTCTCCCACGCCTTGCGCAACCGTCTGGGCGTCATGCACCCGGTGGAAGCGATGCAGGAGATTCTGGGGGCCCTGCGCAAGACACCCAACAATACCGAGCTGGTGCGCTGGGCTCAGGATCTCTGAGCGGCCTCTTCCCGTCCCTCTCCTTCGCCCTCCGCCAGCGCCGCAAGACGGTCCAGGCTCTTCTCCATCTCTTGGGTCTGCCCTTTTTCCATGAAGAGGGCCCAGTAGCCCATGAGTGGGTTCCACCCGAGATCGCCCTTCTCGGTCCACTCCACGAGCGTTCGAGAGCCCTCGGTTTGAAGGAAGACCACGCCGCTCGCCCGCATCGCTTGACCGAATTCGACGGCGTATTCGACGCGTTCGGACGCTTCGGATCGCACCAAATCGAAGGCTCCGCGTCCCACCTCCGGGTCATCCCAGGAGATGGAGGCGCCGGCCCCCCGTTCGGGCCCCGACCGAACGAGACCGCCTTCGGGCCAGGTCGTCCAGCTCCGCCAACCCTCGGGGGAATCGAGGAAATCGAAGATATCGCCGGGCCCGGCATCCATCTCGCGTACCACGCTCACCTCCCAGTCGGAGGGTAGGAGAAATCCGATCGCGAGAAAAACCATTAGCACGAGCGCGCCTCCGCCGAGCACGAGCGCCCCGAGCGAGAATGCGGGTCCTCGACCTGCGGGACTGATCGGCGAGGTCGTCCGGGTGTCTGACGTCATCGAATATGGCTCGGTTGCGGAACGAAACACCCCTGCGGGGGCGGCGTACAGGCCGGCTTGAGCCTGGTGCAAGCGAAAACTAGCTAGGGAGGACCAACGTATGAGAATAGTGGCTGAACGACTCAGCAAGACCTACACCAGCGGGGGTAGGCCGCTTCGAGTTCTGCGCGACGTGAACTTCGATATCGAACCGTCCTCGTTCGTCGCCATCGTGGGTCCGTCCGGGAGCGGAAAGACGACCCTGCTGGGATTGCTCGCGGGACTCGACGAGCCTTCCGAAGGCAAGGTCCTGGTCGATGGAAAAGATCTCGCCGGGCTGGGCGAGGACGGACGAGCCGAGTTCAGATTGCGCCATGTGGGCTTCGTTTTCCAGACCTTCCATCTGCTTCCCACCTTGACGGCCCTCGAGAACGTTCTGGTGACCGTCGAGCTCGCCGGAAATTCGCGCGGGGCGCGTGCGACGGCGGCGGGGCTGCTCACCCGGGTCGGGCTGGGCGACCGCCTCGACCACTATCCCATCCAGCTCTCGGGCGGAGAGCAGCAGAGGGTGGCCCTGGCTCGCTCCTTCGCCAATCGGCCCGGCATTCTCTTCGCCGACGAACCCACCGGCAATCTCGATACGCGCACGGGTGCGGAGATCGTCTCGATCCTTCGCGACATCAATCGCCAGGCGAAGACGACCCTGGTTCTCGTGACCCACGACCTCGAGCTCGCCGGGCTCGCCGACCGGGTGGTCCAGCTCTCGGACGGTCGGATCGTCGATGATCGTCCCGGCGGTTACGTCGGAGCCGCCGCGATCGCGGGATTCGCCGGTGAGTAGGGTCAACGCCGGTTTCGCGTTGCGCCTCGCCCTCCGAGAATGGCGGAACGGCTTCCGGCGGATAGGGCTCTACATGCTCTCGATCGCCGTAGGAGTGGGCGGGCTCGTGTCGATCCAGTCGTTTCGGGAAGAGGTGGTCGACTCCATTTTCGATCACGCTCGCGAGTCCGTAGGTGCGGACGTGCGGCTGACACCCGCCGGCGGTCGTCTCGGTCCCCGGGTTGCCGGCCTGCTCGACTCGCTTGCGGCCGAAGGGACCGAGGTAGGCTTCGTATCGATGGCCACCGGCATGCTCTCGACCCCCGACGCTTCGCTCGGAAGCCTGGGACAGGTCGTCGCGGTGAGCGGCGGCTATCCGTTCTACGGGGAGGTGACGAGCGATCCCGCAGACGCATGGACGGGCGAGATCGGTCCGGACCAGGTCTTTCTGAGCACGGCCGTGGCCGCAGAACTCAACGCGAGGCCCGGCGACCCTCTTCGAGTAGGCTCGCTCACGCTCGAGGTGGCCGGCATCGTCTCCGGCATCCCCGGCGCCACCCGCGGAGGTCAGTTCCTGTCCGCCATCTTCGGTGCTTCCGTCTATGTCGCCCCCTCCACGTTGGAACGGAGCAGGCTTCTAGGAACCGGGACGTTGGCAACTCACGAGGCCTTCCTGGTCATGCCGGACCGGAGCGCAAGACGCGAATTCCGCGAAGATCGAGAGTCCTTTTGGATGGAGGAGAGAGTCGACGTTTCGTTCGCCGAGGAGGAGGCCGACCAGTTGGCGGAAGCGGCTTCGATCGCTACCCGCTTCTTCGGCGTGGTGGGCGTGGCGGCGCTCCTGCTGGGCGGCATCGGAGTGGCCAGCGCCATCCACATCTACATCCTCGAAAAGCGCACCTCGGTAGCCGTGCTTCGCTGTCTCGGGGCGGGACGCTGGACCGCGTTCCTGGCCTACCTGATCCATGCCGTAGGACTTGGTCTGGGCGGTGCGCTCCTGGGCGGAGTCCTCGGCGTCGGGATGCAGGCGCTCTTCCCGATCGTGGTGTCCGGACTGGTTCCGGTCGAATTCGGCGTGCGCATCTCGCCCGCGGCCTGGTTGACGGGCATAGGAATCGGGATCTGGGTGGCGCTCGTCTTCGCCCTCATTCCGCTCCTCAAAATCAGAAAGATCTCTCCTCTGGAAGCGTTGAGAAGCGGTTTCGGCGAACGTGGCAAGAGGGCCCTCGACCCTTTGACCATCCTCGCCTGGCTGATCGTACTGGCGAGCGCACTGGTCCTCTGCGTGATCGAGGCTCCCCACTGGGGCGTCGGCCTGGCCTTCGCAGGCACCCTCGTCGTCGCGATCGGTGCGCTGGCGCTGGCGGCATGGGGGATCACGGCCGCGACCCGCAAGTTCTTCCCGAAGAAGATGCCGTACCCCGTGCGCCAGGGCGTATCGAACCTCTTCCGTCCGCATAATCAGACGCTGGCCTTGACGATCGCACTCGGCTCGGGGGCCTTCGTAATCGCGTTGGTGGTGGTCATGGGCGGATCGTTGGGAAGAGCGATGGCCGGCCTCACCGAAGAATCCGGGATAAGCCCGACGGTGCTCTTCTACAACGTCGACACCGACGCACGCGAAACCATCGAAGAGCTGGCCCGGGCGGAGATGGCCGCAAACGACGGGAACGGAGTCGACGAAGAGGGAACGTCGGACGGAAGCGCCGGGATCGACGGCAATCTGTTGATCATTTCGTTGTCGGATCTGGAGATCGTCGAGATCAACGGGAGGCTCTACGAGGACATCGTCGCCGAGCGTCCGACGGACGCGCAAGCCGATACGGACCTCGCGAACGACTCCTTCACGAGGGGATTCCAACGAAGGTGGACGGTCACGACTCGGAACGATCTCGAAGACGACGAAGTGATCCTCGAAGGGGAATGGTGGAACGCCATGACCGATCGGATGCCCGGACAGGGTACCGACGACTCGCCGCTGCGGCTCTCGATCACGGAATGGATCGCCTCGGAACTCGAACTGGCAGTGGGCGACACTGCCGTCTGGGAAACGGAGGGCACGTTCGTGGCCACGGTCATTTCGAGCGTGCGCAGCGGCACGCCTCCCAACATCCCCCCGACGACCCAGGCCGACCCGACCTTTAACGGAGTCTTCCTGGATGCGCTCCGGGGAGGGTCGATTCCCCTCGTTCTCGAACCGGGCTCGTCGGCAGCGATCCCGTTTCGCTACATGGCCGGCGCGATCTTCGACGATGCCGAAGCGAATTCGCGGGTCCAGCGGGCGACACTCGCCGCTCACCCCGAGGTCGCGGCCTTTGACTTCCATCGGTTGGTGACTCTGCTCGTCACCGTCCTGGAACGGGTGCGGCAGGGCATATCCCTGCTCGCGCTCTTCGCGATCCTCGTGGGTCTGGTGGTGATGGTCGGGGTACTGGCCACCTCGAGAGCCCAGCGTTTCCGGGAAGGGGCGCTCCTGCGCACCCTCGGAGCGAGTCGTCGCCAGGTTCTGACCGTGCTGCTCACGGAGTTCGTGAGCATCGGTACCTTGGCCACCTTCTGCGGTCTGCTGCTGGGCGCGCTCCTGGCCATACCTCTCATCGTCGTCGGAACCGATGTGGCGCAGCAACCCCAGGTGCTCGAGCTCCTGGGTCTTTGGATCGGGCTGATGGCTGCCACCGCGATCGTCGGGCTGATCAGCAGCCGCGGCCTGCTCTCGAAGCCGCCGCTGGCTACCCTGAGGGGAGAGTAGGCGGGCTCGGAGCGATCTTAGGTTTCGCCTGTTCCCCCGGGGGAAGGGGCCGCTACCGCTGTGCGCTCCAGTCGGCCAGGCGTTCCCCGGCCCTGAGCAGGGTGTCCATCTTCTTGCAGAATGCAAATCGGATGAGATTCCGACCTCGGTCGGGTTCGCTGAAGAAGCTCGAACCCGGAACCGGCGCCACTCCCGCCTCGCGCACCAGCCTGTACGAGAAGGAAACGTCGTCCTCGTCGGCAAGCTCGCTGAAATCCGCGAGCACGTAGTAGGCGCCCTCCGGATTGGAGCACGAGAATCCCGCCTCGGTCAGGGCCTTCAGCACGACCGAGCGCTTCTCGGCGTACTCGCGTCGCATCTCGTCGTAGTACTCGCTCTCCAGCTCGCGGATGCCGACGGCGCAGGCCTCCTGGAGCGGGGCCGGGGCGCCGACGGTGAGGAAGTCGTGGACCTTGCGGATGGCTCCGGTCAGTTCGGCGGGCGCGACGATGGTGCCGATGCGCCAGCCGGTGATGCTAAAGGTCTTGGAGAGACCGCTGACGACCGCGGTCCGGTCGCGCATGCCCGCAAACATGGCCAGCGGCAGGTGCTCGCCCTCGTAGACGATGTGTTCGTAGATCTCGTCGGTGATCGCCAGAATGTCGCGTTCGCGGCAGATGTCGGCGATGACTCCGAGCTCGTCACGGGTGAAGACCCGCCCCGTCGGGTTGTTGGGCGTATTGACCACGATGGCGCGGGTGCGGTCGGTCACCGCGTCTCGGAGTCTGTCCGGATCGATCCGGTAGTCGGGCGGGTCGAGCGGAACGAATACCGGCGCGGCTTCGCAGAGCACGGCGTCGGGGCCGTAGTTTTCGTAAAAGGGCTCGAATACGATGACTTCGTCACCGGGATCCACCGCGGCGAGCATGACCGTGATCATCGCCTCGGTCGCGCCGCAGGTCACCGTGAGCTCCGTGTCGCCGTCCACCTCCATCGCGTACCGACGGGCGTACCACTCCACCAGAGCCTGCCTGAGCGGAGGAGCTCCCCAGGTGACGGCGTACTGGTTGACGTCGGTTCGGATCGCGCGGCAGGCGGCTTCCTTGAGAAGCTCAGGGGCGGCGAAATCCGGAAAACCCTGGGCGAGATTGGTGGCACCGTGCCTGGTGGCGATCCGGGTCATTTCCCGGATCACGGATTCCGTGAACGAATGCGTGCGTCGAGCCGTGCGAGCAGGTGAAGACATGGGATAAAAATAGCCGCAGCTCGCCTTCACGGGCTGCAAGGGATGAACTATCCGGCCTCCACCACGTCGAGAGCGGTCGTGATCGCTATGGATTTCTTCAACGAACGGTAGACCGGGCACTTGTCGGCGTGAAAACCGTGGACTCGGTCTATGGTCTCCGCGTGCTCCGGCTCCGCCTCCAGCTTGTATTTGACGTGAATCCTGCGGAGGACGAGCACGCCGTCCTCTTCCTTCTCGACCTCGCCGTGCACTTCGGCGGTGAGCCGTCCGTCGCTCGCATCTATCCCGCGCGCCTCCAGCGCGCCTCCGAAGGTTCCCACCAGTCACCCGCCGGTGGACGCCGCCACGTAGTCGAGAGTGGTGGTGATCTCGCGCTCGGGATCCGCGCCGTAGTGCTCCTTCACCGCTCCGTGGACGCCGAACTCCACAGGGCCGGAGTGCGCAGGGAGCCAGGCGTGGCGGTGCGGTCCCTTGAGCCGCTCGATCCGGCTGATGGAAAGGTAGACGAGATCGGACATGGCAACTGGTCGTGGAATCGAAAGGGAGTCCCGAGGGACGGACTGGCCGTAAGCTAATCGAATCGCTTCCGTCTTCAAGATATTCGGGTTATGTTCGGTTATGGTTCCTTACGCCGAGCTCCACTGTCACTCGGGATTCTCTTTCCTTGACGGCGCGTCCCATCCCGAAGAACTCGCGACGCGCGCGGCGGAGCTCGGATACGGGGCTCTGGCCCTGACCGATCACGACGGGCTCTACGGCTCCATGGAATTCGCCCAAGCGGCGAAAAACGCTGGCGTTCAACCCGTCACGGGAGTCGAACTCACGTTGCGCGACACCCTTCCTGGAGACGGACTGCACCATGTGACGCTCATAGCGGAGAACCGGCGGGGATACGCCAACCTCTGCCGCCTGGTGACCGAGGCCCACATGGAGTCGCCGCGCGATCGGGTGGCGCTCCCCCTCGCATCTCTCCTCGCGCGCCCCGAGGGGCTCATCCTGCTCACCGGCTGCCGTCGAGGACCGCTCGCCGCCGCTCGCCGCTCTTCGGTGGCCGACGCCGAATCCTTGATGGCTTCCATCATGGAGAGCTTCGGCGAACGCGGCGTCTTCGTAGAGCTTCAGGAGAACTCCGTGCGCGGAGATCGGACAAGAAATCGCGCTCTGGCATCTTTAGCCGACTCCGCCGGCGTCGGCGTCGTCGCCACCGGCAACGTCCATTACCACGACTCGTCTCGCAGTCGGCTTCAGGACGTTCTCGTGTCCATCCGGGAGCGGTCGACTCTCGACGGCTCTCATCGAGCGCGGCGCTCCAATTCGCTCTTCCGGCTTGCGTCGCCCGACGAGATGCGACAGCGCTTCTCGGATCGCGTCGACGCGATCCTCAACTCGGCTCGCATCGCGGAGCGGGCTTCGGCGTTCGATATCACCGAGGATCTGGGATACGAGTTTCCCGACTTCGACGGCGGGCGGGGAACGAGCGCGCTCTCAACGCTCTCGGCCCTCTGTCGGGCGCGGCTGGAAGAACGTTACCGGCCGGGAAGCCGGGAGTGGGAAGACGCCCGGGAACGGCTCGACACCGAGCTCGCGCTGGTCGATCTCCACGGACTCGCCGGATTCTTCCTCGTCTACCGCGACATCATGAACCTGGCTGCCGAGGTCGCGCACGAGGTTCGCGGCAGCGCGCTCAGGGCGAGCGCCAATCTTCCTGCGGGGCGCGGGCGCGGCTCTTCGGTCTCTTCGATCATCTGCTATCTCGTCGGTCTCTCGCACATCGACCCGGTCAGGAACAGGCTCTTCCTGGGGAGGTTCCTGAACGAAGCTCTGGGCAGCGTCCCCGACATCGATCTCGATTTTCCGCGCGACATCCGCGAGCAGCTCATTCTCCGCATCTACGAGAAATACGGAGACGAACACGCCGGCCTGGTATGCACCTTTCCCACCTATCGCCTGCGCTCGGCGGTCAAGGAGATCGGGAAGACCCTCGAGCTCCCGACGGGAGATCTGGAGAAGCTCTCGAAGCTCGCCGGACAGCGCTCCGCCCGGGGGCTTGCCGAAGAAATGAGGACGCTACCGGAGTTCGGCGAACGCGCGGACTCCCGACCTTGGCGCATGCTGGGCGAGCTCGCCGAAGAAATCGCGGGCCTGCCGCGGCACATATCCCAGCACGTGGGAGGGATGATCGTTTCCAGCAGACCACTCGTCGAGCTCGTGCCGCTTCAGCCGGCAGCATGGGAGGGAAGGGTGCTATGTCAATGGGACAAGGACTCCTGCGACGACGCCGGCTTCGTCAAGATAGATTTTCTCGCTCTCGGCATGCTCTCCCTGGTCGAGGAAACCACCGACCTGATCGCGGAGCGTCACGGGCAGGCCCCAGACCTCTCGCGCATCGACTTCGCCGACGACGCCGTCTACGACCGCCTCTGCGCCGGCGACAACGTAGGCATCTTCCAGGTTGAGAGCAGGGCCCAGATCCAGATGATCCGGAGGACACGACCTCGGAATCTGAGCGAGCTGGCGGTGCAGGTGGCCATCGTGCGCCCCGGCCCCATCGTCGGAGGGGCGGTCAACCCTTATGTGCGCAGGTGCGAGCTCCTTCGCGACAATCCCGACTACGAGGTTGAGTACGCACACCCGCTCCTCGCGGAGCCGCTCGGCGAAACTCTGGGCGTCATCGTCTTTCAGGACCAGGTTCTGGGAGTGTGCCAGGCGCTGGCGGGGTTTTCGGACAGCGAGGGCGAATCCCTGCGCCGGGCTATGAGCCGCAAGCGCTCGCGCGACGCTCTCTCCGCTCACTGGGAACGCTTCCGGGATGGAGCGGCGGCCAACGGCGTGAGCGAGGAAAAGGCCCGCGTGATCTTCACCCAGGTCGTCGCGTTCTCCGAGTTCGGCTTCCCGAAGTCGCACGCGGCCGCATTCGGACTGCTCGCCTATCAGTCGGCGTGGCTGCGGCACTACTATCCGGTGGAATTCTACGTCGGCCTCTTCAACAATCAGCCGATGGGTTTCTATTCGCTCGACGCCCTGGGCCGCGATTGTCGCCGGAACGGCGTGGCCACGCTTCTGCCCGACCTGAACAGGAGTCAGGTGCGCTGCACGGCCGAGGGCGGCGATCTGCGCATCGGCCTTGGGTTCGTGCGCGAGTGGGGGGAGGAGGTCGCGGAGGCCGTGGTGGCCGAGCGTGAGCGGGGCGGCGGCTACGCTTCGTTGCCCGATTTGCTGCGGCGTTCGGAGGTGCGAATCACGACGCGACGCCTCGCCCGCGCCGCCGTGGAAAGCCTGATATGGGTGGGTGGGATGGATTGCTTCGGCCTCTCCCGGCGCGAGCTGCTCTGGCAGGCCGGTCTCTGGCTGGGTCCGGACGTCGCCGGCTCCGGGGCGGCCGGATCCGAGTCCCGAACCACTCGTCCGAGGCGCCGCGAACCCAGCTTCGGTCTGCCTTTCGAAGACCCGTACTCGGATCTCGCCTTTCCGGAACTCGGAGCTGCCGAACGGATGATGGCGGAGTACGACGCCCTCGACTTCTCGGCGGAGCTCCACCCCTTCGCCCCGCTCCGCGAAGCTCTGCCGAACGACGTTGTCCGTTCCGACGAGCTCCTGGCGGCATCGCCCGGGATCGACGTGACCGTGGCGGGACTCGTAACCACCCGCCAGCGGCCGGCGACAGCGAAAGGATACGTGTTCGTGCTCATGGAGGACGAATGCGGCCCCGTGAACGTCATCGTCCGCCCGCAGATCTACGAGCGTTGCAAGAACGTGGTCCGCCTCGAACCTTTCCTCAAGGTGAACGGAACGCTGAGAAGAGACGGAGCCACCGTAAACGTCGTCGCGAAACAGGTGGAGAGCCTTCTAGAGGAGAGCAGCGGCGGACACCTCCCAAACTCGGCACCGGCCGCCCCAAGCGATCCGTACCGCTACCTCGCCGTTCTGAGGCGTGATCCCCCCGGCATCAAGAGCTGGGGATGACCGGGAGCCGGGAATGACGGGCGTCGAAAGTGTCGACGCACCGCCGGGAACCGACCGGAGGCGTTCCGGCCACGCGGCGCTTGGCCGTTCGCGTGTCCGCGGACCGATAGAGGCGCCGCCCGGATTCGAACCGGGGATGAAGGATTTGCAGTCCTCTGCCTTACCACTTGGCCACGGCGCCGACGGAGGGTCGGCGGTCTGCCCTGCCGGTCATCGGCGAAGATCACGATGGGCTCGGACAGTGCGACTCGCTCCAACAAGCGGGAAACCGGACTCGAACCGGCGACCCCAACCTTGGCAAGGTTGTGCTCTACCAACTGAGCTATTCCCGCAGGAAAGGAATCTTACCGAGAGGGCGATTTGGTGTCAAGGGCGTGGGCCGGGGACGCCAACCCAGCCATTCCCGGTATCTTTCAGGCCATGCGTGCGAAACTACTCCTCCTCACCGCCCTGGTCGCGGCTTCGGCGTCGAGCTGGACGCATCTCGGGTCCGGACGCCTGACGGCTCAGACGGCGACCCGGCTGCTCGACGAGACTCTGGCGCCCCGCGGCTACCTGCGCCTGGGAGCCCTGCCGTCGTTCACTTCGTGGGATTCCCGTTACGGCCTCAAGATCGAGGACGGCGTCGAGACCCGCGCGGTCGAATCCCTGGGCGATGTCCTCATCGACGAGAGGGGCGCAATCTTCCCGGGTTTCACGGACATGGAGAACCATATCCGGGCTCTGATCGACGATCCGGATTTCCTTGGTTCGGCGGGTTCGTCGGACGCCGCGCTCCATCAGGATATCACGAGGGTCGACATCGGAGCTCATTACGGAGTCTTCGACTGGCTGACGGTGGGCGTGAACCTACCTCTGGTCAAGACCCGCATGGCCTTCGAGAACTCCCTGTGGACAGGGGAGGATGCCAATCTCGGCGTGAATCCGCTCCTCCAAAACGCAGGGGAGGTGGCGCGCCTCCTCGACGGACTCGCCGCCGCGACCGCGGCCGCCGGAAACTACGCGACCGGCCGGTGCTCGTCCGATCCCGGCTCGAACGTCTGTCGGGACGC
>LXNJ01001715.1_pt1 | contig 12647 bp, 7 predicted proteins | sample 809081 | NCBI WGS metagenome assembly LXNJ01 (sample SAMN04870510, study PRJNA318959) | sponge metagenome | biome: sponge; feature: marine sponge reef; material: water | host: Petrosia ficiformis | place: Greece: Milos, Mediterranean Sea | collected 2013-05-29 | depth 5-7 m
TGACTGCCGACGGCCAGAGCGGTTTCGCCTGGGCGGCGTTGTGCTCATCGAGAAGCTTGCGCAGGGAAGCGACGCGCAGAGGCTCTGCGGCGGCGAGGTTGTGCTGCTCGGTGGGGTCTTCGGCGAGGTGGAAGAGCCATGTCTTGCCGGGCGGCTCGCTGCTCTGCAGCTTGTAGCCGTCGGCGATCACGACCTGGTAGCCGCCCGTGCGCCAGAACAGGTGCTCGTGGGGGACCCCCTCGGCGGCGCCCGTCACGTAGGGGACGAGGTCGGCGCCGTCGATGGTCCGGTCGCGGGGCAGGTCGACGCCCGCGGCCGCCGCGGCGGTGGCGAATATGTCGAAGCCGTGCACCGGGGGGGCGTAGGTCTGTCCGCCGGGCACCCGCGCCGGCCACTTGAGGAAGAACGGCACGTGGATGCCACCCTCGAAGAAGCTGATCTTCCAGCCGCGGAACGGTTGGTTGACACGCGGTAGGCCGATGTACGCAGGCGCGCCGTTGTCGGACGTAAAGAAGACGAGCGTGTTGTCCTCGAGGCCGTTGTCGCGCAGCGCGTCAAGCACCCGGCCGACGCTGCGGTCGAGCGAGCGGACCATCGCGGCGTAGACGCGCAAGCGATGCTCTTCGATGTGCGACAGGGCGTCGTAGTCGGCCTTCAGCGCCTGCAGCGGCGTATGCACGGCCCAGTGCGCGAGGTAGAGGAAGAAGGGCCGATCCCTGTTGGCCTCGATGACCCGGACCGCCTGGTCGGTGTAGTAGTCGGTCAGATAGCCGCCTGGCTCGAACACTTCGCCGCCGTTGAACGAGGCCGCGAAGTTCATGGCGCGCCACAGGAAGCGGTCGATGCCGTCGAAGTCCTGCTTCGAGTTGACGACCTCCGGATGGTCCTCGGGCAGATAGAAGCCGCTCGCCATCAGGAGGCTCTCGTCGAAGCCCTGGTCGTGGGGCGCCATGCCGCCGCTCAAGCCCAAGTGCCACTTGCCGATATGCACGTTGTGGTAGCCCGCCGGTTTCAGCAACTCGGCGAGGGTGATCTCGGAGGCAGGCACGCCCATGTCCTCGTAAGGGATCGACGGTCCCGCATCGCGGACGATGGTTTCGCGCAGCACCCCCTGCCCGGTGCTGCCGAGTTGCGGAACGATCGTGCTGAAGCCGGAAGGCGTCGGGGTGAACTCGAAGCCGAAGCGCGTGCCGTAGCGCCCGGTCATGAGCGCAGCGCGCGACGGGGCGCAGGTGCCGTTGGCCGCGTACCCGTTCGCGAAGTGAACGCCCTGCTGGGCCAGGGAGTCGATGTGCGGCGTGGGCACGGTGCCGCCGGCGACGCCGCCACCGAGCCACGAGAGGTCGTTCCAGCCGAGATCGTCCGCGAGGATCACAACGATGTTGGGCGGTCGCTCCGCTTCGGCGCGGCCGGCCGGGTCCGGGCCTGACTGCCAATCGATTGCCTGGGTCGGCGCGACGTCCATGCGCTGGCGCATCTCCACGACCTCGAGGAGGATCTCCAGGCGAAAGATCCAGGCGATGCCGGCCGCCACGACGATCGCTGCCACGATGCCGATGGCCATACCGGTCCGGCGGCTCATTGAGACCTCCTGGCGCGCGCGATGATGGAGCGCATCTCGCCAACCCTACAGCGGCAGGACCACCCGTGTTTCGCGTTCCTCGGGTGCCACTTCGCCAGGGTCGTTGGTGTACACGTCCCAACCGAACATGGCGTCGGAGCCGAGTTCGCGGGCTCGCTGCATCACCCGGCTCCACACCGCACCCACGTCTTCGTAGGCGCCGACGTGCAAGGCCGTGAGCGCTCGGCCGCCCGGCAGGACGTGCTGCTCGATGTCCCCCGCGCCGTCTATGGGCTGTGCAACGGGCATGCCCGCGGCGATGTCGCAGGCGACGCCGTCCATGCTGAAATAGCGCATGAAGGGCATCCCGGCTGGCTGTTGGCCGGCGCCTGCGATGTGCTGGAAGACGCGCGGCAGGATGTCGGCCAGCGCTTCGCCGAAGTCGGTCAGGGCGACCTTGCGGCGGACGACCAGGGCGGCCTGCGGCTCGAGTTCAACGGTTTCGACGCCTATGTCGGACATGGGAATCATTCCGGCGGGGTTGTCGACACGCACCTTGCCGCAGCAGGCCAACGCGCGTCAAACGACGCGTGCGTCAAACGACGCGTGCGTCAAACGACGCGTGCGTCAAACGACGCGTGCGTCAACGACGCGTGCGTCGCCGCGTATGCAAGAATCAGTTCAGGCTCGGCGGCAGTTGTCGCACAGGCCCTTGATCTCGACGACGGCGTTGTCCGGGCGGAATCCGTGTTGATCGGCGATCGTGGACACCAACGTCTCGAGCCGGGTCGATTCCACCTCGTCCACGTGCCCGCACGAGGAACAGAGCAGGAACTGGCTCTCGTGGGGATGGTCCGGATTGTGGCAGGGCAAGTACGACTGGGCGGATTGCAGGCGGTGAACAAGACCGACGCGCATGAGGAAGTCCAAGTGTCGGTAGACGGTCAGCGGCGCGATCTTCCGCTCTTGGCGTTGTTCCAGCAGGCCGATGAGTTCGTAGGCGGAAAGTGGTCGATCGCTTGCCAGCAGTTCCGCGTAGGCACCCAATCGCGCCGGCGTCAACCGCTCGCCCTTCTCCGCGCAGCGCGCTTCGGCGAGTCTCCGCCATTTCGCAGCGAGTCGCGGTGTCTTCGCCGAGGGTGTCGCCATTCGATGACCTTCGTGCGTCCGCGTTCAGTTCGGCTGCGGACGATCGGCGCCGTCGGGTCGATCATAGATGTGACCCCTACCGCGTTGACGCACCCAGTGCCAGAGGTGGGCGGAGCCCAGAAGCATGCCGCCGGCGACCGTGATCGGTTGCTCGTAGGCCGAAGCGGCCTCGACGAATGCCGCGGTGAGTAGTAGCGCGAGGCCCATCGATGCCACACAGATGAACGGCCCGTTGCCGCCGCCAGGCAGTGCCTTCCAGACAACGCGGAGGCTCACGGGTACGGCCAAGACCACCAGGACTTGATGCAGGAGGTGGCTCTCGACCGCCTGGGCAGCCAGGGGCAGCAGGCTCGCCACCAGGGGTAGGGCGAGGCAGTGGATCAAGCAAAGCGTCGAGAGTCCCGCCGCACACAGGTCCAGCCGCGCGGTCCGGGTGTCGGGGGGACGGAGTCGGCCGTTGGCCTGCTTCATGGAGTCGCTCGCTCTCGCCTCGATCACGGAATTGTTATGTTATAACGTATGTGGGCTGGGGGATACCTACGCTCCCGGTCCGGTGCGCGGGCGTTCCCGCCCGCGAACGCGCTGGTCCCGCACTCCATGCACGCGGTTGAGGCGTTGACCGTCGTGCGAGGCGTGGGCTAGGGTCCTCAAGTATCTCGCGTCGAGACTCGGCTGTTGCGCGATTTCAGGGAGGTTTTGCTCGTGTCCGCCGTTTGCGCGACAGGAGTGTTTGCAGGCTGCGATTGGGCTGGATCGGAGCGACCGACGGAACGGTTGCCGGCCAGCGCGTACACCGAGGATTTCGACGCAGCGTGGACCTTCATACGCGATACCTACGCCTATTTCGACCACGAGGTCGTGGACTGGGAGCGGGTGCGCGTCGTGTTGCGTCCTCGGACGCCGCGGTCCGCGACCACGCCGGATTCGTCGGCCTGCTCGAGGAACTCGTGGAGCACCTGTGCGATCACCACGCGCACCTAGGCGTCCATACCGCCTCGTCGCCGCGGCTGGTGCCGAGCGGCACCGACCTCTGGGCGGAGCATCTCGGCGCCATGGCGGTGATCACCGCAGTGCGTGCTGGCTCGGCGGCCGAAGGATCCGGGCTCCGCCCGGGAATGCGGATCGTGGCGATCGAAGGGTCGCCGGTAACGGCGGCCGTGGACGACCGGTTGCCCCACGCCGTCAAGAGTGATCACCCGGGGGCCCGTGATTGGGCGCTCCGGATGCTATTGGCCGGGCGCCATGGCACATCGGTCAACGTGGAAGTCGAGACCGAGACGGGGATGCTGAACACCACGTTCGAGCCGGGCCAGTGGGGTCGCCCGGCAGGGCCGTTGACAGCCCGGCATCTGGATGGGGAGATCGGGTACGTTCGGCTGCACGACACCCTGGGCCAAGATGCGCTGATCCCGACATGGGACGCCGCGCTGGCCCGCTTCCAGGAGACCCGCGGGCTCGTCCTTGATCTCCGCGACACACCGGGAGGCGGGGACGCGGCCGTGGCGCGGCCATTGATGGGCCGGCTGGTGTCGTCCTCCGTGCCCTATCAGCGCCACCAACGGATCGATTTGACGCTACCCGGCGGGTCGCGGCGGACATGGACGGAGGATGTGATGCCACGCGGCCCTTTCACCTACGACAAGCCTATGGTCGTGCTTGTCGGCCGGTGGACCGCGAGTATGGGCGAGGGCGTCGCTATTGCCCTGGACGGCATGAAACGCGCGGACGTGTTCGGTTCGCCGATGGCCGGACTGCGGGGTGCGATCGAGACGCTCAGTCTCACGCACTCGAATATCCCGGTGCGCGTGCCGGCCGAACGGCTTTATCACGTGGACGGCACGCCGCGCGAGGCGTTCGTGCCGCCGTTCCCGGTCGAGGCGGGGCCGGGCGACGCCGTGCTTGACGCTGCCGTGAAGCGACTTCAGAGCGAGAATTCCGCAGCGCGTCAGCGTTCGTGAGGCCTGGCGGCACCGAGGTGCGCGCGCGTCCTCGCCCGGATCTCGCACTGTCGGCGCTGGGAGGGCATAGAGTCGAGTCGAACGCGGCCGCCCCGATGCCCGGCGATTCCGGCTCCGACCCCCCGGCCGATTGTGGCCCAGGCCGCCGCCTGTCACAGTTGGCGACAGTGCCGGGAAGGTGGCGCGATGAACGGTTGGTCGTTGGCGATGCCGAGCGAGGGACAGAAACGCGCCTTGCTCGTCGCCGCGTTTGCCGGTGCGCTCTGGGTCGGGCATCCGGCCCTGGCACTCCTCGCCGGTGCGGTCGGGAGTCTTGCGTTGGCGCCGACCCTGCCGTCCTTTGTCGATCGAGCCGGGAAGCTGTGCCTGCAGGGCGCGATCGTGCTGCTTGGCTTCACCTTGCATGTCCAGGCGTTGTGGCAGACCAGCCGCGAGTACGCTGCGTACGTCCTGATCTTCGTCCTGGCCACGCTGATTGCCGGGCTCGCTATTGGGCGGCTGGTCAGGGCCGATGAGGATCAGGCACGGCTACTGAGTACGGGTACGGCGATCTGCGGCGGGACGGCGATCGCGACGCTGGCGCCCATCATCCGCGCGCGGCCGGAGTCGGTGGCTATCGCCATCGGCATCGTGTTCCTGCTGAACGCCGTGGCCATCATGCTGTTTCCATGGCTCGGCCACGTTCTCGGGATGACGGAGGAGCAGTTCGGCGTCTGGGTGGCGATGGCGATCCACGACACGAGTTCGGTCGTCGGTGCGGCGGCAATCTTCGGCGATCGCGCGCTGGAGGTCGCGACCACCGTCAAGGTTCTAAGGACGCTCCTCCTCGTGCCGATCGCCCTGGTGGCGGGCATCCTGGCGCGTCAGAGCCAGGCCAGGCTTCGGCTACCCGGCTTTCTCGTGCTGTTCGTGGCGGCGTCCGCGGCCGGCAGCATCTTGGAGCCGCCGGCTGTGGTTGCGTCGGGCGTCAAGGCGGCAAGCCACGTCCTGCTCGTGGCGGCGCTCTTCGGCGTCGGTTTGGCCGTCCGGCGCACCACGATTGCGTCCTTGAACGGCCGAGCGATCATGCTGAGCGTTCTGTTGTGGCTCATCGTGCTGCCGGTCACCTGGTTCGTCGCGATGGGCTGGTAACGGAATATCGGTAGACGAAACGGTTATTTCATTGGCGCAAACCCTTCCGGTACGGTCGCGCGATGGCTGTCGGAACCGTCTACTTGGACTGGAAGAGCGTTGCCACCCTCGCGGCGGTGGCGGGCTTCTTTGTTCTGGCGATCGCCCTCTGACCCCGTAGGCATCACTGGCCCGGCGCCTCTACGGGCAGATCAGTCGTGACGATGGCGAAAACACCCTCGGCATCGCGCGGCGGAACCGACCGCGTAACTCGGGCCCCGCAACCTATGTGTCCGGCCAGCCTACCCGGCCGCGCACCGCCAGTCACGGTGCCATGATCCCGGCCAATCGACGGCGGTAGGTCTGGGCTTCGAACGAGCCCGGATCGAGGTAGGCGATGAGCGCCCGCAGCAGGTCGGGGTCCCACGGCCAGCGGCGGATGCCGCTACGCAGCGTCTCCAGGGCGGCATCGCGCTGGCCCAAAGTGTGCAGCGCGACGCCATGGATGTAGACGAAGTACGCGGAGGTGTCTGCGACCGTCGCCGCCTTCCGAAGTGGCGCGAGCGCCTCGGCATGGCGGCCGCGGCGGACCAGGTGCAGGCCGAACGCCGCGTTCGCCACCGCGCTGTCCGGTGCTACGGCCAGCGCTCGACGGAGTAGCGAGGCGGTTTCCGACTCATCGCCAGCACGGCGAAGAAAATCGGCGTAATCGACCAACGCACCTACGAAGCTCGGCTCGATGTCCAGCGCCCGGCGGTAGGCGCGTTCGGCCGCGTCGGGGCGTCCTAGGGAGTCCTCGAATCGGGCCAGCGCGGTCTGGGTAGCTGCGAGGTCGGCGCTGGCCCCAAGGAAACGGCGATGCTCTGCGAACAGCGCGGCAGCCTGCGCTTGCGCGGCAGGCGACAGCGCGTGCGCAATCTCGGAAAGCGCCACACCCAACTCGAAGCGAACGCTCGGGACCGGATCACCCAGCCGCGTTCGTAGGAGTTCCCAGCGCTCCGCGGGAGGCTGGCCGCGCGTCCCCGCGACGACACCGCGACGCACCAGCGGATGGGGATCGTCCAAGGCTCGGGCGAGGAGGGCGCGCACGGTGTGCGCCGGCAGGGCGGTGGACTCGGAGAGCAGGCTCGCCTTGACCATCACGGGCGTGTCGCCGTCGATCAGAGCAGTCAACGCTCCGACCGAACCGGGGTCCCGCCGCGACAGGCGGTGGTGGACGAGTGCCCAATGGTCCCGTTCGGGAACGCCCCAGTCGTCGAGCCGTTCTCGGGCCCAAGCGTTCGTCTCCCCCCCATGGCAACCCGTACAGGCGTTGGGCACGCCGAGTTCTGCCGACAGGTGCGGGCGCGGGATCGTGAACGCGTGGTCGCGGCGGTCGTCGACGCCCATGTAGGTCCGCCCGGGCATGTGGCAGTCCACGCATGCGCTGCCGGGCTCGCCGGGTGGGTGTCGATGGTGGGCGGCGACATCGTACGTGCCGGGCTGATGGCAAAGTGCGCAGACCGCGTTGCGCTCCGCGAGTAGCGCGCCGCTGTGGGGGTCGTGGCAGTCGCCGCAGGTGACGCCGCGGGCGTGCATCCGGCTCTGCAGGAACGAGCCGAGGACGAAGGTCTCTTCGCGGATCTGGCCGTCGAGGTAGTAGAGGCCGTCGCGGGCCAGTTCAAGTCGGTAGGCGTCGTGGAAGCCCTGGCCCATGGGCTCGTCGGTGAGCGCCGTCCGGAGGGCGTGGCAACCGCCGCACATGTCGGTGTCTCGCGCACTGGCGGGCCGGTCCGGGGCCGCAATGGGCTCCCCGGGCGAAAAGCGCCAAAGGACACGCGTTGTCGGGCCGTTCGGGAAACCGGCGTGTGGCAATGTGCCTGCCGAGTCGTCGCGTGCCAGCCCGACGTGGCGACCGCCGGGGCCGTGGCAAGCCTCGCAGGCCACGTTCACTTCGCTGTAGGTCGCGGTCGTGACACCGTCGCGCGCACCTTTGCGTACGTTCGTCGAATGGCACGCGGCGCACTGGCTGGCCCAGTTGAGCGCGTGGCCGGTCCAGTGGAATGGATGGTCCGGGTCGATGTCTTCGTGCGGTTGCAGGTGGAACCAACGCTGCCCACCTTGGTCGGCAGGCCGGGCGTCCCAGGCGATGCCGAACGCCTGCAGCCGCCCGTGGCCGGCGTCGACTAGGTACTGCTGCAGCGGCCAATGTCCGAAGGTGTAGCGAATGGGGAAGCGGCCGCGATCGCCGGAGCCGCCGCTGGTGTCGACGTGGAATGACCCGCCACCGGGCTCGGGAAAGCGCGTCTCGACGCCGTGGAAGGTGACGGCTGCGCCGGAGAAGTCCCCGAGCACCGTCGCATCGGTGGCGATGCGCATCGACCGGTAGTGGTCGGATTGCGTCCAAAGCGCGTACGCGTCGGGGTGGCACGAGCGGCACGTGTCGGATCCGACGAATGCATCGGGGAGCGTTGCCGTCGTCGCCGCGCAGGTCATGTTGACGGCCACCGTCGCGATCCACGCGCGCGGGAAGACGCGTACAGATTTCAACACCGGCTATGCATCGCAGCGTCGGCCGCGAAGGCCAGCTTCGTCCGGCACATCTACACCGCCATCTGCCGGGCGACGAGGCGAGTGTAGAGGCCGCCGCGGGCGATCAATTCGTCGTGGTCGCCGACTTCCGTGGTGCGGCCGCCGTCCAGGACGACGATCCGATCGGCGTTGCGCACGGTGGAGAGTCGGTGCGCGATCACGATCGTCGTGCGTTCGGTCATCAGTTCCTCGAGGGCGTGGCGCACGGTTTGTTCGTTGACGGCGTCGAGATGCGAGGTCGCTTCGTCGAGGATCAGCACCTCGGCGTCCTTCAGGAACGCGCGCGCGATGGCGACACGCTGGCGCTGTCCGCCGGAAAGCCGCACCCCGCGCTCGCCGACCCGGGTCTCCAGGCCGTCGGGAAGGGCTTCGACGAACGGGGTCAGGGAGGCGCGGTTCACGGCCTCGTCGAGTTCCACCGCGGTCGCCTCCGGCTTCGCAATGAGGATGTTGGCCCGCAGCGTCTCGTTGAACAGGTAGGTGTCCTGGGTGACCAGCGCGACTCGATCGCGCAGTTCGTCGAGTCGGTATTCGCGCAGATCGTGGCCATCGAACCGGATGACGCCCGAGCCCGGGTCCCAGAACCGCATCAGGAGATGTGCGGCAGTGGTCTTGCCCGCGCCCGACGGGCCGACGAGTGCCAACGTCCTGCCCGCTGGTACCGTGAAACTCGCGCCGTCGAGGGCGAGACGACGGTTGCCGAAATAGGAGAAGCTCAACTCGCGGACCTCGATCTCGACTCCTCCGGAACCTGAGCGTGCGCCCACCCCAGGTCCGTCCGTCACGGCCTCGACCTCGTTGTGGACCGCGTACAGCCGCCGCGTCGCACCGAGCGTGTCGGCAAGCTGTCGACCGATATGGGCGATCTCGGATACGGGTAGGAACGCCGCCATCGCCAGCAATGTCAGCATGGGGAGGATCGCGGGTTCGAGCGCGTCGGTGGCGACCAGGTGCGTGCCTGTCGCCACCACCACGAGTCCGCCGAGGCCAGTGACGGCCTCGAGGATCGCGGTCTGCTTCGTGAGGTCGGCGTAGAACGGCAGGCGCAGCGCCGTGTGCCGCTTGATGCGCGCAACGAACTCGGTGCCTCGGGCCTCGGTGCGTTGGAACGCGAGGATCTCGGCGAGACCCTGGATGGTGTCCACCGCGTGTGCGTTCATGTCGCCGAAGGCCTCCCGGGCGCGCGACCCGAGCACGTCGATGCGGCCCCGGACGAGAAACGGGCTGATTGCCACCACGGCCAGAAACGGGGCGAGAGCAAGCGCCATCGGCCAACCGAACCACGCGAGCGTGCCGACGACGGCGGCGGGCACCAGCACGGCGACGAGAAACGGCGCCACGGTGTGCGCGAAGAAGTACTCCACGAGTTCGACGTCGTGCGTCGCCATGCCCACAAGGTCGCCGGTTCGACGTCGCACGAGGTAGGCTGGCGCGAGCCGGTCGAGCTTCTTGAACAGGGCGATGCGCATCTCGGCGAGCATGCGGAACGCCATGTCGTGGGCGAACCACGACTCGAGCCAATGGAGTAGGCCGGAGAGCGGTGCGACGACCGCCAGGGCGGCGAGATACGGGGTGAACGGCTCGCCGCGCTTCACTGCGGCGACGGCGAGTGCGCTCACTATCCCGACGCCGATCAGGGATGCCACCCTCGCTAGGCCCAAGGCCAGCACGACCGAGAATTTCGCCTTCCATGGCACGACGTGGCGCAGCAGTTCGCGGAAGACGCCGGTCCAGCCGAGGCCCTCGGCGCGCAGGATCGCATCGGTGGGTTCGGCGTGGGCGCGGACGTCGTCGGCCTGTACGTCCTCGAGGGGGACGTCGCGCGGGACATCCCACGGCACTGCGTGCCCGTCGGCCGTCACCGCTAGTTTGCGTGACCGCGGTTTAGGCTCGCAGTCAGGTTGCATTTCTCTGGCCGTATTACGTCCGTGCTCCTTGCTGGGGCGGAGCCCCGCTAGGGATCCGTCCGGTTGCGCGCCCTCCTGGGCCTGTGCGCCCATGAGTCGGAAGTAGGTGCCGCGCGCTCCCATCAGCGATGCGTGATCGCCCACCTCGACGATCGCGCCCTTGTCGAGCACGAGGATGCGCTCGGCGCCGATCACGCTCGACAGGCGGTGCGCGAAGATCAGCGTGGTGCGGCCCTGCATCAGCCGGTCGAGCGCCGACTGGATGACCGCCTCGTTCTCCGCGTCCACTGCGGACAGCGCCTCGTCCAGGATCAGGATCGGCGCGTCTCGCAGCAGGGCGCGGGCGATCGCGATCCGTTGGCGCTGCCCGCCCGAGAGCTTGATGCCGCGCTCGCCGACGACCGTGGCGTAGCCGTCCGGCAGCCGCGCGATGAACTCGTGCGCATTCGCGGCGCGTGCGGCGGCCTCGATCTCTTCCGGGGTTGCGTCGGGTTTCCCGAAGCGTACGTTGTCTTCGACGGTGCCGTGAAAAAGGTAGGTGTCCTGGTTCACCACCGCGACGTTGGGGTAGACGTCGTCGGTGCCGAGGTCGCGCAGATCGTGCCCGCCGATGCGAACGACACCGCCATCCGGGTCGTAGAAGCGCAGCAGCAGGCGCACGATGGTGGACTTCCCCGCCCCGCTCTCGCCCACGAAGCCGACCCGTTCGCCGGCTTCGACGCGGAACGAGAGCCCGCGGTGCGCCGCGCGCCGTCCACCCGGGTAGGCGAACGACACGTTGTCGAACTCAACGACCGGGGCGATGGGTCCGTCGAGATCGGCCGGCGTCGCCGGCGGGTGGACTCTCGGCCGCGCATTGAGCAGCGCGAAGATGTCGTCCGCCGCGGCACGGCTCATCATGCCGTTGTGCAGGAGCGCCCGGAGGTCCCTTTGCGGCCGGAACACCTCGATGCCCATCATCAGAACGACGAGCAGGACCTCGAGACTCATCTGTCCCTGGGTCACGCGCCAGGCCCCGAGTCCGAGCACCGCGGCCGTGCCCACGGCGACGCCTACGTCGGTGATCCCGCGGTTCCCCGCGTTGGCCGCGAGCACCCACATCGTGCTCCGGAACACCTCGTGTGCGCGTTCTGCCAAGAGCCGCCCGCGCGCGGCGCTCTGACCGAAGGCCTTGAGCGTCGCCAGTCCCTGGATCGCATCGAGGAAATCCGCCGCGAACGCGCGGTAGGCCTGGGACCGGCGCATGCTGCTCTTCGCCTCGAAGCGCTGAAACGAAACCGGTGCGAACAGGGTGAACATCGCGAAGCCGAACATCAGCCCGGCCACGGGCAGGTCGTAGAACGCCAGCACCGCGAAGACGATGAGCGGGGTGGTCACGGCGACGAGGAGTTGCGGCAGGTACTGACCAAAGTAGGTCTCGAGCTGCTCGACCCCGTCGATCATCGAAATCATCACCGCCCCGGTCCGCTCCAGGCCGAAGTGGGCCGGGCCTAGCGCGACCACCTTGTCGTACAACTCCTGACGCAGAGCCAACTGCACCCGGATGGCGGTGCGATGCGCGACCATGGCGCGCGCGTACTCGATCCAGCCGCGCAGCACCATGACCGCCGCCACGGCGACCACGGGTGCGAACAGGTCGGCGACCGTCTCGCCGGCGAAGACGCGCGCGAGGAGCCAACCGAGGAGCGCGAGCCGGCCGATGCCGACCAGTGACGAGACGATGCCCATCGCCACGGCGGCCGCGATGCGCAACCGCACGCCACGGGTGAACTGCCAAAGACGGGTGTCGAAGAGCATGGGCGGCGCTCGATCCTCGGCGCATCGTTACCGCGACCGATAGTAGCGGCTCGGCCCGCGGAGCGGATGCCTCGCGCGGCGCGAATGTGTTCAAGCGGCGCTGCCGAGTAGTCTATCGATCTCACGCAGGGTCTCGCCGACTGGCCGGCCAAGTCGGCACGGCTGCGTCGGCGTGGCCCCGACCTTGGCGATGACCTGTTCGGGACGCACGAGGTGACTACAGGTACGCTATGGGGGCGCGTTTGCGACGTTAAAGTTATTTTTGCGACATAAAACGTGCTTTAGCGTCACGGCACCCAGGCCTTGGGCGGCCGATGCGGACGGTTTCGGTGGACGTGCTGACGCGCTCTAGGGGCGCTCATGTGCCAGACTGCGGCGTACCGTGACCGGACGAGCCGACATGATCATCGACATCCGCCCGAAGACGTGCACCCGCCAGGTTGTCACGCTGACCATGCTGGCCACGGCTGCTGTCTACGCCGTTGACGGCCCGGCGTCCACCCCGTTCCGAGACTGTTCGACGTGCCCGCAGATGGTCGTGGTCCCGGCGGGCGCCTTCATGCGTGGCTCGCCGCAAGACGAGCCGGGGCGTAG
>LXNJ01001716.1_pt1 | contig 12638 bp, 17 predicted proteins | sample 809081 | NCBI WGS metagenome assembly LXNJ01 (sample SAMN04870510, study PRJNA318959) | sponge metagenome | biome: sponge; feature: marine sponge reef; material: water | host: Petrosia ficiformis | place: Greece: Milos, Mediterranean Sea | collected 2013-05-29 | depth 5-7 m
AGCTACCAAGCATGGTGCAGTTCCAGCCTCCCTCCCGCGAACAGATCCTCAACAGCCTGCAGACGAGGGTGAACGCGGATGTCGACCTGGAAGCGATGGCCGACTACCAATACGCATTGACGCACAACCAGGAACGGCTCGCTGCCTACCAACGCGTGCTCAACCACATGAACAACATGGAAACCCGCCACCGGTACAACACGGTCCGCCGCTTCCCGCACATCCCTGTTCCCACGCTCGTGGTCTGGGGCCGCAACGACTCGACGAATGCGCTGGAGATGGGAGAGATGACCCATGCGGGCATCCCGGGGTCAAAGATGGTGGTCTTCGATTGCGACCACTGGATCCCGACCGGGGTGCCTGAGGAGCTGAACGCCGCGTTGCTCGACTTCCTGCCGGATTAGTCGGGGGCCCGTTGTGGACGCGTTTCATACCGCAAGAGTATGATCTGTCCGGTATGAAGATCAGCGAACGTGGCCAGATCACCATCCCCAAGCGACTGCGGGACCGCTTCGGCATGAACCAGAACGTCGAGGTGGAGATAGTTGAGGCCTCCGGCGGGCTGCTCATCCGCAAGTGCGCGGGAGACGTGCACCCGGTTGACCAAGTCTTCGGCATCCTGAAGGGCCGCCCGTTGCCGGGCGGAGTCTCCAGTGTCGACGAGTACATCGAAGACATCCGCGGAAGGTGATTACCGCCGTCGACACCAGCGTCCTGCTGGACGAATTCCTGGGCGACGACCGGTATGGAGCACGCTCGCGGGAGTGGCTCCGCGAAGCCTACGCCAGCGGAGCCGTGCTGGTCTGTGACGTGGTGTACGCGGAGCTCGTTCCAGCGTTCGGCGACCAGCGCAGTCTCAAGGAAGCACTCGACACAATCAACGCAACCGCCTCGCCCATCGACACCAACATCGCCTACGAAGCAGGTCTTCGCTGGGGGCGATACCGGCGAGCCGGCGGCACGAGGGAGCGGGTACTCGCCGACTTCCTCATCGGCGCGCATGCGCTCGCCACGGCTGATGCCTTCCTCACGCGAGACCGGGGCTTCTACGCCACCTACTTCCCCGAACTGAAAGCTGCCGTCTGAGACGAGACGCCCTACTGCTAGTCCAGCACGTCGACGCGGAAAAGGTGGCTGCCCGCAACTCGCGCCTCAACCGTGTCCAGTGCGTCCTCTTTCTCGAGGATACGTGTGAGGAGAGCGCGCTTCTCGTCGACATCGCGCACGAGAGTCGCGCGTACCCGCAGGTCCCGCTGCACGCTCTGCTTCAGGTGATACGTGAACTCCGGGTTCGCGAAGAGGTTGGCGGCCCAGTCCCGGGTTCCCGGGTTGTTGGAGAGGTAGATCTGGCCATCCAGTTGGCGCAGCCGTACCTCCTTGCGATGGGGCTTCCCGCTCTTGCGTCCGGTGGTGGTGATATCGACGAGTCTGTCGGTTTCCAGTGCCTTGCGTGCTGCGTCGTCCAAGGTGCAGTTCCTTCGCGGTGAGATGTGCGGTCAGCCGGCCATCGAGCTGGTGATGTAGGTGTGGGTAATGACTTCCCAGACGTGGCCGTTCTCGCATTCGAAATAGAAGCCGCGGCCCTGGTGCTTGTAGTTAATCTCGCCATCCGTGCGCGAGCCGGGGCCGCTGCCGTACACGACGCCCTCTTCCCTGATGCGCCCCAGGATGTCATCAAACTCCGTGTCGGAAGCGAGGAAGGCGTAGTGGTTCGAGCGCGGCTTCTGCTCGCCCTCTCGGAGGTCGTCGAAGTCGAGCGTCAGCTTGTCGTTGATCTTCACCGGCGCGAAGTGGCCGTAGGGGCCCTTGTACTCGAGCCCGAAGATCCTGGCGATGAACTCGGCAGATTTCACCTTGTCGTAGGCGGGAACGATCGTGTGATCCAACTGAAGCGCCATGACCAGACCTCCCTGTGATCCCTTGATTCTCCCCTACAGCATACTCCGGCCTGCAAGCCTGCGCAGCCCTTCAAGCCCTGCGTACGACTACGCCCCAGTGGTAGGCTAACGCCGCGCGGTCCAGCGCCGAGGAACAAGCCATGATCATCGACATGCACACCCACATCGTCCCTAAGGACTTCCCTCAACTCCCCGACCGTCCATCCGGCGACGCCTTTCCCTCCATGGCGCCGAAGGACGAGGAGCGCTCCACCATCATGATCAGCGGGGAAGAGTACCGGACGGTGCGCGACGTCTGCTGGGACGCGCCGAAACGCGCCGCGGAGTTCACGAGCCAGGGAACTGACAAGCAGGTGCTCTCTCCCTTGCCCGAACTGCTGATGTACCACCTCGACCCCAGGGACGGCGCGGACCTTGCGCGTCACCTGAACGAGACCATCGCCGGTATGGTCGCCGCGGAACCGGATCGGCTCTACGGACTCGGCTCCGTCCCGATGCAGGACGTTGAACTGGCAGTGGCAGAGCTGAGCGTCATCAAGGAACTCGGTCTCCACGGCGTGGAGATACGCTCCAACATCGAGGGCCGCAGCCTGGGGGAGGAGCGGTTCAGGCCGTTCTTCAGGGAGGCCGCCGCGCTCGGCCTCGCGGTGTTCCCGCACGCGAACCGCCCCACGTTCGCGGACAGGCTGGCGCACATCCCTCCGATCGTGGCGGACGCACCGCTGGGATTCCCGATCGAGTCCGGGCTCGCAGGCGCATCCATCATCTGGAGCGGACTACTGGACGAGTTGCCGGACCTGCGCATCTGCATCAGTCACGGAGGCGGCGTGCTCACGCAGTTGCTCGCCCGCAGCGACGAGAACTGGCACTCGCGCGAGCCCGTCCGCAAGCTCATCCCCAAGTCGCCGATGGAGTACGCCTCCATGCTCTACTACGACGACATCACATTCGGCACGGCCCCGTTGCGCTACCTCATAGACCACGTTGGCGCGGGCCAAGTGATGATCGGTTCGGACTGGCAGGGCGGCGGCCCCAAGACGCCGTCGCCGGAGGAGGAGTTCGACGCGCTCGGCCTCGGGGCAGAGGAGCGCGAGCTCATCGGCTGGAAGAACGCGCTGCGCTACCTGGGCGTGGAGTAGACCGCGGCTACGCCTCCCGCGCCCGCTGGATGAACGCGAAGTCCTCCGCCTGCGGGGCGCGGTCCATCCCTTCGAACGAACCCGCCGCGTAGTTGCGGCCAATCGCCTCCACGAGATCGGGCTTGCTCGCGAAGTGCGCCATCGTCCGATCCTGCAGCGCGTCCCAGCGCTCCACGAGCGCTTTCGCCTCCGTGCTTGCGGGGTCCAGGCCGCGCGATGCTCGCACGTCAGCGAGGAGGGCCGTCCATTCCCGCTCGACAGCCTCGATCTCCTCGGGCGGCGTCTCAGCCCGCAACTCCGCGAACCGCGCCATCTGCTCCGGCGTGTAGTACTTGTCCATCAGGTTCTCTCCATCACTGCTTCCTGCGGCCTTCGCAGCCGTGAGCACCAGGTTCCAGTCCCACGCCCCGCTGTGCTCCTGCGCATCCAGCGCATCACCAATCGCGGACTCGATGCGCTGGAGTTCCTCGATGCGTTCCCGCAGGGCGAGCCGTTGTACGCGCAGCGATGCCGCAACATCGAAGCGCTCACTGTCCAGCAGGTCGCGGATGCGGCGCAGAGAAAGGCCAAGGCAACGCAGCGTGAGTACCTGCTGCAGGCGGAGGAGGTCGGACTCCTCATAGAGGCGATAGCCCGCCTCCGAACGTGCAGAGGGTTTCACGAGGCCGAGGCGGTCGTAGTGGTGCAACGTGCGCACCGAGACGCCGACCCGTTCGGCCAGTTGCCCGACTCGATAAGGGCGTGATCCCGTGTTCATAACGGCATCAGCGTAGCGCCTGACGCTGCGTGAGGGTCAACACCCTCTGAATGGCCCCGGTGACAGCCTATGCGCGGCTGTCACCGGTGTAGGCCGCCGTGCGGCCCGGCCCCACGAAACGATTGCCGTCGACGGTGGCGATGTCCTCGGACGGCAGCGAGGCCTCCTGGCCCTCTGCTGCGTCCGCGCCGCCCATCACTTCGACGAACCGGACGCTCGCGGTGGCGCCGTTCGCACTCACGCTCAACAATTCGACGACGTCTCCGCTTACGGTTACCAGGCGCGTGCCTGCTTCGATGCCTTCAAGGTTCATGCTGCGACTCCGAAAACGTTTCTTGCTAGCCGGGCGAGACTTCTACCGCCGTCCTGGCCGACTTCGGGAACGGCGGCGGCAGCGTGGCGCCGATGCGCTCGGCGTACTCCAGGTTCAAGGTGTTGAACTTACCCGACGAGCCGGTCGACATCGCCTCGGCACGGCGGGCCGGGTTCTTCGGGATGGCCATCCTGCCCTGGATGACCTCGTCGTCCATCCGGTCGAACGGCATCCATAAGATGTCGTTCTTCGCGGGGTCCCGGAACACATTCATCGGCTCTCCGCCGTCCTCCACTATCTGCATCTGCTCCATGAGCATGCGGCGGAAGAGGATGATGCCGATGTCCGACTGTCCCAGCTTCTCCAGGTAGCGGCGCGTGCGCGGACCCTGGGACGTCCATGCGAAGTGGTCCTGCCCGCTGTTGTTGTCCAACTGCTCCCAGATGGGCTGTCCCCACTCGTCCACGCCAGCGATCGGCACGTGGTAGACGGGTATCTCATCCTCCCGCTGGTCCGGGTTCTCTCCGTCGCGGGGCCAGTCCGCGTAGTAGTAGATGTAGTAGGTGTGCGTGTCGTCGATCGGCACACGGATCTGGAAGTCGTGGCCGCCTGTGCCGGACTCCAGGTTCGGGAAGAGTATGGGGTGGCCGTAGCGCCAACCGATGGACTCCTCCTGCTCTTCTCCCGCCAGCCAGCGATGCTTCAGGATGCCGTGCTCGAACCTGCTGGTGGATGCGGAGATGTGCCGCATGGAGCGGCCGGCCTTCCGCCAGTAGGGACCAAATTCCTCGTTCTCTTCCGGAGCGCGCTTGCCGTAGATGTCCCCGCGGTGCTTCAGCAGGCCGATACGCTGCAGAACGTACTTGGAGAAGTAGCCGTGGAGGTACTCGCCATGGATGGGGTCCAGCGAGTTCTCCATGATCTGGAGCCAGTTGCAGGTGACGACCGTCCAGCCGATGCTCCTGACCCTGCCCTCTTCCACGAACGGGTAGTAGTGCGGGAGCAAGGGAGCAGGCTGAGGGCCGAGGTACGCGAATACGAGGCCGCCGAGCGTCTGTACGGGGTACGCCTTCAGTTGTACACGGCTGGGGAACGTCGAGTCCCCCGGCTCCCCCGGCATCTCCAGGCACTGGCCCGTCTCGTCGTACAGCCAGCCGTGGTAAGGGCAGCGAAGGCCCTTAGGTTCAGGAATGCCCCAGAGCATGTTAACCCGGCGGTGAGCGCACGAGGCGTCGATCAAACCGAACGTGCCGCCCTCGTCCTTGTACAGGACGAGGTCCTCGCCCAGGAGGCGGACCGCCTTCGTGGGGTTCTCGTTGAACTCCGACACTCCGGCGATCGGCTGCCAGTAGCGCCGCATCAGCTCGCCCATGGGCGTCCCCGGCCCGACCAGCGTCAACCGGTCGTTCTGTTCCTCGGTCAACATCGCTTCACCTCCCTGATTACCCGGACGATTATTCTCTATCGGCGGCTAAGATTGCCACTCTGAGCGCGCTCCGGTCAACTGAGTCCGCCACCTATGCGCCGAGGACGGGTGAGCCGTGGTGGTGCACCATCAGCCACTGCCCGCGCCGACTGCGAAAGACATTCGTTGCCTCGACGTGTGCGTCCATCACCCGCCCACCGGCAACCGATGTCAGGTTCTCAGTGCACGTGACCCATGCAACGCCGCCCTCGACCGTCGCCTGCGCGCCGGTTATCGTGAACGTCATCATGGCCGCGCCATCGAATATCCGCTCCCAGCTCTCCATCACCTCGGCCCAGCCGTCGAGCGCAGTCCATCCAGGGTGGATGCACGTCACCACGTCCTCACGCGACCAGACCTCCTCCATCCGGCGGATGTCCAGCGTACCGAACGCAGCATAGAACGCCCTGTTGGCGTCGAGAACCGCCGCTTCGTCTGCGTCGCTCATCGCGTAAACTCTACCACGATAATCCCACGGTCGATGCGGATGTATCATCTGCTCGCGCCGAGAGGAGGAGACGCCTATGCCCAGTTTCGACATGACAGACCGCGTAGCCATCGTGACCGGAGGCTCGCAGGGGTTCGGCAAGGCTATCGCCCTCGCCCTTGCGCACCAGGGCGCGAATGTCGTCGTGGCAGCGCGAGAGCCCGAACAGGTGACTGTCGGCAGGGAGCGGCCTCACGCCCCCGTGTACCCCGTCGTCGACGAGATACGGGCCATCGGCAGCCGTACGCTCGGAGTCACTGCGGACGTCCGCAACCAGGACGAGGTGGACGCGATGGTCGCGCAGACGATGGGCGAGTTCGGGCGTATCGACGCGCTCGTAAACGTCGTCGGCGGCAGCTGGGGCGAGACGTTCCGCTCAGGCCCGCTGATGGAACTGGAGCCGCACGACTTCATCGAGTGTTACCGGGTGAACGTGCTGACGGCGTTTATGTGCTCCAAGGCGGTGCAGCCGATCATGAAGGCTCAGGGCAAGGGCGCCATCGTCAATATCGCGTCAGGCGCCGGCATCAACCCCGGTACCGGACAGGCCGCCTACGGCGCAGCAAAGGCGGGCGTTATCAATATGTCCAAGTCCATGGCGTACGAGTGGGCGCCGGAGATCCGCGTCAACGCCATCGCGCTCGGCGGCATCGAGACGCCGCACCGGCCGATGTGGCACGAGAGCGTTCGCTCCACAACGACCAACCGCAGCGCCATGGGCCGCCTCGGCACGCCGGACGAGCACGCGGGCACCGTGCTCTGGCTCGTCTCGGACGCCGCGGGCTACATAACCGGGACAGCCATAGAAGCGGACGGCGGGCGGCGGTAAGCCCTCGGTTGAAGCAAGCCCTCTGCGGCACGCCGAATCAGAGCGGGTTGCGCCAGCGGAGGCCGGGAAAACGGCCGAAGTCAGAGTCGTTGGAGTGCAATTCGGCCTGATACTCCATCGCCAGGGCTGCCAGGTGTGCGTCCGTGACAAGGTTCCCGCCCACTCCCGCCGCGTCCAGGTTCCGGCGGAACAAACCCAAGTGCTCTCGACCTGGGCTTACCAATACGACTTGGGGGAAGCGGAACCATTCCTCCACATAGTCCAACGCCTGCGCAGGAGTTGCCGGCAGCTCACGTATACTCATGTGGGTCATCAAGCGCACAAACGCAACCGCCGTGACCCACGCCACCCCCACCAATTCCGTGCCGTTCAGCAATCCTTCCCACCATCGGCGAGCCCCAGCATGGAAGGAAGACGCTTCGCTATAGGTGTAGACCAGCAGGTTCACGTCAGGGATGATCATCGCGCGAACCGCTCGATGAATTCCTGTACCTCCAGCTCATCGTTCAACTGATTGAGCTTGAGCGGATCAACTCCTGGCCGCAACCCACCGGGAAGCGGCTTGACCCGAAAGACCGGCCTTTCCTCCGGTGCGCCTGGGGATAGACCACGGCGCAGGGCCTCATTCACCACTTGCTTGAAAGGCTTGTCGCGCAGACGTGCCTGCTCCTTCAAGGAGTCCGCTACGTCGTCGTCCAGTGTCAGGGTAGTTCTCATGGAACCATTCTGATGTCAGTATTAGTTGATGTCAAGATGTTTCACTCCCTTGCTGGCCGCTACCCCCATTGCGCTGTCCTATCTGATACGCTCCGCCGAGCGCAAGCCGGAGAGGAGCAGCGACATGCCTTACGAAGACCGGTTCGTGGATAACAACGGGGTCCGCATCCACTACGAGGTGGAGGAGGGGCCGGAGGAGGTCCCCCTCATCGTGTTCGTGCACGGCATGGGCGGCAGCACCAGGAACTGGCGGATGCACGGTTACCCGGAGAAGCTGCGAGACGAGTTCAGGGTTGTGCTCATGGACTCGCGCGGCTTCGGGCAGAGCGACAAGCTCAAGGAGCCCGTCGACTACGGACGCCCGCAGAAGGTGTCCGACGTTACCGCCGTGCTGGACGACCTCGGCGTGGACAAGGCGTACTACTGGGGCTACTCCATGGGCGCCAGCATCGGCTGGGCGGTCGGCATGCTCGCACCTGAGCGTTTCCACGGTCTCATCCTCGGCGCCTACCCGGTCATCTCACCGGAGGTGTCGGAGATCGACCGGGTTCGCTGGGAGGCCCGAGCCAAGCTGATGCGCCTCGGCATGGACGTGTACATCGCCGCGATGGAGATGGACCAGGGACCGTTGCCGGAGGAACAGAAGGCGCGGCTCATGTCGAACGACAAGGACGCCTATGCCGCTCAGCAGATAGCGAACCTCTACTGGGGCGCACCCGACGAGGACATCGTCAACATGACCCTCCCCGCGCTCGTCTACTCGGGCACCGAAGACGAGTACCCGATGCCGCGCAACCACGCGCTTACCAAACGCTCGGCGTCGCTGGCCCCCAACGCGCGGTTCCTGCCACTGGAGGGGCACACGCACGCGTCCGCGATGGCGTCGCCGGACGTGGTGATCCCCCACGTGCGCGAGTTCATCGCCATGGTTGAGGATTCCCGATAGCACAACGGAACAGAGGAGCAGCAAATGCCATACCAGGACCGTTTCGTCGATAACAACGGGGTCCGGATCCATTACGAGGTGGAGGACGGTCCTGTGGAGTCGCCCGTCATCATCTTCGTGCACGGCATGGGTATGAGCACGAAGGACTGGCGGAACGTGGGGTACCCGGAGAAACTCTGCAACGAATTCAAGGTCGTCCTCATGGACTCGCGCGGCTTTGGCCAGAGCGACAAGCTGAAGGACCCCGCCGACTACGGACGCGCGCAGAAAGTGTCCGACGTCACCGCGGTCCTGGACGACCTCGGCGTCGACAAGGCGTATTACTGGGGTTTCTCCATGGGCGCCAGCATCGGCTGGGCGGTCGGCATGCTTGCCCCTGACCGCTTCCACGGCCTCGTCCTTGGCGCCTACCCGGTGATCTCGCCTGACGTGCCCGAGATCGACCGCGTGCGCTGGGAGGCCCGCGCCAAGCTGATGCGCCTCGGCATGGACGTCTACGTCGCCGCGATGGAGATGGACCAGGGTCCGCTGCCCGAAGAGAGCAAGGCCCGGTTATTGTCGAACGACAAGGACGCCTACGCGGCTCAGCAGATTGCGAACCTCGAATGGGGCGCGCCGGATGAGGACATCGTCAACATGACCCTCCCTACCCTGGTCTACTCCGGCACGGAGGACGAATACCCCATGCCGCGCAACCACGCCCTCTCCAAGCGCTCGGCCTCGCTCGCGCCAAACGCGAGGTTCCTGCCGCTGGACGGACACACGCACCTCTCCGCGTTCAACGCCGCAGACCTGATGATTCCGCACGTGCGGGAGTTCATCGCGATGGTTGAGGACTCGCGCTAATAGGCGCAGGGGACAAGGAGCAGCGCTATGCCGTTCGAAGACCGGTTCGTGGACAACAACGGCGTCCGAATCCACTACGAAGTGGACGACGCTGCCAGCGACGGCCCGCCACTCGTGCTCATGCACGGCATGGGCATGAGCACGAAGGACTGGCATAACGCGGGCTACACAGCGGCGCTCTCCGGCGAATTCCGGCTCGTCCTCATCGACTCACGCGGGTTCGGCCAGAGCGACAAGCTCACCGACCCGGCCGACTACGGACGCGCGCAGAAGGTGTCCGACGTCACCGTGGTTCTCGATGACCTCGGTATCGACAAAGCGTTCTACTGGGGCTACTCCATGGGGGCGAGCATCGGCTGGGCGCTCGGCATGCTTGCGCCGCACCGCTTCCACGCGCTCGTGCTCGGCTCCTACCCCGTTATCCCTCTGCCCGTCCCCGAGTTCGATCGCGCCCGATGGGAGGCCCGAGCGAAGATCTTGCGGCTCGGCATGAACGTCTATGTCGCCGCGATGGAGATGGACGCGGGACCGCTCCCGGACTATGACCGCGAGCGTCTGTTGGCGAACGACGGGGACTCCTATGCTGCACAGCAGCTGGCGAACCTGGACTGGGGCGCCCCGGACGAGGACATCGTGAACATGACCCTGCCCACGTTCGTCTACGCCGGGACGAAGGACGGGCGCAACCATGAGCCAGCGAAGCGGTGCGCGTCGCTCGCCCCCAACGCATCGTTCCTCTCGCTGCCGGACCACACGCACATGGAAGCATTCCTGGCGGCGGACACGATGATCCCGCACGTGCGGGAGTTCATCGCCGGCGTGAGGGCTTAGCAGGAAGCCCGCACCTGCTGCCACCATGGGCGCAGCAACGCTATACTCTGCGCCTGACAGCTTCACGGCTCCCGGCACACGGTATCCCTGAGGACTTCGGAAGGAGAGATGCGATGAAAGACGGCATGCGGTTCGTCGACTGCGACATGCACGTGATGGAGCCGGCGGACATCTTCGACCGGTACCTCGACCCGAAGTTCAAGGACCGCGTCATCAGCGCTCCGGGCCGCGCAGGCGGCTCGCAGATGGTCATCGACGGCCTCTCCCGCGCCGGTGACGACGACCTGCAGCAGTACCGGAAGCGCAACAAGAAGGTCTCCGCCAACCAGCGGCAGCCCCTCTCCGGCTCGCGCTCCGCCCCGTACCTGGGCTTCGCCATCGAGCGCAACTACGATCCGGTCGCCCAGGTGATGGGGATGGAGATGGAGGGCGTGGACATCGCCGTTCTCTTCCCCACGATGGGCCTGGGGCTGATCGCGCGGGACGGGATGGACCCGTTCCTCTCGGAGGCGCTCTGCCGCGCGTACAACGACTGGATCTACGACTTCTGCCAGTACAGCCCTGACCGGCTGAAGTTCGCGGCGATGCTTCCCTTTCACGACGTGACGCTCGCATGCCGGGAGTTGCGCCGCTGCGTGACCGAGCTCGGCGCCGTCGGCTCCTTCATGCGGCCGAACCTCGTGAACGGGCGCTACTGGCACTCCAACTACTGGGAGCCGCTCTACAACCTGCACGAGGAGCTCAACGTGACGTGGGGCTTCCACGAGGGCACCGGCGCGTGGTACTCCAACATGAACAAGCTGTACGGCGAGAACCGCTTCTACCGGCACGTCGCCAGTCACTGGATAGAGATGCAGCAGGCGCTGGTAGCGATGATCATCGGCGGCGTCTTCGAGTTCCACCCCAACCTGCGCGTCGGCTTCCTGGAAGCGCAGAACTCATGGGCGCCGGGACTCCTGAGCCGCATCGAGTGGGACTACCCCCAGTACCTGGAGACCCACGCACCCTACCTCTCGCTGACGCCGAAGGAGTACTTCCGGCGCAACTGCTGGGCCGCAGTCGAGGGCAGCGAGCCGGAGATCGAAGCGACCGCCTCGCTCATCGGCGCGGACCGGATGTGCATCTCGACGGACTACCCGCACTTCGACTCCAACTTCCCGAACGTGTCGAACAACCTGGTGTCGGGCGTTTCCCGGGAGACGGCGGCGGCCATCCTCTACGGCGGGGCCACGCTGTACAACTTCAGCGAAGCGGACTTCGCAAAGGCGGACGCGGCGAGGGAGGAGCAGCAGGTAGCGCTGTCGCGCTAGGGAGCAACCCAGCGCCTACGGCAGACCCAACTCGTCGGTGAAGCCGATGATGGCGGCGACGGTCGCCTCGGGCTGCTGCTCCTGCACGTAGTGTGCGCTGCCCTCGACCGGCCACCCGCGAACGTCGTCCGCGACCTCGCGCCAGGCTCCCAGCACGTCCGCGTTGGCCGACGGGCCGGAGCCTCCCCAGATCGACAGCACCGGCACGGTGATCTTCCGCCCAGCGGCGACCTCGGCGCGCCAGTAGTCCGGGTCTTCCTCCAGCGCGAGCCGGTAGTCCCAGATGACGGCGTCCGCCGTGCCGGGGCGGGAGAACATCTCCACGTAGAACGCGCGCTCCTCCGGCGAGAGGTGGGGGTTGCGGTCCAGGAACAGGCCGAAGAACAGCTCCGGAACCGCGTTCACGATAGGCTCGGCCACGTTGCGCTGGCGAAAGAAGTCGAAGTACCACTGCCGCCCACCCGGGTCCCGGCGCTCCGCCCCCACGCCCTGCGGCGTCGAGTCTATCTGCACCATGCCGAGGACACGCTCCGACAGGTCGGCGGCGATACGCCTCGCGGTTGGCGCGCCCTTATCGTGCCCGACGACGACGAAGCGTTCGTGGCCGAGATGGTCCATGAGCGCGATGCCGTCAGCGGCCATCGCCCCGAGGCCGTAAGCAGCGGGGTCGGGGATGCGTTCGGAGTCGCCGTAGCCCCGCCGGTCGGGGGCAACGACGGTGAACCGCCCGGACAGCGCCGGCGTGATCTGCTCCCAGGTGCGACGGGTGCGCGGAAAGCCGTGGAGCAACAGCAACGGGAAGCCGCTCCCGGACGTTTCGTATGCCGTGCGTACGCCGTTGACGGTGACAAACTGCGCCTCGCCCATGAAGCGCCTACGGCCAGACGAGGCTGAGGATGATGAGCAACGCGCCGGTAGCGATGACGCCTCCAGCCGCCACGGGCCAGAGGATGTAACCGAGGTCTTCAGCGTTGCCGAACGGCCAGATCAGGTCTTTCACGAGTCGATTCCTCCGTGGGGGGGTGAACTGCATCATGGTCGAGTCTGGGAGCGCGGCTGTCAACGAGCGCAACCGCCGCGTCGATGTCAGCCCGTCTCCA
>LXNJ01001717.1_pt1 | contig 12636 bp, 11 predicted proteins | sample 809081 | NCBI WGS metagenome assembly LXNJ01 (sample SAMN04870510, study PRJNA318959) | sponge metagenome | biome: sponge; feature: marine sponge reef; material: water | host: Petrosia ficiformis | place: Greece: Milos, Mediterranean Sea | collected 2013-05-29 | depth 5-7 m
GCGGCCGGCGTGATGGGCGCGATCCGGCAGGCGGGACGCTCCGGCTACAGCAACCTCATCACCTTCGACATGGGGGGCACCAGCACCGACGTCTGCCTGGTGCAGGAGGGCACGCCGGTGCTTACCAGCGACGCCGAGATCGACGGGCTGCCCATCCGCATCCCGGTGCTCGACATCGTGACGGTAGGGGCGGGCGGCGGCTCCATCGTGTGGCGCGATGACGGCGGCATGCTGCGCGTCGGCCCGCGCTCGGCCGGCGCCGAGCCCGGCCCCGCCTGCTACCGGCGCGGCGGCACCGACCCCACCATCACCGATGCGCACCTGGTGCGCGGCACGGTGCTCGCCGACACCTTCCTCGGCGGGCGCATGGAGGTCGATCCCGCACTCAGCCGCGACGCATTCTCGGCGCTCGCGGCTGAGGCCGGCCGCAGCGTGGAGCAGGTCGCCGACGACGCGATCCGCGTCGCCGAGCACAACATCGTCCGCGCGATCCAGCTGGTCTCGACCGAGCGGGGGCGCGACCCGCGCGACTACGTGCTCGTCCCCTTCGGCGGCGCGGGGCCGTTGCACGCCGCGCGCGTCGCCGAGGTGCTCGGCATCTCCAGCATCGTCGTCCCGCCGGCCGCCGGCGTGCTCTCTGCCTTCGGCCTCGTCGCCTCGGACTTCGTGCGCTACGAGAGCCGCACGGTACGCTTCGCCCTCGACGAGGCGGGCGCGGCGGAGCGCGTGCGCGCGCAGTTCGCGGCCATGCGCGGGGAGGCGGAGGCCGCCTTCGCCGCGCTCGGGCTCACGCGCGGGCTGGTCTACACCCATACGCTCGAGATGCGCTACGTGGGGCAGGCCTTCGAGGTCGCGGTCCGGCTCGACGAGGGCGAGATCGCGCGCCTCGACGCCGCGCACCTGCGCGAGCGTTTCAACGAGGCCCACCACCGCATCTTCGAGTTCGACGATTCCCGCACCAACCGGCCGGAGATCGTTTCCTTCCGGCTCGGCGTCGCCTCGCCGCCGCCCTCGGTGCCCGCGCTCGCCGGCACGGACGCGGCGCCGCACGAGGCCCCGGTCACGCTCTTCGACGGCGGCGCGCGCAGGGACGCCCGCCGGCTCAACCGCAGCGCCCTGCTCGCGGCGGGCGCGGCCGAGGGGCCGCTGCTCATCGCCGACGACACGTCGACCGCCTACGTGCCGCCGGGCTGGCGCGCGACGGTGGACTCGCACCACAATGTCATCCTGACGCGCTGAGCCCGGGCGTCCGGTTCCCGGAGCCGGGCAGCGGCGCACCGACGGAGGCGAGGGCAGGAGCCATGGCGCTCGATCAGGTCGACCAGGCGATCATCTCCCAGGCGCTGATCGCTGCGGCGAAGGAGATGGGGATCAAGCTCGTGCGCTCGGCCTACTCGCCGATCGTGCGCGAGGCGAACGACTGCTCCGCCGCGCTGCTCGACGTGCACGGCAACGTGGTGAGCCAGGCGGAGCTGATTCCCATGCAGCTCGGCCCCATCGGCACCACCTTCCGCCCCTGCACCGAGCTCTATCCGCCCGAGACGCTGGAGCCCGGCGACTTCTACATCAACAACCACCCCTACCACGGCGGCCAGCACGTCCCCGACATCTTCATCTTCACGCCGATCTTCTTCGGCGACCGGCTGGTGGGCTTCAGCGCCACCGTGGCGCACCACCTCGACCTCGGCGGCGGGGCGCCGGGCCTCAACATGGCGGCCGGCGACGTCTACCAGGAGGGCCTGATCTTCCCGCCCAGCCGCTACAACGTGAGGCGCGACTGGAACGGCGGCCCCTTCGAGCGCCTGGTGCGCGCGAACGTGCGCGTGCCGGAGAAGACCATCGGCGACTGCAACGCGCAGTTCGCGGCCAACGGGGTGGGCACGCGGCGCGTCGTCGAGCTCTGCGAGAAGTTCGGCGCGGACGCGGTCGCGCAGGCGATGGCGGGCCTGCTCGACTATGCCGAGCAGCGCATGCGCGCCGCCATCGCCGCAGCACCCGATGGCGTCTACCGCGGCGAGGACCAGCTCGACAGCGACGGGGTGGGCGAGGAGCCGCTGGTGGTGCGCGCGCGGGTGGAGATCGCGGGCGACACCGTCTCGGTCGACTACGCGGGCACCTGCGACCAGGTCTCCACCAACGTGAACTGCCCCTTCGCCTCGACCATCGCGGCCGGGCTCAGTTGCGTGAAGTCGGTGCTCACCAGTCCCGACATCCCCTTCAACGAGGGGGCCAAGCGGCCGATCGAGATCGCCGCCCCCTACGGCTCGCTGCTCAATCCGCGCCCGCCGGCGCCGGTGCGCGCGCGCATGCTGTCGGCCTACCGCGCCTACAACGCGGTGATGAAGGCGCTGGCGCAGGCGGTGCCCGAGCGGGTGATGGCGGCCGGCTTCGACACCACGCACGCCACCTGCCTCTCGCACCTCGGCGAGGAAGGCTACGGCATCTACCTCGAGATCTTCGGCGGCGGCTACGGCGCGAGCGCGGAGGGCGACGGCTGCGACGCCGTGGACAGCCCGCTCTCGAATTGCTCGAACATCCCCATCGAGGCCATCGACATGGAGCACGAATTCTTCCGCGTGGTGGAGTACGCGCTGGTGCCCGGCTCCGGCGGGAGCGGCGAATCCCGCGGCGGGCTCGGGCTCCGGCGCGTCTACGAGGTGCTGGCCGACGATGTCGAGTACCAGTCCTACTCCGACCGCTTCGCCATCCCGCCCGAGGGGCTCTTCGAGGGCGAGGACGGCGGCGCGGCCTTCGTCAGCGTGCTGCGCGGCAACGAGAGCTTCACGCTCGGCTCCAAGACGAGCTTCCGGCTGGCGAAGGGCGACCGTCTGGTGATGAGCACCGGCGGCGGCGCGGGCTACGGCGACCCCGCCCGGCGCCCGGCGGAGAGGCGCGCGCGCGACCGCGACGACGGCGCGCTCGCGGCGCCCTAGCGCTCCGCGGCGTGGCATCCCGGACCGGAGGACGCGGGGGCATCGTCCATTGACCACGCACGGGATGGTCCAGACCGGCTCCACGCGCACCTTCATGTGGTTCTGCATGGGCCCGGTGCTGGTGCTGCTGATCATCGTGGCGGTCGCGCCGGTCACCTTCGCCATCATCGACAGCCTGCGCGACCTCTCGCTGGCCATGCCGAGCAAGCGCGGCCAGTTCGTGGCGCTCGACAACTACCGCGACCTTCTGGGCTCGGACGGGAACTTCTACCGCTCGCTGGGCCACACGGCGATCTTCATGATGATCGCCGTGCCCATCGAGCTGGCGCTCGGGCTGCTCGTCGCGCTCTGGATCAACCGCGAGTTCACCGGCCGCCGGCTGGTCCTCACCATCCTCATGATCCCGACCATGATCGCGCCGGTCGTGGTCGGCATGATCTGGCGCTTCTTCCTGATGCCGAGCTTCGGCGTGATGACGGTCTACCTCAACCGCCTCGGGCTCTTCGAGGAGACCAGCGTCTTCTCCGGGCCGATCACCGCCTTCGGCGCGCTCATCATCATCGACATCTGGGAATGGACGCCCTTCGTCATGCTGATCATGCTGGCGGGGCTCTCCGCGCTGCCCCAGGCTCCCATCGAGGCGGCGACCATCGACGGGGCCTCGCGCTGGCAGATCTTCCGCCATGTCCAGCTACCCATGCTGGCGCCGCTCATCGTCGTCGCGGTCATGCTCCGCGCCATCGACGCGAGCAAGGTGTTCGACACCATCTACGTGCTCACCGGCGGCGGGCCCGGCAACGCGACCGAGGTGATCTCGACCTTCGCCTACCGCACCAACTTCATACGCTGGGACCTCGGCTACGGTGCCGCGGTCTGCCTGGTGCTCGCCTTCGCCTCGCTGGTGGTGGCGGCGCTCTTCTTCAAGACGGTGAGCGGCAGGGCCAAGGCCGCGGACGAGACGCCATGAACCGGCGCGGCCTCATCACGCACAAGCTGGTCGGCTTCGCGGTGCCCCTGCTGCTGCTGCTGGCGGTGGCGCTGATCCCCTACATCTGGATACTGCTCGCCAGCTTCAAGACGCGCGGCGAGCTGATCTCGCCCGAGCCGAAGTGGATCTTCGATCCCACCACGATCAACTACCTGGAGATCATCTACAGGGGCTTCGACGGCTACCTGCTGAACTCCGTGATCATCGGCTTCTCCAGCACGGCGCTCACGGTCTTCGTCGGCACGCTCGCGGCCTACGGCTTCTCCCGCTTCAAGATCCCGGCCGGCAACCACCTCTTCTTCTACATCCTGGCGACCCGGCTGGGCCCGCCGGTGGCCTACGCGCTGCCGATGTACCTGATCTTCCGCGAGCTCGGCCTCGTCAACACCTACGCCGGCGTCATTCTCGCGCACACCACCTTCAATCTCGTCCTGGTGGTGTGGATGATGCGCTCCTTCTTCGACGACGTGCCGCGCGAGGTGGAGGAGGCGGCCTATCTCGACGGCTGCGGGCACTTCCGGGTGCTGTGGACGATCACCATACCGATGACCTACCCCGGCCTCGCCGCGGTCTCCATCTTCGTCTTGATCTTCTCCTGGAACGAGCTGCTCTTCGCCCTGATCCTCACCGGCGGCGACACGCGCCCGCTCACGGTCATGATCCCCTCGCTGGTGCTCCATACGGGCACGCAGTGGGGCCAGGTCGCCTCGGCCTCGATCATCCAGAGCATCCCCGTGCTCGTCTTCATCTTCTTCATCCAGAAGAAGCTGGTTCAGGGCCTGACCTTCGGCGCCGTCAAGGGCTAGGCCCGGAGGCGCCTTCCCGTGGCCGTGTCGAAGGCCATGATGTTGGCCGGCTCGGCCCAGAGGCTGATGTCGCTGTCGTGGCTGACGCCGTCGTTGCGGGGGAGCCGGGCGGTGAGCGTCGGCCCTGCCGTCGACACCTCGAGAATGGTCTCCGCGCCGAGATGCTCCACCGCCTCGACCCGGCCGGCGAACTCGACGGCGCCCTCGCCCGGCTGCAGGGCCAGGAACTCGGGCCGGATGCCGAGGGTGACGGCGCCTGCGCCGCCTGCCGGATGCGCGGCCGGGAGCGCGAGGTCGAGCCCGCCTGCGCGGAACGCGGTGGCGCCGTCGCGCCGCGCGCTCGCACCGTCGACGAGGTTCATGGCGGGGCTGCCGATGAAGCCCGCGACGAAGGCGTCGTCGGGGTCGTCGTAGACCTCCAGCGGCGTGCCGACCTGGCGGATGACGCCCTCGTGCATCACGACGATGCGGTCGCCCATGGTCATCGCCTCGATCTGGTCGTGGGTCACGTAGATCATCGTCGTGTCGAGGCGGTGGTGCAGCTTGATGAGCTCGCCCCGCATGGCGACGCGGAGCTTGGCATCGAGGTTGGACAGCGGCTCGTCGAAGAGGAAGACCGCGGGGTCGCGCACGATGGCCCGGCCCAGCGCCACGCGCTGCTGCTGCCCGCCCGAGAGGGTCTTGGGCTTGCGCGGAAGCTCCTCGGTGAGGCCGAGCGTGACCGCGACCTCGCGCACGCGGGCATCGATCTCCTCGCGCGGCAGCTTCCTGATCCTGAGCGCGAAGCCCATGTTCTCCGCCACTGTCATGTGGGGATAGAGCGCGTAGGACTGGAACACCATGGCCACGTTACGGTCCTTGGCGTGGACCTGGGCCACGTCGCTCTCGCCGATGAAGATGCTGCCCGAGGTCACCGTCTCCAGGCCCGCGATCATGCGCAGGCAGGTGGTCTTGCCGGAGCCCGAGGGGCCGACCAGGACGACGAACTCGCCGGAGCGGATGGCGAGGTCGACGGCATCGACCGCCACCACCGGGCCGAAGCGCTTGGTCAGGCCTTCGAGGCGCACGTCGGTCATCAGATCGCACCCAGGTAGACGAACTCGGCCGCGACGAAGAGGGCGATGCCCCAGAAGCGCACCTCGCCCGGCGTCAGCCAGCGCCTGCGGGTGTTCCACACCGCGATCGCGAGCTGGAAGGGCACGCACACCGCGGCGACGAGAACGTGCTCCAGCATCGCCTAGTCTTGCGCCGGCGGGGCGGGGGAGCGGAAGCGGATCACGAAGGGCAGGCTCGCAAGCAGGGGAAAGACGAAGAGGCCGACCGGCACCACCACGAAGTACGAGACCTCCGCCTCGATCATCGCGCTGCAGCCGACGGCGAGCAGCAGGCTGTAGAGGATCGCCCACAGGGAGGCGCGGAGGTTGGTGCGGTCGATCAAGCCGGAGGCCCCGAAAGCCAAGGTCTCCGCATTCAATCGGCAGGCGCAAAACCCGTCAAGCGCGCCGGCGGCGGTCAAGGAGACCGCGCCGCGTCTTTCGTCCGCCGGGATCGTTCGTGCTAGGCTTTCGGCGGCCCGGCGGCCGTGCGCGCTGCCGGGCTTCGGGCAAGGGGAGGGGCCCGTGGAGGGAATGGAGCGCTACCTCAAGCTCGACGAGGGCCTGGTCAGCCGCCGCATCTTCTTCGACCCGGAGATCTACCGGCTGGAGCTCGAGCGCATCTTCGCGCGCTGCTGGCTCTTCCTCGGCCACGAATCGCACATCCCCGAGCCCGGCGACTACATGACGGCCTGCATGGGCGAGGACCCGGTCATCGTCTGCCGCGGCGACGACGGGATGGTGCGCGCCTTCCTCAACTCGTGCCGCCACCGGGGCATGAAGGTGTGCCGGGCCGACCGCGGCAACGCGCGCCAGTTCACCTGCAGCTTCCACGGCTGGACCTATGCCAACGACGGCCGGCTCAAGGGCGTGCCGCTGGAGCGCGATGCCTACGGCGACCGCCTCGACCGCGCGCGCTGGGGCCTGCTCGAGGTGCCCAAGCTCGCAATTTACGGCGGCATGATCTTCGCCAACTGGGACGCGGGCGCGGAGAGCCTCGACGACTTCCTGGGCGAGCTGCGATGGTACCTCGACGTGATGATCGAGCGCCAGGTGGGCGGGCTCGAGTTCGTGCCCGGCTGCCAGCGCTATTCGCTCGACGCCAACTGGAAGATCGCGAGCGAGAACTTCACCGGCGACACCTACCATCTGCCCTACTCGCACGGGTCGATGTACAGGCTCGACATCCCGCAGATCAATCCGGCCAACCCGAGCTTTCGCGGGCGCGAGGACGATTACTTCAACATCGGCCTCGACAACGGCCACGGCATGACCGGCGTGGTCTTCGGCGGCGAGCGCTACGAGGTCGACCGCGCGCTCGCTAGGGACTACGGCCCCGAAGTCGTCGAGTACGTGGAGGAATGCTAGCAGCGCCTGTTCAAGGCCTTGCCCAAGCACCAGGCCGGGGTCTACGCGCTCTCCTTCAGCAACATGTTCCCCAACCTTTCGTTCAACGACTTCAGCGCGCTCAGGCCGATCGGCTTCTACCTCTGGGTGCCCAAGGGGCCGCAGCGGCTGGAGGCCTGGAACTGGTGCGCGCTCGATAAGGATGCGCCGAAGGTGATTAGGGAGCAGGCGCGCGTCGACTTCACGCGCATCCAGGCGGTCAGCGGCATCGCCGCGCAGGACGACACCGAGAACTTCGAGCAGGTGACCCAGGCCACGCGCGGCGTGGTGGGCCAGCGGCTGGACTTCAACTACCAGATGAACGTCGGCCAGCCCCTGCTGGAGGGGCCGGAAGGCTGCCCCGGGCGCTTCGCCCCCTACATCTCGGAGACCAACCAGCTCAACTTCTACCAGCACTGGGCGGCGCTCATCGATGCGCCCTGGTCGGGTCGGACGCATGGTCGACGCCGCGCTGCAGCACCGCGTTGAACAGTTCCTCTACCGCGAGGTGCGCCTGCTGAGCGAGCTGCGCTTCGAGGAGTGGCTCGACCTCTTCGCCGACGACGCCCGCTACTGGATGCCGGCGCGCGAGACGGTGGCAGGCCGCCCCGACGCCGTGGCCGCCGAGGGCGAGATGGCCTTCTTCGACGACGACAAGCCCTTCCTCGCCGCGCGCATCGAGCGGCTGCGCTCCTCGCTCGCCCACGCCGAGCAGCCGCCCTCCAGGATGCGCTACTTCGTCTCCAACGTGGAGGTGGACGACGCCGGCGGCGACGAGCTCGCCGTGCGCTGCAACCTGCTGGTCTACCAGTCGCGCCTGGAGCGGACGGAGGTGCTCTACGTCGGGCGCCGCGAGGACCGCCTGCGCCCCGAGGGCGATTCCTGGCGCATCGCGCTGCGCAAGGTGATCCTCGACCAGACCCTGATCCCGAGGACCATGTCGACGTTCTTCTAAGCCCCGGCCCGCGCCGCCGCGGCGCCCCAGTGGAGGGACCCATGACCCGCGACCCCCGTTTCGACGTGCTCTTCGAGCCCGTGCAGATCGGCCCCCTGACCGCGCGCAACCGCTTCTTCCAGGTGCCGCACTGCAGCGGCATGGGCCACCTGCTGCCGCGCTCCGACGCCGCCATGCGCAGCATGAAGGCCGAGGGCGGATGGGCCGTCGTCTGTACCGAGCAGTGCTCCTTCCATCCCCATGCCGAGGCCGCGCCCTACCCCGAGACCAAGCTGTGGGACCGGGACGACGTGATCCGCATGCGGCACTGGACCGACACGGTCAAGGCGCACGGCGCGCTCGCCGGCACCGAGATCGTCAGCAACGCCTCTGCGCTCGCCAACTACTACAGCCGCGAGATTCCGCTCGGGCCCTCGCACACGCCGGTCACCTACAGCCCCGACCCGGTGCAGGCGCGCGCCATGGACCTCGACGACATCCGCGAGTTCCGCCGCTGGCACCGCGACGGCATCCTGCGCGCGAGGGACGCGGGCTTCGACCTGATCTACGTCTACTGCGGCCACGACATCGCCATGCCGATGGACTTCCTCTCCCGCCGCCGCAACCGCCGCACCGACGCCTACGGCGGCTGCCTGGAGAACCGCGTGCGGCTGCTGCGCGAGCTGCTGGAGGACACGGTGGAGGCGGTGGGCGGCAGCGTGGCGATCGGGCTGCGCTTCGCCACCGACGAGATGCTCGGCCCCGACGGCATCACCTGGGAGGACGAGGGCTGCAAGGTGGTCGAGATGCTGGCCGACCTGCCCGACCTCTGGGACGTGAACGTCAGCGACTGGACTCACGATTCCGCGAGCTCGCGCTTCACCTCGGAGGGCTACCAGGAGCCTTACATCGCCTTCGTGAAGGGCATCGTGAAGACGCCCGTCGTCTCCGTCGGCCGCTATACCTCGCCCGAGACCATGCTCTCGCTGGTCACGCGCGGGATCGCCGACTTCGTCGGCTGCGCCCGCCCCTCGATCGCCGACCCCTTCATCCCCCGCAAGATCGAGGAGGGGCGCCTCGACGACATCCGCGAGTGCATCGGCTGCAACGTCTGCGTCACCGGGCAGCACACGAAGACACCCATGCGCTGCACGCAAAACCCGACCGTGGGCGAGGAGTGGCGGCGCGGCTGGCATCCCGAGAGGATCGAGCCGAAGGGCTCGGACTCCTCGGTGCTGGTGGTGGGTGCCGGGCCGGCGGGCCTCGAGTGCGCGCTCGCGCTCGGCCGGCGCGGCTACCGCGTCGGGCTCGCCGAGGCCACGCGCGAGCTGGGCGGCCGCGTCAGCGACGAGTCCGCACTGCCGGGGCTGGCCGAGTGGGCGCGGGTGCGGGACTACCGCACCTACCAGATCGAGAAGCTGCACGACCGGGTCGAGGTCTTCCGCGAGAGCGAGATGACGGCCGAGACGGTGCTCGAGGCCGGCTACGGGCACGTGGCCGTCGCCACCGGCGCGCGCTGGCGCCGCGACGGCATCGGCCGCGCCATCATCGCAGGTCCGGTGCCGGGCAGCGATGCCGCCCACGTGCTCACGCCCGGCGACCTCTTCGCCGGCACCGTGCCGGCCTCGCCGGTGGTGGTGTTCGACGACGATCACTACTACATGGGCGCCTCGCTCGCGGAGAAGCTCGTGGGCGAGGGCCTCGAGGTCATCCTCGTGACGCCCGGCCCGGTGGTCGCGGCCTGGGCCGAGGAGGCGCTGGAACAGGAGGGCATCCAGTCGAACCTGGTCAGGATCGGCGTGCGGATCGTCACCGGCCACACGCTGACGCGGATCGACGCCGGCGCGGTGCAGGTGGCGGGCGTCTACGGCGAGGGCGAGCGCTCGCTCGCCTGCGCCTCCGTCGTGATGGTCACCGCACGGCTGCCCAACGATGCCCTCTACTACGCGCTGAAGGAGGCGCCCGAACGCCTGGCCGACGCCGGCATCCACTCGGTCAGGCGGATCGGCGACGCCCTCGGCCCCGGGCTCATCGCCGCCGCGGTGTGGAGCGGGCACCGCTTCGCCCGCGAGCTGGACGGGCCGCCGCCGGGCGACGTTCCCTTCAAGCGCGAACTGGTGGTCGTGTGATACGGTTCAACTGACTGGATAGAGCAAAGGGAGGTCTCACCGATGAACTGGCCAACGAGTCCAAGCCTGAAACCGCTCCTTCTTGTCGCCGCGCTGGCGGTGGGCACGAGCGGGGCGCTGGCGTCGACGGAGGCGTCGGCGTGGTCGCTGGAGGAAGCCGCCAAGCCCTACGCCGGCACCGAGGTGCGGGGCATCTGCGACGGCTACTCGCCCTGCCTCGCCTACACCGAGATGGCCAAGACCTTCGAGGAGCTGACGGGGATCAGGGTGAACCTGGAGGTGGCGGACCTCGAGGCGGTCTGGCGCCAGGTGCTGGCCGACCAGCTCACCGGCGGGCAGTACTACGACATCTTTCCCGCCGCCAACAACCAGACGGTGGCCTTCGCCGCGCCGGGCTTCACCAGCGATCTCAACCAGTTCCTGAACGATCCCGCCCTGCGCGATCCCGCGGTCAAGACCGAGGACTTCGTCCAGGCCCATTTCGAGATCTCGGGCCACTACAACGACGAGCTCATCTCGGTGCCCTACCACTACCTGCCGCCCTATGCGGCCTACCGCACGAGCATCGCCAACGACCCGACCGAGCAGGCCAACTTCGAGGCGGCCTACGGCTACGCCATGCCGCTCCCGCCCACGACCTGGGAGCAATTCCGCGACCTCGCCGAGTTCTTCACCCGGGAGGAGGGCGAGACGCTGGCCGGCCAGACGCTCGAGTCCAACTTCTACGGCACGATCGCGGCCTTCAAGCGCCACCTCACCGTCTTCTACGACTTCGAGCGCATCCTGCTCGCGATGGGCGGCGAGTACGTGGACGCGGAGTTCAACGTCGCCATCGACCGCGACGACACCGCCGTCAAGGCGCTGCAGCTCATGCTCGACCTGCGCCAGTTCGCGCCGCCCGGCCATACCGAGGCGACGTGGGACACGGAATACTCCGAGATGTGCAGCGGCAACGTGTTCATGATCTTCACCTGGGGCGACACGACGCCCTATCTCGAGATCCCCGGCGACTGCCCGGCCTCGGCCGGCGACATGACCTACTTCGTGCATCCGGGGACCCACGTGACGGCGGCCTACGGGCAGTCGTGGATGATTCCCGAGAGCGCGCAGAACAAGGAGGCCGCCTGGCTCTTCGTCCAGTGGCTGCTCACCCGGGAGGTGCAGAACGAGTGCCTGCCGCTCGGCTGCCTGGCCGTGCGCAGCGACGTGCTGGCCGACCCGCAGTGGAAGGACGAGGGCTGGGAGAACCGCCAGCGCGAGGCCATCCACATCTGGCTGGACGAGAACGGCCTGCTCTACGAGCTGCCCAACACGCCCAACTGGTTCGTGTGGCAGGACATCATCATCGAGGAGCTGAGCGCCGCCGGCGCCGACCAGAAGGACGCGGCATCGACCATCGCCGACATCGCCCAGCGCATGCGCGAAGCGGTCGAGTAGCGGTCAGCCCCCGCAAGGCAATGGCCCCGCCTCCCCGGCGGGGCCATTCTCTTTCGGCCTGCGCGCGCCGAAAGATGGCGGGGCTACGGTCGCTCCCGGCCGGCGATGCCGCCCGGCATCGCCTGGGCGAGCAGCGCCTCCTGCCGGAGCGCGACCAGCCCCTGCCGATCGAGGTGCCGGGGATGGAGGCTCCAGAGGCACATAAGGGGAACATTGGCATCGCCGGGCGCGGCCTCAAGCAACAACTTGTGGTATAAGGGCGCCGGCTATGTACAAAATATCGGAATATCGGTGGCAGGCGACCTGCCGCTCCCCGTGGCAGGGCACGGCGCCGCCACCCCACCGCGACGGCATCTGACCGGCATGGGCGATACCCTCGATCTCTTCGCGGCGCTCGACGAGAGCGCCCCCGCCGCGCCGACCAAGAAGGGGAAGGGCCGGGCGCGCAAGGCGGGGTCTGCTCCCCGGCGGCAGCAGGCCAAGGCGCCTGCGCGGCCGGAGGGCGACTACACCGCCCACGACATCGAGATCCTGGAGGGGCTGGAGCCGGTGCGCCGGCGGCCGGGCATGTACGTCGGCGGCACCGACCAGCGGGCGCTGCATCACCTCCTCGCCGAGCTGATCGACAACGCCATGGACGAGGCGATCGCGGGCCACGCGAGCCGCATCGAGATCGCGCTCCACGGCGACGGCTCGGCCTCGGTCAGGGACAACGGCCGCGGCATCCCGGTCGACCCCCACCCCAGGTACGAGAACGTCTCGGCGCTGGAGGTGATCCTCACCACGCTGCACTCGGGCGGCAAGTTCGGCGACAAGGTCTACGCGACATCGGGCGGGCTGCACGGGGTCGGCCTCTCGGTGGTCAACGCGCTCTCGTCGGCGCTCACGGTCGAGGTCGCGCGCGACAGGCGGCTGTGGCGGCAGGCCTA
>LXNJ01001718.1_pt1 | contig 12633 bp, 5 predicted proteins | sample 809081 | NCBI WGS metagenome assembly LXNJ01 (sample SAMN04870510, study PRJNA318959) | sponge metagenome | biome: sponge; feature: marine sponge reef; material: water | host: Petrosia ficiformis | place: Greece: Milos, Mediterranean Sea | collected 2013-05-29 | depth 5-7 m
CCCCGCCGCTACAAGGTGGCGGAAGCACTGGCGGTCGGCGCGGGCCGGGAAGGCAGGTTCGGCGGTCTTGGCTGGACGGCCCGTCATCTCCTGCTTCTTACCGCCACGCCGCACATGGGGAAGAGCCTTCCGTACGCATGGCTGTGGCGATTGCTCGACGCCCACGCCTTCGGCGCGGTGGAGGCCGTTCGCCGGGCTTCGCGGTCCACACGCGACCGGCACTTCCTCCGTCGCACGAAGGAGGAGATGACCAGCTTGGACGGTGGACCGCTCTACCCGCCGCGAGTGTGCGACACCTTCAGCTACCGCCTGAGCGATGGCGAGAACGGCGAGCAGAGCCTCTACGACCGGACCACGCACTACCTCGACGAGTACTACGGCCGCGCCTTGGACAATCAACCCGCTGTCGAACTCGCAAAGACCGTGTTCCAACGACGGCTAGCCAGCTCGACCTGGGCTCTGCTCCGTTCGTTCGAACGGCGCATCGAGAAGCTCACGCAGACCGCGGAGGCGATCGAGAACGGCGAACTCACCGCCGAGTTGCTACTGCAGAGACAACGCCGTCTGAGCGAGCGGCACCGCCATGATTACTTCGACGACACGGCGGCGGACGACGACATGGCCGCAGACGGCTGGGCCGAGGGCAACGAGGCCTACGAGGACGCTGTACTCGGGGCGGTCACCATGGTCAGCGCGGAGGAGTTGCTGCGGGAAGCGGCGCAGGTCGAAGACTTGGCTGGGCAGGCGCGCCGACTGATCGCCTCCGGCACGGAAACCAAGTTCGAGCAGCTCCGTCAGGTGCTGGAGGATCCCGACTGGAAGGATGAGAAGTGGCTCATCTTCAGCGAACACCGGGACACCGTGGATCACTTGGTGCGGCGCTTGGAAGGGCTTGGCTACAGGGGCCACACGGCACAGATCCACGGCGGCATGGACTGGAGGGAGCGGGACCGTCAGGTGGAGGCCTTCCGGCGGTCGAACGGTGCGCGCTACATGGTCGCCACCGATGCGGCCGGCGAGGGCATCAACCTGCAGTTCTGCCGGCTGATGGTCAACTACGACATCCCCTGGAACCCGGCGCGGCTGGAGCAGCGGATGGGCCGGATTCACCGCTACGGCCAGCGGTCCGAAGTCCGGATCTTCAATCTCGTTGCGGGCAGCACCCGCGAGGGGAGGGTTTTGCGGGTGCTTCTGGACAAGCTCGAGGCGATTCGGGAAGAGCTCTCCTCCGACAAGGTGTTCGATGTGGTCGGCCGCCTGTTCGAGGGCGAGTCGCTGACCCGGTTCATGGCCCGCGCGACAAACGAGGAGGGCGAGCGGCGGGCAGTCGAGCGGGTCGAGGAGGCCCTTGACACTTCCCGGGTGAAACGGATCGACGAACGGGACGCGGACGTCTACGGTGTGCCGGAGGCCGCGGTGACCGGGGAGGATCTGCGTCCCGAAGTAGAAAGGGAGCGCTACCTGCATTTGCTTCCCGCGCATGTGCGACGCTTGGTCGAGCGGGGCGCGCGTCTCCTCGATCTCGACATCCACGGTGACCTGGACGACCGCTTTGCGTTGACGCCTCGCCGATCCGGCGCTCTCGATGCGTTGCTACCGGCGCTCGACGCCTATCCCGCCGACGCGCGCGAGTGGTTGACGGTTCGCCGGCCGCAGGATGAAGACTCCGGAATCTGGCTTCACCCCGGGGAGCCGCTGTTCGACGCCCTGTGCGAGGAGATTCGCTCGCAATTCATGAACGACGCAGTTCGGGGAGCGATCTTCGTCGACTCGATGGCCGAAGAGCCCTACCTGCTTCACCTGGCCGAGCTGTGGGTCGAGCAAGAAGCTGCCACTGGTCGAAGCGCCGGGCGCCGGGTGGTGGAGCGGCGTCTCGTCGCTTTGCAGCAGCGGGCCGAGGAGCCACCCGAGCAGTGCCCCGTAGAGAGAGTCCTGTTGCTTACTCCGACTGGGCTCGCGCCAGGAATGGCGCCGCTGGCGCCTCGGGCGCTCGACCTCCGGGCCCGAGCCGGTTCCTCCCTCGGCGTCCTTCTCGAGGAACTGACAGGGAATCTGCAGGGAGAGCGGGAAGCGAACTTGCCTGAACTCCGGCGGCGCGCCGCTGTTGGCTTCGATCTCCGGGCGTCCGAACTGGCGTTGCTGCGGGCAAAGCTCGTTCGGAGAGGTCGAGGCCCGGCCGACCGCGGAGGCGAGGAGCTGGAGGCGGTCAAGGCGGAACAGAAACGGCTGTCGACCGAACGCCAGCTCGCCTTGGAGCGGATCGAGGCAGAGCCGCGACGGATCCTTCCGGGCGGCTACCGTTTCCTGCTTCACGCACTCGTCGTTCGCCCGGAGGATGCAGGGTCTGCCGCCAGCGCCGAGCGGCTCGACGAGGCGGTGGAAGAGCTCGCCGTCCGCATCGCCGTCGAACGGGAGCGGTCCCGAAACGCCACCGTTCAAGACGTCTCCAAGCCCGCCCTTTCCCGTGCCGCAGGGTTGCCGGACTGGCCCGGGTTCGACCTGCTCTCTACCCTCCCGAGCGGCGAGCAGCGGTGCATCGAAGTCAAGGGCCGGGCCGGTCGGGCCGGGGTCCCGATCCAGGCGAACGAATGGGCGCAGGCGTGCAAGCTAGGCGGCGGCTACTGGCTCTACGTCGTACTCGACTGCGCGGGCACGGCGCCCGAGCTGTTGCGCATCCGCGACCCGTTCCACAAGCTGCTCGCCAGCGAGCGAACGAGAGCGCAGTTTGACGTGTCGCTGGGTTCGTTGATCGAGGCGGCCGAAAAGAGAGAAGCGAAACAGGAACCCGCGCGGCGCGGCGTAGCGCCGCGCGCTAACCAGTCCGCGCGTCCGTAAGCGGACGCACGGATGAAACGTCGGAGGGGACCGAACTGATGAGAAAGGAGCAAGTCAAAATGGGACTAACCCATGTTCAAGTCACCGTTCGCAATCCCGCCGACCTCAGCCGGAATTGGGCAGGACGGTTCCTGGTCGACACGGGCGCAATCGACTGCCTCATACCGCGGGAGCGGCTGGAGCAGATCGGTCTGCGGCCCCGAGGCCGGCGGACTTACGAGTTGGCCGACGGTCGCCAAGTCGACATGGACATAGCAGTTGCCCAGTTGGAGTTCATGGAGGAGATCGTCGGCGCCACGATCCTCTTTGGAGAAGAAGGCACGGAACCGCTGCTGGGAGTGACCGCGCTGGAGTCGCTGGGCATCGAGGTCGATCCGACGAATCAGCGACTCAGGAAGCTGCCGTCGATACGGTTGAAGTCCGTCGACGGGCCGCCGGCATGGCTGAGGCCGGCGGTAGCGCCGCCGGCGCCGAACAGCCGGGAGCAGTCGCGGCCACGCGGGTCCGAACCGCACGTGGCCGGGGCCGCCCGGCCGCCCGGGCGGTCGCCGTCCGCCGCCCCGGCGCGGCGGACGTCCAGCTCTCTTCCCAAGGCCCCCGGGGAATCCTTTGCCAGCGCCGGCAAGGCGTCCTCGCCGTTCGGCGCACTTCCCGAAGGCGCCGAAGAGGGCGCGCCATGAGCGTGTTCGAGGTTCCCGTCGTGCTGCTCGATGCGGTGGAGGAACATCCCAACGCCGACCGCCTGGAACTCGCCCGGGTGGGCGGCTATCGCTCCGTCGTGCCCAAGGGGAAGTACCGCGCCGGCCAGCGGGTCGTCTACATCCCGGAGAACGCGATCGTTCCGGAGGCGCTGCTGCGGCGAATGTCCCTGTGGGACGAGGACGCCGGCAAGGGCAGGCTCGGCGGCAAGAGGGGCGACCGCGTGCGGCCGGTCCGGCTGCGCGGCGAGCTCTCGCAGGGCCTCGTGTTCGAGGCCGACGCGGACGCCGCGGTCGGCGAAGACGTAGGGGCACGGCACGGCATCACGAAGTACGTGCCGCGAGTGCCGACCTCCATGTCGGGCCAGGTAACGGCCGTGGGCGGCTTCCTCGTGTCCTACGACATCGAGAACATCCAGAAGTACCCGGACGCCCTGGTGCCTGGGGAGACCGTCGTCGTCACGGAGAAGCTGCACGGAACCTACGCCTGCTTCAGCCACGTTCCGGCGCCCTGGGCCGCCGGCCTCCCGGAAGGACTGCCGAACGGCAACGTGCTGGTCGCGTCGAAGGGATTAGGCGCCAAGGGTCTGGCCTTCACGGACGCCGAGGAGAACCGGACCAACCTGTACCTGCGAACGTGGAAGGAGCAGTTGCGTGACACGGGCGTCTGGCGCCGGGTCGAGGAGGGCGCGGAGCAACCCGTCCACATCATGGCCGAGATCTTCGGCCGCGGCGTTCAGGACCTCCACTACGGCGTGGCGCCGCCTTCGCTCAGGGTCTTCGACGTGTTCGTCGGGGCGCCGACGACCGGCTCGTTCCTGGATCACGACGCGCTCTGCCGGGTGACGGACGACTGGGGTCTCGAACGCGTGCCGGAACTCGCGACGGCGCCGTTCAGCGAGGAACTGGTCGCCGAGCACCGAGACGGCCCCGACACGATCTCGGGATCTCACATGCGGGAAGGGATCGTCATCACGCCGAAACGGGAGCGCGAGGACCGGCGCCTGCCCCGGGATCGGGTCAAGCTGAAGGCCGTCAGCCCGGACTACCTGCTTCGCCGCGGGAACCGCACCGAGTACGAGTGAAGCGAGGGTTCCATGGCCACGGGCAGGGCGAATTCGGCTGAAGGTGCGGTTGAACCGTGACGCTCGGGATTCGTCGATGGCACCCCTCAGCCGGTGGCTTGGGCGGCAGAGGCGCCGGGCGCTACGACGTCGCGAACGACGAGGGTTCGGCCAAGGGCTCGGAGGGCCGACAGGACTTGGTCCGGCGGGGAGGGCCGGTTGAAGTCGAGCAGGCGGCGGGCCCTGGACTGACGGATTCCGAGCGACCGCGCGAGATCGCGGATGGACTTTCCTTCGCGGCGCATCGCGGTGTACAGGGCGAGTTGCGCGGCCGTGTGCGGCGGTACCGTGATCAGCTCCTGGTCAGCGGCGGGTGCGCTTGGCGCCGGGATGTCCTCGCCGGCGTCGACGTAGAAGCTCAGCGCTACGACGAGGGCGTCTTCGGCGAAGAGCAGGGATTCCTCTCGGGTGGCGCCGCCCGTGATCGCCTCCGGAACGTCCGGGAAGTTGACGACAAAGCACGATCCTTCTTCGTCCGGCGTCAGGATGCAGGGGTACGCGTAGTCCATCTCGGTGGCTCGTTGGAGGTCAGAAGTTCTTGTCGTCGATGCCCAACTGCCTCAGCATCGACCGCAGCATACCCTTCGAGATCTCTCCGTGCTTGACGACCGTACGACCGGCGCCGACGTAGAGCTTCCCGTGACTCCCCTTGCCGGCGGCTTTGTCGAAGCGGAACTCCTGCCGGTTGCGGCGAGCGTAGCGGCGGGCTCGTCTCAGGAACTCGGCGCCGTTCACGGCGGCGCATCGTAGCCGAGTCTGCGGCGGCTACGATTGGCGGCGATGCGGGCGTGCTTCCATGTTTTCCGCGGCGGCGGGGTAGCCCGGTCGGCGACAGGGCCCGGGCATTGCGGATGAGCGACCGCCGGAGTTCGAGGCGCGAAGTGGGGACGGCGGCTCCCCAGACTCGCCTGATCGAAGCGGCGTTTCCCCTGCGTCAGGCCTCTCTGGATTCAGTCCACGAGAAGAACGTTCGGCACGGGCATATCTCGACTCTGCACATCTGGCCGGCGAGGCGGCCGCTGGCGGCCTGCCGGGCGGCGCTGTTGGCGACGCTCTTACCGGACCCGGGGGACGCTGAAGGGCGACGGCGGTTGATCGCGCGAATCGGGGGCGAGGTGCGCCAACGGCAGACCCGAGCCGGAAAGCTCCGGGAGGAAACGGCCGGTGGAGTGCTTCACTGGGGCCGCGAGAGCGACCCGGAGGTCGAGAAGCTGCGTGAGGAGATCCGGGAGGCGTTCGGTGGCCGGGCGCCGCGGGTTCTCGACCCGTTCGCGGGTGGAGGGGCGATCCCTCTGGAGGCGATGCGGTTGGGCTGTGAGGTCACCGCGTCGGACTTGAACCCGGTCGCTTGGTTCGTGCTGCGCTGCACCTTGCACTATCCGCGTTTGGTGGCGGGGCAGGAGTTGCCACTGCCGGACTTCGCCATACGTGACCGCGACTTCGTCGAGGCGTGCCTGAAGGCGCAGGGCGTAACGAGGAAGGTCGCGCTGCGCGAGGAGTTACGGCGGTTGGGCCACAGCGACGGCGACCCCGTGCAGGTCCGATCGGCTTTGCTCGACAGTTCCGCCGAACCGCGTGCTTCGGAACCGGGCGAATCCGCGGGTCCGGTGCTCCAGGCCGCGTTTCCCTGGCACCTTCGGGCATGGGGACGGCGGGTTCTGGCCGAGGCTCGGCGGGGCCTTGCGAAGCGCTACCCGACCTACGGGGATTTCGAGCCGGTGCGCCGCAAGGGGCGGGCCAAGCGTGATGCCGAGATCCGATTCCCCGAGCAGCGTTTCAAGCCACGCCCTCCGCGGCTGCTTGAACCGGATGCCGATGGGAACGTCTCGGTCGCCCAGTTGAACGCCGAGTTCGACCCCGCCTACCTGGAGAATGAGGCGAATCCGCGCTGGGTCGCGAAGCCGACGGTCGCCTACCTGTGGGCGCGGACAATCCGCTGCGCGAACTGCCGCGCGGAAATGCCGCTACTCAAGACTCGCTGGCTGTGCAAGAAGCCGGGCAAGCGAGTGCTGCTTTCAATGGGGGCACCCAAGAACGGTTCGGGAGTGGACTTCGACATCGAGCACAACGTGCGGGAGGGAGAAGGCAACGCCGCGCAGCGGCGCGAGCACGACCGCCGGTTGGGCGCCGGGACGATGAGCCGTAGCGGTGCCGCCTGCCCCTGCTGCGGCGGAATCTCGACGATGGCCGACCTGCGCAATGAGGGCCGGGCGGGGCGACTTGGCGAGCGGATGACGGCTGTGGTCGTGGATGGGCAGCAAGGCAAGGAGTATCGGCTCCCGACTGATGTCGAGTTGGTGGCGGCTTCGGTCGCTGACGAGGAACTGCGAGCACTCTTCGCTGAGATTCCGTTTGGTCTGCCGGAGGAACCGACCGCGGCCGAGAAAGCCCTGGGCATGCGAGTTCCGCGCTATGGCTTCGATACGTGGCGGAAGCTGTTCACGAACCGCCAGTTGCTGGCGTTGGGCGCCTTCGTCAGGGCGATTCGTGGCTTCGCTGGGGATACGACCGGCTATCCGGAGGACTGGCGCGAAACGCTCACCGCGTGCCTTGCGCCATCCATCAGTCGACTCACAGATCGCTGCAGTTCGTTGGCCACTTGGACCAACGATCACGACAAGATCCGCAGTACCTTCGCTCGCTTTGCGTTGCCCATGGTGTGGGACTTCGCCGAATCGTGTCCGCTAGCTGACACGACCGGCGGCTTCGTACAAGCCGTCGAGTGGGTGGCGAGAGTGTGCGAACACCTTCAGCGGGCTACTTGGAAAGCTCCGTTGGCCGGAGTTTCTCAGAGATCGGCAACGCGGCCTTGGGAGTCTCAGCGCTACGACGTCATCTGCACGGACCCGCCTTACTACGACGCCATCCCCTACTCGGACCTGATGGACTTCTTCTACGTCTGGCTGCGACGCGCCCTGCACGGGCTATCGCCTGAGCTGGACGCGGCCTTCGCCGCACCGCTCGGTCCGAAGTGGCAGAAGGCGGCATCCGGCGGCAAGGGTGACGGTGAGCTGATCGACGATGCGAGCCGCTTCGGAGGGGATCGGGACGCGTCGAAGCGGAACTACGAGGACGGTATGGCACGCGCGTTTCGCCGCTTTCACGACGCGCTCCGCGACGACGGTCGCCTCGTCATTGTATTCGCCAACAAGCAGCCCGACGCGTGGGAGACACTGGTCTCCGCGTTGATTCGAGCAGGTTTCGTTGCCTGCGGGTCCTGGCCGATCCAGACCGAGATGAAGAACCGGCAGCGGTCGCTGGCCTCGGCGGCCCTCTCATCATCCATCTGGCTCGTCTGCCGCCGCCGGCCTGCCGACGCCCGGCCGGGCTGGGATGCCGCGGTCTTGACCGAGATGCGGTCCAACATCACGGAAAGCCTGCGACGGTTCTGGGATGCCGGCATCCGCGGGCCGGACTTCGTGTGGGCTGCAACCGGTCCCGCGCTCGAGGCGTTCAGTCGTCATCCGGTCGTCAAGAAGGCGGACTCGCCGCGGGAGACGCTGTCCGTGGCTGAGTTCCTGCGACAGGTGCGGCGCATCGTCGTGACCTTCGTAGTGAGCCGGCTGCTTGAGGCCGAGCTTGGCGCGCCGACGGAGCTCGACGACCTGACGACCTACTACCTGTTGCACCGCAACGACTTCGGGTTGGGACCCGCCCCCGTGGGTCCCTGCATCCTCTACGCTGTCTCGTGCAACCTCTCGGACTCCGATCTCGCCGGCGGTCTGGACTTGCTGGCGCGCGGCGCTTCAGCGGCGGCAACTGAAGCCTCGGACGAAGATGATGACGAAGGGCCGGCCCCAACGACATCCGGGTCGGAAGCCCGACTCAAGCCGTGGAACCGGCGTCGAAACCGCGGTTTGGGCCAGCCCTCGGCCGACGGCGAACCGCCCGCTCTCATCGACTGCGTACACCGTCTCATGCAGCTCTGGAAGACCGGCGAGCAAGGCCGCGTGGACCGCTACTTGGCCGATCGCGGCCTTTGGCGGCACGAACTGTTCGCACGGGTCGTCCAGGCCGTCATCGAACTCGCCGCCGAAGGCTCTGAGGAGCGGTCGATCCTGGAGTCGATCCAGAACCACCTGCAGGGCACTGGCGCCGCCGCGCCGGCGCCTCGCCAGCAGACCATGTTGTAGGTTCACGCTCGCAGTTCCACGACCCAGCAGGAACTGGCTGGCGTCGAGATCGGAGGGTGCCCTCGTACCGCCGACGGCGCGTCGCCCGTGTAGCATGCCTGCTCCCTTGCGATGAGCAGGCACCGACCCAGACCCTGGCACGAGGTCGTCCGGCTGAAGGACGAACTGCGTACCGGCGAACTGTCGCTGGCGGAGTTCGCGGCCGACCTGCACGAGGTGACGCTCCAGCGGGGCCAACGGCCTGTCTACGAGGAACCGGAGAAGTTCTTCGCGCTGACCTACCCGACCTACGCCTTGCGAGAGTTGGTCAAGGACGTGGCGGCGCGGCTGGCCGGGAAGAGCGACAAGGCGGTGCGCCAGTTGGAACTGACGTATGGCGGCGGCAAGACGCACACGCTGATCACCCTGTACCACCTGTTCCGGGAACCGGAGGCGTTGCCGGATGTCGCGGCGGTTCACGAGTTTCGGGAGCAGATCGACGGTCGGCTCCCGGGCGCCCATGCCGCGGCGCTCTGCTTCGACAAGATCGACGTGGAACGCGGCATTGAGGGCGTGCGGTCGCCGGAAGGCGACACGCGTCCGCTTCGCCACCCGTGGAGCGTGCTCGCGTACCAGCTCGACGGCGACGAGGGGTTGCGCTCGATTCACGGCGAGGGCCGCGCGGAGGAGCGGGAGACGCCGCCCGCGGAGCCGCTGCTCGTCAGGTTGCTGGAACGTCCCCAGGAGCGGGGTTTGGGCACGCTGATCCTGGTCGATGAGGTCCTCATGTACGCGCGGGAGAAGGCGGGTCAGGATCGCGTGTGGCGTGACCGCATCATCGACTTCTTCCAGTACCTGACCCAGGCCACAACCAAGGTGGACCGAGCGACGATGGTGGCGTCGCTGCTTGCCACGGACCCCGCGAAGCAGCAGGGCGCCGAGGGCCGGCGACTGATCGGCGATCTCTTCGACGTCTTCCGCCGGCAGCGGGAGGAGGGCGTTCAGCCGGTCCAGCGCAAGGACGTGGCGGAGGTGCTGCGGCGCCGGTTCTTCGAGCCGGAGAGTCTGCAGAACAGGGAACCCTGGCGGTCCCAGGCGATCGGTGTGGTGCGTGAGCTGGCGAGACTCGACGAGACGACGGCCAAGGCGAAGAGCCGGGAGGAAGGGCGGTTCGAGAAGAGCTTCCCGTTCCACCCGGATCTGACCGACGTCTTCTACAGCCGCTGGACCCAGCTCGCCGGCTTCCAGCGCACGCGCGGCATCCTCCGCACGCTGGCGACCGCCCTGCGGGAGGCCGAGCCCTGGGACTCGAGTCCTCTGATCGGCGCATCGACACTGCTTCGGCCGGCGGGCGATCCGGGCATCTCCGAAGCCGTGCGCGAGTTGGCAGGCGTGGCCGCTTCGGAGTCGGTCGAAGGTCCTGGGATCGACTGGGCGGCTTTGCTGGAAGCGGAGTTGACGAAGGCCGCCGGCATCCAGGAAGAGCTTCCCGTGCTGGCAGGTCGGCGCGAAGTAGAGCAGGCTGTGGTTTCGGTGTTTCTCTACTCGCAGCCGGTCGGCCGGAAGGCGTCGACGCCGGAGCTGCTGCGCATGGTCGGTGCGGGTGGCCCGGATGAGATTGCGCTTCGCAAGGGGTTGGCCCGCTGGCGCGAGCTCTCGTGGTTTCTGGACGACGAGGATGAGGGCGACGTCGTGGAAGCGGACGCCGGTTTGCCTAAATCGTGGCGCCTCGGCAACCGCCCGAACCTGCGCCAGATGCACGACGAGGCCTGCGCCGAGCGGGTGACCGAGCGTGCCGTCGAGGTGCGGCTCGAAGAGGCCACGCGCAAGCTGAGGCTGCTAACGGACGGCGCCCGCGCGGCCGGTGCCGTCGTCCATGTGCTGCCCGCCTCGCCCCGGGATGTAGGCGATGACGGCAGTTTCCGCTACGCCGTGCTCGGCCCTGCCGCTGTTTCCGAGTCGGGCAAACCGAGCGCGCTGGCGCGCCGCTACCTCGTCGAGACGACCGGCGCGCAGCGGCCGCGGGTCCATCGCAACGCGGTGGTCCTCGTCGTGCCGTCGCGCGACGGCCTTGAGGCCGCTCGCGCCAGTGTGCGCGCCCTGTTGGGTTGGGAGGACGTGCAGAGCCAGTTGGAAGGACGGTCCGTGGACGCCGTCCGCCGGGAACGCCTCAACCAGAGGCTCCGGAGCGCGAGGCAGCGGGTTCCTGACGCGGTCAGGCAGGCCTATTGCATCGTCGTCACGGTGAACATGGAGGGCGCCGAGCATGCGTTCAAGCTGCCGGGGGCCGCAGGGCCGCTGTTCCTGGAGATCAAGGGCGACGACCGGACTCGCATTCGGGAGACGCCGGTCGATGCGGAGGCCCTCCTTCCCGAGGGGCCGTACGATCTTTGGCGCGACGACGAGCCCTCTCGTCTCGTGAAGGATCTGGCGGGAGCGTTCGCTCGCTATCCCCACCTGCCGAAGATGCTGAAGCCGGCGGTCGTCCGGGAGACGGTGCTGCAGGGCGTGGAGCGTGGCCTCCTCGCGGCTCGACTGCCGCGGCCTGACGGCAGTCACCGGACCTGGTGGCGCGAGCCGGTTGATGCCGAGTCCAGCCACGACCAGGCGCTGGAGGTGCTGCTGCCGGGCGGTGCCGAGCTGGCGCGACTCGCGCCGGAGCTCCTGAGACCCGGGTCGTTGCCCGGTCTCTGGGTGGAGGACGCCCGTGGAGTCGGGTTCGCCGACCTGCAGAAGTACTTCGCCGGCGGTTTCACGGTGACAGTTCAGCGCGAAGGCTACGAAGACCTCTTCGAGGTGCCGCAGTGCTCCGAGGACGTGCTTCATCAGGCCGTCGAGGCGGCGGTGAAGGAGGGGTTCGTCTGGCTGCGCAACGGCCCGACTTCCGCTTGGAAGGAGGACGTGCCGTACGGCGCGCTTGATGAGCACGCGGTGTTGCAGCCGCCGCCCGAGGGTCTGACCCCTCAGGATTTGGTTGAGGAAGCGGTACCGGGCGGTTGGACGGACGGTCAGACCAGCGGCTGGGCGTTAGGGCAGGCGCTCTCGCAGAAGCGAGGGGAACCGGTCCCCTGGGGGCTGCTGCGCGAGGGGATCGACAACGCGGTGGTGAGCCGCTGGCTGGAGGTGACCGAGGGCAGCACGGCTGTCGGCCCGGAGCACGCCAGTTCCCTCACGCTGCGGCTGCCAAGGGACACTCCAGAGCCGCAGCCGTCGCCGCAACCTCGCGTCGTCCACGCATTGCTGGAACCGGATGGACTTCAGGACCTCGCCGAGCGCCTTCCGGAACTGCTGAGCGTCGGTGCCGGCTGGGGGCTGCAGTTCCGGGTGGGTGTCGTGCTGGGTGAAGACGTGCCGGACGAGGCGCGCGAGGCACTGAACGATGTGCTGAAGCAGGTGTCCGAGGATTTGAAGGCGGAGTAGCTTTGGCGAAGCATCCTTGCCCGCATTCGGTCTGCTCTTCTCGGTAGCCGCCAGCTAAGCTACTCGGTAATGCCACACAACAAGGTCGCCCTCGCTTCGGCTGCCCTAGCGGCAGCCGCCCTGTTCATCCTGTGTCCGCCGGTCCCGGCGCAGGAAGTCGGCTCGCTCGCAGCCGACGACGTCACCTCTCTCCTCGTGCGCCTCGGCGTCAACGACAGCGCCGCCCGCGACTGGGACGGCTCGCTCGAAGTGGCGGGCGGCGAACTCCTCGGCCTCCGCGACTGGCGGCCACGGCCCTCCAACGAGGTCGAGGGCAACAGTTGGAAGCTCGCCAGCTACAAGGGCCCGAACTACAGGCCCGGCGCCATCCACGAGACGCAGACGGTCGGTCCGGTCGAGTACTACCGATCGCCCGGACTGGTCGTCGACGTGCGGGGCAACGGC
>LXNJ01001719.1_pt1 | contig 12628 bp, 10 predicted proteins | sample 809081 | NCBI WGS metagenome assembly LXNJ01 (sample SAMN04870510, study PRJNA318959) | sponge metagenome | biome: sponge; feature: marine sponge reef; material: water | host: Petrosia ficiformis | place: Greece: Milos, Mediterranean Sea | collected 2013-05-29 | depth 5-7 m
TGTTCACCTGTGGTCGAAATATCAAAAAGAAAGACGTTTAGCCACTCGATGAGCAAGAATATCTCTATTACCAGCGATAATGGGCAAATGCTTTATTCGCTTCCGCCATACGGTGCGTATCTTCACGTTTCTTCACGGCGCCCCCTCGATTCTGGGACGCCTCAAAGAGTTCGCCGGCCAGCTTCTCTTCCATGTTCTTTTCCGAGCGTTGCCTGGAAGATTGGACAAGCCAGCGCATGGCCAGAGAATTCCGCCGGACTTGGCGTACCTCAACCGGCACCTGGTAAGTCGCACCACCAACTCTACGAGAGCGGACCTCAACAAGAGGTTTTACATTTTCTAATGCACGCTTAAAAACCTCGAGCGCGTCCTCTCCCGTTCTCTGCTGGATCAGTTCCATTGCTCCGTATATGATCTTCTCGACTTTTCCTTTTTCTCCATCGAGCATCATCATATTGGCGAATTTCGAGACACTAACATCGTGGTATTTCGGGTCCGGTAGAATCTCGCGTCGCGCGGCAGGTCCCTTACGTGGCATACTCTTCCCTCTCGTTCACTTGGGCTTCTTTGCGCCATATTTTGATCGGCCCTGCCTTCGTTCCTGGACACCGATGGAGTCAAGCGTGCCACGGATAATATGGTATCGGACGCCGGGTAAGTCCTTGACTCGGCCGCCACGGATAAGCACGATGGAATGTTCCTGCAGATTGTGTCCGATTCCGGGGATATACGCCGTCACCTCAATACCATTGGTCAGTCGCACACGGGCAACCTTTCTCAAGGCCGAGTTCGGCTTTTTCGGAGTCGTCGTATAGACCCGAGTACACACCCCCCGCCGTTGGGGACAGGATTGCAAGGCTGGAGCGGTCAATTTTCTGCGTTGTTGCACTCTTCCTTTTCGTACGAGTTGCTGAACCGTAGGCATTCATCCTCCTTGCGACTCTCGGCCTGCCGTTCTCAAGGAGGGAACGTGTCCTCCAACACATAATGATGCTGGACACGTTCCCTCTTTCTATGCTTCGAGTATTTGGGCAATGGGCAAAGGTTCTTCTTCCTCGAGCAAAACCTCCGGGCTTCCGGCAGTGAGCTGCGTATAACTCGGGGTGCCGGTTCCGGCAGGAATGAGCCGTCCCATGATGACATTCTCTTTGAGCCCTAACAGGTGATCGACCTTGCCATTAATAGCCGCTTCCGTCAGTACCTTAGTCGTTTCTTGGAACGAAGCGGCTGAGATGAAACTATCTGTCGAGAGACTCGCTTTTGTAATTCCCATCAGGAGCGATTTCGCTTCTGGGGGGGTGCCTCCATCAGCCAGCACACGTTCTGTCTCCTCTTGGAAGCGCCACTTCTCTACTTGCTCGCCAACCAAGAAATCAGAATCTCCAACCTCGGTCACGAGCACCCGCCGCATCATTTGTCTCACAATCACTTCGATATGTTTATCATGGATACGCACCCCCTGGAGGCGATAGATTTCTTGAATCGCGTCCACCAGAGACTTTGCGAGTTCGCGCTCGCCGAGAACACCAAGGATGTCATGCGGATTTGAGGACCCATCCATCAGCGGCTCTCCCGGCCGGACGTAATCGCCTTCTCGTACGCTGATATGTTTTCCCCGAGGAATGAGATACTCCCGCGCTTCGCCCACTTCAGGGGTAATCAACACCTTCCTTTTCCCTTTGGTATCTTTCCCAAAAGAGACCGTCCCTTCAATTTCGCTGATCACGGCGAACTCCTTCGGCTTGCGTGCCTCAAAGAGTTCGGCAACCCGAGGCAGCCCACCAGTAATATCTTTCGTTTTGGTAGTTTCTCGTGGGATCTTTGCCAGCACATCCCCTGCTTCAACCCGTTGGCCCGCGCTCACATTGATATTGGAGCCAACCGGCAGCAGATAGCGGGCGTCCAACCCATTCGACAGCTTCGCCGTTTTACCGCTGTCATCTTTGATTGATACCCGTGGGCGCATATTTGGATCGCGGAATTCGATGATGACCCGAGTAGACAGACCCGTCCGCTCATCGACCTTTTCTTGCATGGTCCTATCGTCGATATCACCAAATTTTATCTCACCGCTGACCTCAGTCAGGATGGGGACGGTGTAGGGGTCCCATTCCGCGATTAAATCGTTGGTTTTGACTTTTGCCCCGTCTTTCTTTTTCAGCTTTGCACCATAGACGATCTGATACCGTTCTCTTTCACGCTCCCGTCCTGGCTCGAGAACCTCAGTCACCGCAACCTCTCCGTTGCGGTTCATCACAACGAGATCACCGTCCCGGTCGACCACGGTCTTGAGGTTGATGTAGCGGAGTACGCCCTCATGCCGAACCGTCAGCGTCGTCTGCTCGGCCAGCCGACTGGCCGTCCCACCAATGTGGAAGGTCCGCATGGTCAGTTGGGTGCCTGGCTCGCCAATCGACTGTGCCGCAATGATGCCGACCGCCTCACCCAAATGCACTATCCGTCCACGGGCAAGGTCCCGGCCATAGCAGCGTGCACAGATGCCTCGCCTGGTCGTACAGGTCAGCGCAGAGCGTATCCAGACGCGCTCAATCCCGGCTTCTTCGATGCGCGTGACGAGGTCTCCATCAATTTCTTCGTTTGCGCGAACAACAACCTCCTGGGTAAAAGGATCACGAATATCATCCAGGGCCACGCGTCCTAAGACGCGCTCCCCAAGGCTTTCTATGATTTCCCCACCCTCAACCAGCGGGGCCATCTCGATACCATCAATCGTGCCGCAGTCCTCTTCGCTCACGATTGAGTCCTGAGCGACGTCAACAAGCCGCCGGGTCAGATAGCCAGAATTCGCGGTCTTGAGGGCGGTATCGGCTAAACCCTTCCGCGCCCCGTGGGTTGAAATGAAGTACTGGAGCACGGAGAGTCCTTCGCGGAAGTTGGCGGTAATCGGCGTTTCGATAATTTCGCCCGATGGCTTTGCCATGAGTCCGCGCATACCCGCGAGTTGGCGAATCTGCTGCGCACTGCCGCGCGACCCGGAGTCCGCCATCATATAGATGGGGCTAAACCCGGCTTTGTCCTCTTGGAGTCCTCTGAACATCTCATTGGCCGCTTCATCGGTAACCGAGGCCCAGGTATCAACCACCTTATTATGCCGCTCACCATCCGTAATCAGGCCTTTTGTATATTGGCTCTGAATCTCTTGCAGACTCTTTTGCGCCTGGTCCAGGAGATGGCCTTTTTCTTTCGGAATCACCATGTCCTTGATCCCGATGGAGATACCCGCCCGAGTCGCATACTCGAAGCCCAGATCTTTCAAACGGTCGGCGAAAATGACGGTGGCCTTGTTGCCCGCCTTCGAAAAGGCGGCATCAATCAAGGCCCCGAGTTCTTTTTTCTTCATCACCCGGTTGATATCCGCGAAAGGAATCTCAGGCGGCGCAATTTCCGCCAGCAGGATCCGACCCACCGTTGTTTCGACCCGGTCGCCGTCCAGGCGCACAGTGATCTTTGCCTGCAAGTCAACCGCGTCTTGATCGTAGGCAACCCGAACCTCACCCGGACTGCTGAAAATCTTTCCCTCACCGAGCGCGCCGGGGCGCTCACGGGTCGCGTTATACAGTCCGAGAACGATGTCCTGAGTGGGGGCGATCACTGCCTTGCCGTGAGCCGGGGAGAGAATGTTATTGGTTGACATCATCAAGCTGCGCGCCTCAACCTGGGCCTCAACCGACAGCGGGACATGCACGGCCATTTGGTCGCCGTCAAAGTCGGCATTATACGCCATGCAGACGAGAGGGTGGAGCTGAATGGCCTTGCCCTCAATCAGGATGGGTTCAAAGGCCTGGATGCCGAGCCGATGCAGGGTTGGGGCGCGGTTGAGCAGAACCGGATGCTCCTTGATCACCTCGTCAAGGATATCCCAGACTTCCGGCCGTTCCTTTTCCACCATCTTCTTGGCACTCTTGATCGTGGTCGTATAGCCCCGCTCCTCAAGCTTGTTGTAGATGAAAGGTTTGAATAATTCCAAAGCCATATACTTCGGCAGGCCGCACTGATGCAGGCGTAATTCCGGTCCGACAACGATGACCGAGCGCCCCGAATAATCAACGCGCTTTCCGAGCAGGTTCTGGCGAAAACGTCCGCTTTTTCCTTTCAGCATATCGGACAAGGACTTGAGGGGACGCTTGTTCGGGCCGGTCAATGGTCGGCCTCGACGGCCGTTGTCAAAGAGGGCATCGACCGCCTCTTGAAGCATGCGCTTCTCGTTTCGAATAATAATATCCGGTGCGCTCAGCTCCATGAGCCGTTTGAGGCGATTGTTGCGGTTAATCACCCGACGATACAGGTCATTCAGATCTGAGGTCGCAAAGCGTCCCCCATCGAGCGGGACGAGGGGACGAAGGTCTGGGGGAATGACGGGGATGACTTCCAGAATCATCTCTTCCGGATGGTTGCTAGACTGCCGAAAGGCGTTGACCACCTTCAGGCGTTTCGCCGCTTTCTTCCGTCGGGCTTCGCTCGATGTCTCGACCATTTCAACCCGAAGCTCTCGCGCCAACTGTTCCAGGTCAAAGTCTTGCAATAACTCGCGGACCGCCTCCGCACCCATCCCGGCTCGAAAGCTCCCCGGACCAAATCCCTCAACAGCTTTCCGGTACTGAGTTTCACTCAGCAGTTCTTTTTGCTTGAGTGGCGTTTCGCCCGGATCAAGAACGATATAAGACTCGAAGTACAGTACGCGCTCAAGTTCTTTGAGCGTCATATCCATGAGTGTCCCAATCCGGCTGGGGAGGCTCTTCAAAAACCAGATGTGTGCCACTGGGCTGGCAAGGTCAATATGGCCCATTCGTTCACGACGGACTTTCGACTGAATGACCTCGACCCCGCACTTCTCGCAGACCACGCCTCTGTGGCGCATCCGTTTGTATTTGCCACAATTACACTCATAGTCTTTGGTCGGTCCGAATATTTTTGCGCAAAACAGCCCGTCACGCTCAGGCTTAAATGTTCGATAATTAATGGTTTCAGGCTTCTTGACCTCGCCATGGGACCAAGAGCAAACCATCTCTTTGGACGCCAAGGAGACCTGGATCGCATTAAAACGGAGCGGATTTTGGGGTTTTTCAAAAAGACCCAGAAAATCTTCCATTTCGTCCTCACCTCATCTTATTGATTTTCTTCAAGCAGCTCGACGTTGAGCGCCAGGCTCTGGAGCTCGCGAATCATCACATTGAATGACTCGGGCAAGCCAGGTTCCAGAACATTTTCACCTTTGACAATCGCTTCATACATCCGAGTTCGGCCGGCAACATCGTCCGATTTGACCGTGAGCATCTCTTGCAGGCTGTACGCGGCACCATAGGCTTCCAGTGCCCACACTTCCATTTCGCCAAGCCGTTGTCCCCCAAATTGCGCTTTTCCACCAAGAGGCTGTTGCGTCACCAGAGAATACGGCCCGGTTGAGCGCGCGTGAATCTTGTCTTCAACAAGATGATGCAGTTTCAAGATATACATCACACCAACGGTCACTGGCTGGCTGAAGGGTTCCCCTGTTCGCCCGTCGTAGAGCGTAGTCTGCCCAGTATCGGGCAGGTCGGCCTGCTCAAGCAAAGAGAAAATTTCTGTCTCTGGAGCACCGTCAAAGACCGGAGTCGCCACGTGAGAGCCGTGTTTCGAGCGACTGGCTAGCTCTTTGACCTCGGTCTCCGAGAGTCCATCAATAAGTCGAGAAACCTTTGTTGAACGAGCAAAGTCCTTAAGCCGCGCACGAAGACTGTCGGTCGCAGCTTCTCCCTCTTCCTCCGCATCATTCCCGACCTGTCTGCCAAGGGACTGCACCGCCCAACCGAGATGGGTTTCCAGGATCTGTCCGACATTCATACGAGAGGGTACGCCGAGGGGATTCAGGACAACATCGACCGGAGTACCATCCTCAAGATACGGCATGTCCTCTTCTGGAAGAATCCGGGACAGCACCCCTTTGTTCCCGTGTCTTCCAGCCATCTTGTCACCAACCTGGAGGCGACGTTTGATAGCGATAAAGACCTTCACCATCTTGATAATCCCCGGGGGCAGTTCGTCTCCACTCTTCAGTCTCTCAATTTTTCTTTCGCATTCCTCACGGATGGCGCCGACATGGTCGACAAGAGAATCTGCCGTCTTCCGTATCTCCTCTTCTATTGTCTCATCTCCTACTCGGACCCTGCGCCACAACTGCTCTGGCAGCGACTCCAGAAGCTCTTCCGTAATCGCCTGCCCTTTGGCGATCACTACGCGCCGGGACTCATCGTCACTGACCCGCATCGTTGCCGCCTTCCCAACCAACAGTTGCATGATCTTGCCACGTGTACTGTCTCGGATGATATGAATCTCCTCGTCTCTGTCTTGTTGCAGCCGTTGGATCTCGGCCTCTTCAAGATCCTGGCTACGCTCGTCCTTAGTCTCACCTTTCCGTGAGAAGACACGGACATCAATCACCGTGCCTTCGACCCCAGGGGGAACACGGAGCGAGGTATCACGGACCTCTCCGGCTTTTTCACCAAAAATTGCTCGAAGCAGTTTCTCTTCCGGTGAAAGTTGCGTCTCGCCTTTGGGTGTTATTTTTCCAACGAGAATATCACCCGGCCGTACTTCAGCACCGATTCTGACAATCCCACTCTCGTCAAGGTCCTTGAGTGCCTCTTCCCCAACATTCGGAATATCTTGAGTGATTTCCTCCGGTCCGAGTTTTGTGTCCCGAGCGACGCACTCAAATTCCTCGATGTGGACCGAGGTAAAGACATCGTCGCGAATGAGTCGCTCACTTACCAGGATGGAATCCTCGAAGTTATAGCCCCCCCAGATCATAAAGGCGACCAGGACGTTTCTCCCCAGCGCAAGTTCTCCCATTTCTGTGGCTGGGCCATCGGCGATGACATCTCCCGCCTTCACCCGGTCACCAATTTGGACGATAGGTCGCTGGTTAATACACGTATTTTGGTTGGAGCGTTGGTATTTCGTGAGGCTGTAGATATCAACACCAACGTCTCCCCGTGCCGTCTGCAATTCAGCTTTAATCACGACCCGAGTGGAATCTACACTCTCAACAATTCCATCGCGCTGAGCGACAAGGGCAGCCCCGGAGTCCCGGGCCACGACCCGCTCCATTCCGGTGCCAACAAGCGGAGCTTCCGTCCGGAGCAGGGGGACTGCCTGCCGTTGCATATTGGATCCCATCAATGCCCGGTTGGCATCATCATGCTCTAAGAAAGGAATCAGTGCGGCGGCCACACTCACCAACTGCGTCGGCGAGACATCCATGAGCTGAACCTGATCGGGAGGCACCATCACAAACTCCCCGCTACGCCTGGCAGAGACCAAGGTGCTGACAAAATTGCCTTTTTCATCAACCGGCGCATTCGCTTGGGCGATAGTCTGACTCTCCTCCTCCAGGGCGGATAAATAACGGACGTGCTCAGTCACTTGCCCACTCTCCGCTGTTCGATAGGGCGTCTCAATGAACCCAAACTCATTGACCCGAGCATAGGTCGAAAGACTCGAAATCAGTCCAATATTGGGCCCTTCCGGCGTTTCAATCGGACAGACGCGACCATAGTGAGTAGGGTGAACGTCACGTACCTCAAAGCCGGCACGTTCCCTCGTCAGCCCACCAGGCCCCAGCGCGGAAAGCCGTCGTTTATGCGTGACCTCTGACAGCGGATTCGTTTGGTCCATGAACTGGGAGAGCTGGCTCGATCCGAAAAACTCCTTGAGCGCCGCTGAAACCGGCTTATAATTGACCAATTCTTGCGGCATTAAGGTCTCAACATCCTGGAGACTCATCCGCTCTTTTACTGCTCGCTCCATTCGGACTAAGCCTATACGAAACTGGTTTTCAACGAGCTCGCCGACTGCGCGGACGCGACGATTGCCTAAGTGGTCGATATCGTCCACAACGCCATTGCCGTTTTTGAGTTCAACGAGATACCGAACGGCCTCCAAGATATCTTCACGACTGAGGGTTCCGTGATCCAGCGGAGCGGTGAGTCCGAGCTTATGATTCAGCTTCAGACGCCCCACCCGGGAGAGATTGTAACGCTCGGGATTAAAGAACAGGTTGTGAAAAAATGACGTAGCCGCCTCGCTGGTCGGTGGATCGCCCGGGCGTAGACGACGATAGATCTCAATCATGGCCTCTGCCGGAGAGACGATCTTGTCTTGGAGGAGCGTATTGCGAAACGAAGCGCCAATCTGCGTATCGTCAATAAACAAGACTTCAAACTGGGACACACCACGCTCAATGAGGAGGTCGAGGTCTTCCTGCGTTATCTCCTCATTACACTGCATGAGGACTTCTTGGGTCGCGTGATCGATAATATCATGGGCCGCCACCCGTCCAAGCAGTTCCTCTCGCGAGATGGGTATCTGCTCAAGACCAGCCGCCTCTAACTGTCTCAGTGCCCCGCGGGTAAACTTCCGCCCCTCCTTGACTAACACATCACCGGTTTCAGGGTTACGAATATCCTGCGTGGCCCGCAGACCGAGGAGCTGGTCTGGCAGAAAAGCCCGTGCCGGTGTTTGTTCCCCTGCGTTGTTGAGAAAGATCGTATCCCTGCGATAGAAATAATTCAGCAACTCCTCGGTCGACATCCCCAACGCTCGCAAGAGCACGGTGGCGTGAAACTTGCGGCGGCGGTCAATCCGGACATAGAGAATATCTTTTGGGTCAAACTCAAAGTCGATCCACGACCCGCGGTAGGGAATGACGCGCGCAGAGTAGAGTAATTTCCCACTCGCATGCGTTTTCCCTTTATCATGATCAAAAAAGACTCCGGGAGACCGGTGGAGTTGACTCACAATCACCCGCTCAGTCCCGTTGACCATAAAGGTGCCATGATTGGTCATTAACGGGACCTCGCCAAAATAGACCTCCTGCTCTTTGACGTTCTTAATCGTCCGCGCACCGCTACTAGAATCAACATCCCACAGCACGAGTTGAATGGTGACCTTGAGGGGAGCGGCATAGGTCATCCCTCTTTGATGGCACTCTTCGACTGAGTATTTCGACTCGCCAAGCGTATAATTCACAAACTCCAGAGACGCCGTCTCGTTGAAGTCTTTGATCGGGAAAACGGACCGAAAAACTCCTTGGAGTCCGGCATCAGTCCTCTGGTCAGTAGGCAGCAACCGTTGGAGAAATTCGTCGTAGGAGTGGCGCTGAATTTCCAACAGATGCGGGAATTCGATGATTTTTTCGATATGACCAAAGGACCGTCGGATACGGAAATTATGCGCTAACTTACCAGCCATATCAGTCATACATGCCCTCCTACCGCTCCGTTTCTACTGCAACTCAACCAGCCCTCCAGCCTCTTCCAGCTTGTTTTTGATCTCTTCCGCTTCCGCCTTGGATGCTCCTTCTTTGACCGCTTTGGGCGCACTATCGACAAGCCCTTTGGCTTCTTTGAGTCCGAGCCCCGTCAATTCACGGACGACCTTAATAACCTGGATCTTTTTCTCCCCAGGCCCTGTCAGCACAACGTTGAATTCGTCTTTCTCCGCTTCCGCAGCAGGCGCAGCATCACCCCCAGCGGCCGCTCCTCCAGCAACCACCACCGGAGCAGCGGCGCTGACTCCCCATTTTTCTTCGAGCTTCTTGACTAAATCGGAAGCCTCAAGAATCGTGAGGTCAGAAAGTGTGGTAATGAGTTCATCCATCTTCTCTTCTGTCAGAGCCATACATTCCTCCTTCAGGAAAGTAATTTTCGATTAGTCCGAGTTCAGTTGGGACATACGTTCATTCAGTAATCGGGCAAGCTGGCCCCCAGAGGCGGACAACGCTCCGACAAGGCGGGTAGCGGGTTGGGACAGCACCCCTAGCAATTGCCCCTGGAGCGCCTCACGACTTGGTAATGTCGCTAACTCCTCGATGCCGGCGGCCCCCAGGAATTGCCCCTCTGTGACTCCTCCCTTAATAGTGAACTTCTCGTTTTCAGAGGCATAGCGAGCAACAACCTTTGTGAGTCCAACGATATCGCCATATCCAAGGACCAAGCCATTCTGGCCGGCCAGGAGTTCCTTCAAGGACAGGTACGGAGTGCCATCAATGGCGAGCGCGACCAGCGTATTCTTTGCGACGCGATATTCTCCGGACACTTCGCGCAGTTCGCGGCGTAGCAGGTTGAGATCTTCGACTGTTAAACCTTTATATTCGGTCACCACCGCTGCAGTCGCACTGGCAAATCGATTCTGCAGATCGCTAACCGTTTCTTCCTTTGTTTGTCGGTCCATTATTTCTCTTTCGTCGCGCCGAGATGAATGGCGTCGCTCTTCCTCGCCTTAACGGAAGGAGCCAGTCGGGTCGACGCGGACTCCTGGTCCCATGCTGGTACTCACCGTAATACTCTTGAGATAGGTGCCTTTTGCCGAGGCAGGCTTCGCACGCACCAGGCTCTCAAGAAGAGACTGGGCATTGTCAACAAGCTGCGCTTTTTCAAATGAGGCTTTACCGATCGGCACATGTACATTGCCCGCTTTGTCAACCCGATATTCGACCTTGCCTCCCTTCAGGTCTTGAACCGCCTGGGCAATATCTGTGGTCACCGTCCCAACTTTTGGGTTTGGCATGAGGCCTCGTGGCCCGAGAATTTTTCCGAGCCGCCCAACGACCCCCATCATATCTGGAGTGGCAACAGCCTTATCGAACTCTAGCCAACCTTCATCGCTAATACGCTTTGCCAGGTCTTCACCGCCGACAACGTCAGCACCCGCTTCCTCGGCCTCTTGAGCCTTTTCCCCTTTGGCGAAAACAGCAACACATACGGATTTCCCAGTTCCATGAGGAAGGAGCACTGTCCCACGGATGTTTTGGTCGGCCTTCCTCGGGTCAACACCGAGCCGTACTGCAAGCTCGACACTCTCGTCGAACCTGGCGCGTTTCGTCTCGCTGGCAAGGACAAGTGCTGCCTCTAAGGGGTAGCGCTTGGTCCGGTCGACCTTCTCCTGAGCAGAATGATAGCTTTTGCTTTTTCGAGCCATATCAGTTCACCACCTCAATTCCCATGCTGCGCGCCGTCCCGGCAATAATGCGCATTGCGCCCTCAAGGTCTTTCGCATTCAGATCCGGCATCTTCGTCGTGGCAATCGCCTCAATCTGTTTCTGAGTCACGGAACCCTTCATCTCCCTCGCCGGCTCACTAGAGGCTTTTTCCAGTCCGGCGGCCTTCTTCAGAAGCGTGGAGGCTGGCGGCGTCTTGGTGATAAAGGAAAAAGAGCGGTCTACATAAACAGTAATCACAACGGGAATCAGTAACCCTTGCTGGTCCTGCGTTTTCGCATTGAACGCTTTACAGAACTCCATGATATTGACCCCCCTTTGCCCAAGGGCAGGGCCGACGGGCGGGCTGGGGTTCGCTTGTCCAGCCGGAATCTGAAGCTTGATCGTTGTGTCTATTTTCTTTGCCATCGCTTCTCACCATTACTTATGCTTTTTCAACTTGGACAAGATCGAGCTCAACCGGAGTGGCCCGACCAAATATACTGATCAAGACGCGCAACTTCCCCTTATCCGGCTTCACTTCCTCAACAACGCCAGTAAAGTCCTGAAAAGGGCCATCAACAACTTTCACACCCTCTCCTGTCGCAAATGAGATTTTTGGCTTAGGCCGCAAGGCCCCCTCTTGAACTTGCTGGTGAATCTCGGACACCTCGGCTTCTGACACTGACGGAATAGTCTGAGGGTCGTTTGTTCCACCAACAAATCCAGTCACTTTGGGCGTTGACCGGACAACATGCCAAGTCTCATCATTCATCTCCATCTGTACGAGGATGTAACCCGGAAAAAATTTCCGAGCCGATGTACGCTTTTTTCCTTTTACTAACTCAACGACTTGCTCCTCTGGCACTAGCACGTCCCCGAACGCTTCCTGCTTCCCCAGAGTCCGAATACGTTCCTCTAAAGCGGCTTTCGCTTTGCGTTCGTACCCAGAATAGGTATGGACGATATACCATTGCTTGCCCATAACCTCAGGCCCCTTTATGCCGATAGTTAATTTCCCAGGAACGAGCGAAACAGCCACGACAGCACAGCATCGACCGAGAACAAGAACAGTGCAACGATTGCAACAAGGAGGAGCACAACCAGCGTCGCCGAGCGAACCTCTCTACGACTCGGCCAATGGACCTTCTGGGTCTCTGCCCACGCCTCTTGGCAATATGCCCGCGCTGTCTCAAACGCACCCATATAGTACTATCCTCATCTCGCTAGAGGAAACGCACCTACCCAAAGGGAACGGGTCAGGCAGGACTCGAACCTGCAACCCCCGGATTTGGAGTCCGGTGCTCTATCCAATTCGAGCTACTGACCCTCCTCTCTCACACCTTTACTTCTTTATGCGAGGTATGAGAGCGACAGATCGGGCAAAATTTCCGTCGAACAAGTTTATCGGGAGTGAGCTTCTTATTCTTGGTTGCGGTATAGTTTCTGTTTTTGCACCGCTCACAGGAAAGTCCAACAAGATCTCTCATAATAATTTCTCTCTTCTCTTACTCCAGGATTTTGGTAACGACCCCGGCGCCCACCGTGCGCCCACCCTCCCGAATCGCAAACCGCAACCCCTCATCCATCGCAATCGGGGTCAGTAACGCCACCGTCATCTGCGTGTTGTCCCCCGGCATCACCATCTCCGTC
>LXNJ01001721.1_pt1 | contig 12618 bp, 14 predicted proteins | sample 809081 | NCBI WGS metagenome assembly LXNJ01 (sample SAMN04870510, study PRJNA318959) | sponge metagenome | biome: sponge; feature: marine sponge reef; material: water | host: Petrosia ficiformis | place: Greece: Milos, Mediterranean Sea | collected 2013-05-29 | depth 5-7 m
TGTTATGATACGTGACACATGTCAAAAACTACAGATAGAAAACTGAGATACAGACACAATCATGTCAAAAGACAAGCATAGTATTATGCCCGTAAATATAAGGAAATATATAGATTATTAAATACTGTTACTTAACCTTTTTTATCAGTTGAGAAGTTCAAGAAAATTGTCCCACACGAACCATCCGTGTTCGTTATATCTTGCTCCTAATTTGATGTAAAAACCTTCACTTCCGCCTTTTTGACCAACACATACCTCTTTGGCATCCCATTTTTTGAACCACTTTACATCGGTTTCATACTTGGTTGAGGAGGCTCAAAGTAAAGTTCCAATACTTCTGTCAGATTAACTAAAGCTTCCTCTTCGCTTTCTCCTTGACTTGCAATGTCAACCTCTAAACATTGGGCAATAAACCAATTGTCTTCTTGCCATATACTTGCCGTAAAAGTTTGATTTTTCATTTTGATTCACCTCTCTAATACGAACTATAAGCCAGACTCGCTAATTTTATTGTAGATGTCGGTGCCCATGGTGACTAATTTTTCTCGGATTTCATCCCAATCATCTCGGTCATTTTTGCCTTTGTCAAGGACGGGAAATTTAACTCTTATTTTCGTGGATGTGTCTGTATATTCATAATCGTAATCTGATTTTGGAAATAATTCGATTACTTTGTCCCTAAGCTCCGAAGGATTTTCTCCCCGAAAATATAATTGAATATAACATTCCCGGTTAATAAGTTTGAACCACATTTCTACATCCCCAATTGTCTCACCCTCCATCCAACCATCGTCACGTAGAGAAGTTGATTTTCCTACGAATAGTTTTCCGAATTCACCTTGAAGAATTGGTGTCCAAAATTCACTATATTCAGTATCAATTTTCCTTTCGGTCTGGATATCTATTGCAGGTCGCTCAACGTGGTGAAAGGATAATTCATCGTGTGAATTTGCTTGAGCTTGAATCAGATACCAGTTGACTTTATTATCTTCATTGCGTAGATTGCATGTAACGATCATCAATTCCTCAAAGTCTTCAGCCACTAACACTGCCACACCAGCTTTCTTCAGACGCGCATAAGCCTCAAGTCTACCCCAGTGATCCCAATTTGCTTTGTTAAATTGGTTTTCAACTACGAGTGTACCATCTTCACCGGTAGCGACGATATCTGCTCTGCGCGTTCCAACGTTGGCTTCCGTCTCTGCATCTTCAAACTTCCCAACGTTCAGCTCCTTGAGATTCTTAGCAAGATCTGCTGAGAAATCCCTCTCACCACTTTGTCCTGGGTAAACAGCTGAAAGTGGTACTGTTTTTTGAAGGTTCATTGATTCTCCGATATTAACAACCAAGTCTTGTTTGTAACAAATTTTCCACTCACTACCGCGTTTGTAACTTGGCTTTCTCCTCATCATAGTTGTCATAGATATCCATTTCAGGGCTTTCCCAATCTTCGGCAAAACACGCTAAGCGAGCACGCAGATTTGCCGCCTGTGCTCCGTCAATACCACGTTCCCGCAAATCTATAGAACCGGGTGAAAGAAAAGTTACGATAACACGTGTACCTTCACATACATCACTGGGGGTTTCCGAGAGTTCAATTTTCCCGTTGTGATATACGCCTTCAATAGTAGTGGACATGGTTATTTCTCCTTATTTCTCTCTTTCAATACAGATCGTAACGCTTCATTAACGGCTTCTTCATTCGGAAAAGCAGCGGCAACATCCGGGTCAAGGCGAACAATGTTTGTGCCAGCAGCGGACTGCTCAGCATATTTTTCGCGAGTGCCGTTTTCAGCAAAGTTTCGTCATACTCAGAACGGAATTCGTCATTGAGGTTGGTTTTGTCAGTCATTAGCCTTATTCAAATAGATCATTTATGTACCATTGTTTATGAAATTCATTAAAATCCTCAATTTGCTTTCCAGTAACGCCTATTATACCGCCTGTCCAAGTAGGAAAGGCTTTTTGACCGTCCAAGTTGTAAACATTCTCTGGAAACGTTCGCATTGTATAAACGGGATTCTGAAAATCATATTCTTCACCTAATTCGCGAAAGTAATCTCCTTTTAGGTAAAATTTGGCTTTGCCTTTGGAATTCAAATTGACTTTTTCAAATTCCATCTTCTGAATTTCCGACGCGTATTGCAAAAGAACTCTGAACACATCTGCAGCACTATTTTCGTCAGAAACTTCTTTCACATCTATAACAAGTAATGATGGAAGTAAATAGTTCCCATAACGGGCTGCTATACGGATTCCAGAATTGCGCGAATCGGATTTTAAAGTCTCTGCCATCGGCTTACCAAGCATGAAATAGTTCACGGAGAAAACGGTTATCACAGAGGCGACCAAGACAACCAGGACGATCAAAATTATAATAATTTTTTTCATTGTTTCGTGTTTTTCCTAAAAATCCAAACTCACGCCCACCATAATCAAACGCGGTGAACTCCATGAAGCTGGACTGGAATGCTTCTGTGCAGTCAACGGGATACCGTATCGGTCATACGTTACTGCGTCAAGCAAGTTATCCAGATTTTTCGTGTTGAAGATATTCCGAATATCCGCAAAGAAGGTATACGTTATCCCTCCAAGTCGGCTCCGTTTGCTAACAAGCGCATCAACATTGTAAGTTGCAGGGTAACGCTTTGAGTTAATAGCAGGTTTAATCGGTGCTCTCGGATTTGGCGTGTATGGCAAACCGCTGGCGTATCTGCCGACAAAGTTAACAGCAGAAGTAAAAGGCAATTGAACATCCAACGCAGCGGACACAATATGCCGCTGATCCCATGCTAACGGATGACTTTCGGTCACTTCAGGTTGTTGTCGGTAATAAGTGAGATATCCCAGATTTCGGCTGGAACCTTTTCCCTTCGCAACAGAATAGGTATAACTGAGCATACCGGAAACCGGACCTCCACCTGTCCGCCACTTACGGATTGTGAGTTCAACCCCTTGAACGCGTCCATAGATGTCATTGATGAAATAACTATAATCGTTTGTGATGTCAACATGCACACTACTGACAAGGTTATCAATATCCTTTGTGAATCCTGTTATGTCAAAGGTTAAGTCGTCAGTAAACTGCTGGGCTATTCCGACTTCATAGGCGATGGTTCTCTCTGGTTCGAGGTTAGGGTTGCCTCTTCTTCGGATTGCCCCACGCATATCAAAACTGAGATTCTCGTAGAGGTCATCACCGCGTGGTATCTGGTAATAGTGCCCATAAGTAAAGTGCAACTTCGCCCTATCGGTAACCGGGAACGAGATACCGAGACGTGGTGCAATCATGTGTTTCGTAGAAGCTTCAACCGGATCTTTGATAACCGGCAGTCCAACGTTATAAGTATCATAATCCAGTTTGATTGTGCCATCATCCTCGTTCAGTTCAAGTGGATCTAACGGATCTTTTGGCGAGATACCATCCGGATTATATATGTCATATCGTAACCCCGCGTTCACAATCATGCCTTCATATTCCATCTTATCTTGGGCATATAAACTGATGGATGTGGGCGTTACGTCGTAATACTCCATATAGAGGTTTGAACTACCATAATTTGTTGTGCCGAGATTGTAGAGATGGTTCGTTGAGAATTCAATACCTGTCTGGACTTGATGGTTTTCTGTAACTTGACTCGCAAAAACGCCTTTGAAAATTGAAGTTGTAGAATTGCGAGTTGTCCAGAAGTTGTTATCTCCCGCAACGTCGTAGGTTGTGTCGTTATACGCCTGCTGTGCCGGATTTCTAATCCTTCCTTCCTCTTGATTCTGTTCAAAAGATAATTCAGGGTCGTAGGCGTTTTCCTCAAACGTTTTATTCAACGGATCCCACACTTTTCCGGGTTGGTGACTACCGAAAGAACGGTGGAATTGCCCAAACGTCAAAGTATAGAAGGTGCCTGAGTTAATATTGTGTGAGAGTTGAACGGAAAGACTTCGTCCATCCCTATTGTCAACTTCAATTGCCCCGGGTACAAAACGTAGACTCCCACCATAGTTGTTGAATTCCCGCACATCATAGAGTCCGCTTGCAGTAAGTTTGACTTCGGGCGTTATTTCAAACTTGAGTTTACCCTGAAGCGTGTGCCCTCCGCTACCACTATTGGGCAGATAACTTTCATCTCGCCGCAACTGGCTGGCGAAGGAGAACGTCAACCGATTACCCCATATCGGACCGCTGAGCGCTAATTCCCCGATATGACTCGGAGATAACTTATAATCTTTTGTCCCGTTGAACTGCCCACTGTACTGCTCCAAATCCACAGTGTAGCCGTCTAACAGTGTAACCTGTTTCTTCTCATAGTCAATTACGGTGCCATCTGCGTCCCTGAAAGGTTGGCGTTCCATAATGACTTCACCTGTCTCTTCATTCATCTTAGGTTCGCCTGTTTCAGTATCAATAACAGGTTGCAGTGGGTTTTCTGTTCTATCTGCATACACGCCGGGAGCAATTTCCGTAAAGATTACTTGATCATCACCTTCTTGATTTGCCAACTCCCCAACTGTGGTGTCATCCCCACGATAAGGTGTTTGATAATCATAAGGTTGACCGATGAATATCCCTCTAAAAGGTTCAAGTGCTACTGGTCGGAAGCCATTGTCCGGGTCTAACCAGGGACCGTATATTGGATCGCCATGGTGCTGTCCCCATTGACCAACCCGGTATCTGATTCTGCCCGTAAACTTATGTGTGCCAGCCTTCGTGATAAGATTAATGATACCGGATTGTGCATCACCGTGTTCTGCATTGAACCCGCCAGTGATGACCTCCAACTGTTGAAGGGCGTTTGTGCTAATTTGCAGCCCCAAACCTCTACCAATTGGGTCATTAACTGGAATGCCGTCAATAAGATATTTAATCTCCATTGACCTACCACCGCGAATATGAAGCGAGCCAGATGAATTTAGGACTGCCACACCTGCCTGTGTTTGAAGAATACCATTCACGGTGTCGCGTGGCATAGAGGCGATTTCGTCCGCTTCTATTATCCGCGTTGTTTGCGTGACATCCTTCTTAATGAGTGGCTTAGCTGCTGTTACCGTTATGCCTTCAAGCTCAACAACTTCAGAAGCCTCTAAAGCAAAGTTTATCGTTGTGGTAAGGCCCGCGAAAACCGTCGTTGCTTGAACGGTTTTGGAACGGTATCCGGTGAGTTCAACTTGGACATCATATCCCCCTGGATCAATGTTGGTCATTACATAGTAGCCAGAATCGTTTGTTGTTGCTGTAGTACTTGTCCCCACAATCGTCACTTTGGCATTCGCTATCGGTTGTTTTGTTGCTTCTGCGGTGACAATACCAGAGATTTTACCAATTGTGGCAGCAGTGGCACTATGAGTCCCGACTATTGCTATACATGTGAAAATACTTAGAAAAAACAATAATGTTTTGAAGATATTATCTACTTTCATTGACAACTCCTTATCTTCTGTAGAACACGCTAAACAAGCGTGTTTGGCGTTTCGCAAACGTCATACTTCTAACACACTTTCAATGAATTTGAGGCTTTTTAAATTTCGCTCCGTATGGTACTGAATGAAACTACTAAGGACAAGTTTCAGTTCACGATGATTACGCGTAGATGCACGAATTCTACTTAACTTACCCAATTCTGATTTCCGTAATGTCTTCAAAAGTTCACAACTTCCGGGTGCTATTGAAAATGCGGAGGTATCTCTATGTTGGCAATCTCCGCAAAGCAACCCACCGTGTCGAACACTAAAGAGCACCACAAGTACACTTTGCGTATTATTGACAGATGTAGCAGTCACAACTGAACCACAATTTGCACACTGAGAAAGTTGTGGTGCGTAACCTGTAAGGTCAAGAAACTTAATTTCAAAAAACCGCGCGAGCAATGCTAAATCATCAGCATCCGTTAAAAATTGGTACGTATCTCGCAGCAAATCGAAAACTTCAGGATTCGCGTTGCCTTCTGATGCGATAGCATCAATTAATTCTGCTAAATAGCATCCGTAAGTAATTCGAGCAAAATCGGTTCGGATTCCGTCAAAACCTTCAATAAGTTCAAAACCTGTAAGGTTTTGCAAATCTCTATTTTCGCGATAGTTAAAAAGGAGCATGCCGTGATTGAGCAGTTCTAAACTGCCGCTCAGCTTGCTTTTCGGGCTTTTTACACCGTAAGCCATAGCTTTAACTTTACCAAAATTGGGGGTATAGAAGGTGATGATCTTGTGAGCTTCGCGTAAGGAAAAAGCGCGAATCACAATTGCTTGCGTCTTTTGAACAGGCATGTTTTTATGTGTGGTAGCAGTTATTTATAATCATGCGGTATAAGACGGATAAGATCGGGGCGAGAGGATTTGAACCTCCGACCTCCTGCTCCCGAAGCAGGCGCGCTAGCCGGGCTGCGCTACGCCCCGTTCTATGCTTAATTATACCTCAATTTTATCCACTTTGTCAAATCTTTTATGGCAAAAAGCACGTAAAGTTTTGACAAAAACTAACACCCTCATTGTAGAGGTAGAGGCGCAATGAATTGCGCGACTACAAACGATATAAACTCTAAATTATTCGGAATCTACATCATCGTTAGCGTTGTTCGGCATCTGAATTTGGATACGATGAATCCTCCGTTCGTCTGCTTCTAATATCGTGAAACCAATCCCTCTATAGGTGAAAACGTCCCCCTCTTCAGGAACTCGTCCAAGATGGTCTACTAAAAACCCACCGATAGTATCAATATTTTCCGCGTCAAGTTCTGTACCAAGTTTTTCGTTCAATTCGACAAGGTTCAATCTGGCATCAACAGAGTAAACATTGGGACTAATTTGCATGTAGGCATCCTGTTCATCTACTTCGTCTTCATCTTGGATTTCGCCTACAATCTCTTCAATAATATTTTCAAGCGTTACAATCCCGGCTGTACCACCGTATTCATCCACAACAATAGCGATGTGTTGTTTATGCTCTCGTAGTTCTCGGAACAATTCAGAAATCTTTTTACTCTCTGGTGTAAAAAAAGGTGTGCGACCAATAATCAGTTCGCTAAGGTTAATCGGTTTCTCCTCTGCCCAACAATCTAACATGTCCTTAACATGCAAAATTCCGACAATGTTATCAATCGTCTCTTCATATATCGGAATACGCGTATGCCGACATGCAATTGTTGTCTGCAAAACTTCGGAAGCAGGTGTCTCTACCTCAAGACATACCATATCGGTTCGTGCCACCATAATTTCTCGGACCACTTTATCCGGTAGGTCCAAAATCCGAGCAATCATTTCACGGTCATCTGGCTCTAAAATATTCTGGCTGTCTGCGACGTTATCAAGGGTTTCTAATACTTCTGGAGATACAAGGCTATCCTGCGCAGACGTAACCTTGCCGCCGCAGATGCGGATAAAAAGATTCACAAGAAAATTCAGAGGGATTAAAATTAGAAAACCGCCCCAATAAACGATACGTAAGGCACGTAGGGCATGAATAGTCGTTCCGCTGGGACTATTTTGGACGTAGTTTTTAGGAAACAATTCTGTGAAAACGACAAGAAGCAGGACAGCGAGTCCACCGCTCAATATAAGATTGTCCCAAAATGTCGTAAACAAGACAACGCTTGCCACCATCAGGAGAGTCTTCGCTGTGATGATAGTTAATGAATAGCGGCGCGGGTGGTGCAAAAGTGATGTCAATACCTCGTAGCGTTTTCCACCTTCCTCCGCGAATTTCAGAATATCTGCTCGCGTTAACCGAGCCAGCAAAGCCTCTGCAGCTGAAAAGAGTGCATTTAAAATTAACAGAATTCCTAAACAAACTAATCTTATAGCTATATGTTGCTCATCCAAGCGTAAAATCACACCTCCGATAAATCTCTAATAATTGAATGTTCTGAGGTCAAACAGAAATTGTACGCTTCTCAGTATCTATTTGCAAGCATCGCAAAATAGTTTCTTGTTTCTCAAACATAACAGCGACTTCTTTTTCTGTTTGATGATCATAACCGAGTAGATGCAGTACACCGTGTATCGTTAGAAATGCGACTTCCTCTTCAAGCGAATGCGTTTCATTTTTTGCTTGACGTTCTGCTGTTTCCAACGATATAACAATATCCCCAAGAATGTTGGGATTCATCAGATTGCTATCTTCATCTTCACGCATAGCGAATGCCAACACATCCGTTGGCGCATCAATCCCACGATACTCAAGGTTCAATTCTGTCATGTGAGGATCATCTGTTAACAAAACGCTTACTTCATAATCTTCTAAATTATGTGCATTTACTGTCGCGAAAACTGCTCTGTGGACAATTTCGACATCAAACGTGGCATTGTTGCTGGCATTGGTAATGTCAATCAAACCCGTTAACCTTCAGACTTTTCGGATTCTGCTAATACGCGTTTCACATCTGGAGGCGGTGTTGATCGCTCATAAGCTTCAATAATACGCTGCACCAATTCATGCCTAACGACATCAGTCTTTGAGAAGTATATGAATTGGATGCCCTTGATGCCATCAAGCACCTGTTGAGCGTCTGCGAGTCCCGATACTTTATGCGTTGGCAGGTCTGTTTGTGTGATGTCGCCTGTTATAACGGCTTTTGAATCAAAACCGAGCCGTGTAAGAAACATTTTCATCTGTTCAATCGTTGCATTTTGCGCTTCATCAAGAACCACAAAAGAATTGTTAAGTGTTCTACCGCGCATGAAAGCAATCGGCGCGACTTCAATAATGTTCCGTTCAATGTAATTGTCAAGTGTATCAGGTGGTATCATATCGTACAACGCATCGTATAGTGGTCGTAGATACGGGTGCACTTTTGCGGCTATATCACCAGGTAAAAATCCGAGACGTTCACCTGCTTCAACGGCAGGTCGGGTTAAGATGATACGACTCACCTGACCATTCTTAAGCGCAGAAACAGCCATTGCCATTGCAAGATAGGTTTTTCCTGTTCCCGCAGGCCCGATGCCAAATACGAGATCGTTGTGTTTTATCGCTTCAACGTACCGTTTTTGTCCAGCAGTTTTCGGACGAATCACGCCACGCTTTGAGAATACCGGTATGGATTCTGCCGAACTTTGATCCAAAATGCTTGCTTCATCGGTTTCCGTTGCGCGGATAACGTAGTTGACGTCAGTTGCCTGAATTCGTTCGCCTTTTCGAATACGGTGCAGAAGCGATTCCAACACCGTTACAACTCTGTTAACCTCTTTTAGGTTTTCACCAAGGACAGCGATACTATCGCTTTTCAAAACAATGCGCACATCAAAATCATTTTCAATGATTTTTAAGAAGGCATCGCTTTGCCCAAAAAGTGCTTGGACTTCAGCGTTGTTTTGAATAGGGACACCCTTTAATTCTTGTTTTTCCAATCGGGTTTTGATCCTCCAAGAATGTTATGTGCTAAACTTAACACAGTTTTGTAGGATAAGTCAACCAAAAACGGTTTATAGGCATAATATATAAGAGACTCGGGGCAAGAAATCTAAGAGATTGGTTCACGTTGTAGCAAGTTTGTATATTATACAATTCCGTGAAACTAAATTCAAGCAATTTCTTACATCTGCTCGTAAAACTTGACTTCCTGTATTTGAGCACCTTTTAATGGCGTAACAATTCCAAAAGAAAAGCGGTGGTCTTCACTATCGACGCGAGTTTGATTTTTCCGATCTTCAATACCGTCTGCAGTTATTCGCAGATACAGCACTTCCTGCCTAATTGGGAACCGCACCATCTGCTTGTTTTTTATATCTGTGTGTCGTTTATCCATTACGGCGACAAACGAGTTGCGCCACTTTGGCGATTTTTCCTCTGCTGTAAAATCAAGGGCAATCTTCGGAATATCAGAACCCGGATAGATTTCTATATAAACCACATACGTTGGTTTATCCAATTTTATCAGTGTTTCTGTTTTTAGAGTGCCATCATGATTTACCTGATAACTCTTCGGATTGGAGGCAAACTCAACCGTACCTTCCTCAAAAAACATCTTCCGAATAGAACCGTATGCTTGGAACGTTCCTACTGTATCCAAATTGCCATCTACCATCTTTGGGTTCGTTTCACACATGAGCCGCGATGGCGGAAGTTCCGCTACAGGAGGGTTTTGAAGTAAAGCACACCCCGATATACCAAAAACCAACAACAATAAACTGAGAATACTTCGTTTCCACTTTCTATCGAGCATAAAATTTTACCTCCCGAATGGAAGCACCTTTAAGCGGAATCTGAATGCGTGCGTCTATATCTATTTTCTCTTTTTTCTTATCTCTCTCATTTTTCTCTTTTTTCTCACGGATGGCATTTTGCCTATCCTCTATTCCATCCGCTGTCAACCGCAAATAAAGAATTTTCCGATTAATTTGGAATCTGACAGGTCGTTTTCCCTCTAAGGTCGTATGTAGTTTATCATGAACCACATTGAAAGAAGAAGCAAACTTCGGATCTTCCAGAGTTGTCATGAGCGCTAACTTAGGGATACGCGATGCAGGATATATCTCAACATAGGATATATACGTCGGTGCATCCAGCTTAATTACCGCTTCTGTTCGACGACTCCCTTCAACCTGCGTCATATATTTTCGCTGCGTGTTACCAAAGGTGCGATTCTCTCCAGGGAGAGACTTGTAACTTTTCTCAAGGTGACCTCTTACAGCAAACGTGCTAATCGTGTCCAAATTCCCGTCTACAAGTTGTGGGTTTGTCTCGCTTGTGAGTCGGGACGAAGTAACTTCAAAAGTTGGCTGGTTCAGCACGGCACAACCTAAAACACCAATAAACAGAATGGACAAAATACTTAAGATTCTCATTTGTTTGCTCCTTTTGATATGCAAGTTTAGGGTTTAGGTATGAAAATTCAAAATTGTATCTACTAAGGTTGAAGAACCTTAGGTATAGCAACGTCAAAACGTTCGGCTGCTTCCACAAGCCGATTCCACGTCGGTTCTTCTATTGGTATTCCTTCTTTTACCCGTTTTTCACGACTCCGTTGCTCAAATTCGCCAGGGACATAGATTTCGTTGGTCCCTGGCAACCTCGCTGATGACTTAACCCACTCTACAAGATATTCAATCTCCTGTTCATAGTCAACTAAGTCAATAAAATCCTCAATTTTAATTGCAAACATTACAATGCCGCTTGCGCCCCGTGTGGGTTGTTCACGACTACATCCTGCCCAAGAAAGTCCACCCGCAATGGCATCTATCATCACGCCAAGTCCAAAACCTTTATGCCCGAACTGAAATCCTCCGAGTGGCATGACTGCCGTATCTTGTGGACGTTCACGAAACACATTTGGGTCTGTTAAAGCGTTCCCCTCGGAATCAATCATCCACCCTTCCGGTATCGGTTCGCCACGTGCGGACTGGACGAGAAGTTTGCCGCCTGCGACCACACTGAGCGTCATATCTAATAGAAGTGGCTCACCATTTGCACGAGGCACGGATATGGCAATTGGATTAGGTGGTAGTCTCCGTGAGGTGCCACCGTGTGGATGCATAAACCTGCCGCCACCATTTAGCAAAACAATACCTATCATTCCCGCCCGTGCTGCAATTGGCGGATATTCGCCCATCCGTCCTGCATGTCCACACTGATGTAAACCGACTGCCCCGATAGTACAGGTTTTTGCTTTTTCGACTGCCATCTCCATTGCTTTGCGTGCTGCAACCATGCCGAGCGCCCCGTTCACGTTGATAACCGTCGCAGCCCCACCCTCTTTGACAATCTCCATTTTGTCTGCTGCTGGACCACCTGCCATTCCACCGATGTAGTTCGGAGCGTTGATAACACCGTGTGAATCGTGTCCCGCCAAATTAGAATCGACGACGTGGTCACTGACGATACGGGCATCTTCTTCGGTGCCACCTGCACCTTGATAGATATCGCATACAAATTTTCTTAACACAACGTGAGATACAATCGGCATAAATGTCTCCTTGCAGGAAATTTAGATTCACATGATGAATTAGCACAGTTTGCAAATGACATTGCAGGTTTTGTGAAAATACTTAAATTTTTGTAAGTATAGCATGTAGCGGAGAAATTTGCAACAGATTGCAAAAGGAAGGGTGTGTAAATTATTTATCAAAGTCGGCATCAACTTATTGTAAGGCATGTCCCGACGAATAATTCATTTTATGTTGGTGCGGGGGATTTCTCCCCCGCAAGGAGAAATAACAACTCTAATGAATAGTTATTCGAGAGATATTAGCAGGACTTACGCACTTTTTCTTAAAGTCCCTCTGATAAGGGGGATTTAGGGGGTTAAAATACCGAAATTACGGCTTTTTAAGTCCAACTATTTCCTTTTTTTGCTCATTTTGCGTAAGTCCTGATTAGTTTATATGCCAAATTAAGAGGAATGCACGGTTGATATTCCACATATTTGGCATTGTCGCCTCTCCCATAGCGAGGTGTATACGTCTTTTGCGCCATCGTCATTTAATTCAGAATCCAAAACGATATCTGACCTTGTTCTAATCCAAGTTCAACTTCGTCTTGCATTAGTGTTTCGTAACCTGAACTATTTCATCACATCCACTAATGCTTATACTTAACAGGACTTACGCAGTCTTGAAGATTATTGAAGGATTTGAGAGTTGATGTCGTAAATAATCGTCCAATAAGCTATCTTTAAGCTCATAAATTGTTCT
>LXNJ01001722.1_pt1 | contig 12608 bp, 7 predicted proteins | sample 809081 | NCBI WGS metagenome assembly LXNJ01 (sample SAMN04870510, study PRJNA318959) | sponge metagenome | biome: sponge; feature: marine sponge reef; material: water | host: Petrosia ficiformis | place: Greece: Milos, Mediterranean Sea | collected 2013-05-29 | depth 5-7 m
GGAGCCCTCGTCCGCATTCCGGATGCCCTCGTCCGCATTCCCGAAGGCTCCGGCGGCGCTCCCCCTGGCTTCCCCGGGACCATCGGTCTCGTCCTCGACATTGGCAGACCCGCCACCACCCTCGGCGCAGGACTTCGGTCTGGGCCGCTGGCACGGCCAGGACGGCATCGACGCCTGAACCGGGGACTCGCTGTGGACGGGCGAACGCATCGACTGGGGCTATGCGATGATGTGCCTCTGGAGGGAAGGAGGACAGAGCAGCCGTCCCTGACCCTGCGTCCACATCCGCGCGACGTTGAGCCATACCAGGACACGCCGCAGACTAACAGGTGCAACATCCGGGGACGCCACGCTAATGCAGGATGTTGCGTGACCTGAGATGGGTGGTCACGGCGCCGATCATGAGGGGGCGGATGCGATATTCGAGCTGGGCTGAGCTGTCCCCTGCCGTCTTCTCCGCGATCGGCTTCTCGCTGGCCGCGGACGGGACCCTTTCAATCACTCGACGCTCTTCCAGCGACCGGAGGATGTGCAGGCTCTCGGCACCCGAGGTCCGGGAGATTACGCAGTATTCGTCCGAGGTCAGGGTACCGTGGTCCACAATGGCCTTGAGGGCGAAGCTCTGCGCCAGATCCAGGTTCTCGATGCCCGACTCCAGCGCGCTCAGCGGACGCACGAGGAGACTTCCCGCAGTCGAAGCGAAGTCCGCCGAGCGCAACCAGTAGAACAGCGCCAGACGCGGGAATCCCTGGGAAACCCGGTGTAGACGCTGGAAATAGTCGGATTCGATGAGGTCCCCCTGCTCGCCCGAGCCACGCAGCCGGCGCGCCCGGCGTCGCAGCAGCGCCCTTCGGTCGCGTGGTTCGGCGAAGCGCAGGGGGAGCCCGCTCAGCCGGTGCCGGGCAAGAATCGCCTGGCGCAACGCTTCGGGGGACAGTTCCCCCAGAGTGACCCGCTCGATGTCGTGCACGAAGGCGGGGGCACGCTTCTCGACCAGTTGCCAGGCCGTCGAGGTCATGGCTGCGATCCAGAACACCCTTGATTCGGTGCGCGACATGAAGGTCAGGAGCCGCTCGAACAGCCTGCCTCCCCCGGGCGCGCGCATGTGCAGATGTTCCGTCGCCTCCAGGATGGCGAAGCCCGGTACAGACCCCGGTGGCGCCTCCAGTAACCGGTCCGCGAGCGAGTCGAGGTCGTCCGCCTCCCCCAGCCCCAGCCATTCGGCCAGGCACCGCGCGAGACGCGCCTCCGCCCGCATCCTGGTGGTGAACCTGCGCCGTACCCCGCCCGGAGCCTCGGTGGAGAGGCGGCCAGTGATGACATTCAGGAAACTGGTCACGCCGACGCCGGGCGATGCGATGACGACCAGGGACCTGGCCTCCCCGGTCGCTCGCCTCGCCCAGGCCGCCTCGACCGCGGCCAGGGCGTCCTCGCGCCCCGCGAGCAAACGCGCGTCGGCCAGCGGTTCCAGCGCGAAAAGGCGCCGGTAGACGACCGGAAGCGCGCGCGGATACTCATCCGCGTACGCCAGTGAGTCGCGGCGGTCGACGACGTCCCGGGCCGCTGGACCGAGACCGATGCTCGCGCTGAGCGGCCGAAGGAGGCCCAAACCCCAAGATGCGGCCGCGGCGGCGGCGCCGCCAACCTGGGCCGACAGCCGCCGCGCCCGCATCCACACCCGGGCGAGTCCGGCCGCCAGAACTGTGCGGGCCTCCAGATAACCTGCCGTCATCCGGTCCGCGGTCACCTGCTCGATCAGCTGGTGCAAACCGCCGCCGATCTCGGCCGCGAGCCTGCCTTCCGCCGCCGCAACGGCCTCGCGCAGGAGTTCGCGCGCGGTCGCTGCCTTGTCGCCGGCGCGGATGAGGCCGTTGACGACCAGCACCGTGGGGTGCGGCGCGTCGGAGTCGCGCCGGTCCTTCGCCTCCGCGACCGCGGCCTCATAGCCGTATCCCGACACCTCCCGGAGGTCGGTCACCTGCGAGCGAATCCGGTGCATGGCTTCACGGATCGCTGCAGGCGCGGCTCGCATGCGTTCCCGGCGCAGGAGATCGAAGGCGTGCAGGAAGGTATCGCGCGGACGCACGGTGCGGGGGTCCGCCTTCGGTCGTCGAGGAGGATCTCCGGGCGGCGGGATGTCGTGAAGCGCCAACGCTCCGGGCATCCGCTCCCGAATCTCGTCCAGACCGTGGATCGCGTCCTCCACCGTAGCAGTCAGCGTCTCGAACACGGCGTCGGGCTCCGGCAGCACGCCCTGGAGGCGCTCGAGCGCTGCATCGGTGAGTTGCCGCTCGGCCTCCAGAATCGGCACAAGATCCTCATCGCCGGTTGACAAGCCCGCTGCGCGCTTCCTGCTTCGGCCCAGTTCGGCCGCGACTTCGGCCAACACCGCATCGGCGTTGCGGACGGTACGCGACCAGTCCCCACGCAGTGCGCCCCGAATCCCTTCGACATCACGGCGCATCGCGACCAGGTCCCGGTACAACTCCAGCCGGGCCCCCGCTCCCTCCGCCCAGGCATCCCATTGGACGGCCAGTTCCCGCTGGCGTCCGGGGCCCGGCCGACTGGAGGGCGGGTCGGCCGCGAAGGTGCCGGCCACCGCCACCGAGGCCGCCAGGGATTCCTCCAGCTGCCCGAAATCGGCGCTGCGGGCGCTCCCGGCAGCCTTTTCGACCTCGTCGACGAGCGCCTGCAGTTCGGCCTGCAGCCGCGCTCCGGCGGCGTGGTCGAGCCGTACTTCGGCCGCGTCGTGCAGCCGCGCTTCGGCGGCGTGGTGGGCCGGGGTCTCGGCAGGCAACTGCTCCTCCGCGACAGAGTCGGCGGAGGGTGCGGGCTCATCGGTCGAAGGGACCGGCCGCAGCACCGCGGCCGCCCACTCGGCCCATGCGCGCTCCAGGCGCCCGAGCCATTCGGCCCGGTCGTGCTGGCTCCGGCGGAAGGCGTTCGCCTGGTTGCGGAGCACCACCTGAACGAGGTGCTGGCGGGCCAGCCGGGCCACAGGGACGCGGCGCATCCGGCCCCGCCGCCACATGATCGGCCCGAGTACACGCGCCACGGCTCGCTTGATCGTGCGGATGGCACCGACACCGGAAACGCGCGCGGCGGGCGGGCGGGAAGCCGGCGCCCACAGCATGGCCGGCAGCTCCGTCACCGATGCGCGCGCGCGGTCCACAGTCGAAGCAAGGGATTCTTCCAGTTCGGTGGCCACGGCCCGTCCGGCGAGAGCAGCGCGCAAGGGCTCGATGACATCTTCCGAGACTGCATCGCGGTATCGTGCCGGCGTTCCGGACACAGCCTGCCCACTGTCGCCGGCGCGCGCGCGCCGGCCTCCGTCTCCCGCGACCCCTTCCCGCTCTCTATCGCCGCCGGGACTCGCATCCTCCATTCCCTCGACGGCGAGGGCGCCGAGTGCAAGCTCATGCGCACTCGCGGCGTCCTCCAACGTCTGGCGAACGGGATGCCACACTTCCTCCTCGTAGCGCCCCCAGGCCTCCGCGAAGGGCTCATGAACCGCCGCGGAGATGCGGGCGACGATCTCGGTATCGCTGCGCCGGTCGATCTGGCCGCTCCGCGCGTCCGGTGCGGCAAACGGCTTCGAGGGGAACCCTCCCGCTCCGGGCCCGTCCCTCGTCGGGGGCCGCACGCCCGGCACGGTGTCTTGCGACGCAGCGGAGGCTGCCGGCTTCCGGGACGCGGCGCCGCTCATGGCCTGCTCCGCTCACCCGAGACGGACGCCTCCGGCGCCTCGACCATCGGATACCAGTCGTGTTCCGGCATGAGCCCCGCGGCGCGGAATCCGTCGCGGGCGCGCTCGGTGATGTCGCTCTGCATCAGGAACTCGAAGCGGGGATCCAGCACGTAGGCCTTCACCCTCACGCGGGTGACGAAGGTGGTGCGGAACTCGTCTCCCACCAGCACCACGATGGGTTTGCTGAGAAAGACGTACTGAGAAGTGACCGCGGCCTCGAAGGCGATCTCCCTGGCCTTGCGCTCGTCCACGCGACCTGGCAGGTAGAGATCGGTCACGACCTGGCAGTTCAGCTGCCCGGCGTTGGCGTTGGCGACCTGCTCCTCCACGACCTGCGAGTTGGGCACGGTCACCAGGTTGTCGTCGGCGGTCACGATGCGCGTCGACCGCAACCCGATCGACACAACCTCGCCGTAGGTGCCCCCCACCGAGATCTTGTCGCCCACTTGGAAGGGCTGGTCGAAGACCACGATCAGGCCCCCGAACACGTTCTTCAGCAGGTCCTGCGCCGCGATGCCGAGCGCCAGGCCGAAAGCCGCGCTCGCCGCGAGAAGCCCCTGGGCGTCGACCCGGAACACGGTGCGCAGGATTAGGTAGGCCGCGATCCCCCAGAGCGTCATGCGGGTGATGGGGATGAGCCACTTGATGGAGAGGCGGCGCTTGACGCTTCGTTCGGCCAGCGTCTCAAGTATCCATGCCAGCGCCCGGATCAGGAAGTGAAAGACGACGATAACGACGAGCGACCAGAAGATGCCGACCCCGAGGCTGCGGACTTCCTCGGTCGCGCCCTCCAGATCGAGGGCCACGCCGGAGGTGTCGGTCTGAGCCGTGGCCGCCGGGCCGCCCTGCTCCATCGCGGCCAGGCGGGATAGTATCAGCTGCTGTGCCGCAGTGATATCACTCAACTGGGTGGCGAGTGAGTCGAAGGTCGCCTGGGATGGTAGAGCCTGCTGCTGCGCGGCGAGCGAGTCGAGGGCCGCCTGGGATGGTAGAGCCTGCGATGGGGCGCCGGCCTGCTGATCGGCACCGGCCTGCTGCTGAGCGCCAGCCGGCGCATCCGCCTCGGCTCCGGGGCCCGCAGCGAGTTCCGCGCCCGGATCGGCCTGCTGTTGGACCTCCGCGTCCACCTCGGTGCCGGATGCAGCCGGCTGTTCCGCCCCGGTAATCACCACGGTCCCGGGGTCCGAGTCCATCGGCGCAGGGTCGCCGCACGCCGCGGCCACGATCAGGAGCAGGATCCCGCCCGCAACGCGCGAGACGAGCCTGGCGGCGTCGCTGTTCGTGTCTCGTTCGGCCATCTGTCGGCGGGTTCTCTGGTAGGATTGCGGCAACTCTACATTACCCGCGCGCCCGCCGCGCGCCTACCCCCGGCGTTCAACCGCCCCGCCTGCAGCCTTCGCTTGCATGTAGTATCACCTGGTGCACCGCGATGATATCACTCAGCCGGACAGCGAGAGGGTCGATCCCGGCGCCTCCGGCAGCCCGCGCGCCTTCCACAGGTAGTAGACGACCGGGAAGAGCAGAAGCACCACGGCACCCGACGTCACGACCCCTCCCACCAAAGGCGCCGCAATCCGCTTCATGACGTCGGCGCCCGCGCCCGCGCTCCACATGATCGGCATCAGTCCGATCACGTCGGTCGCGATGGTCATCATGATGGGCCGCACCCGCTTGATGGACCCGGCCCGAATCGCCTGCGCAAGCGCCGCGCGATCCGTCAGCAGCCCGCGGTCGCGGTAGTCGTTGAGCGAGAGCTTCAGGTAGAGCAGAAACACGATCGCGGTCTCGGCATAGAGGCCCGCCAGCGCGATGATCCCGATCCAGACGGCGATGGAGAGGTCGTAGTTCAGCAGCTGCAGCAGCCAGAACGACCCGGCGACGGCGAACGGAACGCCCAGCAGCACGAAGCAGGTCTCCGTCACGGACCTGTTGGTCAGGTAGATCAGGACGAAGATCAGGAGGAGGGTCATCGGAACCACGTACATGAGACGCCGCTCGGCGCGCTCCAGGTACTCGTACTGCCCGCTCCACGCGATCGTGTACCCCGGCGGCAGCGCGACCCCGGCCGCGACCGCCTCCCGCGCGGACTCCACGTAGCCGCCCATGTCGACGTCGCGCAGATCGACGTACACCCAGGCGTTGGGCTTCGCCCCCTCGCTCTTGATGCTCGGCGGACCCACCACGTACTCCATGCCCGCCAGCTGTCCCAGCGGCACCTGGTGACCCTGGGGCGTCGTCACCAGGACGGCGCGCAGCGCGGGCAGATCGTCCCGCAGCTCACGGCTGTAGCGCAGGTTGACCGGATGGCGCGTGAGGCCTTCGACCGTGGTCGTCACGTTCATCCCGCCGATGGCCGTCCGGATCACCTCCTGCACGTCCCTCACGGTGAGTCCGTGCCGGGCAATCGCCTCGCGATCGATGGCGAAATCGAGGTAGTTGCCCCCCATCACCCGGTCCGCGTAGACGCTGGCGGTCCCCGGGACATCGCGCAGCACATCCTCGATCTCGCGCCCCAGCCTTTCCAGCTCGGTCAGATCGGGACCGGCGATCTTGACGCCCACGGGCGTGCGGATTCCGGTTGAGAGCATGTCGATCCGGCTCCGGATGGGCATGGTCCAGGCGTTGGTCAGCCCCGGAATCTGCAGGGCGGCGTCGAGCTCCTCGATGAGGCGCTCGGGCGTCATCCCCGGCCGCCACTGGCCGCGGGGCTTCAGGGCGATGGTGGTCTCGATCATGGACAGGGGGGCGGGATCGGTCGCCGTTTCCGCCCGCCCGACCTTGCCGAAGACGTGCTGGACTTCGGGGAAGGTGTAGATGATCCGGTCGGTCTGCTGCAGGATCTCGCGCGCCTCGGTGATCGAGACCCCGGGGAGCGTCGTGGGCATGTAGAGCAGGTCGCCCTCCCAGAGCGGAGGCATGAACTCCGATCCCAGGCGCGACAGCGGCACGGCGGTCGCCGCCAGCCCCAGCACCGCGGCGGCGAGCACCCACGCCCGAAACCGCAGAGCCAGCGAGAGCACCGGCCAGTACGCCCGGGCCAGGAACCTGCCCAGCGGGGTGCGCGTCGGCGGACGGATCCTCCCCCGCACCCAGTAGCCCACCAGCACCGGAACCAGCGTCACCGACAGGAGCGCCGCGGCCGCCATGGCATAGGTCTTGGTGAACGCCAGGGGCTTGAACAGCCGCCCCTCCTGCGCCTCGAGGGTGAAAACCGGCATGAACGAAACGGTGATTACCAGCAGCGCCAGGAAGAGCGACGGGCCCACTTCCCGCGCCGCGGAGGCGACAATCTCCCAGTGCGGCTTTCGGCCACCGTCCTGGGCGAGGCGCCGGTGGGCGTTCTCGACCATCACGATCCCCGCGTCCACCATCGTCCCGATCGCGACGGCGATCCCCCCCAGGGACATGATGTTGAGCGTCAGCCCCTGCATGCGCACCACGATCAGCGCCATCAGGATCCCGACCGGCAGCGCGATCACGGCCACGAGCCCGCTGCGCAGGTGGAAGAGGAACAGCAGGCACACCAGGGCCACGATCACGAGTTGCTGCGCGAGGCTCATGCGGATGCTGCCGACCGCCCGGTCGATCAGCGCGCTGCGGTCGTAGGCCACTTCGATCTCGACGCCCTCCGCCAGGCCGGGCGCGACCTCCGCCAGCTTGTCCTTCACGTCCCGGATCACCCGCCGCGTGTCCGCGCCGGAGCGCACCACGACGATGCCGCCGACCGTCTCCCCCTCTCCGTTCCACTCGGCGAGCCCGCGGCGTCCCTCCGGCCCCAGGCTCACGCGCGCGACATCCTCGAGCAGGATCGGCGTCCCGTCCGCGCTCACGCCGAGGCCGATCCGGCGAATGTCGTCCACCGACTGGATGTAGCCGAGGCCCCGGATCATGAATTCCCGCTCGGCGACTTCGATGAGGCCGCCCCCGACATCGCTGTTGCTCTCCTGGATGGCCGTGCGGATGGCGGAGATGGACAGATCGTACGCGCGCAGGCGATTCGGGTCGACCGTGACCTGGTACTGGCGCACGAAGCCGCCCACGCTGGCCACTTCCGAGACCCCGGGCACCGCGGTCAGCTCATACTTGAGGAACCAGTCCTGTATCGCGCGCAGCTCCCCGAGGTCGTGGCGGTCCGACCTGAGCGCGTACACGAAGGCCCAGCCGACGCCCGTGGCATCGGGTCCGAGCCGGGGCGTGATGTCCGGCGGCAGCTGGTCGGACAGGGAGTTGAGGTACTCCAGAACCCGGCTTCTGGCCCAGTAGAGGTCGGTTCCGTCTTCGAAGATGACGTATACGAACGACACCCCGAAGAACGAATACCCGCGCACCACCTGCGCGAACGGCGCCGCCAGCATCTGGGTGGCGACGGGATAGGTGACCTGGTCCTCGACGATGCGCGGCGCCTGGCCCGGATACTCCGTCTGGATGATGACCTGGATGTCGGAAAGATCCGGGATGGCATCGATGGGAGTGCGGGACAGCGAGAAGATGCCCGCGACCACGACGGCGAAGGCGCCGACGAGGATCAAGGGGCGGTTCCTGATGGAGCCGTCGATGATGCGAGCGAACATGGCCGAGCCTCCGTCAGCGCGGGGGGCGGGTACCGGAGGGCGAGCCCGACATCGCTTCCGTCTCGCCCGGCGGGGGCCCCTGTTGCGAGCCCGGCATCTCCCCGTGCGGCATCTCCCCGTGCGGCATCTCGCCCTCCGCGGCGGGCTCCCCGGACTCCGCGCCGCTCAGTAACTGCGAGATCGCGGCCTTGAGGTTGGCGTCGGCGTCGATGAGGAACTGGGACGAAACCAGGACCTGCTCTCCCGGAGCCAGCCCGGACGTCACCTCCTGCATCCCCTCGCTCTCGGTTCCGAGCGCGACTTCGCGCGGCTCGAACACGCCGCCGCCCCTGGCCACGATCACCACGGCGCGCGTTCCGCTGTGCAGCACCGCCTCGGCCGCCACCATCACGGCGTCGGATGCGCCGCTGGCCCGCGCGGTCACGTTGACGTACATCCCGGGCCGGAGCCGCAGATCGGCGTTGGCCACCTCCACGAACGCCGTGAGCGTCCTGGTCTGCGAGTTCACCGCGGGACGGAAGAAGAGGATGTGCCCGTCCCATCGCCGGCCCGGGTACGCGTCCGCCTCGACCTCGACGGCCTCGCCCTCCCCCACATGCCTCAGATCGTCCTCGTAGAACTCGGTCTCGGCCCACAGGATGGAGTGATCGGCGATCTTCAGCACCGTCATCCCGGGCTCGATCCGCATCCCTTCCATCGAGTCGCCCATCTTCTCGACGATGAAGCCGGTGGCGGGCGAGAAGACCCGGACCGTGCGCGCGACCGCCCCCGATTCGGCGAGCTCCTCGATCTGCGCCTCCGTCATGTCCCAGTAGAGCAGGCGCTCCCGGGTCGCCTCCAGGAGGGACTGCGCGCGCTCGATGGCTTCCGGATAGGCTCCGCTGTCCCGCAGGCGCCCGAGGTATTCCATCGCCCCGATGAATTCACGCTGTGTCGAGACCAGTTCCGGGCTGTAGATCTCGAAGAGGACGTCGCCCCTGTCCACCGTCTCGCCCACGTTGTTCACGCTGGCCTGCTCGATCCAGCCTGCGTACTTGGTCTGGACCGAGACCACCCGCTCCTCGTTGTGCGCCAGGATGCCGACCGTGCGGATGAAGACGGGGAGCGAGCCGCGCTGAACCTCGGCCGTGCGCACGGCGAAGTTCTGCAGGAAGCTCGGGCTCACGCGGACCTGGCCGTCCGCGAGGGCGTCGTCCTCGTAGACCGGAACCAGATCCATCCCCATCGGCGACTTTCCCGGTTGGTCGGATGTGTAGTTGGGATCCATGGGCGCCCGCCAGTAGAGGATCCTGCGTTCGCCCGCGCCCCCGGCAGCCGCCGCATCGGCGGCGCTCGCGCCGGCTTCTCCGCGGGACGCGGGCATCCCGCTCTCACCGGCTCCGGGCGATGCCTCGGCCATGGGCTCGCGCGGCAGGATGCGCATCAGAAGCAGCGTCCCGCCCGCACCGATCACCACGCCCAGCGCCACGATGGCGGCGAACTGAAACCTCTTTGTGTTCCTCATGATCCCTCCTCCTCCGGAGATGATGCCCCCTCCTCCGGAAAGGGCGAGCCGATGGCTCGTTCCATGTCGGCCAGCGCCTTCATGTAGTCGGCCCGCATGCGCGCTAGGCCGAGACGGACGTCCAGCAGGACGGATTCGCTGTCCAGCAATTCCAGCACGCCCGTGACACCGGCCGAGTACGCTTCCTCGGTCGCGCGCAGGGCCTGCTCCGCCTGGGGGAGCAGCGCGCGTTCGAAGAGGGCCAGCTGCCCCTCGATGGTGGTCAGCCGGAACGCGGTCGAACGGACGGCGAACGCCACCTCGTTGACCGCATCGCGGTACCCTTCCTCGGCGGCGGAGAGGCGCGCGGCGGCCTCGCGCATGCCCGCGTCGTAGCTGGACCTGAAAACGGGAATGCTCGCGCCCAGGGTGAGGCTGTAGGTGTCGCGCCCGTTGTCGGGGGGCGGATCGTTGCGACCCGGATCGTCGCGCCGGTCCAGGACGCTCCCCCAGGCGACGCCGATGGAGAAGTCCGGTCGGTACCGGCGACGCGCCAGGCGCACGGCCCGCTGGTTGCTCTCGATCCGCAGCCGGGCCGACCTCACTTCCGGCCTGGCCCCGAGCCCGTCTGCCCGCAACTGCTCGTCATCGACGCTCGCCAGCGGGCGCTCCCCGAGCTCGATCGTCGGGACGGGGGCGTCCACCGCCCGATTCGCGAGGATGTTGAGCGCGGCTTCGAAGTCGGTCCGCTGCTGCAGGAGTCCCCGCCGCCGGCTCAGGACCCGCGTGACTTCCGCCTGAAGCTTGAGCACCGCCTGCTGCTGCCCGAAGCCCTGCGAGTAGCGGGCCTGGGTCAGAGCCTCGTAGTGGAGGAGGAGTTGCTCTTCCTCTCCGGTGATTCGGAGGGCTGCATCCAGGTACGCGAGGTCATAGTAGGCCAGCTTGACCTGGCGCACGACTTCGGCCCTCTGCTCTTCGTAGGCCTCGCCTCGACTCTCGGCTTCGGCCTCTGCGATCTCCCGGCGATCCGACAGCGTTCCGAACCAGGGGAATGCCTGGCTGAGCGACACGCCGGACGTTTGCGGCCCGACCCGGGTCTGGGGGCCGCGCAGGTGCTGGGTGAAGGCAACCATCGGATTCGGCAGGGCCGACGCCTGCGGGACGCGGGCACGCGCCGCCTGAGCTTCCGAGAGCGCTCCGCGCACGCGGGGGTTGCCTCCCAGTGCTTCCGCGATGAGCGCGGCGAGCGCTGGATCGCCGTTGTTCGCATAGGGCGGCGTCTGCGCCGTAGCGCCGGACGGGCCCAGGGGATCCGAAAGTGCGATCGCCAGAGCGATCGTGAGGATCCGCTTGGTATACATGTGCACCTCGCCATCGGGATGTCGATACGTCCCGTGAGGGGATGGGCGGGTGCGAAGACGTTTGTCCCGTAGTGGAGAGGGACCATGCTGCGCGACGGGCCCGCGCCGGACTGCGGAAAGGGCCGCCTCCAGGCATGGAGGCGCTCGCGCGAGTCAGGCGGCCTTCACGGGTTGCGCCCCGAACGGAGCGCGGACGGTCAGGCGTGGTGGCGAGGCGGGGGTGTCTCGACGCCAGGCGTGATGGCGACGGGGGCGGATGCGGTGAAGAAGTCCGCCCGGACGAAGACGGCCGGGAGTCGAACCAGGATGGCCGTTTGCGCGGTCCGGGCGGAAGCGGCGCTGCAGGCGGCCAGGATCATCAGGCAGCCGCCGCTGTCGCCGTGGTGCTCCCCGTGCGGCGTCGCCGGCGCCTCTTCAGTGGACAGATGGTGGTGGCCGGGAGGCGCCGGGGCGGGCGGATGCGCCAGGGCGTGGTGCGCCGGGCCGCTCGCGTGGCGGGCGGGGTCGCCGGTGCCGTGCGCGAGGTCGCCAGCCGTGTACGCGGAAGCGAAGGTGCGCGCGCCGGCGTCGAGCATGGGCGCGGGCGCACCCATGTCACAACGGAGCGCGGCCACCTGGGACCAGGACAGGGCCGCGAGGGCGAGTAGAGCTGCGGTGCGGCGCATGAGTGCAATGTGCGCCGCGCAACGGTGGGGCGTCAACACGGCGGTCTTTGGGTCAGTCGTCCCTGCCCCCCGGAAGGTATTTCGCCGGAATGGGATGGTCGGGCCCTTCGCCGAGCCAGAAGATCGACACCACCCACCAGCGCGACCCGTCGTTCATCAGCTGAATCGAGTTGATGCCGCGCGCAAACGGCTCGGCGTCGCTCGCGCTCCGGCGCGACTCGTAGCTGCTGAAGGCGTGTGCGATCACGCCGTACTCCTCGGTCACGCGGTGGATCTCCACCTCGTGGAAGCCGTTCGCTTCCAGCGACTCGCCGACGCCTTCCGCGTACTCGTCGGGCATGATCACCCGGCGCGCGTAGGTGGAGCCGCCGCCGGGACGTCCCACCGGGCTGAGGGTCGCGCCGGGCGCGAACAGCGACCGGAAGCGGTCCCAGTCGCGCGCCACGCCCGCATCGCCGGAGATGACGTCGTAGAGGGCCGTGATGATCGCGTCGATGGACGCGACGTCGGCCGGGTCGGCGGCGGGTTGCTGGGCGGTGGCGGGTGCGGCGGCGCCTGCCAGGCCGGTCAGAAGGACGGCAGCCAGCCGTGCAGAGGGCCGCCAAGGCCTCCGGGAGAACGCAAAGGCCGGGCGGCCCCGGCTACGCCGGTTCACATGATCACCCGCCGCATGTACTGCCTGACCTTCTCCATGTACTTCTCGAAGAAGTGCTTCTGGATGTCGTTCATGTCGAGCTCGCGGCCCTGGATGTAGGCCTGCTCGATGTCGGTGGTCATGTC
>LXNJ01001723.1_pt1 | contig 12607 bp, 6 predicted proteins | sample 809081 | NCBI WGS metagenome assembly LXNJ01 (sample SAMN04870510, study PRJNA318959) | sponge metagenome | biome: sponge; feature: marine sponge reef; material: water | host: Petrosia ficiformis | place: Greece: Milos, Mediterranean Sea | collected 2013-05-29 | depth 5-7 m
TCGATGTCACCAGCTACTCCTGGCAGAAGGTGATGGGCGGGGAGGCCGGCTTCGGCATGCTGATCCTGGGGCCCCGCGCGGCCGACAGGCTGGAGAGCGCGCGGCCGCCTTGGCCGGTGCCCCGGGTCTTCCGCCTCACCAAGGGCGAGGGCGGCCTCAACGAGGGCATCTTCCGCGGCGAGACCATCAACACGGTCTCGATGATGGCGGTGGAGGACGCGCTGGACGCGCTGCGCTGGATCGAATCGATCGGCGGCCGGGCGGGGATGCAGGCGCGCGCCAGGGCCAATTTCGAGGTCGTCGAGGCGTGGGTCGAGGGGCGCGACTGGGTCGAATTCCTCGCCCGCGCGCCGGAGACGCGCTCGCACACCTCGGTCTGCCTCAGCATCGTCGATCCCTGGTTCGCCGCGCAGGGCGAGGCCGGGCAGTGGGCCGTGATCCGGCGCATGACATCGCTGCTTGAAGCGGAGGGCGCGGCTTACGATATCAAGACCCACCGTGCCGCGCCGCCAGGGCTTCGCATCTGGTGCGGGGGAACGGTGGAGCGCGACGATCTCGAAGCGCTGACCCCCTGGCTGGACTGGGCCTGGGACGAGGTGCGCCGGCACGGGGCCGGCTAGCCTGCCGCACTGCCGGAGCCGGGGAGCGATGCCGAGGGTTCTGATCGCGGACGAGCTGAGCGACGTGGCCGCGCGGGCGTTCGCCGAGCGCGGCATCGAGGCCGACGTGCGCCCGGGCCTCGCGCCCGAGGCGCTGGCGGAGGCCATCGAGGGCTACGAGGGCCTCGCCGTCCGCTCCGCCACCAGGGTGACGGCGGACCTGCTCGAGCGGGCGACGCAGCTCAGGGTGGTGGGCCGCGCGGGCACCGGAGTCGACAACGTCGACATCCACGCGGCGACCGCGCGCGGCATCGTCGTCATGAACACGCCGCACGGCAATTCCGTGACCGCGGCGGAGCACACCATCGCCATGATGTGCGCGATGGCGCGGCGGATCCCGCAGGCGGACCGCTCGACCCGCGCCGGCGCGTGGGAGCGGGGCCGCTTCATGGGCGTCGAGCTCCGCGACAAGACGCTGGGCGTCGTCGGCTGCGGCACCATCGGCGCCATCGTCGCGACCCTCGCCCAGGGGCTCAGGATGCGGGTCGTCACCTACGACCCCTACCTGGCGCCCGACCGCGCCGCCACCCTCGGCGTGACGCTGGTGACGCTGGACGAGCTGCTCCGCGAGTCCGACGTGATCACCCTGCACGTGCCGCTGACCGAGGAGACGCGCGGTCTCATCGATGGCGGCGCGCTGGCCATAACCAAGCCGGGTGTGCGCATCGTCAACTGCGCGCGCGGCGGGCTGATCGTGGAGGCTGAGCTCAAGAGCGCGATCGAGAGCGGCCACGTGGCGGGCGCCGCGCTCGACGTGTTCGAGGAGGAGCCCGCGCGGGACAATCCCCTCTTCGCACTTGACGACGTGATCGCGACACCCCATCTCGGAGCCTCCACCCTCGAGGCACAGGAAAGCGTGGCGCTCCAGATCGCGCAGCAGATGGGCGAGTTCCTGCTCACGGGCATGGTCGTGAATGCGGTCAATGCTCCCTCCATCGCGCCGGAGGAGATGGCGAAGCTCGGCCCCTACCTCACCCTTGCGGAGCAGATCGGGAGCTTCGCCGGGCAGATCGCGGACGAACGCATCCGCGGCGTGACCATCACCTACGAGGGCCAGGCCAGCGCGCTGGATTCGCGCCCGCTCAGCGCAGCGGCCCTCCAGGGCCTGCTCGCCCCGCGGCTCGACAACGTCAACATGGTCAACGCCCCGGTCGTGGCCCGCGAGCGCGGCATCGAGGTGCGCGAGATCAGGAGCGCGACGGCGGCCGACTACCAGACCGTCCTGCGCGTGGACGTGCAGTCGGGCGAGCGCGTGCAGGGGGTGGCGGGAACGCTCGTCGGCGGCGGCCTGCGCATCGTGGAGATCGAGGGCATCAAGATCGAGGCGGAGCTCGGCCCGCACATGATCTACTTCACCAACGAGGACAAGCCGGGACTGATCGGCGCGGTCGCCACCATCCTCGGCGAGGCCGGAATCAACATCGCCACCTTCAGCCTCGGGCGGCGGGCGGCGGGGGGCGACGCCGTCGGCCTCATCGGCATCGATTCGCCGGCTCCGGACGAGGTGGTCGAAGGGCTGCGTGCACGCGCGGCGGTCATCAAGCTGAAGCGCCTCGGCTTCTGACGCCGGCGGCACCGAACGGACGACATGAGCACCTGGCAAGCGATCCTCTTCATCGCCCTCGCGATCCTTGCGATCGCGGGCATCGCCTTCGTGGTCTTCAGGATCGTGGTCGCGCGGCGCGGCGCCTTCCGCGACGACGACACCGTTGCGGCGGCGGAGGTCGTCGCGACCGACACCGCGCGGCTGACCGAGAACGCGCGCCTTGCCGCGGCTGCCGAGCGCCTCCCCGCCCTCGAACGCGAGAACAAGGAGCTGCGCGGGCAACTGCAGGCGGCCGAGAAGAAGAACGCCGCGCTCGGGGCGGTGCTGCAGACGCACCGCAAGAGCCACGAGATGCGCGTCCAGGAGCTGACGCAGATGGGCGCCGCGCTGGAGAAACGCTTCGCCGGCCTCGCCTCCGAGGCGCTCGGCAAGAACAGCGAGAGCTTCCTCAAGCTGGTGAGCGAGCGCTTCGACAAGCACAGCCAGTCCGCCAGGGAAGAGCTGGACAAGCGCCGCACCGCGATCGAGACGCTGGTCAAGCCGCTCGGCGAGAGCCTGTCCAGGTTCGAGACCAAGGTGGACGCCATCGAGAAGGCGCGCGAGGGCGCCTACCGGGCGATCACCGAGCAGGTGAAGACCCTGGCCGAGGGGCAGACCGGCCTGCGCTCGGAGACCAGCCGCCTGGTGCAGGCGCTGAGGCGCCCGCAGACGCGCGGCCGCTGGGGCGAGTACCAGCTGCGCAACGTGCTCGAGATGGCCGGCATGACCGAGCACGTGGACTTCGTGGAGCAGAGCTCGGTCTGGGGCCAGGAGGGCCGGCTCCGCCCCGACGTGATCATCCGCATCCCCGGCGGCAAGTCGATCATCGTCGACGCCAAGACCCCGCTCGACGCCTACCTCACGGCCATGGAGGCGGCGGACGACGAGAGCCGCGAGCGCGGCCTCGCCGACCACGCGCGCCAGGTGCGCAACCACGTGCGGGCGCTGGCCTCGCAGGACTACTGGAAGGCGCTCCCGGAGACGCCGGAGTTCGTGGTGATGTTCATTCCCGGCGAGGCCTTCTTCGCCGCCGCGATCGAGAGCGACCCGGACCTGCTCGACAACGCCGTGCGCCAGCGCATCCTGATCAGCACGCCCACCACCCTCATCGCCCTGGTGAAGACCATCGCCTACGGCTGGCAGCAGGAGAACCTCGCCAAGAACGCGCAGGTGGTGGCGACACAGGGCCGCGAGCTCTACGAGCGCATCAAGACCTTCGGCGGGCACATGAACGACCTCGGGCGGTCGCTGCAGCAGACGGTCGAGCGCTACAACAAGGGAATCGGCTCGCTGGAGCGGCGCGTGCTGCCGGCGGCGCGCCGCTTCGAGGAGCTCGACGTCGCCCCCGGCGGCTCGTCGATCCCGCCGCTGGAGCCGGTCGAGCTCGACGCCCGCGAGAGCCAGACCGAAGAGCTGGCAGGCGAAACTGCCGGCGAGACTCGGAGCAAGGAGCCGGTCGACACCGATGCCGACGCGGCACCGGCGGACACCGGCGAGGCGCAGCAGCCGGACACGGGCGAGGTCCAGCCGATAGACGGCGGCGAGAGAAAGAAGATCTTCGCAACGCCCTGAGCCGGTCGGCTCAGCACTCCGGCATGTTGACGGCGAGGCCGCCCAGGCTGGTCTCCTTGAACTTCGCGCTCATCTCCCTGCCCGTCTCCCGCATCGCCTCGATGCAGTTGTCGAGCGGCATGAAGTGCGTGCCGTCGCCGCGCAGGGCGAGCGAGGCGGCGGCAACGGCTTTCGTCGCGCCGATGCCGTTGCGCTCGATGCAGGGCACCTGAACAAGGCCGGCGACCGGGTCGCAGGTCATGCCCAGGTGGTGCTCGAGCGCGATCTCGGCCGCGTTCTCCACCTGCGCGGGCGTGCCGTCGAGCACCGCGCTGAGACCGGCGGCGGCCATCGCCGCGGCGGAGCCGACCTCCGCCTGGCAGCCGGCATCGGCGCCGGAAATCGAGGCGTTGGACTTGATCAGGCCGCCGATCGCCGCAGCGGTAAGCAGGAATTCCCCGACCCGCCCCTCGTCGGCGCCGATGCAGTGGTCGAGGTAATAGCGCAGCACGGCCGGGATCACGCCGGCGGCACCGTTGGTCGGCGCCGTCACCACCTTGCCTCCGCCGGCGTTCTCCTCGTTGACCGCCATGGCGTAGACAGTGAGCCAATCGGAATAGACGTGCGGCTGCGCGGTGTTGGAGCCCTGCTCTTCGCAGAGCTGCTCGTAGAGCTTGCCGGCCCGTCGCTTCACCCGCAGCCCGCCGGGGAGCTCCCCCTGACGCGCGAGCCCGCGCTCGATGCAGGTGCTCATGGCCTGCCAGAGTGCAGCGAGCCCGGCATCGACCTCGGCATCGGAGCGGAGGGTGCGCTCGTTTGCCAGCATCATCCGGGCGATGGAGTTGCCGCTCTCCTCTGCCATTCGCAACATGGAGGCGGCGTTCTCGAAGGGGAAGGGGACTTGCGTTCCCGCATCGTCGCCGACGCCCGCCTGGCCGCCGGCGAGCTCCTCGGCCGTCACGATGAAGCCGCCGCCGATCGAATAGTAGATCTGGCTCAGATAGCCCACTCCCTCGGCGTCGGTCGCATGGAATTCCATGCCGTTGGGATGGCCCGGCAGCAGGGAGTCGTAGTCGAAGAAGATGTGATGATGCGGGTCGAACGCGAGCGCGATGCCGCCGAGCGAAGGCAGGCGTCTGCTCTGCCTGAGGATCGCCACGTCGGCTTCGGCCCTGTCGATGTCGATGTCGCCGGCGCGATGGCCGAGCAGTCCGAACACGATCGCCCGGTCCGTCGCATGGCCCCTGCCGGTCAAGGCCAGGGAGCCGTGGAGCGAGACGTGAATGCGCAGCCATGAATCGGGCGGCGGGTCCCTCGCAGCCCGCTTCGCCAGCAGCGCGAGGAAGGCGCCGGCCGCCGCCATCGGCCCCATGGTGTGGGACGAGGAGGGGCCGATGCCGACCTTGAAGATGTCGAAGACGCTCAGGAACATCGTGGCGATGCTCGCCCATTGGCGGGGCCCCGCTGGCTTGCAGGCGACCCACAAGCGTCAGCGAGCGACGGCGGGCGCCCGATGCAAGGCAACGCCTTCGTGCCGGATGCGCACGAGGACCCTTGCCTCCCCGCGCCGGCCGTCGCACACGGCGCCCCCTTGGCAATTGTCGCAGGCGCGGGCGTCGGCCAAGATGGGGCGGGAGCGTTGGACGCGGGAGCGGAGCCATGCGGCGCATCGGAGTGGATGTCGGCGGTACCTTCACGGACCTGATCCTGGTCGACGAGGCGGCGGGCGCGATCACCGTCGACAAGGTGCCGTCCACGCCGGACGACCCGGCGCGCGCGGTGATGACCGGCGTGGACGCGCTCTGCGGCAAGGCCGGCGCCAGCCTCGAGGCGGTCGACCTGCTGCTGCACGGCACCACGGTCGCGACCAACATCGCGCTGGAGCACAAGGGCGCCGAGGTCGGCCTCATCACGACCGAGGGCTTTCGCGACATCCTGCACATCGCCCGCCACAAGAAGCCCCACAACTTCTCGCTCCAGCAGGAGCTGCCGTGGCAGTCGCGCCCGCTGGTCCGCCGCCGCCACCGACTCACGGTCAAGGAGCGGGTTACCGCGCCGAAGGGCGAGATCGTCGTGCCGCTGGACGAGGACGAGGTGCGGGAGCGGGCGCGGGCGCTCGCCGAGGCCGGCGTCGATGCCATCGCCGTCTGCCTGCTGCATTCCTACCTCAACCCGGCGCACGAGCAGCGCATCGGGCAGATCCTGCGGGAGGAATGCCCCGACGCCTATCTCTCGCTCTCCAGCGAGGTGCTGCCGCTCTACCGCGAGTTCGAGCGCTTCTCCACCACCTGCCTCAACGCCTACGTCGGCCCCCGGGTCGCGAGCTACGTGGGCAGGCTGGACTCCGGCCTGCGCGACGCGGGCCTCGCGCGCGGCGTCCGCCTGATGCAGTCCTCCGGCGGCATGACGACGGCGGAGAGCGCCACCGGCGGCCCGGTCAACCTGATGATGTCGGGCCCGGTCGCAGGGCTCATCGGCGGCATCTGGGCCGGCCGGATGGCCGGCTACGACAACGTCTTCACCCTCGACATCGGCGGCACCTCCGCCGACATCGGCGTTGCCGCCGGCGGCCGGCTGCGGATGCGCCACCTGCTCGACACCAAGGTCGGCGACTACCAGGCGATGATCCCGATGGTGGACATCGACACCATCGGCGCGGGCGGCGGCTCGGTCGCCTATGTCGACGAGGGCGGCATCTACCGCGTCGGCCCGCAGTCGGCGGGCGCCGACCCGGGGCCGGCCTGCTACGGCCGCGGCGGCGCCGAGCCCACCTCGACCGACGCCCAGGTGGTGCTGGGCCGGCTGCGCACCGACCGCGGCCTCGTCGGCGGGCGCATGACCCTGCACGCGGCGCTCGCGCGCGAGGCGCTGCAGGGCCTCGCCGGGACGCTGGAGATGCCGCTGGAGGAGACCGCGCTCGGCGCGCTGCAGATCCAGAAGTTCAGCATGGTCCAGGCCATCGAGCTCAACAGCGTGCGCCGCGGCTACGACCCGCGCGACTTCACCCTCGTCGCCGCCGGCGGCGCGGGCCCCCTCTTCGCCTGCGACATCGCGGTGGAGCTGGAGATTCCGCGCGTCCTCGTGCCGCCGCATCCCGGCATCCTCTCGGCCACCGGGCTGCTCGCGACCGACATGCAGCACGAGTTCGTCGCCACCGAGCGCCAGCCCCTCGCCACGCTGGACCGCGCCCATCTCGCCGCGCGCTTCGAGGCGCTGACGGGCCAGGCGCTGGCGCGGCTGGAGGCGGACGGCGTGGCGCAAGATGACCGCCTGATCCGCCGCCTCGCCGACTGCCGCTACGCCGGCCAGGGCTACGAGGTGCGCTTCGATGCGCCGGCGGGCACCATCGACGATGCCTGGGTGGACGAGCTGGCCGAGCGCTTCCACCGCGCGCACGAGGCGGAGTACGGCCACCGCTTCGATGCGCCGGTCGAGATCGTCAACATCCGCGCCCTCGCCATCGGCCGCATCCCCGACCTCGACTGGCCCGAGATCGAGGGCGGCGGCGGGGAGCCGGCGGCGCTGCTCAGCCAGCCGGTGGTCTTCGAGGTCGAGGGCAAGGGCGAGACCCACGAGACCCCCTTCTACGACCGCGCCGGCTTGCGCGCCGGCGACCGCATCTCGGGCCCCGCCGTCGTCGAGCAGTACGACACCACCGTGGTGATCCCGCCGCGCTGCGAGGCGGCGATCGATGCACGCGGCAACATCGTCATCGACTGCAGGGCCGCCGCGGCGCAGCACGGGCACGACCTGGCGACGCCGATCATGCAGCGCGTCATCGGCGGCGCGTTCACCGCCATCGCGCAGGAGATGGCGGGCGTGCTCTACCGCATGTCGTACTCCTCGATCATCCGGGAATCGGAGGACCTCGGCGCCGGCGTCTTCGACCGCGACGGGCTCATGCTGGCGGAATCCGAGTCCACGCCGATGTTCATGGGCGCCATGCCGCGCATCGTCCAGAACGTCATCGAGCTGCTGGACGGCGACATCCACGAGGGCGACATCATCTTCCACAACGACCCCTACCACGGGGCCACCCACTCGCCCGACTGCGCCATCGTGATCCCGATCTACCACGGCGCGGAACTGGTCGGCTTCGCCGGCGCTTCGGCCCACCTGCTCGACATCGGCGGCTCCCATCCGGGGCTCAACATCGACGCCGTCGACATCTACGCCGAGGGCAACATCTACCGCGCGGTGAAGCTCGCCGAGAAGGGCGTGCGCCAGGAGGGTCTCTGGCGGCACATCCTGGAGAACATGCGCACGCCCACGCCCAACGAGGGCGACGTCCAGGCGATGATCGCGGCCTGCGAGCTGGCCAGGCGGCGCTACCTCGACCTGATCGAGCGCTACGGCCTCGGCGCCGTCGAGGACGCGGGCCGCCACTGGATGGACTACTCCGAGCAGATGCTCCGGCGCGAGATCGCCAGGATTCCGGACGGCGAATACGAGACCGCGATGGGCTTCCTCGACGACGACGGGGTCAACCGCGGCCGCAAGCTGCCGGTCAAGGTGAAGGTGATCGTGGACGGCGACGAGATCACCTACGACCTCACCGGCTCCAGCGACGAGGTGCCGACCGGCTACAACGTGCCCTTCGAGGGCACCACCTGCTCCGCCATGTCCTTCATCACGCGGATGATCTTCCTCGACACCGTGACGCACCCGGTCTACGTGCCGCAGAACGAGGGCATGACGCGGCCGATCAACGTGATCGCGCCCAAGGGCTCGATCTTCAACCCCCGCTTCCCGCGCTCCTGCTTCGCCCGCTTCTGCCAGGTGCAGCGTGCCGTCGACCTGGTGCTGCGCGCGCTCGCCCCGGTGGTGCCGGAGAAGATCACCGCCGGCAACTCGGCGCACCTGCACTTCATCTCGTACTCCGGCTTCGACACGGACCAGGGCGAGTACTGGGTCTACCTCGAGGTCGACGAGGGCTCCTACGGCGGGCGGCCGGGGCGCGACGGGCTGGACGCCGTGGACTGCCTCATCGCCAATACCCGCAACAACCCGATCGAGGAGCTGGAGTGGCGCTTCCCCATCCGCACCGAGCGCTACGAGCTGCGCGCCGAGCCCTGCGCCGCCGGCAAGTGGCGCGGCGGCATCGGCATGGTGCGGGTCAACCGGATGCTGGTGGATACCATCGTCACCTGCGAGGGCGAGCGGCACGAATCCGACGAGCCCTGGGGCATCTTCGGCGGCGGCGCCGGGCTCAACGCCTCGGTGGTGCGCAACCGGGGCGGCGCCGGCGAGGAGGCCTGGCCCTCCAAGTTCACCGGCTTCCGCCTCGCCGCCGGCGACAGCATCGAGATTACCGTGCCCAACTCGGGCGGCTACGGCGAGCCGCTGGAGCGCGACCCTCGGCTGGTGCTGGCCGACGTGCTCGACGGCTTCACCACGGTCGAACGTGCCCGCGACGACTACGGCGTGGTGATCGAGCCCGAGGCGATGCGCCTCGACGAGGCGGCGACCCGCACGCTCCGCACCGAGCGCCTCGGCTCCGCGCGCCAGCCGGCACCGGCCTGAGCCGCAGGGCCGAGGGTGTCGCGCCCGCGGCGGCCGTGCGATAAGACGGGGCGGCACGGGCACGGCGCAGCCACGATGCAGGGAGGGGACGCATGAGCGGCGGGATTTCGGAGGCCTACGGCAAGCTGGACGGACTGGGGCTCGCCGCCCTCGTCAAGAAGCGCGAGGTCTCGGCCGGCGAGGTGCTGGAAGAGGCGATCCGCCGCGCCGAGGCGATGAACGGCACGCTCAACTTCCTCACCTACAAGGCCTACGAGGAAGGCCGCGCCATGGCCGCCGACCCGGCGCTCCCCGACGGCCCCTTCAAGGGCGTCCCCTGGCTGGTGAAGGAGATCGCCACCGACTGGGAGGGGCTGCAGAACACCAACGCCTGCCCCTACTTCAAGGACATCGTCTCGACCTTCGACTGCGAGCGGGTGCGGCGCACCAAGCAGGCGGGCTTCGTGCTGCTGGGCAAGTCCAACTCGCCCGAGGCCGGCTGGGCGCTCTCCACCGAGCCCAGGATGTACGGCGCCACCGTCAATCCCTGGGACACGACGCGCACGCCGGGCGGCTCCTCCGGCGGCTCGGCGGCGGCGGTCGTCTCCCGCGTGCTGCCGCTGGCCGAGGCCAGCGACGGGGGCGGCTCGATCCGCACGCCGGCCTGCCACTCCGGCCTGGTCGGGCTCAAGCCCGCGCGCGGGCGCATCACGCTCGCGCCGGGCGCGGACTTCTGGTACGGCGGCGTGACCTTCCTCTGCGTCTCGCGCTCGGTGCGCGACACCGCGGCCTTCCTCGACGTCCTCGGCGGCCCGCTGCCGGGCGACGCCTACTTCGCGCGCATGCCGCAAGCCCCCTACCTCGGCGAGGTGGGCAAGGACCCCGGCACCCTCTCCATCGCCATGGTCACCACCTCGCCCGAGGGCTGCACCCCGGTCGACGCCGAGGTGAAAGAGGGGATCGAGAACGCGGGCAGGCTGCTGGAGAGCCTGGGCCATCGCGTGACGCCCGAGGACGTGCCCTACGACTTCTGGCCGCTCTACGACACCTACACGCGGATCGGCGCGGTGGGCACCGCGGCCTGGTTCGACGCCTTCGCCGGGCTGGTCGGCCACACCCTGCGCCAGGACGAGACCGAGAACCTCTACTGGACCTGCGTGCACAAGGGCCGCGGCATCTCGGGCGTCGAGCATCACAACGACATCGAGGCGCTGCGCGTGATGTGCCGCGACATCGTCGGCCGCATGGCCGCCTACGACGCCTGGCTGATGCCGGTGGTGCCCATGGTGCCGCGCAAGATCGGCTACTACGACATGTCGCTCGACGTGGACACCTACAACGCCACCATCATGGGCCCGGACTGCGCCTTCACCCAGCCCTTCAACGCCACCGGGCTGCCGGCGATCTCGCTGCCGCTGCACTGGAGCGCGCAGGGCCTGCCGGTGGGCGCCCAGCTCGTCGGCCGCGACCTCGACGAGGCGCTGCTCATCCGCCTCGCCGGCCAGCTCGAGCAGGCGCAGCCCTGGGCCGACCGCGTGCCCCCGGTCAACGCAGGCGCGTGAGCGCGGGGCGGCCGATCCCTTCGACCCGTATGAGGCAGAGACAGGACAGGAGGCCAGGACCCATGAGAAAGCCACTCACCCTGATCGCCGCGGTCGCGGCAATGGCCATGGCGACGGCGGCCCATGCCGAGACGCTGAAAGTCGGCATGATCACCACCCTCTCCGGCGGCGGCGCGGCGCTCGGCATCGACGTGCGCGACGCCTTCATGCTCGCGGTCGAGCAGGCCGGCGCCGACATCGAGCTGATCGTGGAGGACGACCAGCGCAAGCCGGACATCGCCGTCCAGCTCGCCGACAAGCTGATCCAGAGCGACAAGGTCGACGTGCTGACCGGGATCATCTGGTCGAACCTCGCCATCGCCGTGGTGCCCGCCGTGGTGCAGCAGGGCAAGTTCTACCTCTCGCCCAACGCCGGCCCGTCGATGCTCGCCGGCGAGCGCTGCCACGAGAACTACTTCAACGTCGCCTGGCAGAACGACAACCTCGCCGAGGCCGCCGGCGCCTTCGCCAACGACGCCGGCTTCGGCAACAGCTTCCTCCTCGCGCCCAACTATCCGGCGGGCAGGGACATGCTCACCGGCTACAAGCGCTTCTACAAGGGCGCCGCGGCGGGCGAGATCTATACCAAGCTGGGCGCGACCGACTACGCGGCCGAGATCGCGCAGATCCGCGCCTCGGGCGCCGACAGCGTGTACTTCTTCCTGCCCGGCGGCATGGGAATCGCCTTCCTCAAGCAGTATGCGCAGGCCGGCGTCGACATCCCGCTCGTCGGCCCCGCGTTCTCCTTCGACCAGGGCATCCTGCAGGCGGTCGGCGAGGCGGCGATGGGCGTCAGGAACACCTCGCAGTGGAACAAGGACATCGACAACCCGACCAACCAGGCCTTCGTCGAGAGCTTCCAGGCCGCGTACGGCCGCCTGCCCTCGCTCTACGCGAGCCAGGGCTTCGACACGGCGAACCTGCTGATCTCCGCCATGGGCAAGGCGAGCGTGAAGGACGCCGATGCCTTCCGCGATGCGCTCAGGGCGGCCGACTTCAAGTCCACGCGCGGCAAGTTCGCCTTCGCCCCCAACCACCACCCGATCCAGGACATCTACGTCCGCGAGGTCATCAAGGAAGGCGAGGTCTACACCAACAGGATCGTCAGCCTGGCCATGACCGACCACGCCAACGCCTACATCGACGATTGCAAGATGTAGCCCGCACCGACACGCCGAAGGGGCCGCCCGGCGCGGCCCCTTCCCTTTCCCCGAGCGAATGACTTGACGGCCTCGCTCATCGTCGAACAGCTGCTGAACGGGCTTCAGTTCGGCGTCATGCTCTTCCTGATGGCCGCCGGGCTGACGCTGATCTTCGGCGTCATGGGCCTCATCAACCTGGCCCACGGCTCGTTCTACATGGTGGGCGCCTTCGCCTGCGCCGCGGTGGCGGCGCTGACCGGCTCCTACTGGGCGGGGCTGGCGGCGAGTCTGGCGGCTGCGGCGGCCGCCGGCGCCCTGGTCGAGGTCGCGGTCATTCGCCGGCTCTACAGCCGCGGCCACCTCGACCAGGTGCTCGCGACCTTCGCGCTGATCCTGGTCTTCTCCGAGGGCACGCGCTGGGTCTTCGGCTCCTTCCCCCTCCATCTCACCGTGCCCGGGTTCCTCTCGGGCCCGGTGGCGCTGCCGGGCGGGATCGACTATCCGCTCTTCCGCTTCGCGATCATCCTGGCGGGGCTGCTGATCGCCGCCGGGCTCTTCCTCCTGATC
>LXNJ01001724.1_pt1 | contig 12603 bp, 7 predicted proteins | sample 809081 | NCBI WGS metagenome assembly LXNJ01 (sample SAMN04870510, study PRJNA318959) | sponge metagenome | biome: sponge; feature: marine sponge reef; material: water | host: Petrosia ficiformis | place: Greece: Milos, Mediterranean Sea | collected 2013-05-29 | depth 5-7 m
TAAAGAAAAGTGAAAGTTTCATCAATTTGAGTCTCCATCTAATTCCTGCCTGTGGATCGGCAGAAATTTTGTGGGTTGTAAGAAGCAGATGGCGTCCCCCAGCGGAATTGATTCGCACCTTAGGGAGCGTGCCAATTTCAGTTACTATAATTGACCCTGAAACAGTACCAATGTATCAGAAAATTGCTTCCGAAGTAATAAAATTGAAAAATCTCGGATACAGTCAGAACAGAATAGCTCGAACTATAGGTGTTCATGGTAAAGTTGTTTCCAAAGCCATCAAATATCAAATTATAAAATACGGGGAATCATGAGCAAGAAAGAGTGGACACTAACCCGGATATCGAGATTGTTGAGCCAGCCGCAGTACAGATTAATTTACCTATGCGAAAAAGGCGTAATCATTCCTGATGGAAATGATGCGAAAGGTCGAGGCAGCAGCCGTCGTTTCTCAGCACGAAATTTGTTTGAATTTGTCGTGGCTCTTAAACTGGGCGAGTTTCATTTTCCGACAAACATAACTACAAACGTACTTAGAGCACTTCGATCATTTGACAGACATCTGGGAGAAAGTTACCCGATGCTAAAACTCCCTTATTCACTCAGAATTCCAAACTCGCCTGAAGTGAAAATAATTTTGCTCAATGGCTCATGTCTGTACTTTTCGATCGGAACTAAGGATAGAAAAACTACCTATATCGGTAATTTAGATTTGCTGAACTACGACAAATATTTAGTTTCAACGAATGCTATGGATGACCAATCTAAATCTGAAATTCCGATTGAACGTATAAAAACTCTTCCGACGGAATCAGAAATCGCGTTGTTTGAATTAAACCTATCTCAGATAGCAAAAACTATTCCCCTGGATTGAACTTAGATTACCACCTTAATTCTTAACCAAAAACTACCCTGCTAAAGCAACGATTCAAAAAAGGAACAACAGCAACTACTGGAAAAATAACTTTGGAACATTGCCGACGAATTCCGCGATTACATCTTGGGTTTCGTGTCGTTCAAGTACTTGTCCGAAAACAGCATCTCTTTGCAAACAAACTGCTTAAAACAGGGAAATCAAGGAATATTCCGAAGATAAGGACAGTGAGTACATCGAAGCGATTCGCGATGAATCATTAAAACAACTTGGATACTTCATTCACCCCGAAGAGTTATTTTCGGTGAACGCGCTGCAAAGGGAAATGCCAATTTGGAGGAAGAAAACAACTTCAAATTGGATGATTTGACAACCATTTTGAACAACATCGAACAAAGCACAATGGCGACTGAAAGTGAAGATGACTTCAACAAACTGTTTGAAGACCAGATCTAAACAGCACGATATTGGGCCGGCAGACCACACTCCATACACCTTCTGCAACCACTGAAAACCATCGTAGCAACGCTGGGCTGCAAAAGGCCTATCCGCCAAGACTGTATCGCAACACTACGTTTGTGGTGAGCCTCGTCTTCCTCCGTACCCAGCCGACACCGATTTGTCTATAATGCCCACCAACAAGAATTTTGAAAAGGATTGTATGAATGAACCTGGAACATCAAGTATCATCATGCCTGCTATGATTCGGAAGTTGTTTTGATACTGTCTCCGCTAGCACCCCTCTTCAAAAATTTCGAATGGAAAGCCTTTAGTTCCCAACTGGGGACGAAACTAGGCTTCGGTGCCGGACAGGGCTAGCGGAATGAAGGCCACAGAAGCCAAGTTTTTGGACTTCCTGAAGAAGTCACCACAATTCATCATTCCAATCTACCAGCGCACGTATTCATGGACGGAGCGTGAATGTCGCCAGCTGTGGGATGACATTGTCCGTACCGGCAATGACGCTGCCGTATCGGCCCACTTTGTCGGTTCCATCGTCTACATCGAGAAAGGGCTGTACCAAATTTCGAGTCAGTCACCTCTACTCGTGATTGATGGACAACAGAGACTGACCACGGTCACATTGATTCTCGAAGCTTTAGCGCGCCAACTGGGAGATAGCGAGCCCGTTAAAGGATTTTCGGCCGCAAAATTACGTAGTTACTACCTATTGAATCCGTTGGAGGAGGGAGAGCTCGGATTCAAGCTGCTGCTGACACAGACCGACAGGGCGAACCTGCTGGCCTTGGTACAACAGAAGAAACAACCCTCAGAACATTCCCTGCGCGTCACTGAGAACTTCGCCTTCTTTGAGAAGCAGGTGAAGAAACTTGGCACCGAACTGCCCACACTATGCCGTGGACTAGCGAAGCTGGTTGTGGTCGACATTTCGCTCAATCGGGACCAAGACAATCCTCAGCTTATTTTTGAGAGTATGAACTCGACCGGACGCGCGTTGAGCCAGGCTGATTTGATCCGCAATTTTGTCCTGATGGGACTTGAACCTGCTCAGCAAAGCCGGTTGTACGAGGATTACTGGCGACCGATGGAAGTGAATTTTGGCCAGGAAGGGTACGGCTCGCATTTCAACAGGTTTATGCGGCACTATCTCACGTTCAAGACGGGAGAGATACCAAACGTTCAAGCAGTATACGAAGCGTTCAAGTCTCATGCGCGAAAGCCGGAAATAAACGCTACCGGTGTTGATGCGCTAGTCGCGGACATTCACACTTTCGCGGGCTTTTACTGCGCGATGGCATTGGGAAAAGAAACTGACAAGAAACTTGCCGAGGCTTTTCGTGACCTGAGAGAGCTAAAGGTGGATGTAGCCTATCCGTTCTTGCTCGAACTCTACGACGATTTTGCCAACGGAAGACTGGAAAGCACTGACTTTGAGGATATTGTTCGGTTAGTAGAGGCTTACGTATTTCGCCGTGCAGTGTGTGCAATTCCTACAAACTCGCTGAACAAGACTTTCGCTACCTTCGGGCGTGCGCTTCGGAAAGACAGGTACCTTGAGAGTGTTCGAGCTCACATTCTGACTCTCCCTTCCTATCGCCGATTCCCGGGCAACGAGGAGTTTAAGCGCGAGTTTGTCGTGCGTGATCTCTACAACTTTCCCCGTCGAAGCTACTGGCTACGCCGACTCGAAAACCATGATCGCAAAGAGCGTGTTCCAGTCGATGAATACACCATCGAGCATATTCTTCCTCAAAGTAAGAATCTGTCTGTAAAGTGGCGCGCCAATCTCGGCCACGATTGGCATCGCGTTCAAGAGACCTGGCTCCACACGCTAGGTAATCTTACGCTTACTGGCTATAACGCCGAATACAGTGATCGACCATTTTCGGAAAAGCGGGACATGAAGGGGGGGTTTCGGGAGAGCCCACTAAAGCTCAATGAAGGTTTGAGTAGCCTCGATAAGTGGAATGAAGCTGCAATTAAGCACCGCGCTGAACGCTTGGCCGCATTGGCTGCGGGCGTATGGGCGATGCCTTCATTACAGGCTGAAGTGCTCGACTCTTACCGTCTGCGTAGCGAGAAAGCAGAAGGCTACACGATCGACGATCATCCTCAGCTCGCGATCGGTTCACCAATGCGCGGCCTGTTCGAGATTTTTCGTAAGGATGTTCTGGCACTTGATCCGTGCGTTTCGGAAGAGTTTCTCAAAATCTATGTCGCCTACAAGGCGGAGACCAACTTTGTTGACGTGGTGCCACAGAAAAACCGCCTACGCCTGTCGCTGAATATGCAGTTCCACGAACTTCATGATCCAAAAGGTATGGCCAGAGATGTCACTAGCCTTGGTCGTTGGGGAAATGGTGACGTAGAGTTGGGCTTTAGTGAGCAGAAGGAGTTGCCTTACGTACTAGGTATGGTCCGACAAGCGTTCGAAAAACAAATGGGAAATGTGGAGGCAGAAGTATGAAAGGGGCAAGAAGTTGAAACAGGCAACGATCACCCTTGCCCAACTCGAGTCATTCCTACTTAAGGCCGCGGATATCCTGCGCGGCAAGATGGATGCCTCGGAGTTCAAGGAGTTCATCTTCGGAATGCTGTTCCTGAAACGGCTCTCCGACGAATTTGACCGCAAACGCGAACAACTCCGCAAGAAAACTTTCGCGTACCTCAATGACCAGCCAGATCTCGTCACCGAGTTGCTCGAAGACAAAACATCCTACGGCGAAACTTTCTTTGTACCCGTCAGAGCTCGCTGGCACGAGCCTTGGCAAGACGAGAACAGCGAACTCGTGCCGGCATTGAAGGACTTAAAGCACGACATCGGCAACATGCTTAACAAGGCCATTGCAGCTATAGAGGACGAGAACGATGCACTCGCAGGAGTGCTAAAAAACAACATCGACTTCAATGCGGTGAAGGGCAAAACCAAGATCCCGGACCAGAAGTGGAAAGATTTGCTCGATCATTTCAACCAGCCAGGATTCGTCCTCGTTAACGACAACTTCGAATTCCCCGACCTACTCGGCACCGCCTACGAATACCTCATAAAGTTCTTCGCCGATAGTGCCGGCAAGAAAGGCGGCGAGTTTTACACACCTACCGAGGTCGTCCGACTGCTCATCCAGCTCATCCGACCGGAGGCCGGCAACACAATTTACGACCCTGCGGTCGGCTCCGGCGGCTTCCTCATTCAGGCCCACCAGTACGTGGAAGAGCAGGGCCAGAACGCTGAAGACCTCGCTCTCTACGGGCAAGACGCCAATGGCACAGTCTGGTCGATCTGCATCATGAACATGATCCTCCACAACATCACCCGATTCACCATCGAGAACGATGACACTTTGGAGAATCCGCTCATCCTCGATAACGGGCAGATCCGTAAGTTCGACTGTGTGCTCGCCAACCCACCGTTTTCGCAGAACTACAACCGCGCGAGCATGAAGTTCACCAGTCGATTCCGGGAGTGGTGCCCAGAGACCGGTAAGAAGGCGGATCTCATGTTCGTTCAACATATGCTTGCCAGTCTCAAGCCCAACGGTCGGATGGCGACAGTAATGCCGCACGGTGTCTTGTTTCGGAGTGGCAAGGAAAAGCTCATCCGCGAACTATTCATCAATGACGACTGCATCGAGGCCATTGTCAGCATACCATCCGGCCTCTTCTATGGCACGGGCATCCCCGCCTGCATACTAGTCTGCAACAAAAACAAGTCCGATGCGCTCAAGGACAAGATCCTCTTCATCAACGCCGACCGGGAATACGCGGAGGGTAAGAACCAAAATCGGCTTCACCCCGAGGACATCGAAAAAATCGACTTCGTCTTCACCCACAAGCGCGAGTTATCCAAGTACTCGCGCCTCGTACCCAAATCCGAGATCGTGTGTGCGCATGACTACAACCTCAACATCCGCCTCTACGTGGACAACACGCCCGAACTTGAGCCGGAGGATGTCCAGGCGCACCTCATCGGCGAAATCCCGGAAATCGAGGTGGCTACGCTCACAGACGACTACAGCAAGTTTGGCGTTAACCCGGATATAATCTTCAGTCCCGAACGTCCCGAGTACCTTTCCTTTCGCGAGTCCATCGACACCAAGTCCGTCATCAAATCCAAGCTCGAAGCGAACCCGGCCCTGCTAGACACCATCACCCAGCACCACGACGCACTCGAATCATGGTGGATAATCGCAAGGGACGACTTCGCTCAACTCCAGCATGCGAACAACGGCGGTAAGAAGATGCCCGAGGTCCGTAACGAACTACTCGCCACCCTCAAGGCAAATCTCGTGCCGCTGGGGGTGCTCAACGAGTTCAAGAGTGCCGGCGTCTTCGTCAAATGGTGGCAACAGATCCGCTTCGACCTCAAGACCATCATCTCCGTCGGCTGGCACCATTCACTAATCCCCGATGACTACCTCATCGCCGAGTACTTCCAGGCCGAAGCCGTCGCTATTGAGGCTCTCAAAGCGACCATCGCCGAAGCCCAGGACGAACTGACCGAAACCGTCGAGACCGCGCATGAGGTAAGCGGTTACGAGCACGACGAGGACAAGAAGGTTTCTGCCGCCGTCATCAAGAAAGCTCTTAAAGCACTGATTGACGACTTAAAAGATAGCGCTGGCCCTTTCGCTGAGAAGGAGCTCAAAATTCTCACTGACCAAGACAAAGAGATCAAGGCGATCGAGAAGCGCATCAAGGACGTAAGGGCAGCGTTAAAGAAAAAGGCCGCAGAGTTGCGCTTCAATCTTGAACTCAAGCGCCTCGGGGCCAACGACTTCAAGACCGAGACTCAGGCACTGATCGCGAATGCCGATGAGCACCTTGCGGGTTTAGATGCGACGAAGCGGGCTGACAAGAAGACTATCACTGCCCTCCACAAGGACAAGGAATCGCTGAACGCCCGTCTCGCCCAGGTAGATGCGGTACTCCAGGCGATCGGTGGTCAGATCAGCGAGGTCGATGCGTGCCGGTTGATCCTCAAGAAAATCAATGACATCGCTCGTGCCGAGCTGGACCGCTACCTCAACGCTGAGAAGTGGGTGTTGGTGCGAGCCGACGAGAACCTATGGGAGAAGTACGCCATCGCGACCGACACACTGGAGGAACAGCGAGCGACAATACTATCCACGATGGGGGGCTTTCTGACAGAATTGGGATACGCTTCGTGAAGCTACCAAACAAGTGGCAAAATAAAACGTTGCGCGACCTCGCGACGATGAACTACGATCGCGATCCGAGCGTAATACTCGACGAAGCCGGCGAGTATCCCGTCTATGGAACATCTGACAGCAGGCGTCGAGGCACAGACTATCACTACGAGGGCGAGTCCATTATCCTAGGCCGGAAAGGGAGCATTGATCGTCTCCACTTTGCCGAAGGCCGTTTCTGGGCGATCGATACCGCGTACTTCCTCAGCGACTTCGACGACACTGTGCCGAAGTGGTTGTATTATCTCTTTTGCAGCATCGATCTGCGAGCACTGAACGAAGCGACCGGCGTACCGAGCCTATCGCGTGATTTACTCTACAAGATTTCGACACCAAAGCCGCCACCAGACGAACAATCCAAGATTGCCGAGGTGCTTTCAACGGTGGACCGAGCCATCGAGCAAACCGACGTGCTCATCGCTAAGCAGCAACGCATCAAGACTGGCGTGATGCTGGACATGCTGACCCGCGGCATCGACGAGCACGGCAACCTCCGATCCGAACAGACACACGAATTTAAGGACTCGCCGCTAGGTCAGATTCCGGCGGAGTGGAGTACAGTGAAGCTCGACAAACTCGTATTTCGCGTTGGCAGCGGGGTTACTCCAAGGGGTGGTGAAAGCGTATACACGCCGGAGGGTGTACTATTTATTCGAAGTCAAAATGTTCATTTCGATGGACTGCGGCTCAATGATGTGACGTATATCCCCGAACGAATTCATCTGTCTATGCTTCGAAGCGAGATATTCGAGAACGACGTCTTACTGAACATTACCGAGGCATCGATTGGTCGCTGCTGCCGTATGCCCAAATTTGATGGCTGTGCGAACGTGAACCAGCACGTTCGCACTATCCGGCTCCTTGGCTCTACAGAGGCAACTGCAGGCGTCCTAGCCGCGGTAATAGAATCCCATATCGGACAGCATCAGATTGCGCAACTGAATGCTGGTGGCAATCGGGAAGGCCTCAACTATCAGCAAGTTCGTAGTCTTATGCTCCCGTGGCCCAGTGATGATTCGAAGTTTGCCAGAATCTACTCCGGGATTCGACAAGTGACCGACTGTCTGAACGCCTCCCAGACCTCACTAGGTAAGTTGCGCCTTCTGAAGACTGGCCTCATGCAGGACCTGCTCACAGGTAACCGCCGCGTGACTCCGCTGCTCGAACTACGCGAAGGGGTGGCGGCATGAGTTCCCGCGTTGAGTAGACTGTGGCGGATTCCATCATTTGGACAAGCTTTCTGTTTCCGATAAAGACAATGACTGGGCGCAGGGACTCATTAGGAGGCCGAAATATCCAGACCGATTCGACGGAACCCCTTACCGGCATTCAAGTTGCCCTGCTTATCGAGCATGTAATCGCTACCCACAAGCGTACCCTCGAGATGCTAACCGTCAATTCAGGCTCGTTCGCCAACTTAAAGGGGGACGGATGACCGTGGTTGCCGCACTTGCACCGGAGTTACGTTACGAGGGGTCGAAGGGCTCTGCGCAGTGGAGGGGCTACGCTGTCATAAACGAGGCGCGCTTCAAGTCCTACATAAAAAGCCGCGTGAAGGCGAGGGTAAATGACGACGAAGTCCAAGACCAATTTGCGGCGGAACTGCGCGGCATGGCCACGACAGGGATGGCCACCCAGTTTGTGGAGAATCTCCTTCGCGCAGTTCCCGAGGAAAAGTCCTGGGCTGTCGGAGAAGCCTTGGCAGAGTGTGTTCTTGCCGACGACGAGACCCGTGAAGTTTGCTGGCCTTGGAATCTCGTACGTGACCGCCGCACACCAAGGGCCAGTCTCCCCGGAGCGGACCTAGTAGGCTTCTGCAAGGAGGGTGATTCCGTCCTGTTGCTCTTTGGGGAGGTGAAGACGTCCTCCGATGTAAACACTCCTCCCAACGTGATGAACGGAAGTGGAGGAATGGCATGGCAACTCAAGGACGACGCGACGCGACTCGACATCCAGCACGCGTTGCTGAAGTGGCTCCGTGCACGATGCGATTCTGACGAACACCGGGTACTTTATAGGGCGGCGGTTCAACGCTATGTCCAATCGTTTGGGAAGGAGATACTCCTCGTAGGGATGCTTCTCCGCGATACTGAACCAAATGAACTAGACGTGACTGCCCGGGTCAAGGGCCTCAACCAGAATCTTGGCAGTCCGACACGCATCGAAATCACCGCCTGGTATCTGCCTGTCCCTATCGAGGACTGGCCAACTTTGCTTCATGTTGGTGCATCATGACAGCAGCCACCTGGCTTCGAACGGCAGTTGGCGAGGAGCGTCTTCGCCAAACTTCGACAGAGGTGAGTCGACGCAGGCTCACCAATGCTCTTAGTTTGCCTTCTCACGCAACAGATGATCGGGATCTGCAATTCGTCACAAACGCACTTGAGCTGCAGCTATTCGATATCTTGGATGACGAAGAGCGTGTGGACGAGCTCCGAGATGTTGCTACGGAGACGTTCCGGATCGCCAGAACTCTGGCATGGCCGGAGGAGCCGATTGCCGCCGCTGAGTGGCTCGTACGTTTGGGGTGTATCGCGGTACTTGGTGACCGCTCGGTCGATTTCCGTCGCATTATGACAGAGTGCAAACTTCCGGCGCTTTTGTCAGATTCGGCCGACTGGGGAGTCCGAGTCTGGTCGTCAGTCTTGGATGTCTGGTTGCGTCTTCTGCGAAAAAAAGGGTGGGACGATCTCGACGCTGTTCAGGAGCGAATCGTCACCATTCGTGAAGCACAGCGAACCATCGAACCAGTATTCCTAAAAGAAGCCGAGGATCGCAAGGATGCAACACCGGCCTGGGAACTCATGACCAACTACCATCTCGCAAAGGCGGCTGAAATTCTAGGTGCCTACATCGGCCAGGGCTCGATCTACGGCCACTATGACATTCGCGAGCAGCTCCAAGCGCAATTTGATCGCGCTATTGGTGCGTCGGCTCGCGGTCAACTAGTCGAGCGAGAGACGCTGTCGCGGCTCCTTGCTCGGACCGCCAGCGTAATGGTAGACAGCAGCATATGGACGGTAACGCGCGCGGTGAACAGCAGGGTCACCCGATTCGTTCAGTCGCTGACAGCACGGGATCAAGGACGCCCGATCTTCGAGATGCTACCACCCCAGAGGCGGACCCTTAGGGAAGAAGGACTACTCGGGTCTGGCCATCGATCAGTCGTTGTGAGCTTGCCGACCTCGAGCGGCAAGACATTCATCGCTGAGTTCCGGATCCTCCAGGCGCTGAACCAATTCGACCAAGAGAACGGGTGGGTTGCCTATCTAGCCCCCACGCGAGCACTTGTGAATCAACTCACCACGCGCCTCCGCCGCGACTTCTCCAACATTGGGATCGTCGTAGAAAAGGTGAGTCCTGCACTAGAGGTAGATGGTCTCGAATCTGGGATGCTGACCGAGACTGACCCGTCGCAGCAGTTCCGAATCCTTGTGACCACTCCTGAGAAGCTGGACCTCATGTTGCGCGGGGGATGGGAGGAAAAGATTGACCGTCCTCTCACACTGGTCGTCGTGGACGAGGCGCACGGCCTAGCCTCCGAGAACCGTGGACTCAAGCTCGAGCTGCTTCTCGCGACCATCAACCGCGAGTGCCGCTACGCGCAGTTCCTGTTGTTGACGCCTTTCATCCGCAACGGTGAAGAGGTTGCTCGCTGGTTATCGCCGGATAGCAACATGAGTATCGACCTAGGTCTCGATTGGACCCCCAATGACCGCGCAGTGGCCATCGCCCGGGTGAACAAAGGCGAACATAGGGGTGAGTTCAGCTTATCTCTGCATACTCGACACACGACGCGAAACACCCTCAACATCCCGGAACAGATTGGTATCGGCGAGCCACGTCCTCTCGGTTTGGCCTGGTCTGCGGTAAGAGAGTCGCCGGGCAAGATCGCAGCAACAACAGCACAAGTCCTTCAGAAGCGTGGCACTATCATCGTGCTGGCTGATACTCCGTCGGCAACGTGGAGAATTGCCGACGCATTCAAAGTCGAGGAGAACAAACGCACGTTAGAGGGTGACGAACTCGAACATGTTCAACGATTCCTTATTGACGAAATGGGACCGGACTTTCCGTTAGCCAACTTGCTCGAGTATGGAGTCGGCGTTCATCACGCGGGAATGTCCGAGGACACGCGCGCGCTCGTAGAGTGGTTGACCGAGAATGATCGCCTAGGGGTTTTGGTCGCGACGACCACCATTGCTCAAGGGGTGAACTTTCCAGTGTCCGGTGTGGTGTTTGCCAGCCACCAGTTCCGGCTTAGAAAGCCGCCATGGCGAAAGGAAATGCCTCCTGAGGATTTCTGGAACATTGCTGGACGAGCCGGTCGGGTGGATCAAGGGGATCTTGGGATTGTCGCTCTTGTGGCCAAAGATGACTCGAAAGAACAAGTGCTTGAGCAGTTCATTGATACCTCAGTGGGCGAACTTAACTCTACGCTCATCGAGATGGTTCGGACAGCGACGGATGCTGGCTCACTGCTGCAGTTAGAATCCTTGGCGCATCAGCCCGGTTGGTCGGCCTTTGTTCAATATCTGGCTCACACCTACCGCCAGATCGGAAATCACGAGCAGTTCGCAGCACAAGTGGAGCAGGTTCTGCGAGGCACTCTTGGTTTCCAATCACTGCGCAAGAGCCACATGGGATGGGCGGACAATTTGGTGCAAGGCGTGTACGCCTATGCCGAGAGAATCAAGGGAAAGCCGCTAAGCCTCGTCGATGCAACGGGGTTCTCCTGGGAGTCGGTCAACGCGACGTTGGCGAGGCTTGGCCAGGAGAATCTGCCGGACGACGTATGGTCCCCTGAGTTGTTCTCCAACCGCAGAGACGATCTTCGCAAGATAATGGGACTCCTCCTTCAGGTTCCGGAACTGCGAGATTCGCTCGAAGATGTTACCGGCGGAACGAGGACGGACGGAGATAAGCTCGCCCGAATCATCTGCGCGTGGGTTCAGGGGCGTCCGCTCAACAAAATTGCTACCGAATTCTTCAGTAAAACCGGCGAGGAGGAAAGCGATGAAACCGGAACGGACCCCGTCGCCGCAATGACTAAGTGTTGCCAGAGTGTGTTCGGGAGGCTAACGCAAACTGCATCGTGGGGCCTCGCCGCGCTACAGTCACTTACGCTGAAAAACACCTTCGATGAGATGTCTCCCGATGATCAGCGAAGCCTCCGCAACTTGCCGGCGCGCGTGTATTACGGCGTCAACAGCGACGAGGCTGTCGCCCTCAGGTTGTTGGGGGTGCCAAGGACGGCTGCACCAGCGCTTGCGGTGGGTCTTAAAGTCAAGACAGACGAGCCGCTTCACCAAGTTCGTGGTCGGCTCCGAGCAGCCGGTGTGAGCGAGTGGACAAAGGTAATGGGTGAGCGTGGGGCAAGCTACCATCGAGTCTGGTCAATCATGGAGGGTGAGTCTTGAGACTCGGGAACCTTTTGCTCCTCTCTTCCGCCATCAACTCTTCGCTGCAGAACGACACCTTCGCCGTAAAGGAAGAGTCCAAACTCAACCGTGATGGCAGTAAATTCCGTAACGGCTATACAGACGACTCACACTCTGAAAACGAAGTCACGCGAAACGAGGATTGGGGACTTGATGAAATTCGCGAGCGAAGCATTCGGTTGGTGAAATTCATGGAGAAGCGCTGAAAAAAAATCAGAACCTTATAACGCGTCCCGATATCTTGGCTGTTCTCAATATCAGTGATGTAGACAACCTTTCACCATGCAAGCCACAGATTATTGATGTTGGGACAGTGGTTGAACGTAAGCAACTTTCTGAGGTTCTAGAACAAATAGAAACTACGACAAATCCAGTTTTAGCACATGCCGCTGGAGGTGTCGGCAAGACAGTCTTTATGGCAAACCTTGAGCATAAACTTAGAGAAAATTGTGAGGTTGTATCTTCGACTGTTTCGGCGGTGGGGCTTACCATTCCCCTGAAGATGCGCACCATCAGCCCAAGCAGGGCGTCATTCATATTGCCAATACGCCGGCTTTTCTCAGCTTGTGTGATCCAATGCTACCGGGAATCTCCGATCAGCAAACGCTCATACGTACTC
>LXNJ01001725.1_pt1 | contig 12600 bp, 10 predicted proteins | sample 809081 | NCBI WGS metagenome assembly LXNJ01 (sample SAMN04870510, study PRJNA318959) | sponge metagenome | biome: sponge; feature: marine sponge reef; material: water | host: Petrosia ficiformis | place: Greece: Milos, Mediterranean Sea | collected 2013-05-29 | depth 5-7 m
CGCGGCAGCGCGGACTACAAGCGGGAGATGACCCGGGTGTGGGTCAAGCGGACCCTCCGGGGGTTGGCGTCTTCGTGAGGTAAGAGCGTGGCGGACTATTCCATCGTCGGCAAGCCGGTCGACCGCCGGGACGCCGTCCAGAAGGTGACGGGCCGTGCGCTGCACGTGGGCAACATGGAGCCTCCGGGGCTGTTGCAGGTGGCGGTGCTGAGAAGTCCTCATCCCCACGCGCGCATCGTCCGCATCGACAAGTCCCGGGCCGAGGCGGCCCCCGGCGTGGCCGCGGTGCTCACGGGCGCGGACATCGCCGCCATGCCCGGCATCACGCCCTACCACGGCCCGGCGTTCGCCGACCAGCCGGTGCTGGCCATCGACCGGGTGCGCCACGAGGGCGAGCAGGTGGTGGCGGTGGCGGCGGAGAGCCGGCGCGCGACGGAAGAGGCGCTGGAGCAGGTGGAGGTGGAGTACGAGCCGCTGCCGGTGGTGCTGGACGTGCTCGACGCCATCAAGCCGGACGCGCCCATCGTCCACGACGAGATCCGCCCCTCCGGAGCCTTCGCCGACCTGGCCCACGTCAAGGCCGGCGACCGGTCCAACATCTGCTACCACTACAAGCTGCGCAAGGGCGACGTGGACCAGGCCTTCGCCGAAGCCGACCGGATCTTCGAGGACGTGTTCACGGCGCCGCCGGCCCAGCACGTGCCCATGGAGGCCCATGTCTCGCTGGCGTACGTGGACGAGGGCGGGCGCATCAACATCCACACCGCCAGCCAGTCGCCGTCCTTTGTCCGGGGCGAGCTGGCGCGCATGCTGGGCGTGCCCATGAACCGCATCCGGGTGCGGGTGCCGTATCTGGGGGGCGGCTACGGCGCCAAGCTCTACAACAAGCTCGAGCCCATCGTGGCGCTTCTCGCGATGAAAACCGGAAGGCCGGTGAAGTACAGCCTGAGCCGCGAGGAGGAGTTCCAGACCGTCACCAAGCACGGCGTGGTGGTGAAGCTCAAGACCGCGGTCAAGGGATCGGCCATGACCGCGCGCAAGTGCGAGGTCTACTGGGACACCGGCGCCTTCGCGGAGATCGGCCCGCGGATCGTCCACAAGTCGGGGTACACCTCCTCCGGGCCGTACAAGATCCCCAACGTGTCCATCGATTCGTACTGCGTCTACACCAACAAGCCGCCGGCCGGACCGTTCCGGGGCTTCGGCGTGCCGCAGGTGATCTGGGCCTACGATTCGCAAATGGACATCGTCGCCCGGGGTCTGGGCGCGGACCCGGTGGAGTTTCGCCTGGAGCACGCGCTGGAGGAGGGAGACCTCTTTGTCACCGGAACGCCGATTCATGCATGCGGGCTGAAGGAAGCGGTACGGCGCGCGGCCGATGCCGTGGGCTGGGATCAACCCAAGGCGCCGGCCTCCGGCAGCAAGCGCCGGGGCAAGGGCATCGCCTGCGGCGTGAAGGCGGTGCTGACGCCGTCCATCTCCGGGGCCATCGTCATCCTCAACGCCGACGGCAGTGCCAACGTGCTCAGCAGCACGGTGGAGATGGGCCAGGGCTCGGAGAGCCTGCTGGCCCAGATCGCGGCCGAGGAGCTCGGCATGCCCTTCGACCGGGTCCACGTGGTACAGCCCGATACCGACGTCACCCCCTACGACACCATCAGCGCGGGAAGCCGTTCCACCTACCACATGGGCAACGCCGTGCGCATGGCCGCGGCCAAGGTCAAGGAGGAGCTGTTCCAGGCCGTGGCCGGAAAGCTGGAGATCGACGCCGCCGACCTGGAATCCCGCGACGGCCGGGTGTTCGTGCGCGGCGCCGAGGAGCGCGGAATGACCGTCACGGAGGCGTTCCTGGCCAAGTTCGGAAGCCTGGGCACCACCATGGTGGGGGAGGGCCTGTGCCAGCCGGTGGTGACGCCCATGGACCCCGAGACCGGCATGTCCGAGAAGTGCACCGAGTACTGGTTCGCCTCGGCCAGCGCCGTGGAGGTGGAGGTGGACACGGAGACCGGGCGGCTGGAGGTGTTGCAGTTCCACGCCGCCGGCGACGCCGGCACCGCCATCAACCCCAAGTACTGCGAGCAGCAGCTCGTGGGCGCCGCCACCATGCATCTCGGGCTGACGCTGTTCGAGCAGATGGTGTTCCAGGACGGACAGCTCCTCAACGGCTCGTTGCTGGACTACCAGATCGCGTCCATCAAGGACGTGCCTGCGGCCTGCCATCCCATCGTGGTGGAGGTGCCCCACAAGGACGGCCCCTTCGGCGCCAAGGGCATCGGCGAGACCGGCGCCCTGACCGTGGCCGCGGCCGTGGCCAACGCCCTGGAGGACGCCGTGGGCGTGCGCGTCCGCGACATCCCGCTCACCGCGGAAAGGATCCATGAGGCGCTCAAGGCGGCGCGAAAGGTGAACGGTGGAACGTAACATCAGCCTGACGGTCAACGGCCGGCAGCGGGAGCTGGAGGTCAACGACGCCGACACCCTGCTGGAGGTCCTGCGCGACGGGCTCAAACTGTGGAGCGTGCGCGAAGCATGCGGCGTGGGGGCCTGCGGGAGCTGCACCGTGCTCCTGGACGGGCGCCCGGTGAGCGCGTGCTTCCTGCTCGCAGCCCGCCTGGACGGCCGATCCGTGGAAACCGTCGAGGGGCTGGCCGGCGACGACGCGCTGCACCCGATCCAGCAGGCTTTTCTCGAGAACGACGCCGCGCAGTGCGGTTACTGCACCCCGGGCTTCATCATGGCCGCCAAGGCGCTGCTCGAGGAGCACGGAGACCCTACCGACGACCAGATCCGCGATTACCTTTCCGGCAACCTGTGCCGCTGCGGCGGCTACCCCAACATCATGCGCGCTGTGCGCGCCGCGGCAGCGCGGACCAGCGATCGTTGATCCGCGGTATGCCCATGGACTCTGCCCCCGATCCCGACCGCCTCGCGGCGTTGCTCAAGCCCCGGAACATCGCGCTGATCGGCGCCTCCGAGCGGGCGCCCCACGCGGCCGCGCTCATGCGGAACCTGCTTCGGTTCGGCTTCCCGAAGGAGCGTATCTACCCGGTCAACCCGCGTTACGAGCAGCTCTTCGATCTGCCGTGTTACCCTTCGGTGGGTGCGGTGCCGGGAGACGTTGATCTGGCGGTCATCGCCATTCCTCGCGACGGCACCGTGCAGGTGATGGAGGAATGCGCCGCCAAGGGCGTCCGTGCCGCCCTCACCGTGGCCACGGGCTTCGGCGAGTTCGACGACACGGGCCGGAAGCGCCAGGCGGAGCTGGCCCGTATCGTACGCGAGCACGGCATCGCGCTGGCCGGCCCCAACACGTTGGGCTACCTGTCACTCGAATGCGGCGCCGCGCTGTGGTCGTCGCCTTTGCCCGAACGGCTCACCACCGGGCCCGTGAGCGCGGTGTTCAGCAGCGCCGGCCTGCTCAACCTCTTCCTCGACACCGCCGCCGACCGTTGCCTGGGGTTCCGCTACGCCATCGCCCCCGGCAACCAGGTGGGCGCGGGCTTCACCGACTACCTGCGCGCGGCGGTGGAGGACGACGGCACCCGCGTGATCGTCGCCGTCATCGAGTCCATGAGCCGTCCGCAAGAGATGGCGGGGCTCCTGGACCTGGCCCGGGAACGGGAGAAGGTGGTCATCGCACTACGGCTCGGGCGTTCGCAGAAGGGCGGGCGCGCGGTCACCTCGCACTCGGGTAACATGGCCACCTCGGGCGCGGTGTGGGACGGCCTGTTCCGCCAGAAGGGCGTCATCCCGGTGGACAACCTCGACCAGATGCTGGAGGTTACCGCCTTGGCCGTGGGCACCCCGGAGCCCTACAGCATGCCCGCTGCCGGCGGCGTCGGCATCGTCACCATCTCGGGGGGCGATTGCAGCTTTCTCGCCGATATCTGCGAGCGCAACGGCGTGGACCTGCCCGAGCCCGTGGGCGCCACGTACGAGGCGATGCGCAGCTACTTCGACAAGGAGAGCTTCAACGGCAACCCCCTGGACATCGAGGAACTGCACTGGGCGGACCGGCCCGGCTACCTTGAATGTCTGGAAACCTTCATGCGCGACGACAACTTCGCGGTGGTCTGTTGCCGCCTGAACCTGCCCAAGAGCCCCAGCGACCGCCTCACGCAGTTGTACCGCGAGTCGACGGCCGCGCTCCGGCGCGGCGGCAAGCCGTTCCTGTTCCTCTCCCGGGCCAGCGAGCAGCTCGACCGGTCCTGGTTCGAGTTCTTCGACGAGCTGAACGTGCCCTTGCTGCTGGAGTACGAGAAGTCGCTGCGTGGGGTGCGCGACGTCCTCGCGCTGTCGCGGCGTCGCGCGGACGGCGCGTCCCGGGTGGCCGCGGCGCCCGTCGCGGATCCGGCGGAGACCGGGGCGCTGCGAGGGCTTCTGGCCGGAGGCGACGCCTCCCACGGCATGGTGCGGCGGCTGCTGCGGGCCTACGATATCCCCATGGCCCCCGAGCGCCTGGTGAGCTCTCGCGACCAGGCGGTGGAGGCCGCCGGGCAAATGGGGTTCCCGGTGGCCCTGAAGGTCGAGTCCGCCGATCTTCCGCACAAGACAGAGGCAGGCGGCGTGCGGCTCGACCTGGCGGGCGGCGATGAGGTGGCGCGGGCGTACGACCGGCTGCTGGAAGAGGTGGGGAAGAAGGCGCCGGGTGCCCGCATCGACGGGGTCCTCGTGCAGAAGATGGTGGAGGGGGTGGCCGAGGTCATCATCGGCACCTCGCGCACGCCGGACCTGGGCATCTGCCTCGTGTTCGGACTGGGCGGCATCTACACCGAAGTGCTGAAGGACGTGGCCTTCCGGTTGCCGCCGCTGGGATCGGCCGATGCCCACGACATGATCCGGGAGATCCGCACCTACCCGCTGCTCACCGGCGCGCGCGGCCGGCCCAAGGCCGACGTCGCGGCCCTGGCGGAAGCCATCGTGGCGCTGTCCCGGTTGGCTCTGGACTTTCGCGACGAAGTGGACGAAATCGAATTCAACCCGCTCATGGTCCTGCCCGAAGGACAGGGCGTGCTGGCGGTGGACACGCTGGTGCGATGTGCGGCGCACGGAACTACGCCCGACGGCAATTGATCGAGGAGTGCACACATGAAGATCACGGACGTACGGCTCGAGGCTCTGGAGCTGCCCTACAAGAAGCCTCTCATCACCGCCACCAATCAGTTCTACTCGTCCAACGGTTATCTGGTGAGCGTGGAGTCGGACTCGGGGCACACGGGCTACGGCTACATCGACGTGTTTCCCAGGACCGGCGAGACCCCCGCCTCGGTCCGCTGCGCCATCGAGGAAATCATGCGCCCGCTGCTGGTGGGGCAGCCGGTCGAGGAGATGAACCGGCTGAACCGGCTCATCAACTTCCGGATGGTGGACAACCGGCGCGCCAAGGGCGGCGTGGACATGGCGCTGTACGACCTGCTGGGCAAGTGCTACGGAGCGCCCCTCTACGTGCTCTTGGGCGGGCTGGTGCGCAAGGAGATCACGGTCATCAAGATGGTGAGCGTGGGGTCGCCGATGGAGATGGCGCGGGAGTGCCGCGAGCTGGTGAGCCGGGGCTACCGCGCGCTGAAGCTCAAGGTCAAGGGTGAGGTGGGGTTGGACCTGGCGCGGGTCACCGCCGTGCGCGATGCGGTGGGGCCGGACATCTACATCAAGGTGGACGCCAACGAGGCCTTCGACGCCAAGTCCGCCATCCGCATGGCCGCGGGCATGGCCGAGTTGGGGGTGGCGGTGTTCGAGCAGCCGCTGTCACGGCATCATGACGTGGCGCTCGCCGAGGTGAAGGCCCAGTCGAGCATCAAGATCGAAGCCGACCAGTCGGCAAGCTCGGTGCACGAAGCCTTCAGGCTCATCCGCGACAACGCCTGCGACTCCATCAACACCGGCATTCTCAAGGCCGGCGGCGTGCAGCAGGTGCGCCAGATCACCGACATGTGCGCCCTCACCGGAACCGAGTGCGGCCTCAGCAACATCGCGGCCTGCATGGTGGGAGACGCCGCCCTGCTGCATGTCGCCCTCAGCTCTCCCGGCGTCTCCGAGTTCTGCGAGATCGGCGAGTGCGAGGGACTCACCGGCGACCCGTTCACCGGCATCAAGGTGGTGGACGGCAAGCTCGGGGTCCCGGAGGGGCCGGGCCTGGGGGTTACCAGAGTCGATGCGGGCAGTGATGCCGCCACTGACTGATTCGATGCCCGGGACTTCCTCCCGGGCGCACGAGGCAATCGACTTCGACTTCGCGCCCCGATTCCCGTGGCTCGGCGGCGATCTTCAGACGCTCCGTTACTACTTCTTTCCCGCCAGCGAGGATTTGTCCGCCTGGCCGTCGGAACGTTTGAGCTTTCCGCTGCCGGATGGAGGCGGCGACGCGCTGGTTGCCGTGCTGCATCGCCCCAACCGTGTCACGGACCGCCCGCTGGTGATCCTGGTGCACGGCCTCACCGGGTGCGAGGGCAGCTCCTACATGTTCGAGACCACCCGCTCTTTCCTCAACCTCGGATATCCCGTGATGCGCCTCAACCTCCGGGGCGCGGGCCCGTCGCGGGAGACTTGCCGTAGAAGCTATTGCGGCGGCTCCGGAGACAACGTCGCGGCGGTGCTGTCGGCCCTCGACATGGAGGAGGCCCGTCGCGGAGTCGTGCTGATCGGGTTCTCCCTCGGCGGCACCGTGATGCTGCACGGTCTGGCGCGATATGCGTGCGCGGTCCCGCCCATCTGTGCGGTGACGGTGTCCACGCCTCTCGACCTGGCAGCCGTGATTCACAGGCTGATGAGCCCTCGCAACGTGCTGTACCACCGGTGGCTGCTGGTGCGCATGAAGGAGGCGGTCATCGGCGGCGCCTCCGAGATCTCCCCGCGGCAACGCGCGGCCGTCGAGTCCGCCCGCAACATCTACGAGTTCGACAACGCCTTCACCGCGCCGCACCACGGCTTTGCGGACGCCGACGACTACTACGCGCGCTGCTCCGTCACCGGATTGCTGGGGCGCATCGACATCCCGTTGCTGCTGCTTCACGCCAGGAACGATCCCTGGATACCGGCCGTGCCGTACGAGGCCATCGCCCGCGACACTCCGCCCAACGTCACCCTGATGCTCACCGACGACGGCGGCCACGTGGGCTTCCACGACCGCCGCAACGCCACGCCCTGGTACAACACGGTCATCCAGGCGTACCTGGAGCGGTTCCTCCCCGCGGGGTGAAACCAACATCCGCGTGCCCTCCGGTCGCCCCGCACCACCTCTCCGGTCGCCCCGCACCACCTCCCCGGTCACCCCGCACCACCTCTCCGGTCGCCCCGCACCACCTCTCCGGTCACCCCGCACCACCTCTCCGTTGCCCCGCACTACCTCTCCGTTGCCCCGCACTACCTCTCCGATCATCCCGCACCACCTCTCCGTCACCCCGGGCTTGACCCGGGGTCCAGGCATTGAACCGCTGGACTGTATCTCCAGTGCCGACGGCCGTTCATCTGGCTGCAATCGCTCGCCAGTCCCCTCCCGTCCCCCCCTGGATCCCGGGTCAAGCCCGGGATGACGTTCGAAAGCGCCCGGGATGACGTTCGAGGGCGCCCGGGATGACTCCAAGGCGTCAGGCCTTCTGTGTGTCCTGGATGCGGCCAGGATCGAGTCCGTATGAAGGATCGGGCCTTCACCGGCTCATAATGATCGAGATGGTGCCGGTCATGACCGCGAAGGTGCCGGTGACGGTGCGGGTGTTGATGCGCTCGAGGCCACGCAGGAAGATCACGGTCAGGATCAGGGTCCACAAGGGGCTCGAAGCGACGATGGGAGACACCACCACGACACGGCCGAGGCTCACGGCGATGAGCGACAGCAGCGAGCCGGCGGATTCGAAAAAGCCCGACAGGATGAAAGGGGGCACCGCGCTGCGGCTGAGCACGAACTGCTCGGTCCGGAGACGGATATTGACGTACGGGCCGAGCGACACGAAGGACACGATGGCGAGGACGGCGGCGAAATAGAGGGGCTCGTTGGAGATGTCGAAGGCGATGCGCCTGATGGGGAAGGCGACGCCGGCGAAAAGGGCCGCCAGGAGGGAGAAGATCCCCTCCCACCAGCGATAGCGCAAGCCCGATTCCGCCGGTTGCCAGGAGATCAGCGTGATGCCGCCCACCACCAGAAGTGTCCCGGCAATGATCCCCAGGCTCGCCTGCTCCCCCAGGAAGGCGATGGCGATGACCGCGCTCCAAAGCGGGTAGGTGTTGCGCAGGGGCTCCGCCCGTGCGGCTCCCAGCCGGTGAATGCCGGTCAACTGGAGCAGGCTCGTGGCGGTCTGCAGCACCCCCAACCCCACGAACAACAGCAGCGGCGTCCATTCGACGTGGGGAATGCCGCCCATCAGGAGCACTCCGCCCCAGAAGACGACGGTTCGCAGGAAGAGCAGCACGCAGGCCGCGGTCAGCGGCGAGGAGTAATGCATCCCCATGCGCGCGGTGATGGTGCCTCCGGAGTAGAGGATGGCGGCGGCGAGGGCGATGAATTCGGGACGCATAAGGTTGAAGCAACAGGTCGGGATTCCGGCGTGCGCCGATCCGGACTACAGTCCTTATTGAACCAAGAGCGTGTCCGGAGCAAGCCCGTGGACCGGGCGAGCATCCATTCACGCGTCCAAACGGGGGCGGGTGAGGACGAGCCAGTAGGCCACGAGGAAGACGGCAAAGGCCCGGGACCAGAGGAGGGCCGCGCCGTCGACGGCAAGTGCGCCCGCCTCCGGGCCGACGAGGGTGCCCAGGACCCGGAGCGCGGCGGCCGCCGGCCCCGCCTTGAGCTCCCGGCCGGTGTGGCCGCGGGCGCTCCGGGTCATCATCCCCAGCATCAACCCGCCCATGACTCCCACTCCGAACGCGTGCAGGGACGCCACCGCCGGAATGTCCGCGCCGGCGGGGGCACCGCGGCATTAGCCAAGCCTATACGCGAGTGCGGCAGCGGTCGGTCAGAGCAGCGGCGGGATGGCCTCGAACAGCACGCCTTCGAACAGGATCCGGTGCAGCAGGAACTTCAGGCTCGCGTACACCAGCGTCCAGACCGCCACGGCCGCGATGGCGCACCGTTGCCAGGAGAGCCTTCCGAAGTAGCGCAGAAACAGCACGACGTAGACGGGGATGGTGAGCAGGAAACCGATGAGGAAGACCAGCACGCAGAAGACCGCCAGCCAGGCGACGATGGGGACGGCCCTGGCCCAGGGCGCCACCTCCGCGGAGTCGTCCGGAGCCGCACGCGGGGAGAGCAGCTCCCGTACCAGGGAGAACAGGATCAGCACCAGGGTCGGGATTCCCAGCACCAGCGGCACGAGACCGGCCTGCCCGTCGAAGCCGAAGGAAGGCACCACCACCAGCAGCACCAGCGCCAGGTAGAGCAGGTTGACGATCACGTAGCTGTGGTTCACGTGCTTCATGGGGTCAGCGTTTGCGCAGCCGAGCGAGGACCGGAACTGCCACCATGGTCAGGATGAGGACCCAGGAGATCACGCTGTCGAAGAAACCGAGATAACTCCCGTCGTTGAGGCGCACGGTCAGCAGAAAAGAATTCTCGGCCAGTTTGCCCAGCACGAAGCCGATGACCAGCGGCAGCACCGGCACGCCGGCCCGCCGCATGCCGAAGCCCAGCACGCCCAGCAGCAACACCAGCATCACGTCCCAGATGTTCTCCCGCAGGATGTAGGTGCCCACCAGCGCCACCACGGCGATGATGGCGGACAGGTAGTGCACGGGCACCTGGGTGATGATGGCCAGGTAGCGGGCGGTCAGGAGGCCGAAGATGCTGGCGAAGGCGTTGGCGACGACGTAGCCGATGAGCAGGGTCCAGACGAAGATGGGCTGCTTCACGATCAACTGCGGCCCCGGCGAGACCCCGTGGATGATGAAGATGCTCAGCAGCAGGGCCATGGCGAGGCTGCCGGGAATGCCGAAGCTCAGGGTGGTCAAGAGCGCGCCGCCGTCCTTGGAGTCGTTGGCCGCCTCGCTGGCGATGACGCCCTCGGGGTTGCCCTTGCCGAAGGACTCCGGGTCCCGGGACGACTGCACGGCCACGGTGTAGGCGATGAGGTTCGCGGTCTCGCCCCCGACCCCCGGGATGATCCCCACCAGCGTGCCGATGGACGCGCTGCGCAGCAGGCAGACGGCATGGCGGAAGTTCTCGAGCACCCCCTTCCACGCGCCCCGGATGCTGGCCTCGATGCTGTCCTGGGCGATGGTCCCGCCCAGGGCCGAGTAGTTGATCAGCTCGCCGATGGCGAAGAGGCCGACGAAGAACGGGATCAACGGAATGCCGTCCCACAGGTATTCGCTGCCCATGGTGTAGCGGATGAGGCCGGTGGGTTCGCTGAGGCCTACGAGCGACAGCAGGATGCCGACGCCGCCGGCGACGAGGCCGTTCAGCAGCGCACCCTGGCTCACGGTCGCCGTGGTGACCAGGCCGAACACCACCAGCCAGAAGATCTCGGGGTGGCCGAAGGCCAGCACCAGCGGGCGCATGACCTGGATCAGCAGCGCCAGGATCACGAGCCCGAACACCGCTCCCATAAGGCACGCTCCGGCCGACAGCCCCAGCGCCCGCGCCGCCTCGCCGCGCTTGGCCATGGGGTAGCCGTCGAAGCAGGTGGCGGCGTTCACCGGCGTGCCCGGTGTGTTGAGCAGGATGGCGCTGATGGAGCCACCGAAGGCGCTGGCGCCCATGATGCCGCAGAACAGGTAGACCGCGGTGATGGCGTCCCAGTTGAAGGTGAACGGCAGCAGCATGGACATGGCGAGAATGCCGCCGAGCCCCGGGACGGCGCCGAAGATCAGGCCGATGACGGCGCCGGAGAACAGCGTCAGGATGACGTGAGGCTCGGCGATGGTGGCCAGCGCCGGGCCGAATCCCTCAAACATGGGCGCGGTTTTCCTGTGTCACGGCAGCGTCAAAACCGCGCTGGTAGCGGAACGGTCTCAAGGTACCGGACGCCGGGGCGGATGAAGCCCGGAGAGAAGCGCCATGACACGGCCCGGCACGCGGGGCCGTGTCATGGCCGGACGGACCGGGATCACTTGATGTACTTCTTGAGCAGCGGGGCATTTGCCTCCACCAGAGCGAGCATGTCGGCCACCAGCTTGCTGCACTCCTTGACGCTCAACGGCGCCACGATGCTGCCGCTGGCCTCGATCTTCTCGTTGGTTTTGGCGTCGTTGTTGGCCTTGACCAGCGCGGCTTCCAGCACGGAAGCTATCTCCGGAGGAGTGTTGGGCGGCAGCGCGTAGAGGGTATGCCCTACCAGCGTCGGCGACCCCAGTTCCGGGAAGCCCTGTTCAACCCCGGTGGGGATATTCGGGAACTTCGGGTGCCGTTTCGCCATGTACACCGCGACGGCGTTGGCCTCGCCCGAGTCCACCGCCGTGGTCCAGCGCTTGACCAGCGGCAGATTGGTGAAGGCGAAGTCGCCGCGGATGATGCCGGCGATCAGCTCGGGGCCCTTGAAGCCTGGGATGAGGTCTATCGGGTAGCCCACCATCTTGGCGCTGAGGACGGAGATGGTGAACATGTTCCCACCGGTCCCGGTGATACCCGACTTGATGGGTTGCTTGGCCGCCTTCATCTGCTTGAGCGACGTCCAGTGTTTCTTCCCGGCCGCTTTGGTTGACTGCATGTAGTACGGATTGGACACTTGGCGCCCGATATAGGTGAAGGTCCGCAGGTCGGGTTCCAGTCCCCGCACGGCCTGATTGACGGCCTGCCCGGGAAAGCCGACGCCGCCTATGGTGTAGCCGTCGGGCTTGGACCGGTTCAGGATCGTGATGGCGTTCCTGCCCCCGGCTCCCGGCACGTTGCGCACCACCACGGGCACGCCCAGGACCTTCGACATGAGGGCGCCCTGGAGCCTGGCGGCGGTGTCCATGGAGCCGCCCACCGAGAAGCCAACCAGGATGGTGATGGGTTTATTGGGCTTCCAGTCCGCGGCCGTTGCCGGCGTTGCCGCCAGCGCCATGGCCCCCGCCACGAGCACGACGAGCGCCGCTTTGCCCAACGATTTCAGGATTCGCATGATGGTCTCCTTTCGGTTTGACGAGAAACCTTTTCAGGACCCTTCCAGCAAATGCGGGAGCGATTCTCGCACTCCTGCAACTCCCGGTCAAGGTGTTGGCGGGGTGGAGCGCTACCGCAGCAGCGAGGGATCGAAGGGCTTCAGCAGCCCCTCCAGCCGAACCTCGCGCACCTTGTCCCGGGGCGGCCGCGCCCGCTGCGGATACTGCACCGGCGGCGCCGGCTTGGTGGCGTCCAGGATCATCACCGCGCCCATCACCGGCTCGTGGGTGCCGTCCACGGTATACTCCCAGTTGGACGGCAGCAGGTCGCCCGGGCCGTTCCAGTCCGGGATCGTGAGCACGTCCTTGTCCGGCCGCATGCGGGTTCCCACCGCCCAGGTCACCTCGGGCTCGCTGAATACGTTGATGTCGTCGTCCACCACCACCACGCAGCGGAGGTTCTCGGGCTCCGTGGATATGGCGGCCATCGCCGCCCGCTTGACCTCCGAATCCCGGGTCTTGCGGATGGAGATGTAGCAGTGGGTGCGCGCGTGGGCCGGCACGTTGACGTTGACGACGCCGGGGACA
>LXNJ01001726.1_pt1 | contig 12599 bp, 9 predicted proteins | sample 809081 | NCBI WGS metagenome assembly LXNJ01 (sample SAMN04870510, study PRJNA318959) | sponge metagenome | biome: sponge; feature: marine sponge reef; material: water | host: Petrosia ficiformis | place: Greece: Milos, Mediterranean Sea | collected 2013-05-29 | depth 5-7 m
TTCGTCGAAGGCGTGTCCGTCCGGCGACTCCGGAACGAATCCGAACTGGCCGCGGATCGCCTCCCGCATTCCCGCGTAGTCCCAGTCGTCGGGGTCCACCTCGGTCGAGAGCCGGTTGTCCACCAGCGATTCCGCGGCGACCGCGGCGAGGTCGAGGACGTAGTCGCGCTGATCCTGTCCCTCCAGGATGCGGCGGCGGAGACCGTAGATCGCGACCCGCTGCTTGTTCATCACGTCGTCGTATTCGAGAAGGTGTTTCCGGTAGGCGAAGTTCTGCGCCTCGACCTGCTTTTGCGCGCGCTCGATGGCTCGCGTCACCATCCCGGCCTCCACCGGAACGCCTTCCTCCATTCCCAGGCGCTGCATGAGCCCGCTCATCCGGTCGCTGCCGAAGATCCGCATCAGATCGTCCTCGAGCGAGAGGAAGAAACGGGAGCTGCCGGGGTCGCCCTGACGGCCGGCCCGCCCGCGGAGCTGATTGTCAATTCGGCGGGCCTCGTGACGCTCGGTGCCGACGATGTGGAGGCCGCCGAGAGCGACCACTTCGTCGTGGGCGGCCAGGGTCTCCTCCCGCGCCCTGGAAACGGCGTTCTCCCAGACCTCGGCCGAGGCTTCCGCCCAGTCCACTCCTTCCTTCCGAAGCCGCGTCTTGGCGATTTCGTCGGGATTGCCTCCGAGCAGGATGTCGGTGCCGCGTCCCGCCATGTTCGTTGCGATGGTCACCGAACCGCTCCGGCCTGCCTGCGCCACGATCTCGGCTTCCCGCTGGTGGTACTTCGCGTTCAGGACCACGTGTGGAACCTGCTGGCGCTTCAACACCCGGGAGAGCCGCTCGCTCTTCTCGATCGAAGTCGTTCCGACGAGGATGGGACGGCCGCGCTGCTGTTCGGTCCGGATTTCCTCCGCGATGGCGTTCAGCTTCTCCCGTTCCGTCCGGTAAACGACATCCGGATACTCGACCCGCACCAGGTCCCGGTTCGTGGGGATGGGAACGACTTCGAGGTCGTAGATCTTCTCGAACTCCGCTGCTTCGGTCTCGGCGGTGCCGGTCATCCCCGCGAGCTTTCCGTACATACGGAAGTAGTTCTGGAAGGTGATGGTGGCGAGCGTCTGGTTCTCCCGCTCGATCTTCACGTTCTCCTTGGCTTCGACGGCCTGGTGGAGACCGTCCGACCAGCGCCGCCCGGGCATGAGGCGTCCCGTGAACTCGTCCACGATGACGACCTGGCCGTCCTTGACCGTGTAGTCCTTTTCGCGCTTGTAGAGCGCGTGGGCCCGAAGCGCCTGGAGCAGATGGTGGAGAAGTGTCATCTGTCCCGGGTCGTAGAGGTTTTCGACGTGCAGGAGATCCTCGGCCTTCGGCACTCCCTCCTCGGTCAGCGTGACGGTCCGCGATTTCTCGTCGACGGTGAAGTCGAGGTCGCGGCGGAGCCGGGGAATGATCCGGTCCACCGTGTAGTAAAGGTCGGTGGAGGTTTCGGCAGGGCCGCTGATGATGAGCGGGGTACGCGCCTCGTCGATGAGGATCGAGTCCACCTCGTCCACGATGGCGTAGTGATACAGCCGCTCCACCTGCTTGCCGTCGCGATCGCGCTCCGTCCGCGGGTAGGTGCGATGGACGAAGTTCTCGGCCCGGAACTTCATGTTGTCGCGGAGGTAGTCGAAGCCGAACTCGTTGTTGGTGCCGTAGGTGATGTCCGCGCCGTACGCGGAGCGCCGCTCCTCGTCGCTCAGATCGTGCTGGATGACCCCCACGCTGAGGCCGAGGAACTTGTAGAGCCGGCCCATCCACTCCGAATCGCGCTTGGCGAGGTAGTCGTTCACGGTGACTACGTGGACGCCCTTTCCGGACAGCGCGTTCAGGACCGCGGGCAGGGTCGCCACCAGCGTCTTGCCCTCGCCGGTCTTCATCTCGGCGATCCGTCCCCGATGGAGGATGGCGCCGCCAAGGAGCTGCACGTCGAAGTGACGCATCCCGAGCGTGCGCCGCGCCCCCTCCCGGCACACGGCGAACACCTCGGCCATCAGGTCGTCGAGCGGCTCGCCGTTTCCCGCGCGGGTGCGGAGGGCGGCGATTCGGTCGGCGAGTCCCGAATCCCCGAGTTCGCTGATTTCGGGCTCGAGGGCGCCGACCTCGCCCACGAAGGACCGGAGCCGCTTCAGTTCCCGATCGGATTTCTTCCCGACGATCTTGGTGAGGACATTTTGAAACACTCGTCGAAGCCGGGTAAACCGGATGAATTTAGCAGGAGCGCCCGCCTCCGGCATCGCCGATCACGGCGGGGCGGATCATCGATGCGCGTCCTGCCCGGTCCGAGATCCGTTACTCAACCAAGCCGCATTTTCACAGCAACTGGGCCGCTCTCGGTGACTCGCAGCATTTGCGGGACACCACACTCGCCTGAGTGACGGCCCCGGTTCCGGGCCGCTCGACGGCTCAAGGCGTGTAGTCGACGATGTAGTTGAGCGGGTTCTGGGCGCGTTCGTTGATCCACACTTCGTAGTGGAGATGGGGAGCGCGGCTGCGTCCGGTGTTCCCCACCAGACCGAGGACCTGGCCGCGGCGGAGCCGCTGGCTGCGCCGAACGTCAATCCGGGACAGATGTGCGTAACGGGTCACGGCGCCGAAGCCGTGGGACACCACGACGTACTTGCCGTAGGTCGGCGAACTCGCCGTCTCGATGACGAGTCCGTCCGCCGTCACGCGTACCGGGGTTCCCGTTCTCGCGTTGAGGTCCAGCCCGTAGTGGCGTTCGATTTCTCCCGTGAACGGATCGTTCCGTTGTCCGAACCCGGACGACATGTAACCCCGAATCGGCCAGATGGAGGGGGTCGAAGCAAGGAGCCTGCTCTTCTCTCGCATCGTCCGTTCAAGCGCCACGCTCTGCCGATCAAGCGAGGCGATCCTGCCGGACAGATCCTCCAGCCGGTCGCTCACGTAGTCGTAATCCGCCGTCGTCCCCAACGCGCCTCCAATGCCGCCGATGGGAACGGGGACCGGCTCAGCTCCGGCGATCACCGCCAGCTTGCGCATCTGTATCTCGAGAGACTCGATCCGGCGGGCCATGCGTTCCGTGTCCTCGGCGTAGTCCCGATTCGACTGCCGGAGAGCGTCCCGCTCCTCTATCAGCGCGACGGAAGCCGGACCGGGGCTCACGAGCAGCCAGCCGTAGTGCCCGGCGAATCCGAGAGCGAGCAGTGCCGCCATGGCCGCCAGCCGGCGGATTCCAGTGGTGATCCGAACCTCGCGCGGCGTGTGGTTCCGCGCGCCGAAGACGATGATTCTGGTGGGCACGCGGTTCGAATCACCAGTCTCGTCAGACGCAGTGCGCCCGCGGAGCCGCCGGAGCAAGGGTATGCCGCGCCCGAACATGGAGTAACAGGCGGATTTTGACCGCGTTGGAAGGGTTTTTCAACCCCTCCGTTCGGTCACGCGCCGACTGCCGAACCACCGCGTGTCAACGTGCCCGGCACGAGGCTGAGTCGGGGCAGATCCTCCTCGGTCCATTCGACCGCGCCCCCCGATTCCAGGGTTCGGATCTTCCCGAGACAGCGCGCAATCGGGTCCCGCAAGGGGGAGATCTCGACGAACACCGCGTCCGGCGGCAAACCGTCCAGCGCCGCGAGCCCGCTTGACAGCAGGCTCTCGGCCCCCCGGTATCCCGACGTCTGGAGGTGGTACATCCCCGCCGCGAGTTTCACCAGCGCCTTCAGGGCCTCGCGCCGCGTTCCGCGAGCGTCCGCCCATTCTTCTTCGAGAACGTCGTGGCTCTCGTAGTAGGCCCGCTCGTTGAAGAGCCTCGCGGCTTCGACCATTGCCGAGCCGCCCGGCAGGACGATTCCGGCGTCTTCGTTCACGAGCGCCCCCGGGTCGGCCCGGCCTGCGAGCGCCGGGACGGGAGGCGGGCGGGCGGCGGTTCGCTCAGATCGGCGGCCGCCCGGAACTGGATCGCTTCTTCGAAGTGCAGTGGCTCGATCCGCTCGCTCCCCGCGAGGTCGCCGATCGTCCGCGCCACCCGGAACGCGCGGGTCACCCCTCTCGCCGACATCCCGAGCCCGTCCATCGCCCAGGAAACCAGCGAACGGAACGGTCCCGAAGCCGACGCCTGCTTCACTTCGGCGACGGACAGCCGGGCAGGCGTCTTCACGGAGCGGAAACGCTCTCCTTGCACCTGGCGAGCCCGGTGCACCCGCTCCCGAACCACGGCGGTCGTTTCCCCGGTAGCGGGTCCCAGAACATCTCCGGAGGTTACCGGCCGGACCGTGAGGTGAATGTCGATCCGGTCGAGCAGCGGACCCGAAATCCGCGAGCGGTAGCGCGCCACGAAGGCCGGAGGGCAGCGGCAGGGCCTTCCTCCCTCGCCGTGGAAACCGCAGGGGCATGGATTCATGGCCGCCACCAGTTGGAACGCTGCCGGAAAGCGGACCGAGTGGCGGACCCGGCCAACATGAATGTCACCGCTCTCGAGCGGCTGACGGAGGCATTCCAGAACCGGCCGCTGGAACTCGGGAAGTTCGTCCAGGAACAGCACTCCGTGATGCGCGAGGGTCACCTCTCCCGGCCGGGGTCCCGATCCCCCGCCCGCCATGCCGGCGTAGGAGATGGTGTGGTGCGGCGCCCGGAACGGAGGGCGAGTCGGAGGTGCAGGGAGCGCCTGGCCGATGGCCGAGCGGATCCGGGCCACATCCATCGCCTGCTCGGGAGTGAGTCCGGGAAGCAGATCCGGAAGGATTCCGACGAGCAGCGTCTTCCCGCTTCCCGGAGGCCCGACGAAGAGCAGGTTGTGGGCGCCGGCTGCGGCGATCTCCAGTGCCCGCCGGGCTCGTGGCTGTCCCCGGACCTGGGCGAGGTCCACGCCGGTGCGGGAAGCCGGGCGCGGCCCGGCCGAGGGCTGAAATGGTTCGGGCAGCGACGGGGCGGCCAGCAGGTCGGCCGCGGATTGCAGGCTGGTGGCGGGATACACCCGAATCCCCGCGGCCATGGCCGCCTCGGCCGCGTTTTCCGGGTGCACGATGGCTATCCGCATGCCCGCCGCCGCCGCTTCCCAGGCGATGGGCAGCCCACCGGCCACGGGCCGCAGCGACCCATCGAGGGCCAGCTCACCGAGCAGGAGGGTGTCCGCCAGGCGGCGGCGGGGCACCACGCCGGTCGCAGCGAGGATCCCGACAGCTACCGCGAGATCGAATCCTGCGCCTTCCTTGCGTACGCCGGCGGGAGCCAGGTTGACCACGACGTGCCCGGGGGGGAGGTAGAAACCACTGTTCCGCAGGGCCGCCTTGACCCGCAACTGGGCCTCGCGCACCACCGCGTCGGGAAGGCCCACGGTGCGGAACGAACTCTGGTCCGCCCGCTGCAGGTCCACTTCCACACGAATCAGCAGTCCTTCGACACCCCGGACCGTTCCGGTGCGGGTGACGGCAAGCAGTCTTCCGGGAGGCGTGTTCCGTTCGGCGCCGGAACTCTCAATCTGTCGCATGAAAGCAAAGACGGAATTCGCGCCGGTTTTTTCCCGCCAGCGCGCCAATTGTGGAAAAGTCGACGTGAAGATGGCGCTCAGCGGGCCATTCCGGCTCTGGCGGCGCCCGCGGGATACGATTCAGGCTCGGCGAGCGTCTTCGCCAGGTGGTCTTCGGGCGGATTCCCCGTCCCGGAGGCTCCATCGGGAGAACCGGCCCGGCGGCCGATCCTCCCGCTACCTCTCCCTCCCGCTCATTTCATGGATCTCTTGACCCTGATCACCGCCGCTGGCGCCGGCGTGCTGTCCTTCCTGTCGCCGTGTGTCCTGCCCCTCGTGCCCGGGTACATCTCCTTCGTTTCGGGAGCCTCGCTGAGCGAGCTCGCGGACGGGGCTCCCACCGGGGACGCCGCCGCCCGCCGGCGCCGCGTCATCGTGAACACCGTCGCCTTCGTGCTGGGCTTTTCGATCGTCTTCGTGGCTATGGGAGCGTCGGCAACCTACGCCGGGCAGTGGCTCGCGGGGAATCGGGTCTTCCTCGGACGAATCGCGGGAACGGTCATCGTTCTGTTCGGCCTGCACGTGATGGGCGTGCTGAAGATCCCCTTCCTGAATGTGGAGAAACGCTTCCACTCCAGCCGGGAGCCGGTGAGCCTGCTCGGTTCGTTCGGGATCGGGCTCGCTTTCGCGTTCGGCTGGTCGCCCTGTATCGGACCCATCCTCGCCGGCGTTCTGGTGGTCGCCGCGAACTACGAGACGGTGAACCAGGGGATCGTCCTGCTCAGCGCCTATTCGCTCGGGCTCGGCGTACCCTTCCTCCTGACCGGCATGGCGGTGGACCGCTTCTTCGCACTCTCGAAGAAGATCAAGCGTCACATGCGGGTGGTTGAAGTGGTCGCCGGCGTGCTCCTGGTTGTGATCGGAGTGCTGGTGTTTACGGACAGCCTGCAGGCGCTTTCGCAATACCTCACCTTCCTTCCGGTACTTGGTTGACCTTCGACGGAGGACTCCATGCCAACGCTGCTCTTCGTTTCCCTGTTGTTCGCCTCCAGCGCGCCGGTCCAGGAGGTCTGGGAGGTCCCGGACGAGGCCCGGGCCCTGGAGAACCCGGTCCCCCTGACCGACGAGGCGCTGGCCGCCGGCGAGGAGGCCTACGGCGCCCGCTGCGCCTCCTGCCACGGCGACACGGGCAAGGGAGACGGCAAGGCCACCCGGTTCATCAAGCCGCCGCCCGCCGACATCTCCACCACCGAGGCGCGTGACCGGATGACCGACGGTGAGATGTTCTACAAGATCACCGAGGGCAAGAAACCAATGCCGGGGATGGCGAGGACGCTCAGCGACGAAGAGCGCTGGCAGGTTGTCCACTTCCTGCGGACGCTGCAGCCTCCGCGCTGACCCCACGACGGAGGATGACGACAATGTCCGGAACAACCCATGGCAAAAGCACCCCGAACGAACCCCATCACGGTCCTCGCATCGATTCTGGTGTCTTGAGTGCGTGCGGGGCACTTTCCCCACCGGTTGGTGGTGCGAATCGCTCCGCGATTCACTCCACCGTTTGTCGTGGGGAGGGGAAACCCCTCCCCACACCCCACCCCCGCGGCGCTGCGCGCCGCGAATGGGCGCCCTCCGGCCTTCGTAACCGGCTGACGACCCCGCTCACGCAGAACATCGCCGCCGTATCCACGGTCCTGCTTGCGGGTCTTCTCGCGTTTTCCGCTTGCGGTCCGCCCCCGCCGGGCGCCGGCGGCGGGGCCGGCGGGATGGCCGCAGTCGCTCCCGATCTCACGCTGCCGCTCGTCGACGGGAATGGGGACGTGAGCCTCCGGGCTGACGGCGCCGGCAAGGTCGTCCTGGTGGACCTCTGGGCGACCTGGTGTGTCCCCTGCGTCGCGGAACTGCCCCACCTGCAGGAACTGTCGGACGAGTTGCCCGACGAGGACTTCCTCATGCTCGGCATTTTGCTCGAGTCGGGCGATGCCGATAAGGTCGCACCGTTCATTGCGGAGAAAGGCCTCACGTATCCGAACGTGATGGGTTCCGGCGAGGCCCGCGACTCCTTCGGGCCGTTCCTCGGCTATCCCACGAAGTACCTGATCGATCGCGACGGGAACCTCGTGAAGCGCTACCTCGGCGCCGTGGGCGAGATCCTCAACGAGGAAATCGGCAAGCTCATCGAGACCGGCTCGCTGAACTAGAGCGCCCCGCCATCGCTCCGCTCCGGCGACCGCAGCGGCGTCCGGTTCGCGGTTTGCAACGCTTGCCGCCGGAACGGAACCGTTGGCAGCGAACGCTCCTGGTTGTGGGCGACTGGGGAGCGGGGGATCAACAGACCCCGGACAGATAGCTGAACGGGACAGGCCGCGAGGCGCCCCTGCTCCCCCCGAACGGCCCGCCGGGATCAGCGGGCGACGTCGCTGAGTTGGCCTTCTGACGCCGCGACCGCGGAAGCAACCGTGAGATCGCCGGTGACGTTCGTCGCGGTCCGGATCATGTCCAGGATCCGGTCCACTCCCAGGATCAGGGCCACTCCCTCGGCGGGGACCCCGATCGCCTGCAGAATGATGACGAGCATGATGATGCCGGCGCCGGGGACGGCCGCGGTGCCGATGGAAACGAGGACCGCGGTCAGGACGATGGCGAGCTGCCCTTCGATTCCGATGGACATCCCGAGCGACTGGGCGATGAAGAGCGCCGCCACGGCCTGATAGAGGGCCGTTCCGTCCATGTTGATCGTCGCCCCCAGTGGGAGGACGAACGAAGAAACCTCCTCGGAGACTCCCAGGTCGCGCTGAGCCCGGTCCATGGTGACCGGAAGGGTGGCGCCGCTCGAACTGGTCGAGAAGGCTACGAGCTGCACCTGGGCCGCCGCCGGGAAGAAGCGGCGCCAGCGGATCGGAGTGAGGAACTTCAGGATCAGCGGATAGACGACCAGCATCTGGGTGGCGAGCCCGGCGATCACCACGATGCAGTAGAAGCCGAGCGCACCGAGCAACTGCGCCACCTGCTGCGGATCGTCTCCCGCCATTCCCGTGATTGCGCGGGCAATCAGCGCGAAGACCCCGAGCGGCGCGATCTTCATCACGATACCGACGAACTCGACGACCACCGCTTCGAGTCCCTCGAAGAACTTGAGCAGGGGAGCGCCCTTCTCCTTCGGGATCCGGAGGAGCGCGATCCCGAACATGAGCGCCAGGAACACCACCTGGAGCATGTTGCGGTTGCTCGACGTCGAGGAGATGACGTTGTCCGGCACGATGTCCTGGAGGATGCTCAGCGGACCCCGCTCCTCCATCATCTGCTCCGCGGCTCCCTGACGGCTGGCGGCGGCTTCTTCGTACTGGTCCGCCAACTCCATCTGGAGGGCCTCCGGAACGTATTCGCCGGGGCGGACCAGGTTCGCGTAGCCGAGGCCGATGCACACCGCCACGGCGGTGGTCGCCACGTAGATGGCGATGGTCTTGCCGCCGATCCGGCTGACCTTCCGCATGTCGCTGAGCGAGGCCACCCCGATGACGAGGGAAGCGATGACCAGCGGTACCGCGATCAGTTGGAGGCCGTTGAAGAACACATCCCCGAACGGCGAGATGTAGTCGTCGGTGAACTCGCCCCAGCCGAAGGCGGCGGCCGCGACTCCGTAGACAATGCCGAGGGCCAGACCGAGAACGATCTGAGCCCAGAGTTTCCGATACCAGGGGGTGTTCTTCATGAGAGGGTGGCGCCTGTGCTCCGGGCGCGCCGGGATGCAAGCGGGGTGCCGGAGTCGACCCCCGGCAGAATCGGCGCCCGAGACTCTACCCGGACCATGGGAGCGTCAACTGCGAGTGCCCCGGAGGGCGAATCGTCCCAGGCGACCCAGGCGCGCGAGTCGGATCGGTGGTTGGCCACCGCCCTGCTTCCCCGCGGCCCCGACCTGGATGACGGCTTCGCCCGAGAGGATGAGCAGCAGGTCCTCTCCCAGAACGCGCCGCCGATACCCCTTCAACGGGCGTACGCCCTCGGCCTCTTCCGGGTAGGCGGCGACGATGGCGCGAAGCTCCTCCTGCGTGGCGAGGAGTTCGGGCGCCACGGCGTGCTCGCTGGCGCGCAGCTTCAGCCAGGTCTCCAGCAACAACGCCAGGGATTCGGGAGCCGGCCGCCGCTCCTTTTTGCCTTTTCCCGTGAAGGGAATCGGTTTCCGAGCACCGGAGGCCAGCACTCGAAGGACGGCGTCCGGATTCTTCGCGAGCACCGCGCGGGTCTGCTGGACCGTCTTCGGGTCTCCCTTCGGGGGACGGCCGGCGACCGATTCGTAGGGAGCTAGCAGTTGCTCCCGATTCCGGGGCTGGCGCCGGGCCACGTCACGCACCGCGGCGTCCTTCAGAATCCAGCCCCGTGGGCGGTTCGAGGCGCGGGCCCTCCGCTCCCTCCAGGCAGCCAGCTCGCGCAGTGAGCCGCGCTGCGACGGCGTGAGATTCGGACTGTCCAGAGCCCGGTAGCACTCCTCGACCGGCGGCATCCGGTAGGCGTCCTCCTCGGTAAGCGGGATCATCTCCTCCCGCAGCCAGTCCAGCCGTCCCAGCGCCTTCGCGCGCTCGGTCAGCTTGTTCCGCAGCGGCAACAGATAGCGGACATCCGCGATCGCGTATCCCACCTGGCGAGGAGTGAGCGGCCGCTGCAGCCAGTTGGACATCTGCTCCTGCTTGGAGAGTTCCCGCCCCACAAAGCCGGCAACCAGCGTGCGCAGGGCGATCTGGACCTTCTTCCCGTGGCCGATGACTGCCGCGGCAACCTGGGTGTCGAAGACGTTCTTCGGCACCACCGACGCGAGCCCGTAGAAGATGTCGAAGTCGTGCTTGCCGGAGTGAACGACCTTGAGGACGGCTGGATCCGAGACCAGCGCAAAGAGTGGATCCAGGTCTTTCACCTCGAGCGGATCCACCACGGCTTCAACCCCGGGCGCCGCCACCTGAATCAGCCCGAGTTCGGGAAACAGACGGTTTTCGGGGATGAACTCGGTGTCGAGGGCGACTTTCCCGGCGGCGCGCAGGTCCGCCACGAGCTTCCCGAGCCCCTCTTGATCCCGGACGACCCGGACGCCGCCGATCTCTTCCGGCGAGGACTCGGGAGCGGCCACGGGCCCCCGGGTGGAACGTCGTGAGGGCTGCCCCGAGCCGTTCCGGGCCGACCGTTCCCGGACCGCGCCCTCCTTGGAGCGCCGGGCGCCCGACACTCCTCGGTTCCCCGTACGCGGTGTGTTCTGTTCTTCCAAAGCTCTGCGTAGATCGTCCGTCCCCGGGAATTCCCGCCGGACGTTCGCCGGGCGCCTCCGAACCACCACCCTGCCGGAAGTGTACCGCCCGCGGGCAAGCACCCCGGTTGTGGGAGGATACGGAGTTCAGCGACACGGTCCACGATTTTGGGAGAGCCCGGCCTTCTCAGCGTCCTTCCTCCGGTCCTCGCGATCCTGGTCGCGCTGGCGACCCGCCAGGCAGTGCTCGCCCTGCTTGCCGGGGTCCTGTTCGGGGAGCTGATCCTTCGCGGCGGTAACGTCTTCTCCGCCCTTGCCGGCACCGTGACGCGGATCACCGACGCTTTCTCGGGCAACCCGTCCATCCTGCTTTTCAGCACGATCGTGGGGAGCGTGCTCGCATTGATCGGGTTCACGGGCGGGGTTACCGGCTTTGTGAAATGGGTCACGGAGCGCCGCATGGTGGCGGGGCCGCGGGGGGCGCAGGCGCTCGCCCTCCTGCTCGGGCTGGGCATCTTCGTGGAGTCGAGCATCACTTGCCTGGTGAGTGGCACGGTGGCGCGACCGCTCTTCGATCGCTTCCGGCTTTCGCGGGAGAAGCTGGCCTACCTGACCGATTCCACCTCGGCGCCGGTCTGCATCCTCCTTCCCATGAACGGATGGGGGGCGCTCATCATCACCATCCTGGGAACGCTCGGCATCGAGAGCGGCGTGGCGGTGCTGGTGGCGAGCATCCCCTTGAATTTCTATGCGCTCGCCGCGCTGGGGCTGGCCTTCTTCTTTGGCCTTTCGGGACGGGACTTCGGCCCCATGGCGCGCGCCGAACGACGGGCGCGCGAGACCGGCCAGGTCATCCGGGAAGGAGCCCGCCCCCTCGTTTCCACGGAGGTCCTCGCGCTTCCTCCCGGGCCGGGAGTGCCGGACCGGGCCCGAAACATGATCGCGCCACTCGGCGTCCTGCTCGTCATGATCTTCGTCGGGCTCTGGATCACCGGCGAGGGAGACCTGCTGGCGGGAAGTGGAGGCACGTCCGTCCTCTGGGCCGTCCTGGCGGCCGTGGTCACGGCAGCGCTATTGGGGATCTTCCAGGGCATCCTCCGGATATCGAAGACGATGGATCTCGTGTTGCAGGGGGCCGGGGGGATGGTGCCGGTCGTGACCGTGCTCCTGGTTTCCTTCGCCATTTCGGCGGTGGCGCGCGACCTCGGGACCGGGGCCTATCTGGCGGGAGTCGCCGAGGCGGCCATGCCGGTCTGGCTCGTGCCGGCGGTTCTCTTCCTGGTGACCTCGGTGGTCGCGTTTTCGACCGGGACGTCCTGGGGAACCTTCGCCATCATGCTGCCCATCGCGGTTCCGGCGGCCGCGGTGCTCGGTATCGACCTTCCCCTGGTGGTGGGAGCGGTCCTTTCGGGCGGCATCTTCGGCGATCACTGCTCCCCGATCTCGGACACGACGATCATCGCTTCCATGGCGTCCGGTTCCGACCTCGTGGACCACGTGAACACCCAACTCCCCTATGCCGTGCTGGGCGGGGTTGCCGCCACGGCGCTGTTCGTGGTCGCCGGCCTGGCGTCCTAGGAGTCTGCGCCGCAGAATGCGGCGCAGACTCCTAGGGAACGCCGGCCTCCGGGCCAGCCCTTCAGGCCGGCACCCGCGTTCGGAGCGCCGGCTTCCAGCCGGCATCGACCGCCGAGAGGCGGTCGAAACCGCACCCTCCCATCATCCTCACAGGAACGCCGGTGGGCAACGTCCCTCTCCGTTACGGGGTAACGGCCGGGAACGCCGCCCCCCAGGCCGGCACCCGCGTCGGAGCGCCGGCTTCCAGCCGGCATCGACCGCCGTCCGGAGGACGCGCCGTGAACGGACGGCATCCGCCCACGCCCGGCCGTCGCCCTGGCGCTCGTGTCGGG
>LXNJ01001727.1_pt1 | contig 12596 bp, 10 predicted proteins | sample 809081 | NCBI WGS metagenome assembly LXNJ01 (sample SAMN04870510, study PRJNA318959) | sponge metagenome | biome: sponge; feature: marine sponge reef; material: water | host: Petrosia ficiformis | place: Greece: Milos, Mediterranean Sea | collected 2013-05-29 | depth 5-7 m
CGTATGCCGTTCCGGCAGCTTCCGGGAGGCAGCCCGTGAGCGGCATGTCAGTCAGCCAGGCGTGAGCCGGCACGTGCAACGGCTCGAGTCAGAGCTTGGCGTGATCCTGCTGGCCCGCCACCGGAAGCATGTTGTGCCAACCGCGGCCGGCAGCAGACTCTTCGCCTATGCCGTGGACAGCCTTGCCGCACACGACCGGGTCATCGAGTCCCTCGCGCGCGACGACGCGGCGGTGGAGGGCGAGCTGCGGATCGCAGCGAGCACTGCCCCCGGGGAATACCTGCTCCCCGGCTTGCTATCGCAGTTCACTGAGATATATCCACGGGTGCGGCCGACGGTTGCGGTTACCGACTCAGCGTCAGCGACCGAGCACGTCGCGGGTGGCCACTCTGCCCTGGGCTTCGTCGGGATGAGAGTCGCGCACCCATCCCTCGAATGGACGGTAGTCGCCGAGGACGAGTTGGTGCTCGCGGTGCCGGGCAGACATCCGTTCGCGGGGAGGCCGTCGGTCGACGTCAGCGAACTGAAGGGCCTGCCGTTCATCGAGCGGGAACCCGGCTCCGGCACCTGGACCGGTCTCCGCCGCGCGTTGGACGGAGCGGGAGTGAGGGAGCCCGAATACACGCCTGCCATGGTCGTCAACTCGACGCACGCGACGCTGGCAGCCGTCAACAACGGCTTCGGGTTCAGCATCGTATCGTCGCTCGCGGTCCTCGAGCACGAGTTCGACCAGGTCTACCCGGCGCGATTGACCGGCCTCGACACGGTGCGCAGCCTGTACATGGTCAGGCGGACCTCGCTCGACTCATCCGTCGCCCGGGCTTTCGGGGACTGGGTGCTGGCCAGCCTGGCAAAGGGGCGCGAGACGATCGACCAGCAGGTAGCGCGATGACCGGCCGATTCACCGTTATCGTCTGTACGTCCGCGGAAGAGGAGCGGGAGTCAGCGGTAAGAGAGATCGTCCGGGGTCTGACCACTGAGCCGAAGACGCTGAGCCCGAAATTTCTCTACCACGAGGACGGCTCAGGTCTGTTCGATGAGATTACCCACCTGGAGGAGTACTACCCTACCCGTGTTGAGCGTTCGCTGCTCGAATGCTTCGGTTCCGAGATAGTCGGCGACGTCCGGCCAGGTGAGATCGTCGAGCTGGGGCCCGGGAACAGCGCCAAGAGCGGGACGCTCGTCGGTCCCGCTCTGCAGGCCGGAGTGCTCAAGCGTTACATCCCCTTCGATATCAGCGAGTCGGCGGTCCGCGAGGGTGCGCGAGCGCTGTTCGAAGCATACCCGGACCTTGGCAGGATCGACGCCGTGGTCGGAGATTTCGAGCGCCACCTCTCCGCCATATCTCACCCCCAGGGGACACGGCTCATCGCATTTCTGGGCTCGACGATCGGCAACCTCCACCCGGACGAGCGGAGCCGATTCCTGGCTGAGGTTCGAGGGCTGATGCCCGGGGCCGACGACGCGCTGCTCATGGGCGTGGACCTCGTCAAGGAAACTCGCGTCATCGAGGCGGCCTACAACGACGCCCGAGGCGTTACCGCCCTGTTCAACCTCAACTCGCTGAAGGCGGTGAACGACCTGCTGGGCATCAACATCGACGCCAGCCTCTTTGCACACCGCGCCTTCTTCAACGCAGAGCGCTCGCGGATCGAGATGCATCTGGAGGCCCAGGCTGACGTGGCGTTCGCGCTGCCCGCGAACGGCTACACGGTCCGCATCCGTGCGGGAGAGACGATCTGGACCGAGAGTTCCTACAAGTTCACCAGGGACGGTTTCGCCGGGACCCTCCACGACGCAGGTTTCGGCCGCGTCCGCTGGTTCACAGACCCGGAGGAGATGTTCGGGCTGGCGCTGGCCCGCCCATGAGCCGGGATCATCCGCCGGCAGACGCTTCCCTGAGCCGGCGGTACGCCGCCACAACAGTCTCCCATGCCACCTGCGCGTGCTCCGAGCGTACCGCCGACATCTGCTCGCCTGCGCGGTAGCACCACGTCGATACGTTGGCCACCCCGGCCGCGGCCATGGCCTCCACCGCCTGCGTGATCTCGTATTCCCGGCCCGCCGGTATCGAAAACGCCTGCAGCCAGGCCATGGACTCTTGCCAGTTGTCACGGCATGCGGCGACGACCGATGCACACGCATCGCTTACGTACGGGGAGACGGGCTGGCCATGCGCTCGCCACAAGGGCGACACAGCGACGACGTCAGCCGCGCGGGCGGCCGTCATCTGTTCCGGAAGGCTCGGCCCGGGGAGTACTCCGACAGCGGCCCGCAGTCCGAGTCCGCGAGCGCCGGTGCACGCGTCCTCCATCAGACGGGCGAGACTCCACTGCTGGAACGTCTCTCCGTCCAAGGGACGGACGTGCACCGCCCCTCCATCCTCCGGCTCATAGGCTTCGACGAACGCTGCACGCGCTTCCCGGCAGCTACCGCAAACACATGCCTCTTCCGCGGGGACCAACGGGTCGTCGAAGAACACGGTGTCGGCGCCAGCCCTGGCTGCCATCTCGATCCACGTCTGGAGCAGCTCGCGGAACTCAGGCGCGTTAGGACAGGCGACCGGGACCCGATCGCCGCCAGGCCTGACCTGCCAGGATTCGGGATGTCGGAGCAGAAAGTCGCTGAATGCTTCCCCTGCGAACAGGCCTCCCAGCCCCCAGCAGTCCAACCAGGCCTCGAGCCCGGCCTTGCGGGTGGCGTCCACCAGAGCGTCAATCTCGCCGGAGTGAAAGGCCAGGTCGTACTCGCTTACGGTGTGAACGACATAGTCGCAGCCAGCATCGACTATCTCAGGAAGGTCCCGTTCCACGTAATGCCGGACGAACCGGTTACCGAGGTACGTGACACCCAGTTTCATGCCCGCGGCCCTGCGCTACTCTACGGTGACGCTCTTTGCGAGGTTGCGCGGCTGGTCCACGTCGTTGCCCAGCAAGGTCGCCATACGATAAGCGAACAGTTGCAACGGCACGACGGCCACCATCGGCTGCAGGAGGAGCGGACACTCCGGAATCCAGAGCACGTCGTCGGCGTAGGCAGTCGTCTCGGCGCTGCCCGTGGTTGCCAGGGCGATGACCTTCCCCCCGCGGGCGCGCACCTGCGACATGCTGATGAGCATCTTTTCGTAGAGCGCGTTGCGCGGAGCGACCGCGACTACCGGCGTCTCGTGGTCTATGAGTGCGAGGGGGCCGTGCTTTATCTCCGCGGCGGGCATGCCCTCCGCGTGGATATAGCTCGTCTCCTTCATCTTGTAGGCGCCCTCGCGCGCGATGGGCTCCATCAGCCCGCGTCCCAGGAAGAGGAATCGCCGCGCGTCCAGGTAACGGCGCGCCACCTCCTCAGCGTCGCGCCCCGCCATCTCGATCGTGGCCCCGAGCAGGGCGGGCAGGCGCGTGATCTCGTCGACGCAACGCGCTGCGTTCTCCGCGCTCAATGTGTCGCGCTGCTGCCCCAGCGCACAGGCGGCGAGGTACATCACGACCATCGAGTTGACCATCGTCTTCGTCGACGCAACGCCGACCTCATGGCCGGCGTGCATGAGCATGGAGCGCTCCACGGCGCGCGTGGCCTCACTCTCCGGCACGTTGGTGATGGCGGCGGTCCGGGCGCCGCGCAACCGCGCCTCGTGCAGAGCCTGCAGCGTGTCCGCCGTCTCGCCGGACTGCGTCACGCCCACGACGAGCGTGTGCCTGTCCAGCACCGGGTCGCGGTAGAGGAACTCCGCGGCGTTCTCCGCGGACGCGGGGACGCGGGCGAGCGTTTCCACGTAGCGAGCGCCCACCAGCCCCGCGTGCACGCTCGTGCCCATGCCCAGGAACACGACGCGCGTCAGCGCCGCCGCTTCTGTGTCGGTGAAGGGCAGCAGCGTTTCGTCCAGCTGTGCCTCGCCCTGCGAGAAGGAGATGCGCCCGTGCAGCGCGCTCATCGCGGACTCCGGCTGCTCGTGTATCTCCTTCAGCGTGAAGTGCTTGTAGCCGCCCTTCGCCGCGACTCCGCCGTTCACCCCCACGGGGAGCAGCGCGCGCGTGGACGGTCGACCGTTCAGCATCTGCAGTTCGAACCCATCGGGCCGCACAACCGCTGACTCGCCAGGCTCCAGGAAGATCGCTGTCGAGGCATACGGTGTCAGCGCGGGGAGGTCGCTCGCGATAAGCATCTCGCCGTCGCCGGAGCCCACGGCTATGCCGCCCGCGTTGCCGATACGCGCAACCACGAGCGTTTCCGGCGTTCGCGCGTGCATGCAGGCTATCGCATGGGCGCCGCGCAGCCGACCCGCCGCGAGGCGGACCGCCTCCTCGAACGACAGTCCTTCGGCCAGCATCTCTTCTATCAGGTGAGGGATGATCTCCGTGTCCGTTTGCGAAAGGAACTGGTGGCCGTTCGCAACCAGGCGGGCCTTGAGCTCGGCGTAGTTCTCAACGATGCCGTTGTGGACGACGACGACCTCGCCAGTGCCGTCGGTGTGGGGGTGCGCGTTGACATTGGAGGCGGGGCCGTGCGTTGCCCAGCGCGTGTGGCCGATGCCCTGGCGTCCGCTGACGGGTTCGTTCTCCACCAGCCGCCGCAGGTTGTCCAGCTTGCCCGCCGCACGCCGTATGGAGAGGTGGCCAAAGTCGTCCACGACAGCAAGACCGGCGCTGTCATACCCGCGGTAGGAGAGGCGTGTGAGCCCGTCCAGCAGGATGCTGGGCGACTCACGAGGGCCGGTGTATCCAAATATCCCGCACATGCAACAGATGGGAGTGTAGCACTCCGCTCTCCCGCGTGCGGTTCGAGGCGTCACAGACACGCTCAGCAGCACTGGCGTTCTCCAGGGCGAGCAGCCATGCCAGCGTGCCCCCCGGCCGCAGCGTTCCGCGGTCAGTTGCCGTGGGAAACCCCGGAGAAATCGTACTGCGAACCTTCGGGGCCAGCGGAGGCGAGCGGGGACCCAAGTGAGTTCGCTCTGCTCGAGGCAGGGTTATGATGTGCGCTATGTCATGGCTATTCGGGGAATCCAAGCGGGCCGTCAGGCGGCAGGTAGCACAGCAGCACGACGGGGTGATCGTCCGAGCGCCCGCCGGTCGATCCATCGTTGTCAGCAACGCGGACCAGTGGCAACTCCTCTTCGACTTCGAGTCCCCCGATGGCCCTCCCAATCCGCTGTTCGGTCAGCGCACGGTAACGCAGATCGGGATCCCGTTCACACTCCTCGATCATTTCACCTGGACACTGCGCCGGCGTCCCACGCTGGGACAAGCGATCTATCAGCGGCGCAAAAAGTGGACGGAAGCGGAAGGGTATTCATGGGAGGAATTCATTCGCAGACTACAGCCCCAGTTACGGCCTCCGGCAGTGCCCCTGGGCTATGGCGACTTCGACTACGAGTTCGACATCTCCACCAGCGACGAAGGCAAGCTCCGCGAACTCTTCTCCGACCCCGACCTGCGCCGCTTCGTCCAAGGCATGCCGTCGGTGTCCCTGAGCGCGTTGCAGGACGACGATTGGCTCTACTCGCTGGGCAGCGGGGAGGCCGGTGACCTCGCCGTCTTGTCCTACCAGCACCCGGGGGTGCTGAAGGACGACGCCAAGCTCCGGGATATCCTACGGCTCCTTGAGACCATCATCGAGCGGCTGGCCGCGATGCGCGTCGCCGAACCAACCCGACACCGCCTGTTTCCGGCAGCAGACGTTGACCGGCTGGGGGACACCTAGTTCGGCTCCGAGGATCGTGGGGCAGCCGGAGGAGTCACTGGCATAGGCGTGGAACATGCTCGCCGACGCGACTCCGCGTCCTCATCGGGGACGCATGCCCTGTTCGATACCGGAATCTGCCTCTCCCGCCCTGGGCCTGTTCCGGGCCGAACCGCAGTTCAGCCCTTGAGTAGCTGGGCCGGAATCTGCAACTCCTTGCCAAGCTCCTTCTGACGTTCGATGTTGAATTCCTCCGAAGGCGTCTCCGGCAAGTCAATCACGTCCTGCGTACTCATCATGCCGCGCGCCTGCAGAACGACCCGTCGCCACAGCACCTGGTGCGAGTCCGTGGCGGATAGGTATTCCCGCGTGTCGTAGAGCTGCGGGGCTATTGCCGAGAAGTCCTGACGCGAGAAATTCGTGACCTGCGTCCAACGCCCGGTGAGCCTGAAGTGCACCCGCTCGTATACGCGTCCCACCCAACTATTGGGGCGCACGGCCTTGAAATAGACCTGCCGCGACGTATCCTCGGTGATGGGAATGGAATTGCGTGTGTACATGTCTGTGCGGTGGTCGTTGCGGAACATGGCCGGCAGGTGATGCCCTCCGCCGTGCCACTCCTCCTGATCGCATTCCCAGCTCGGCTGGCGTGCTACGCGCTTGCGCGCAGGGGCGAACAGCCAGGTCCAGTAGGTTCGCCACCGATGCTTCGGCCACCGCGCGTTCAACCCCGGGAAATACCTCCGCGGCCACCGCGCGCTGCCGGACAGGCGCCCTCCTTCGCGGCGTTGCCTGGAAACCGTTACCACGGCGCGGCCGCTGACTATCTTGTACCGTCCCCCCATGTAATTGCCACCGGGCGAGGGGTTCATCAGGTGTTTCACCGAGTTACGGTGGACGTAGGGAACGTGAGCGTCTCCGCCATTCTCAAGGGCGATGTTCCAGTTCACCGGCCATTGCTCGATGTGATAGAGGATCAGGGTGATGTCATCGAAGAACTCCGGCGGCACGTCCTCCTCGACGGGCACGGGCTCGCCCTCGCCCATCCACACAAATACCATCCCTTTCAGCGTTCGCGTGGGGTATACCCGCTGTTTCACTTTGCCGGGTATCCTGGACTCAGGGCCCTCCGGCAACACGGCCAGCACGTTGCCATAGCCATCGAACGTCCATCCATGGTAAGGGCAAGAGATCGTCCCCTTGAAGTGGCAGTCCCCGTGCATCAGACTGCCGCCACGATGGGGACAAACATTCGACAGGCATCTGACCTGGCCGTCTCCGCCCCGGAAAAAGACCAACTTCTCGCCACAGATCGTCAGCCCCACCGGCCTGTTCCTGACCTTCCTGTCCTCCAGCACCGGGTACCAGTATTCCTTCAACCCCAGCGGCGGTATCAAGGCCCGAATGTCGCTCGCCCGCAAACGTCGTTCCGGCTCACGGTATGATGCGTCAACTCCCTCTTCCCGGGCTTCCTGCGTTAGCGTCATCGGCTTCCTCTTCTACGACGTGAAGCATCTCCGATCAGGCGTGTTCCATTATGGTGAAGTGCCGTGCTATCGTCAATGATTTCGCATCTTGCGCCGAAACACAGTTGTCAGCAAGCACCTATGCTGCTGAAATCGCCACAATGAGCGGTCATCCCTATGCGACGCCCGGTTTGCCCTATGCGACGCCCGTTTGCAACTGCTTCAATGGTGGCCTCGCGCTGCAACCGTTCTACCGCGGGTGTTCAAGCTCGGCCGCTGAGAATAGCTTCCGCAGCGAGGGCCTGACCCTGACCGAGCATGCACCGTCGGGTTGCAACCTCCGGCATGACGAGGAGAGATGAGCACTCACAGACGGGCCCCCAACACTGCGGCCCCGTGGAAATGGCCAGCCGTGATGTTCGTGCTTGCCATGAGCATGACCGCATGGGCAGTCGTCTGGCAATACTACCTGCTGGACGCCTTCACTCCAGACCCTTCGGCCTCGGCCACAGTATTCGTCGACGATTCGGGGAACCGCCGCGTGTTATGGGGCTCCAGCGGTGCAGGGTTCGTGGTGGCAAGCCTCGGCGTGCTCTTCTGGGCGCTGGCAAACCGATTCAGGCGCCATAGCGCGGCGTGCCGACGGATAGTCGTCATCTGCGGCGCAGCGCTGATACTCGTGGGGGTCTCGTGCCTCTTGCTCTTCGTGTCCGTCAGGAGCGTCGTGATCGACGAGCGGGCGCGGCTGGTAGTCTTCGAGCAGCGGTGGCTTTACGTACAGAAACTTGAGTCGCTCGCTTTCGACGACATAGCGCGGGTCAATCTCCGCGTTCGACGGACCCGGGTAGGAGGCGCGAGCGGAGGCTGCTTGGTCGCGCAGGGCCTCAGTATCATTCGTCATGACAGAACGTGGGTGGAGGTCCCCTTCAAGCAGGAAGAGATCGGGAGAGAGGTCGCCCATATCGCCGATGTGCCGTTGGAGGGCACCGACAAGCGGGAGTGTTAGCCTCGTCGCACGGGCAGCCACGCGTCCTGTCACCACAGCGCCGCCTCACCGACAATGTAACTGTCTCCTGCGGCACACTCGGGGCAAAGGCCGGGACTATGCAAGCCCCGGCCTCTGCATCTCGCAACATCGGGCCGAACTCATGGTGAATAGAGCCCAAGTCTCATGACCTGTAGCTCGGATCCACTTCCTAGTTGGCCGCCTGGTACCACTCTCTCACCTGCGCGATGATCTCGTCGCGCTTTGCGACGTGCTCCGCTGCGTCGATGTTCACGTACTCACGGTCTGGCTTCTGAACCTCGGCCGGGTCCACGTTGTCCTTGGGAACGTCCAGGCGCAGCGAGTTAGGCGAGGTCCTGCCGGAGTACTCCGCAACCAGGTCATGGACCGCGGTCTGACCCTCCCGGCTCAAGAACCAGTTGATGAACAGCTTCGCCGCGTTCGGGTTCGCGGGGTTCTTCATCACATGGATAACGTTCGCGGACGTCCCCCCTGCCATCGTTCCGACCGTACCGAGGTCTTTCCTGACCGTCTGCACCGGCAGTCCAAGGTCTGCCAGGTCCTCGATGTCGCCGCAACCCAGGATGCATACGGAGTAAACGCCCTGAGCAAACTGGTCCTCGACCGTTCGGAAATCGCCGAAGAAGCCGACATCCAGGTCCTGCACGAACGTCTGCAACCAGTCAGTCTCTCCCATGAGGTATAGCTCATAGAAGCCCGTGGTTGCGCCCGGCTCCATAGGAGTAAGTCCCACGATCTCGCCTCGCCACCTCGGAGCCAGGAAGTCATCGATCGACTGGATGGCGTCTACCTCTGCCTGTGAGACCTTATCCGTGTTGACGTGGAACTCTATCGTGTCGGAGAAAGCCGCAGAATGGTTGAACAGGAATTTCTCATCGAGGTCGGCGTAGTGGTGCTGGTTGTTGAACCAGTTGGAGCGGTCCACCACTTCGGGCAGTATCAGCCAACCGTCCGTTTCGTCAAAGAGCCCGGCTGGCGCCGCGCGGGTGGCGCCGGTGCCGCCCCCTATGGTGCCCACGTCCGCCGTGAACCGGCCCGCAGCCTGCTCAGCTATCAGTCTATCCGTGTGCTCTCGGGCACTCCCACGCTGCACGACAGTCTGGATGCCGAACTGCTCACTGAAACGGTCCCAGATCAACTCCATCCTCGAGCCGCCGCCGCCCGAGCCGATCACGACCAATCTCCCTTCTTCCTGGGCATCGACGATCAGCTGGTCCCACTCGCTCAGCGCGGGAGTTGGCGTTGATGCCGCGCCCACCGGCGTAGGAGTCGGCTCGTCGGTACCACACCCCGCCATTGCCACTGCGAGCCCCGCAAGCAACATCATCAACAGCCCCGCGTTCTTCGTGTACCGGTGTGCATTCATGAACATCCCTTCTCCCTTCGCTGCCTGCGGCAGCATATCCTAGGATTTTCCGGCCGATGGGCTAGCTGTGTCGCACTCCCAACCGAAGCCCGACTCTTCGGGCTACCAGGGCGGTAGCCAGCGTGATCGACGCGGTGACGATCAGCACTGCACTTGCCGCTTCTCTCAGAGAGAGCACTCCCGGCATCGCCCACTCCAACGCCAATATCGATAGCGTAATCGTGTCTCGTGAGGCCAGCAGGATGATGCTTGCCGTCGTGCTCGCAGCGATGTTGAAGTTCAAGACTCCCAGCAGGAGCAACGTTGGCATGAGCAGAGGCAACCAGATCTTGAAGTAGACGGTGATCCAGTTTGCGCCGGAGATTCGACCGGCCTCCTCCAGATCGAACCCGACTTGCACGATGGACGCCTTGGAGATGTTCACTCCCGTCGTGTTCCCCTGGAGGATAACGACCAGTATGAGCGCCCAGATCGAACCGTAGAGGATCGACAAACCCGGAGTCCACAGGAATATCAGCAACAGTCCCAGGGCCGTGAGCATCCCAGGCAGAGCCGCCGATATCCAGATGATGGAATCGAGAAGGAACCGCCCACGCCAGCGCGTCCGCACGAGGATATACCCCAGCAGAGAGAACAGCAGAGGGCTGAAGATGCCCGCCGTGAATGCCAGGATGAGCGTCATTCTCACGGCGTTGGCGAATACCGGAGCGGAGAGAACGAAGTCCCAGTGGGCAAGTGTGAACACCGGGTCGATCTGGAAATACCCGCTCCGCACCATGAAACTACCGAGGACCAGTGCGCCGAGCGGCACGACGGTCAGGAAGGCGTGGAGGACCGTTATCGCGCCAAACGCCGGCCAGCGGAACACTCCGAGATCGGTGAGGCCCGGCTTGAACCCGCTCGAGATGGTCGTATACCGGCGGCGCTGGAGTATCCAGCGCTGTAAGGGAATGATGAACCCGAGCATCACGAGAGTGACGGATGCCAGCACGGTTGCCTGCCCGTAGAGAGGCGGTTCGTTCAGCCGGACGAGATCGAAGATCAACGTCGAGTAGACGTAGAAGCCTATTGGCGTGCCCAGCAGGAACTCCGCCTCGAAGGACTGGAAAACACGCATGAGCTGGAGGGCCGTTACCAGCGCGATGGGCGAAATCATCATCGGGATGGTGATTCTGAGGACAGTGCGCAGGCTCGACGCGCCGCCAACCCGTCCCGCCTCTTCCAGCGCCGCGTCCATGTTGCGGAAGGCAGGAGTGAGCAACATCACCTTGAGAGCGATCCCGTTCCCCATGACGCCGGTCAGTATGATGCCGGGCACGCTGAAGATGTCGAAGACATACCTGTCGACAAATGGCAAACTCCGGGCCGCCAGGTTGATGTAACCGGTGTTGGGGTCCAGAAGGAGGATCCAGGCGATAACCCCTCCTGGCGTGATGTAAGCAACCCAGAACAGGAACTCCAACGGGTAACTGAATGGGATGCGGGTCCGTGCGAGCGTCCAGGCTATGAGCACGGACAACGGCATCGCTATGAGGAATTCCAATCCCCAGACCATGAATGTATTGGCGACGGCTTCAGGGATGCGACCATCCTGGAATCCCACGCGCCAATTCTCGAGGCCCCAAACGAAGTCCCCGGCGAATATCTCATGCGCCGTATTGAAACTCAGCGCGATGATGATAACGATAGGCCCGATCAGAGGAATGCCCAGCGCAATGAGCAAGGCCGCCATGAAGAAGGTGCTTCGCTCCGACCGGATGGCGAACGCAGCCTGACGGTACCTATTCAACTGTGCGCTGGCGATCATGCGCGAATCCTCGTAGCGCCGACTTCGAGTCGCATCAGACTTCAGAGTCTGAGATGTGTTGAACGACCATGTAGCTAATGGCAATCCCCATGGCTATTCGCTGAAGGACAGCACGTCCTGGGCCGAAGCGCACCACGGCTCTGCCCGCTCACGGCCGCAGACGAGCCAAGGAGTGGTGGCGAGGGTCTTTCCCGTATCCATGTCAACGACGCTTACGGTTACCGGCCCATTGAACTGGCTTTCCACCAGGAGCGTCTCCAAGTCTTCTCGTCCCACTTGGCCGCTGATCGTGAACGCCAGGGCGAAGGCTCCCTCGTGGTTCGCCTGCCGGAGGGATGCCCCTTCCAAACCGAACAGAGCGATGTCATCCACCAAGCCGTTTACTCCAGCCCACACCTCGAACCATTGACCCGGCTCCAGGCCCGACCCCATGATCCAAACCCCGGCGCCGCTGGTTCGCCCCTCCGGCCACCGCAGTACGGACGGATAGACGGCGACTGTCGGCGCCGCCGTCGTTGCTGCCATCGCCGGTTGCATCGCCTTCTCGTCACTATCGTCGGGAACCGCAGTCGGCGTGGGTGTGGGGTCGGAGCAAGCGCCAACCGCGACTACCGTGGCCAACAACAAGATTGCCAGTTGGAACCGCACTACATTCGTCATCATCTCCCCCGTGTTTCGGAATTAAGGGTCCGCGTAGCATCCTACGAAATCCATCAACTTATCTTGTAACAAACCTATCACCGTGCATTACACCGGTCAACATGACGATTTTCGTAATATTCGGCCAGCCGAATGAGCGCAGCCCGCTAGGGATTGAGGACAGGAATGGACAGGGGGCGTGGGGTTGTTGCGAGGAGATGGCCCTACCCCTGTGCTCCTCCGGATGCATGCCGGGTCATTCGCGGATATCCACGACAAGACAAAGCGAAGCTCGCGATAGAGATCGCGGCAGCAGGCAGGCAAGACCTCCCGATGACCGTCTCGCCCGGCAGCGGCAAGGCGCTCCTCGCAGGGGCCATGGCTTCGACACTCCCACCGCGCATCTCATCCGAGTCCTTGAAATGACGTACAGGGCGATGGGCCACGAACCCAGTGGAGCCGGCTCCCTCTCGCAGGTCGTGAACAGAATGCTCGCGCTTTACAAAGCAGTACCGCGTGTCTATCGTTCCCTTGGCCACATTTCAGAAAGCCGGGGTTGCATCGAATAGATCGTGGGAGGTGGTTCATGGAGCCAACGCTGAGAGTTGGACTGGCGGG
>LXNJ01001728.1_pt1 | contig 12595 bp, 9 predicted proteins | sample 809081 | NCBI WGS metagenome assembly LXNJ01 (sample SAMN04870510, study PRJNA318959) | sponge metagenome | biome: sponge; feature: marine sponge reef; material: water | host: Petrosia ficiformis | place: Greece: Milos, Mediterranean Sea | collected 2013-05-29 | depth 5-7 m
ACCCCGCCGCTCATAGCCACCGCCACGAGAGAGTCCGACACTGCTCTCAGCGTAGCGCTTCGCGCCGGGGGCGCGGGGCTACCAGCCGATCTGTCTGCCCTCGTTCTCGCGCTGCAAGTGCTCCACCAGCGGGGAGAAGTAGTCCAGCATCGCCTTGGTGGAGACTTCGCTGCCAGTCTTCTCGAGCACGACTTCACGCCAATCGCGCGTGGCACCGAGACTTAGCAGCTCCCACAGGAACTCGCCGACCTCCTCGTTGCCGTAGTAGTTGCAGTCGCGCGGGTCCTGCTTGAGGATGTTGTTGGCGATATAGGTATGCAACTGGTACTTGATCACGAACGCCATCGCGTAGTCGTAGTACTGCGCAGGGTCATCCGTGATGTGAGTCTTGGTGCAAGCGTCGCAATACTCCTCGCCACGCGGGCTGGGAGGCTCGATGCCTTGAAACCGTCCGGCGTGTTCCCACCAGCGCTGGTTGAACTCGTCGACCGGCAGATTTTCCTCGTACAGATCGTGCTCAAAGAATGACATTGTCCCGGCAGCGAAGGGAATGAACACCACGGCCTGGTCTAGGGCCTCGTCCAGCAGCCAAGCGATCTCGTCGATCTCCGCGTCCTGTTCCAGCAGGCCGATCTCCTTCAGGTATGCGGGCTGGCGGGCGGCAATCCCGATCAGATCGCCGACCGCTTCGTGAAAGGCCCGGTTGGCGCCTTCCCGCAATGCCAGCGGTACGTCGGCGCTGCTATAGGCCATGTAGTAGTAGATGTGCCCCAACTCGTGGTGAGAGGTTTCGAACCAGCGCCAGTTGTTCTCGACGCTCATTAGCGAGCGCACGTCGCTCTCCAGATTCATGTGCCATGCCGATGCGTGGGTGTTCTTCTTGCGCTCTGCTCCGGGCGGCAGAGGATAGAGGTCCGACTTGTCGTAGAACGACTGCGGCAGAGAGGGCATGCCAAGCGACGTGTAGAATGCCTCGGCCTGGCGGACAATCCACTGCGGATCCTGCTCCTCGACCAGTTCGTCGAGGTCGACTCCGCTGCTGAGACCGGGCCAAGCTTGCGCCCAGCGGTTGCCGATCCAATGCGCCGGGATCTTGTCAGGGACCGGTTGGTTGTAGCGCTGCGCCAACTCGTGCTTGGTCCATGTGTGGAGCTGCTCGTAGAGTGGTTTTAGGTCTTGGTTGAAGCGTTCCATCATGGCCATCATTTCGGCCACGGTCATGCCGTAGTCGTCCACCTGCAGCGCGAAGAACGAGTCGTAACCCATCTCTTGGGCGACTTGGTTGCGCAGGCTGCGCAGCTCTCCGATGCCCTGCTTGAGAGCGGGACCGGTCTGTTTCGCAACCTCCCAGATCTTGCGCCGCTCGGGCTCGTCCGTGGAAGTGACTAGCACCTCGTCGATCTGATTGGGTGTCACAACTTCGACACAACGCTCGCCGGACCTCTCGGCACAGAACTCGAACGAGTCCAAGATCGCGCTCTGCTCCGCTTCCGCCGACACGCGGTTGGCCACGACTTCCGGGATAGTGCCCGGGTACTCGGCGGCCGCCATCAGCACTTTGCGCAGCTGGCGCTTGGTTCCGTCGTCAAGTTGCGCCTCGCTCGCGAGCAGCTGCTTGACGGTCTCAATCACCCACGGATTGCCAGTGATCGACGCCATGACCTGCTCTGCGCCGATTCGCTCGCCCACATGCAGCTCTGTCACGTCGGTGGACGACTTCCAGAACGACTCGGCCACGATGGGATACATCCCTTTGAGGAGGTGTTCGTAGGTCGCCAAGAATTCGTCGGCCTCCGCTTGCGGGGTCGGGGAACAGCCGCCGAGAAGCATTAGTGCGAAGGCACCGGCACAAACCCGGCTCGCCGTCGAGGTAAGTTCTGTCATCACTTGCCATTCTACGTGCCACCCGCGTGAGGCAACACGCAGGGCTGGCCGGATCGCGGCCTCGTCAGCCGACTGAGCGGGGGATTGCGAACGGTCGCCTTCGCGGCCGGAACCACGCACAGAAGACGCCCTGGGCGGGCCACGAGCCGAAACTGCGTTGCAGCGAACCGCCCCGGTTGCCTATGCTGAAGAAGGGAGGCCAGTCGCCGGGGGGGCGCGTCCGATGTCCTCCGCGAGGATGCCCGTTTGTTCCGTGGGGACGGTACTCAATCCAGACTCGGCTGCGTCCAAGCACCGGCCAATGAAGGAGCACCCAAGAACATGAAGAATCACTCTCGTCTGGCATTGCTGCTGGTTGCAGTCCTAGTCGTAGCCGGCTGTGGCGGGCCGGAACCGGAACCGTCGAGAGGGCCCGTCATGCCAGCCGGCGAGAGCCAAGCGATCGAGCCGCCGCTGGGGCTGCCGGCCGTGGCAATCCCGGCGGACAATCCGCCGACCGCCCAAACCATCGCGCTGGGGCGCAAGCTGTACTACGACAAGTCGCTCTCGGTGGACAACTCGATCGCCTGCGCGAGCTGCCACGACCCCGAGGCCGGATTCGCCGACCCCAACCAATTCTCTGAGGGTGTCGGCGGCGAGCTGGGAGGGCGGCAGGCACCGCCGGTGATGAACGCCGCCTACTTCACGACACAATTCTGGGACGGCCGCGCCGCGAGCCTCGAAGAGCAGGCGGGCGGGCCGGTCGAGAACCCGATCGAGATGGCCTTTACGCACGAGGGCGTCGTCGAGCGCCTGTCTGACGACCCGGTGTACACGGAATTGTTCAACGAAGCGTGGGGCGAGGGCCCCATCGTCTTCGAGATGGTGGCTAAGTCAATCGCCAGCTTCGAGCGCACCGTGCTGGTCGGCAATTCCCCGTTCGATCGATACATGTTCGGCGGCGACAAGAAAGCCATGAGCGCCGAGGCCATCCGCGGTCTCGAGGTGTTCACCGATCCGGAGAAAGGCAATTGCGAAGTGTGCCACGAGATCAACGAAGAAGATGGCTATGCCCTGTTCACTGACAACAAGTTCCACAACCTCGGCGTCGGGGCGGAACTCGATGGCTCGCTAGCCGATATTGGCCGCTTTGAAGTCAGCCAAGTAGAGACTGACAAGGGGGCCTTCAAGACACCGCAGCTGCGCAACATCGCTGACAGCGCTCCGTACATGCACGACGGTCACCTGAAGACTCTCAAGGAGGTCGTGGACTTCTATGTCGGCGCTGGCAACTCTAACGACTTTCGCGACGAGGAGATCCACGAGCTTGACCATCTCAGCGCCGAAGAGCGCGCCGATCTCATCGCATTCATGGAAGCCCTCAGCGGCGAGTATCCCGGCAACGTCGGCCCCCCCGACGGTGACACAGCGTACCGGCACGTGCCAGCGGAGTCGCTTGCACGGGGCTGCTTCAGGGCCGACATCTGATCCGACTTCACGCGGGAGTGGCAACTAGGCCGTCAGTCCGGCGCTCCCGCGCACCATTCCATCTTGGGCGGCCACAGCGGCGATCAGGCGCGACTGCGGTCGCGCGGCGATAGCCGACCGTCCCGTGAATCCACTCTCGCTCATCCTTGGCTCGATCCTCGGCGGTGGAGCCGTGGTGTTTTCGATGCACGGCCAAGGTGGCGGCGTTCTGTACACCCCCATCCAACTCTTGTTCGGCATCCCGATCCATGTGGCGGCTGTCCAGAGCCTGTGGTTCACGATCCTCACCACGCTGTCGGCGGTGCTGCTGTTCCGCAAGGAGCAACATGTCGACTGGAAGCTCTCGGTTGTGCTGGAGTCCTCCAGCTTCGTCGGTGCATTCGGCGGCGGGTACGTCGCCCGGCTGTTCCCGCCGACGGCACTCTCCATCGGGCTGGCGGTTCTGCTCGTCGCGTCTGGAATCGTCATGCTTTCTGATCTGAGCCCGCACGTGAACGCTTCGGGTCGGCGCTCACGCCTCGAGTGGATCAGAGAACGGGCGGGCGAGATCTACCGCATCCATCTCGGCAAGGGATTGCCGCTGTCATTTCTGATAGGCATAACGTCCGGACTCACGGGTGCCGCCGGAGGCTATCTGAAAATCCCCATGCTGGTGCGGTTGTTCGGCGTCCCGATCAAGGTGGCATTCGGTTCGTCGGCATTCATGGTGAGCCTGACCGCGTCGGGTGGGCTGCTAGGCCACGTTCTTGCCAAGGGAGCAGTGCAGTGGCAAAATCCGCTGCTACTTGGAGCATTTGTGCTGGCGGGGGCTCAGATCGGGCCGAGGATTGCGGTGCTTTCCAATCCCGAGACGCTGCGCAGGCGGTTTTCGGCGTACCTGTTCGTGATCGCGGCGCTAGTCTTGGTCAGCCTATGGTTCTCGCCTTTCACGATTCGATCCGGCCATTGAAACAACAAGTCGCCGATGGTCCTCAGTTCTAAGCAGCACATGCGTAGATTCGCCCTTGTGGGTGCTGGAGACGGGGCCCGACTCTGCCGCGGCCTTGGCATGTCCGATGTCTTGCCTCAGTTCGCGGCTTGTTGCGCTGGCGGTGATCGTGGTCGGCCAGCGCGAGAAGCGGCTCGCTAGAAGACCACCATCGGGTGGAACGATCTGGGGGCGATTGCCTTGCCAACGCAGAGCAGGTGGCCCTGCGGGTCGACCGCCTTTATGAGGTGCGCGGTTGCACATTCGCCAAACGCACTTACGTTGAAGTCCCGGCCATGCCTGATCCGCGCAGCGGTCACGGCGTCAACCCGCTCGACCGGGAGGCTCGGCACCAAAGAGGCAGGCGGCATTACGATCTCTTCGAGTCGATCCTCGGCCTGCAACTCTTGGAGCCTTCGGAGGGAATGCGCTCGGTCGATTCCGAACTCACCAACTTGCGTACGGTTCAACCCGCACACGTGCGCCCCGCATCCCAAGGCCACCCCTAGGTCGTGGGCCAAGGATCGAATGTACGTCCCCGTAGAACACAGGCAGCGCACAGCGGCAAACGGACCGCTCACCTCTTGCAACTCGAGGGCGTAGATCTCAACCTCCGCCGGTTCCAGCTCTACGGGCTCGTCCCTGCGGGCCAACTTGTAGGCTCGAACACCATCGACCTTCTTGGCGGAGACCGGAGGCGGCACCTGGCTGATGCATCCGCGAAACGCGCCAAGCGCCTCCTCCACCGTCGACTCTTCCAACTCAACCTCTTTGGCTTCGCCGACCTGCGGCCCCTGGGCGTCGTATGTGGATGTCGCCCAGCCGAAGCGGATCCGAGCTACGTACTCACGTCGGTGGTCCAAATAGAACCGTGCCAGCCTCGTTGCCCGGCCCACCAAGATCGGCAATACACCTGTGGCGGCTGGGTCCAATGTGCCCAAATGGCCAACCTTTCCACCGCCCACGAGCCGTCGGACCTCGCGTACGGCCGCGAAGGACGTGATTCCCGCGGGCTTGTCCAAGACAATGGCGCCATCCATCTAGCTCATTCTAGGGACGGAAACGAGCATGGGCGATGATGCCGGAATCAGACCAAGCCAACCAATCCGGAGCCCAGCCCTTCTAGCTGACACGGCTAGGCCAGGCGATCTGAGACCGCTAGAGTCTGCGAGGCCGTCGCCCGACCACTGGCGCCTGCCTAGCGATCTCAACAAGGCAAGCACCCTACTCGGCGTCGCCCAAGCTGGCCAGCAGTGACCGCGCCTCGTTGACGACCATCATTGGCTCAACTCCAGCCATGCATGGATGCCCCTCGATGGGACACTCTCGCAGCATGCACGGGGAACATTCGACGGGGTGCCGGACAATCCGTGCACACGGTGCGGCGGGGCCTGTCGCACCCGCATCGGTAGCGCCGAACACGGCCACCGTGGGCACGCCCAACGCCGCCGCCACATGCATCGAGCCGGAGTCATTGGTCAAGTAAAGTTGGCACGTCGAGGCTAGTTCCAAGTACTCCGCCAAGCTTGTCTGCCCGGCCAAGCAGACGGATCGCCTGCCAACCTGCGCAGCGACTTCTGCGGCCAATGGCGCCTCCGCTCCAGATCCGAATACAGCGATGCCTGTGCCAAGTTCCGCCGCGAGATCGGCAGCGGCGCTGGCGAAGCGTTCAGCGGGCCACCGCTTGGCGGAGCCGAACGCCGCGCCCGGGCTAACTCCAATCCAAGGTCCTGGGGACAGGCCCCTGCGCTCCCACTGTGCAGCGCCCTTGCGACGCAAGTCGTCGATCCGGTCAAAGCGGGCAGCTGTGTCGCCAGGCATCCGCTCGATCAGACGCGCCCTACACAGCAATTCCAGGTAATAGAACCGCTGGTGCTCGGGAATTTCCCCCGAAGAAGGTACCGGGACCCTGTCGGTGAGGAGCAAGCCGCGACCGTCGCTGTCGTATCCGATCCGCTCCGGCACTCGCGCCCGCCAAGTCAGCCAAGCCGCGTCGAAGGCGTTCTGCAGCAGAATGGCACGGTCGAACTGACGGGCACGCAGGTCTCTTGCAAGCTTTTCCCTGCCGCGGATCCCGCTGTGGTCCCCGTCCCGGCTGTAGATCACGACTTCATCGCAGAAGCCCTCCCCTTCGTACAGACCCGCCACCCATGGCAAGGCCAGGACCGTGATCCGCCAGCCCGCATGGGACCGCCGGATCTCCCTCAGGGCAGGGATCGACATGACGGCGTCGCCGATCCAGTTGGTGGCGCGTACAAGCAGATGCTGCATGGCCGACCCCTTTAGCGTAACGACAAGATGCGCGTCCTAGTTCAGCGGGTCCGGCTGAAGGTCGCTGACGAGACCCTAATGCTGCAGTCAATATTCTTGTCTCGGGAACTGTCGCCGCAGGTCCGCCAGCGTCGTCTCCGAGCCGTGCGTAGCGCCAGAACCATCCGGTGCCTAAGCATCCGTATAGTCCCCAGACCTTAGAATCGTCATATGCTTCGAAGTTTGCTTCCTGGCGTACTGCTTGCGGCCGCAGCAGCTGCGCAACAGACGCCACAAGCGTTTGTTGGTGCACACCTGTATCCGATTGCAGGGCCTCCCATCGAGAACGGGACCCTCGTCATCCACAGCGGCAAGATTGTCGCCGTGGGACCATCTGCGGAGGTGCAGGTGCCGGACAACGCCGTGCGCCACGACGCGAGCGACTCCGTGATCTTGCCGGGTTTCGTGGATACCCACAGCCATGCTGGCAGCGTCGAGGGCGGCGACGGCAGCGGCCCAATGCACCCTGACGCGCGCGCGCTCGACTCGATCAACCCTCGCGACGCGCGGATTCAGAAGGCTCAAGCAGGTGGCATCACCACGGCCAACATCATGCCGGGGTCGGGACACGTGCTGAGCGGCCAGACGCTGTATATCAAGCACCGCGACAGCAATGTCATCGACGATCTGGTGGTCCGCCGAGCAGACGGGTCACTTGCGTATGGCGTCAAGATGGCCAATGGGACCAACTCGCGCAACGATCCCCCATTTCCAGGAACACGAGCGAAGTCTGCCGCGATCGTCCGGGAGAGATTCCTGGAGGCTATCGAGTATCGCGACAAGCTGGCACAAGCAGACGACGACGCAGAAAAGGTGCCGCCACGTGACTTGGGCTTGGAGACATTGGGGGAAATCTTGGCGGGCGAGCGCACGGTGCATTTCCATACTCACAGGCACGACGACATTCTGACCATCCTTCGGCTGGCCGATGAGTTTGGCTTCAAGGTCGTCCTACAACACGTAAGCGATGGGTGGGCGGTGGCTGACCAGATCGCCGCTTCGCCACAAGTGCTGGGTGCCTCGCTCATTCTGATCGACAGTCCCGGCGGCAAGCTCGAAGCGAAAGACAACCAACTCGCCACCGCGGGCATTTTGGAGCAAGCAGGGGTCCTCACCGGGTTCCATACGGACGATTCCATCACGGATTCCAGATTGTTCAACAGGATGGCCGCATTGGCCGTGCGGGCCGGGATGTCACGGTCAGGCGCGTTGTACGGCCTCACGATGGCAGGTGCCAGGATGCTCGGATTGGAAGATCGCGTCGGCTCCTTGGAGCCCGGCAAGGATGCGGACCTCGTGATGCTCTCCGGCGACCCGCTGAGCGTTTACACACTGGTACAGCAGACATGGGTGGATGGCGCGAAGGTGTTTGACCGGAGCGATCCTCAAGACAGGCTCTACGCCGAAGGCGGTTTCGGGGCCAGCCACGACCAAGCACAGGTCCTGCACGGAATCGTCCAAGGAGAGCACCGATGACGCGCCGACAACGACTCGCAGCGCTCGTCGCAGGCCTGGTGTCGGCCAGCTCCGCATTCGCCCAAATCGCCGTCACGGGCGCGACTGTGCACACAGCCGCGGGCGAGCCTCTCACCGACACCGTAGTGGTCATCGAGGACGGCAAGATCAGCCGCGTGGGGCCGGCCAGCGAGATTGAGATCCCCAACGGGTTTCGTACGCTAGCTGCCGCGGTGGTGACTCCGGGCCTGATCGATGCTCACGCGACGATCGGACTGAGCGGGTACTTGAATCAAGAACACGATCAAGACCAAGTCGAAACTTCCGATCCGGTGCAGCCCGAACTGCGCGCGATCGACGCCTACAATCCACTTGAGCCTTTGGTGGAGTGGGCGCGCGGATACGGCGTGACGACTCTCCACACAGGCCATGCTCCGCGGTCGCTGATCAGCGGACAGACAGCAATCCTAAAGACACGCGGGTTGACCTTGGAAGAGGCCCTTGTCAAGCCTGTGGGCATGATCGCAGCGACGTTCGGCGAAGGAGCGCGCGCACGAGGGAACAAGGCCCCGGGCACGCGGGCCAAGATGGCTGCCATGCTGCGCGCGGAGTTGATCAAAGCGCGGGAGTATCTCGACCAGCTCGCGTCAGACGACAAAGACAAGCGTCCTGATCGAGACCTGCGCCTCGAAGCGCTGGGCCTAGTCTTGGAAGGCAGTGTTCCGTTGCTCGTCACTGCGCAGCGAGCCCAAGACATCCTCACTGTGCTGCGCATTCGCGAGGAATTCGACATCCCGGTCGTGCTCGACGGAGTGGCGGAAGCCTACGAAGTCGTGGACCAAATCAGAGACGCCGGTGTGTCGGTCATCGTGCATCCGACGATGATGCGGGCCCGAGGAGAGACCGAGAACCTAAGTTTTGAGACCGCCGCCCGGCTGTACGCCGCAGGGATCCCGACGGCGCTGCAAGGCGGCTACGAACCCTACGTGCCGAAGAGCCGCCTAGTGTTGTTCGAGGCAGCCGTGGCCGCCGCCCACGGTCTGGGGTTCGCTGATGCGCTGCGCAGCATCACGATCGATGCCGCGCGCGTGCTCGGCGTGGACAACCGAATCGGGTCCATTGAAGTCGGCAAGGACGGCGACTTGGCTCTGTACGACGGGGATCCATTTGAGTATTCGACCCATTGCGTGGCCGTGATCATCGAAGGCGAAGTGGTCAGCGAGGAGATCCGATGAAGCTGGTGCTCTACCCCGAGGTAGAGGCCGCGCGGCTGGCACAGATCAAGGCGGCGGCCGCGCCAATGCGAGTCGCGAACTGCGCGAGCGAGACCGAGGCCATCGCCGAGATTGCGGATGCCGAAGGCTTCTTCGGAAAACTCACCCCTGCGATGCTAGAGGCGGCCCCCGAGTTGAGCTGGGTGCAGTCGCCGACCGCTAGCCTCGAACACTACATATTTCCGGCACTGGCCGCACATCCCCTGCAACTGACCAATATGCGCGGTCTGTTCTACGACAACATCGCCGACCATGTGTTCGGTTGCATGTTGTGCTTCGCCCGCAACCTGCACGTCTACATACGGCAGCAGCAGCGACGGGAATGGCGCCCCTACGGCGGAAGCAAGGAGGGCCAATCGTTCCGCAGCGGCCCGGCAGTAACAACCAGCGTTGACCTAGCCCACACGACACTGTCCCAGTCCACGCTGGGAGTGGTCGGCCTGGGGTCGATCGGCAGCGAAATCGCCCGCAGGGGCGTGTGCCTTGGAATGCGAGTCCTAGGGCTCGACAGCGATCCCCGCGATGCCCCCGAAGGCGTCATCGGCCCGTGGGGCACGGACCGGCTGGACGACCTGCTGGCCGAGAGCGACTATGTCGTGATCGCCGCGCCTCACACTCCCGAGACCGAGGGGTTATTTCGGGCCGACAAGTTCGTTCGCATGAAGTCGAGCGGCGTGCTGATCAACATCGGGCGGGGGGTGATCGTCAACCTTGACGATCTGTGCAACGCACTGGAGCAAGGCGAGATTGGGGGCGCGGCTCTGGACGTATACGAGATAGAGCCGCTACCTGCGGAGCACCCCCTGTGGAGCTTTGAGAACGTCATCCTTACCCCACATGTCGCGGGGCATTCCCCAGAGATCGCCGAGCGGCATCTCGCAGTGTTGCTCGACAACGCGGGTAGGTTCGTGCGGGGCGAGCCCCTGCGCAACGTAGTTGACAAACAGCGGTGGTTCTGACGACGCGGCCGGTGTAGTCGCCTAGGCGAATAGGAGCAAGCCGTGGTCAATTCGGCCTCGCCACCTCCGGTTTCTCCCCACGGACGCCACCTTGACAGAACCCTCGGAGAGGTTTCCAAGGGCGCGGGCGGTCCATGCGAGCGCCTCGACGGAGAGGCTCCGGCTGCTAGGTCGGTTTTCGCTGAGCATGGAGTTGGCGAGGGTGAGTAGCCTGCGTGGATGGGCGCAACTACCGGGGCCGCGGCGGTTCCCCAAACTGAGTCCTCACCTCCGAGCCGATGACGGGCCACGCCAACAGAAGCAACCAGAATGACAGACCCCGTGAAGCCGGTTCCCGGTCTGGCGCGAGAGCTGCCTCGACCAACCCTCAGCGGATAGCTCCCGTCGCCCGGACTGCAACCAATTGCCGGCCCGTTGGGCTGCCTTGGAGTTTCGTCAGCGTCGTGCGATGAGTCGGTCGTAGTCGGAATGGGCTCCAATCCAAAACCATGTGATGTCATCACCCTCGAGGAGACCAACCGCACGGTATCCGAGGGCGACGCGAACCGAGTAGATCGGCTCGTGGCCGTGCACCTTCTTGAAGCGCAGGCTTTGGTGCCGGGGATTGCTAGCGAAGAGACGGTACGCTTTTCTCTCGAGCCCTCGAACATCCGTTGGCAATTTGCGGTAGGCAGCCCAGAAACTGGGCGTCGCACTCGATTTCACAGTTTGTCGGGATCGAGTTGCGTCGCTCTGCCAGCTTTAATATCAGAGCGGGCCTCATCGGCGAGCCTGCTCAGAGCATGTTGGGAACTTGAAAATGCTTGAGTCCAGCGTTCCTCATCCTGAAGCTCGCCGAGAAGCCACTGCGCAATTCGGTCCTGTTCCTCGGGCGGGAGCGCCGACATCTTCTCTATCGCTGTGTCAAAGGCTCGGCTCACAATACGAATTATATGCGTGTTACAGACGGCCAAGCCCACTCAAGCCCGCAAGTCCACCGTCTCGTGATCGCCGCGCCTCACACTCCCGAGACCGAGGGGTTATTTCGGGCCGACAAGTTCGCTCGCATGAAGTCGAGCGGCGTGCTGATCAACATCGGGCGGGAGGGGATCGTCAACCATGACGATCTGTGCAGCGCACTGGAGCGAGACGAGATCGGGGGCGCGGCGCTGGACGTGTACGAGATAGAGCCGCTGCCCGCGGAGCATCCCCTGTGGGGCTTTGAGAACGTCATCCTCACGCCGCATGTCGTGGGGCATTCCCCGGGAGATCGCCGAGCGGCATTTCGCAGTGTTGCTCGACAACGCAGGCAGGTTCGTGCGGGGCGAGTCCCTGCGCAACGTAGCTGACAAACAGCGGTGGTTCTGAGAATCCCTTCGAAATGGCCGCTTAGGCCCACTGTCAAGACGGGCTCCGCGCTGCTGTTCTCCTTGCCCTGCAACGAATAGGAACAGCTGTCGCAGCCGTGGAACGATTCTCCGCCCTGTTGCAGCGCATAGCCCGCCGAACTATCGCAGGGCGCTGAGCACTGACTCCGCGTCCACCACAAAGCCGAGTTCAGTCTGGCGCGGTAACTCGTTCGCCCGCTGGGCGAAGAGCACCGGGACGATATCGCGCTTCCTCACGCCAGGCAGGTCGGCGTTCGCAAGGCCGGCGAGCAATCTTGTGGCCCTGTTGCGATCCAAGGACCGCTTGGCTTCGCCTACGAGGACTCGACTCTCACCCACCGAACGCGCGACCAAGTCTCGTTCAGGGATGTTTCCGTGCCAGTATCGCTGGGCGGGCTCAAAAGGACCCAGACGGGCAAGCGGGTGGCTACACTTGTGCAGCCGCGGTACTGCGGCGCTACACAATTCCTCCCAAGCGCTGGCTTCTAATTGGCGCTTGTGACGATGCCAGTACTGAAGGCGCACGTCTGGAGGGGAGGCGGCAAGCGCCGCACGGTGCGGGGCTACAACGCGAAACCAAAGGCGGAGGAATGGATCGTCGATGCGGTAAAGACTGCGCTTGCCTGACCGCGGATCACTACCGAACGGGACTTCCCGACGAACGAGACCCATCTCCACCAGCGCAGCAAGGGGTCTGGCGAGGCTGGTTGCGGAGCGGCCTAAGCGCCCGGCAATTTCGCTGAGGCGATACGCGCCTGAGCCGATAACGTCGAGAAGGGGACGCAGAGAGGTCGCCGGAGGGATCTCTTCCCAGAGCAGGCGCTCCGGTTCGTGATGGAGCGGGCCGGACGGATCGAGAACGAGGGAATCGACCGCTGCATCGAGATCGTGGCCGAATGGGACAGCCAACTC